>Ga0326597_10015273_pt1 | contig 10046 bp, 6 predicted proteins | sample RVTome_12_FD_203789 | JGI IMG/M metagenome (GOLD analysis project Ga0326597, IMG submission 203789) | Soil microbial communities from uranium-contaminated site in the Upper Colorado River Basin, Wyoming, United States - RVT100D185 | ecosystem: Environmental > Terrestrial > Soil > Contaminated >...
TGTCGGGCTCGTCGATGCGGTGGTGGTGGAAACGCCGGATGCGGTGCTGGTCGCGCACAAGAGCCGCATGCAGCAGGTCAAGGAAGTGGTGGCGCGGCTCAAGCGCGAGGGCCGCACGGAAGCGGATGCGCACCGCAAGATCTATCGGCCGTGGGGTTACTACGACAGCATCGACTCCGGCAACCGCTTCCAGGTGAAGCGCATCGTCGTCAACGCGGGTGCTGCGCTGTCGCTGCAGATGCATCATCATCGCGCCGAGCACTGGATCGTAGTCCGCGGCACGGCGCGCGTGACGCGCGGGGAGGAGACTTACCTCGTTTCGGAAAACGAATCGACCTACATTCCGCTCGGCACCCGCCATCGCCTGGAAAATCCGGGCAAGGTGCCGCTGGAGATGATCGAGGTGCAGTCCGGCGCGTATTTGGGCGAGGACGACATCGTTCGTTACGAAGACACCTACGGCCGAAGCTAACGCGCGTGTAACCGGAACTCAATATGGGAAACGATATGAACGGCGCCGAAAGTCTGGTGAGTACGCTGGTATCCGGCGGGGTGAACATGTGCTTTGCCAACCCCGGTACTTCTGAAATGCATTTCGTTGCCGCGCTCGACCGGATCGAGGGCATGCGCTGCGTGCTGTGCCTGTACGAGGGCGTCGTTACGGGCGCGGCCGACGCTTATTACCGCATGACCGGCGAGCCGGCCTCGACGCTGCTGCATCTGGGGCCCGGGCTGGGCAACGGACTTGCCAACCTGCACAACGCCAGGAAGGCGCGCTCCGGCGTCGTCAACATCGTCGGCGAGCATGCCGGCTATCACATCAAACACGATGCGCCGCTGACTTCCGATATCGAAGGCGTTGCCCGCCCCATGTCGGACTGGGTCCGGACCGCGCTCAGTGCGAAGACGGTCGCGGCCGACGGGGCGCTGGCGATTCAGGCGGCGCGCGAGGCGCCGGGCCGCGTTGCCACGTTGATCCTGCCGGCGGATACCGCGTGGGGAGATGCCGATGGACCTGCGCCAGTGCTGCCGCCGGTTGCGCGGCAGCAGGTTGCGGGCGATGCCATCAGCGCCGGCGCACGTGCATTGACGTGCGGCGAGCCCGCGTTACTGCTGCTCGGCGGCGTCGCGCTGCGCGGCAGAGCGCTGGAGCTGGCCGGGCAGATCGCTGCGAAAACGGGTTGCAGTATCATGGCGGAATCCGGCGTCGCGCGCATGGAGTGCGGCGCGGGGCGAGTGCACGTGCCGCGCTTGCCTTTTGTGGTTGACGCCGCACTCGCGGCGCTCAAAGGCATCCGCCAACTCATCCTGGTGGGGGCGAAGTCACCCGTTTCGTTTTTCGCTTATCCCGGCAAGCCGAGCGTGCTGATTCCCGAGGCTTGCGCGGTCACCAAGGTTGCCGGTGTTGAAAGCGACCTCGAGGGCGCGCTGGAAGCTCTCGCCGCCGCGTTGGACGCGCATCACACACAGGCTGCCCGTGTTGCAGCGCTCGCGCGGCCCGCGCTGCCGGCCGGCAAAGTCACTCCGGATGGTATCGCGGCGGTGCTCGCTGCACTGCTCCCGGAGCAAGCAATCGTGATCGACGAGGCGATCACGACCGGCCGCGGCTTCGACGCGTCGATGACGGGCGCGCCGCCGCACGATTGGCTCAGCATCATGGGCGGCTCGATCGGCTGGGGTCTGCCTGCGGCAGTTGGCGCCGCGATTGCGGCGCCGGAGCGCAAAGTGATAGCACTCGAAGGCGACGGCAGCGCGATGTACACGCTGCAGGCGCTGTGGACCATGGCGCGGGAGCATCTCGATGTGACCGTGATCGTGTTTGCGAACCGCTCTTACAAAATACTGCACGCGGAGCTGGCCAATGTGGGCGCGGGTGCGCCGGGCCGCAGGGCGATCGATATGCTCACGCTCGATCGACCGAACCTGGACTGGGTTGCGCTCGCCAAAGCGCAGGGTGTCGAAGCGGGGCGTGCCACGAGCCTCGAGGAACTGGCGCAGCAATTCAAGCGCGGTCTGGCCAGCCGGGGGCCGTACCTGGTTGAGCTGGTGATTTAAGGCAGCTCTGATCAAGTTATGTCGTCATTCCGGCGAAAGCCGGAATCCAGTCAGATCAAACAGCTGGATGCCGGATCAAGTCCGGCATGACGAATTCTTAGAGATTCCCAGAATTCAGGCGCGGTTCGCAGCGACTGCTTGCAGACCGCTCACGTTCGTGAGTTTGATTGTTCTGCCGGTCACCTGCGCGATCCCGCGCCGGTTCAACCGTGCGAACGCCTTGCTGATAGTGCTTGCGTTCAGGGCGAGGTGGCTCGCGAGGTCCGACCGAGGCATAGGCAGCCTGAAGCTGGCCGGATCACCGCCCCGGGCCGCGAGCCGTCGCGAGAAATCAAGCAAGAACCCCGCAAGCCTGAGGTCCGCGCTGCGTTCTCGCAGCAGTAATCCGACCGCATAGCCGCGCTCCTGGTAGCGCGCCAAAATCTCAATCAGGTTGCGGCTGACCCTGGGATTGCTGTCGGCAAGTTCTTCCAGCCGGTCGAAGTGGATTTCGCAGATCTCGCTGCGCTCCAACGCGGTAAGCGTAAAGATGTAATTGCGCGTGCTGATTCCACCAACGCCCACGATGTCGCCCTTGATGTGAAAGCCGGCGACCTGTTCCCGCCCCGCTGCGTTACGCAGGCTGCTTTTCAGACATCCCGAGCGTATGGCATACAGGCTCTTGAAGGGATCGCCGATGCAGTAGAGCAGGCCGTCCGGCTCCAGCCAGAAGCGCCGCACGACGGCCTGATCCAGCTGCCGCAACCCGGCCTGGCCTGTCCCCTGACCGAAGCACAGTTCCCGTACCTCGCACGATGAACACAGCGGCAGGGAGGCAACGTTGCTGTTGTGGAGCATGTTTGCCGCCAACATTTTTTCTCCCGCGTGTTTGGCCTGTTCGGCCAGCCTTGTGTTTTTCGCAAAATAGCGCGATCTTTCCCCCGGGCGTTTGACCTGGGTCAAAACCCGGTGCAATTGTTCCGCCTGCTCCAATGTGAACCACGAAAGGACTGATGATGCGCGAACTTCTGCCTGATGCCGAGAAAGTGGCGGCGCCGCCGTTTTTTTCGTTGCTCGCGCAGGCGCGCCGAAGCCGGCGCTAGAGTAATTCTCGCGCGCTTATCACCGAGCGCGTTTTTTTGCAAGAGCGAGTTTTGCGAAGGCGGCGGCGCAGCGAATCTGCGCATCAGCGCGTACTGCTCGACGCTGTGCGCGAAAAAAGTTTCTACATCGATTCCCGCGCAGTATTAAGACACAGGGTTTACCCTTAGTCGGCAACGCGACAGGTGGAAGGAGCGAACCGGCTCCTCGTAAAAAACATCACAAGGTTTGACCTATATCAACCGCGCATCTTCCCGTTAATTTAACTTGCGATCCATGCACGGACGGCGCGGTTAGATCAAACGGGAAAATTCATCGAGCGCTTGAAACAAATTCGCGCCTCGTACGCGTTGGGGCGGAAATTATTTATAATGCGGCAAGTTATCAAGGGCATGGTTCATTTCGGAGTCGAGTCGGTGGTTCTTAATAAATCTGGGGGGCAAAAATGAAATCCACACTTGTTCGATGGGGCACGGTCGCCCTGATGATCGGTACTCTGGCAGGTTGCGGTGGTGGAGGAGGTGGTGATGCCGCGGCCCCGGCCGCAGGAGCGGGAGCGCCTGCGGGCGGTGGTGCGGGTGCTCCGGCGGTCGCCGCTCCAACTGGCGCGGCGCCAATCACTCTAACAGCAGCAACGCCGGCGGCTACGTTTGCCGCGCTTGCGCCTGTGGTCGCGATCGGCGGCGTGAGCGTCAGCAGCCCGCCGTGCGTCAGCTTCTCCATGGCGGACTCGAACAATAACGGCATCATCGGCTTTGGCAGCAAGTCGCAAAGCGCGACGGCATCCGTCGCCAGCTATCCCAACCTGGCCTTCTCCCTGGCCAAGCTGGTGCCCGGCCAAAGCGTCCCCGGCGCCGGCACCGGCCCGAGCAAGTGGGTCAGCTACATCGTACATAATGTACCAGCGAAAAACGCCACGACCGGGGTCATTGCCGCCGCCGTTCCCTCCCGCCCTGGCACCGACAATACCGGTACGCTGACGGACAACAAGAACGGCACCTACACCTACTGCTTTTACCGTGACGTCACCAATATAAAGGCCACGGTAACGGGTCTGACCGATCCTGCCGGTTCTTCCAAGGCGGATCTGGGTGACCTGACCTACGAACCCAACCTGACCCACCGGCTGACGATCCAGATTTCCGGCAACGCTCCCGGCACCGGCACCAACACCCCTGACGGCGTGCAGGTGACCGCCGGCGTGCGGATGAAAAACCCGGTGAACGTGTGGTACGACTTCATCCCGGCCACCGGCAAAGCAGTCGGCGCGTCGGACCTGCAGCGCGTCGTCGTCGCCAAAGAGAGCTGCAACGAATGCCACAACAAGCTCGGCGGCGTTCCCGGTACCAAGAGCCAGAGCTTCCACGGCGGTGCACGCTACGATCCGAATTATTGCGTGGTCTGCCACACCGATCAGCGCAAATACGGACGCGCGAATGCCGTTTCCACCGCCGGCAAGTTCCCGGCACTCACGGAAACCAAAACCGTGAATGCGACGACCGGTATCACCAGCTACAGCTATTCGCCCTTTACCTATGTTGCCGACGGCGAAGCGATGGGAGATATGCCAAGGCATATTCACCGGATTCACATGGGCGCCGACCTGGTCAAGGAAAACTACAATTACGCCAACGTCGCGCATAACACCAAAAACTTTTCGCTGCTCGGCGGCGGCCAGAGGATGTGCAGCAAGTGCCACGACAACACCAAGGCAGCGCAGGCCGACAACTGGAATAAAGTGCCCAGCCGGCTCGCGTGCGGCGCCTGTCACGACGGCATCAACTATGCGACCGGCGGCGGCTCGACGCTCGCCGACAAGGCGGCCGCCAGCGCCGTGGGCGCAGTGCTTGCGACCTCGGGTCACGTCGGCCGAGTGCAGACGACGGACACGAACTGCTTTTTCTGCCACGCCCCGGCCGACATCAAGGTCTACCACAGGACTAATGACGTCACCACACACAATCCGACCGTGACCGCCGGGCTGACGGACTTCCGCTACGACATCAAGTCGGCAACCGTCAACGCCGGCAATGACCTGGCGATCGTGTTCAGGATCCTCGCCAGAACCGCCGACGCCAACGGCGTCCTCGGTACCAGCGCCCCGGTTACCTTGAATACGCCGGCCAGCCCGGCGCCGAGCACTTCCCTGACCGGTTTCACCGGCGGCCCGGGCTTCCTGCTCGCTTGGGCCATGGATTCAACGGCCACCGACGGCATCGCGACCCCGGCCGACTACAACAACGCGGGCAAGAACGCCGCGCAGACGCAGGACGCCCAGGCGACCAGCGTTACGCTCGCGAGCTTCATGAATTCGGCCACCACGAGCCTCGCCTTGTCCACGCGTGATGCGGACGGCTATTACACCGCGACCATCAAGAGCACCAACTCGGCCATTTTCCCGGTGGGTGCGAAAATGCGCGCGGTCGCCTTGCAGAGTGGCTACAGGCAGGCGTCACCGGCGGCTGCCCGCAATACGCCCTCGGTGGTCAAGGAAGTCACCGGCGACGCGGTGCGGCGCAAAGTGGTCGATGCGGCCAATTGCACCAACCGGTGCCACGAGTGGCTAAAACTGCACGGCGGCTCGCGCGTCCTGGCGCCGGAGACGACCACGCTCGTGTGCGTGATGTGCCACAACCCGCGCCACACCACCAGCGGCCGCGGACTTCCGGATGCCACCTTGAATACCTGGACGTTCAACGCCGCGAACACGAAGATCCTGAACGACTGGGGGTTCGACAAGACCAGGCCTGATGCCGCGCTGGCCTTCCCGGCGACGACCAACAACTTCAAGGACATGATCCACGGCCTCCATGCAGGGCGGTCACGCGTCACGCCGTTCCTGGATGTGCGCGATGGCACCTCGTTCGGCGCTATTGTCCTCCTGGACTTTTCACGGCTGGACTTCCCGGGCCGTCTGAACGTATGCGAAACCTGCCACATCAGCGGCACTTACGGCAGCGTGCCTGCCGGTGCGCTGCCCTCGACCCAGGAGAGCGTCAACGCCGCGTATGCCGCTACGCCGACCCCGGCGAATGCGAAAGCGTCGCGCCTCTCGAATAATCCCACCGACGTCGTGACCTCGCCGTTTGCCGCGGCCTGCGTCGCCTGCCATGACTCGGCTGTGGTACAGTCGCACATCGCGAATACCGGGATCGGTAAGATAAAGGCGGCCCGCAGTTCGGTCGTGCCCGAGACCGAGCAATGCGCCTTTTGCCACGGCCCAGGCAAGATCGTGGATGTTGCCGTAATGCACAACAAGTAAAAACCCGGCGGGAGCACGGCAGACCGTGCGCCCGCCGGCACTAGCCGAAGTAGAATTGCGACCCGGGTGCAACGCATCCGGGTCATTATTTTGGCGCGAAGCGCGCCGTGACCGCGCCAGCCAATATCATCCAGGAGAGATTCATGCCTCACCGCATCATCCAGACCACAGTGATTGCCGCAGCGCTGCTGCTCGCGGCAAGCCCGTCCCTTGCCAGCGACAAAAAGCCCGCGCCGCCCGGTGCTAGCGCCGGCAGCGCCGAAAAAGGCACGGAGGCGCAGAAACCCGCGGCGCCGGCCAGGAACAAAGCCGCGGCCGCCGCTCCGGCCAAGCTTGTCGATATCAACAGCGCGGGCAAGGCGGAGTTGATGAAATTGCCGGGCATAGGCGACGCCGAAGCAGACAAGATCATTGCCGGCCGCCCTTACCCCACCAAGGCGAGGCTCGTGACCCGGAACATCATTGACCGCGAAGTCTACGAGAGTCTCAAGACCCAGGTGATCGCCCGGCAGAAGTGAAACCGCAGCGCGGGGCCCGGCCGGACGCGGCGCCGCTGCAGGTTTGACACCTTACGGCCGCTGGATTATAAGTTGGCTCGGTTCGGTGCAGTCCGCGTTTTCCCGCGCACACGTGACTCGTTTCTTAAAATATCTTTCCCGGCAATCCAAGATTTTCTTTTTCGCGCTGGGCCTGGCGCTGATCGTCGTCATTGCCGTCAGCGACTATCTCACGTTCTACGCGTTCGACCTGTCGGTGCTTTATCTCGTGCCGATATGCTTCATCGGCTGGACGCTCGGCAGAACCAGCGGCATCGCGTTTTCCGTGCTCGCGCTGGCGGCATGGTTCACCAATAACCACGTAATCAGCCATCTGCTGCCGCATTCGTTCCTGCTCTATCCGTACTCGTTTCCCCGCCTGTGGAAAGCCCTGGTCCTGCTCGCGACGTGGATCATTTTTGTGATCGTGCTCGATTGGCTGAAGGCCGCGCTCGCGCGTGCCGACGAGCGTTTCGCGACGGTGCTCGAGGGCCTCCCCGAAGCGATCTATGTGGTCGATCCGCACAGCGGTGAGTTGCTTTTTCTTAACAGCGGGTGCCGGAACACATTCGGCGCAGGAGCGCCGCTCACCCATGCGCGGCAGATCGAAGCGCAGCTGCAACCGCCGCTGCCCTCGCGCGACGAAGGGCGCGGCGGCGAAGTATATGATACGGTTCACAAGCGCTGGTATCGGTTCCACACCCGCGCGCTGCGCTGGGTGGACGGCCGTGACGCGCGGCTCACGGTTGCCACCGATATCACCGACCGCAAGCAGGCCGAACAGTTGAGCCGCCAGCAGCACGATAGGCTGCAGCTGACCTCGCATCTGATTACGGTTGGCCATATGGCATCGACGCTGGCCCATGAAATCAATCAGCCGCTGGCGGCAATTGCCAACTACACGATGGGTTGCGTGCGCCGGCTGCGCGCGGGGAACAGCGATCCGCAGGAGCTGCTGGTGGCGATGGAAAAGGCCGGCGCGCAGGCCGAGCGCGCCGGGCGCATCATACAGCGCGTGCGCGAGCTGGTGCGCAAGCGCGATGCGCAGCCGGCGGCTTGCGACATCAACGCAGTGATCGTGAACGCCGCGGGACTGATTGAGATCAACGCCGAGAAGAACCACGTTCGGGTCAAGCTCGAACCCGCCGCGGATCTGCCCGCGGCACTTGCGGACGGGATCATGATCGAGCAGGTTATTCTCAACCTCGCGCGCAACGGCATCGAAGCGATGCAAGCAACTCCGCCGGAGGAGCGCGAGCTGACGATACGCTCGCGTGTCAATCCAAGCGGAGCGATCGAGATCGAAATCGCGGACAGCGGCTGCGGGATTCCCGCGTCGATGGCGGAAGCATCGTTCGAGCCTTTCTTCACCACCAAACCCGATGGCCTGGGCATGGGACTGAGCATCTGCCGCTCGATCCTGGAGCTGCATCACGGCCAATTGTGGGCGACCCGCAATTCCGGGCGCGGCAGTACTTTCCACCTGACGCTGCCGGTGATGCAGACGTGACCGAACTCGATCCGCCGCCGGTGCATGTGGTGGATGACGACGAAGCGCTGCGCGATTCGCTGCGCTGGCTGCTCGAGTCCGCCGGGCATCGCGTTGCAACCTACGCGAGCGCCGAAGCGTTTCTTGAAACCGCTGCCGCCGAACACGGTGGATGCCTGTTGCTCGATATTCGCATGCCCGGCATGAGCGGGCTCGAGTTGCAGGACGAACTCAAGCGCCGCGGCCACGCGATCCCGATCGTTTTCATCACCGGACACGGGGATGTGCCGATGGCAGTGAACGCGGTAAAAAAGGGCGCGCTCGAATTCATCGAAAAACCATTCAATGCCCAGGCACTGCTCGCGATGGTCGACCACGCGCTCGACATCGATGCCGCAACCCGCCGCGTGGCGGCGCGCCTGGGCAGGTTGACCAAACGCGAACGCGAAGTGATGGAACTCGTCATCGCCGGCAAACGCAACCAGGACATTGCGGCCGAACTCTCGATCAGCATCAAGACCGTCGAGGCACACCGCGCCGGAATGATGTGGAAGATGGGCGTTGATTCGCTCGCCGAGCTGGTGCAGCTCGTCGGTAAATAGGGTAGGGTGCGCTTGCGCACCGTCCGGCAACTGGTGCGCAAGCGCACCCGATCACCGGAATGTAACTCTTGAAGCGGAATCGGAATAACCCAGCAGACGTTGGCGGACGCCTGCCGAAATCTTGGCAACCTGCCGGTGGGGACTGGCCGTACCAATTTGGTAAGAATCGAACCATTGCGGACCACAGCCACAGTGCGGACGGCGTCTTATCAGCGACCGGCGACCCGCGTGATCCACCACCTATCAACACTTCCGAGCCGCAATGGCTCGCGTCGATGGAGCACCAAGAAAGGAACCATCGGAATTGGCACGGCAGACCATCTAGTGCTTGATATTGCTATATGATGCCGTTAGAAGGAGCTGTTTTACCGGCTAGGGCCAGGGAGGCGCTTGTGACGGCAGACGAAGCGAAAGACCGGCTCTATGACACAACTTTTCTCATCGGAGCACTCTGGCGACGAGCTGCAATCAAGGCGCTCGCCGAGGGGCCTGACCCGTCCGGCGTGATCGCGCTCGCGCAGGCGCTGCAAGAGGGGCACCCCGAAGGCGGGCGAATCCGAGGCGTGCTGCGGCGGCTGTCACCGTCGCGCGATGGCAAAAAGATCGCCGCCTTGTGGGCTGAATGGGCGCAAGCGCCCGGCCCCGGGCTCGCCAGGATTCTGTCCGCCCTGGGCTGGCCGCCTGGGTGCACGCTGGACGCGAGGTTCGTGCGTGCGGTCCTCGCGGCAGCGACTTCGGTTGCGACGCCCGAAGTTCTGCAGGCAGTGGCGGTGCTCGCCCGCGCCCTGCCGGTCAAGGACGAATCGTTGAACGACGGTATCTACGCTGCCTGGATCCGCTGCCAGTCGGCGGAGCTGGAGAATCTCATCGATGAACAGGCCCGTCAGGCCAGCAACCCGGCGCTGGAAGCGCTGCACGCCCTGGTCACCGGCAGGCTGGAACGCTACGCCGAACTGAAGGACGCGGACGGCATGCTGCTGGTTCACGCGTTCAGCATGGCGCCGGAACCCTTTCGCGCGCGC
>Ga0326597_10015274_pt1 | contig 10046 bp, 7 predicted proteins | sample RVTome_12_FD_203789 | JGI IMG/M metagenome (GOLD analysis project Ga0326597, IMG submission 203789) | Soil microbial communities from uranium-contaminated site in the Upper Colorado River Basin, Wyoming, United States - RVT100D185 | ecosystem: Environmental > Terrestrial > Soil > Contaminated >...
GATCCTGGGTGTGACGCGGCTCGATCACTGGGGTCTTCCAGACAATCACAAGGTCACCGAGGACGATGTGGCCCAGGTCGTGAACCGCATGGTCGCGTGCGTCGAGGAGCGGCGTCCGGACGTGATCTATGCACCCCACGAGGGGGACCAGCATCCCGATCATTACGCCACCTGCATCGCCTTGCGCCGGGCGCTCGCCGCGTTGAAGAAGCCGCCGATGGCGTTCGGGTACGAGGTCTGGAGCGCCAGCCTGGCGGCGCACGTGGTCGATATCTCGGCCCAGTACGAGCGCAAGATGGCGGCGCTGAAGTGCTACCAGAGCCAGCTCGAGCACACCGACATCGAACGCTTCGTGACCGGGCTGAACGCCTACCGCGCGGTGTTCCTGAAGAGCGGCGCGCGCTTCGGCGAGGCCTTCGTTCCGCTGCGCAAGTCCGCGGGCGCCGGCCGGGCATGAAGGTCCTCCACGCGGTGCACAATTTCCCGCCCGAGTTCGTGGGGGGGACCGAGGCGTATCTCGCGGCGCTGGTTCAGCGCCAGCGGGAGCGGGGACTCGACGTGCTGGTCGTCAGCGGCAGCGAGCGTCCCGACGCAAAGCCCGGCCTCCCCGGCCTCGAGGACTGGCACGGCTGCCGGGTGATCCGCCTCGGTCACGATCCGGCCGTCGAGAAGTACTCGGTGCACTTCCAGATCCCTCGCCTGAGGGAACCGTACCGGCGGATCCTCTCGGAGGAACGCCCCGACCTGCTGCACGTCCACCACTACCTGAATCTGGGCCTCCCGCTGGTCGGCGCCGCGGCCGTGTTCGGAATCCCCGCCGTGGTGACCTTGCATGACTTCACCGCGATCTGTCCGCGTTTCTTCCTGATCCGCCCGGACGGCGAGTTCTGCGGCGACCTGTCGCCGATTCCCGAGGCGCGATGCCAGGCCTGCTGCGAAGGGGAGTACGCCGGCACCGCCCTGCAGTTGCGCGACGAGTTCGAACAGCGCCGGGCGTTCTTCGAGGAGGAACTCTCGCTGGCCAGCAAGCTGTTGGTGCCGTCCGAGCAGGCGGCCGCCCACCTGCGGAAAAGCGGCCTGCTGCCCGACCGGCTCTCGTTCGAGGCGGTGCCGCTCGGGTTGCTCCGCGAGTTCCGGCCGGTGCCGCGGGAGCCCGGCCCGCCGGGCCGGCTGCGGCTGGTGTCGTTCGGCAACCTGGCGCCGGTCAAGGGGATCGACCTCCTGCTCGAGGCGCTCGCCGGGCTGTCGCCCGCGCACCGGGCCCGCGTGTCGCTGCTCCTGCTCGGCGGATGCACCGACGTTGGACTGGCCCGGCGGGTAGCGGACGGGGTCCCCGGCCTCGAGCTCCGCCACGAGAGCGGGTTCGACGCGGCCCGGCTCGAGCTTCTTCCGGCCGAGGCCGATCTGGCGGTCTTTCCCGGTATCGCGGCGGAGACCTACGCGCTGGTGGTCGACGAGGCGCTCTCGCTCGGCCTGCCGGTGATCGTGTCCGCCCGGGGGGCGGCGGCCGAGCGGGCCGGAGGGGCCGGGCGGGTGGTGCCGGCGGGCGACGCGGGCGCGCTGCGGGCGGTGATTCTGGAACTCCTGGAACACCCCGGCCGGCTCGAGGAACTCAGACGTTCGATTCCGCCGCGGGTCCCGACGCTCCTGGATCACGAACGGCGCCTGTTCGAGATCTATCAGGCGGTGCTGGAGCGGCATCCGGAGCGAGGCAATCCGGGCGCCCGCGGCGAGACCGGGAGCTGATCCGTGGATGACCAGGCGTTCGATGCCGGATACACCTTTCCGCCGCTCTCCGACCTGAGTTCGGTGCCAGGCGGCCACGTGGTCGTGCTGGCGCCTCACCAGGATGACGAAGTGATCGGCCCGGGCGGAGCCCTGGCGCTGCACGCCGCCCGCGGTGACCGCGTCACCGTCCTGCATCTCACCGACGGCGGCAGCGGCGACCGCGAGGATCGGACCGGCGGGAAGATCCGGAACGTTCGCAAGCAGGAGGCCCGCGCCGCGGGCGAGGTGCTGGGGGTGTCGCGCTTCGAATGCCTCGACTTCCCGGACGGGGCCCTGCGGCCGGGCGGCGCCTTCCTGGCTGGCCTGACCGGCCTGCTGGACTCGCTCGCGCCCGACCTGATCTACGTCCCCTCTCCGTTCGAGCACCACCCCGACCACCGCGCCACCCTGGAGCTGGCCGCCCAGGCGATCGTGCGCCTCTTGCGCAAGCCAGCGGTGCTGCTGTATGAGGTCAATGAGCCCCAGCCGGCCTCGTTCCTGCTCGACATCACCAGCGTGCTCGAGAAGAAGGCGGCGGCGTTGGCCAAGTTCGCGAGCCAGCGGGTCTACCTGGACGTGGCCGAGAACACCCTGGCCGTCAACCGGGCCCGGACCAGCAACGTGGACGTGAAGGGCGTCGTGGCGGTCGAGGCGTTCGTCCGGGTGGCGCCCGACCGGCTCGCCGAGTGGCTTTTTGAAGTCAACCGACTGCGCCGCCTGATGAAGGCCGTGGCTCCCGCGGCCGACTCGCCGGCGTATCCGGGCGGCGGTGAGAGGTCGACGGTCCCCGCCTCCGGTGAGAGGTCGACGGTCCTCGCCTCCGGTGAGAGGTCGACGGTCCCCGCCTCCGGTGAGAGGTCGACGGTCCCCGTTTCCGATGAGAGGTCGACGGTCCCCGTCTCCGATGAGAGGTCGACGGTCCCCGTCTCCGCGGTGATCTCGACCTGGAACAAGCGGGACGACGTGCGCGAGAACCTGCTCGCGCTCGAGCGTCAGACCCGGCCGCCGGCGGAGATCATCGTGGTCGACAACTGCTCGCGGGACGGCACGGCGGCAATGATCCGGAAGGAGTTTCCCGGCGTGCGCCTGATCGAGATGCCGGACGATCAGAAGGGCGCCTGCGAGACCTTCAACATCGGCTTCAAGGCCGCCACCCAGCCGTTGACCGCGATCATGGATGACGACGTGGCGGCTCCGCCCGAGTGGCTCGCGACCCTGGTCGAGCGGCTCGAGCGCGAACCGCGGACGACCGCGATGGTCTCCTCCAAGGTGATCGAGCCCGGCATGCCGGACGCATTCCTGAGCGCGCCGTCGGTCAATCGCGAACGGTACATGGCGACTTTCCGCGGCTGTGGAACGCTGGCGAGAAGCGACGTGCTGCGGGAGGCCGGCTACTACGACGAGCGCTTCTTTATCTACGGCAACGAACGCGACCTGTCGGCCAGGGTGCTCGGCCTCGGGTATCGGATCCTGCAGTGTCCCCAGGCGGAGATCTTCCACAAGACCCCCTTCGGCATGAAGGCCGGCCGGCGCTCGCTCTACTACCACGTGCGCAATTTCTGGCTGTATGCCTTCAAGAACTGCAGCCTGGGCCAGATCCTGCGGGCCGGCTGGGTGCTCGGCATGAAGGGGCTGGGCGTGCGCCGAGGCGAGCGGTTCGGGAGCGACGCCACCGATGCCACCGATGCCACCGATGCCACCGGTACGATCGGCATCGATCGGGCGATCAAGGACGTGCCGGGCGGCTACTTCATCGCGCTCAAGGCCAGTCTGGCGGCGCTCTGCCTGCTGCCGTACTGCCTGAAGCACCGCCGGGTCTGTCGCGCGCCGGACTTCGAGCCCCCGGTGCGGTAGATGCATCCGGCGCGGGACCGATCGATGCCGGAGCGGATCAGCGCCACCGTGTGCACCTTCAACGCGGAGCACGACCTTCGCGACTGCCTGCGCTCGCTGCAGAACCAGCGCGACTTCGAATTCGACGAGATCCTGGTGATCGACAACGCCTCCACGGATGGAACCCGGGCGCTGGTCGAGCGCGAGTTCCCGGGCGTCCGGCTGATCGCGCTGGAACGGAACGACGGGCCCTGCGTGGCGCGCAACGCCGGTCTGTCCGAGGCCCGCAACCGGTACGTCTTCCAGGTCGACTCCGACGTGGTCGTGGCGCAAGACTGCCTGGTCCTCCTTTCGGCCGAGATCCGGCGGGCCGACGACCTGGCGGTGGTCTTTCCGAGGGGGCTGGTCGCCGGCGAGCCGGGCGTCGTCCATTATGACGGCGGCTGGCACCACTACGCGGGAGTGATGGCGCTCCGGCACTTCTACCTGCCCGTCGCGGAGTGCGCCGCCGAGGCAGAGGACGTGGACGCGTTCGTCTCGCTGGCGGCCCTCCTGGATCGCGACCTGGTGCTTCGGATCGGAGGGTACGACCCGGCCTACTTCATCCTGTTCGAGGACGCGGACCTGTCGTACCGGCTGCGCGTCTGCGGATATCGCATCCGGTCGGTTCCGGCGGCGCTGGTCGATCATCGCTCGGGGACCAAAGGCATCTCGTTCCGCGGCGGCCTGGCCTATCCCGCCCGGCGTCTGTTCCTGCACTCCCGCAACCGGTGGATGCTGATCCTGAAGTGCTACCGCGCGCGGACCCTGATCCTCTCCCTGCCGGGGGTGCTGCTGCTCGGGCTGGCGTACGTGGTTTTTGCCTGGAGGCAGGGCGCGCTCTTGGAGTACCTGCGCGCCAAACGTTCCTTGATCGCGCTCATGCCGCGGATCCGCGACGAGCGCCGAAAGCTCAAACGACTCCGGCGGCTCGCCGACCGGGAGCTGCTCGGGGCACCCGAACTGACCTTCTCGCCCAAGATCGAGCGCGGGCGGAGCGGCTCGCTCCCGGAACGATGCCTGTCCGGGATCCTCCGATCCTATTGGCGGTTGATCCGCCCCTTCACCGGCTAGCGGCCGGTCGAGGAGATTCTTCCGCCGCGCCCGCCGAGCGGGCGGAATCGTGGACGCCCCAAGGGGAGCGGTGTAGAATTCCGGCAATGTCGATCGAGACAGCCGCTGCACCAACCCCGGAAACTGTCGCCGTCATCCTGAACTGGAACGGAGCGGAGGACACTTTGCGCTGTGTCGAGGCGTTGCAGGCCTCGAAGCCGCGGCCGCCCCGCATCGTGGTGGTCGACAACGGGTCGCAGGACGACTCGCGGCGGCGGATCCTGGAGCGGCATCCGGAGCTCGCGCTGATCTCCTCGCAATCGAACCTGGGGTATTCGGGCGGCAACAACCTGGGGATCCGCTGGGCGCTGGAACAGGGCGCCCGGAAGGTCGTGTTGCTCAACAACGACGTGGAGGTCGAGCCGGAGTGCATCGCTCGGCTCGAGCAGGCCATCGACGGAAACGCCCGGGCGGGCGTCTGCGGTCCGCTGATCCTGACCCGGGGCGCCCCGGACCGCATCTGGGCGGCGGGCGGCAAACTCTCCTGCCGGGAGAACGTCTCGCGCTTGCGCGGCTTCGGGCAGAGCATGAACGGGCGCTACACCCGGGACGAGGTGGTCGACTACCTGCCCGGCTGCGTGCTGATGCTGCGCCGCGACGTGCTCCAGCGGGTCGGCCTGCTCGACGAATCGTATTTTTGTTACATGGAGGACGTGGACTACGGGCGGCGGGTGATCGAAGCGGGCTTCAAGAACGTGTTCGTGGCCGCAGCTTCCGCCTACCACAGACCTTCGTCCTCCACCGGCGGCGGCTACAGCGCGGCGCGCAAGTACATGAACGCGGTCAACTCGGTGCACTTCCTGAGGCGGCACGGCTCCCCGCTCGCCTGGGCCGGTTTCATCTGCTTCGATCTGCTGGGTCTGCCGCTCGCGTTCCTGTCGGCCACCATGAAGGGCCGCCCGGGTGCCGCCCTGGCCAAGCTGCGCGGGCTGTGCGACGGCCTGCGGGGAGTGCGCGTCACTCCAAAACGGGTGGAGCGCTACCTCCGCGGGCCGTGATGCGAATCCTGCAGGTGCTCCATTTCTTCCTGCCGCGCCACTACGCCGGGACGGAGGTCTACACCGACAGTCTGGCGCGGAGCCTGAAGCAGCGCGGGCACGACGTCCACCTGATGTTCAGCGAGAAGATCCTCTCGCAGCCCAACTACTCGCTCGTCCGCCGGGAACACGAGGGGCTGCCCTGCCACGTGGTGGTCAACAACCTGCTCTACGAGTCGTTCGAGGAGACCTTCTCGAACGAACCGGTCGAACGGATCTTCCGGGAGGTGCTCGACGAGGTGCGGCCGGATCTGGTGCACTTCCAGCACCTGATGCTGCTCAGCCTGCGCTTGCCGGAGATCGCCCGCTCGCGGGGCATCCGCACGGTCATGACGCTGCACGATTTCTGGCTCTACTGCGCCCGCTTCGGTCAGCTTCAGGAACACGGCGGCAAGGTCTGCGACGGGCCCGAGCCGAAGAAGTGCGCCTCCTGCATCGTCGACTTCAAGTTTGCCCAGACTCCGTTGCAGAAGAAGATGATCTCGGCCATCCGCTGGACCCGGGAAGTGGCCGGTTTCGACCTGGCTCCGGTGGTCGAAGCGTGGCGCAAGAGCAAGTGGGCCGACGTGACCCGGCGCCTGCCCAGGCTGAAGCGCGGCGCGCCAGACCGAATGGACCGAATGGACCGAACGGACCGGCCGAACCGAATCGAGAGCATCGAGGACGAGTGCCGCATGCGCGAGTCGGTGGTGGCCGAGATGCTGCCCTCGGTCGATCTGTTCCTCTCGCCTTCGCTCACCGTGCGGGACCGGATGGTGCGCTTCGGCTTGCCGCGCGAAAAGATCCAGGTCCTGCCGCTCGGCATCCAGGGCATGCGGGTCGGGCCGCGGCGGCCGCTCGAGGGACGCGCGCCGGTGTTCGGCTTCATCGGCACGCTGGCGCCGCACAAGGGCGTGCATGTGCTGATCGAGGCCATGCGGCACATGAAGGGCGAAGCCTCGCTGATCATCTACGGAGGGCATGACTACTATCCGCGATACGTCAACAGCCTGAAAGCGGAGGTCCAGGAGCTGCCGATCCGCTTCGCCGGATCGGTGCCGCGATCCGAGATCGGCGCGGCCTTCGCCAGCATCGATGTGCTGGTCATGCCTTCGGTCTGGCTGGAGAACTTCCCGATCATCATCCAGGAGGCGCACCTGGCCGGCGTGCCGGTCGTGGCCTCGAACCTGGGGGGCATGGCCGAGGCGATCGAGGACGGAGTGGACGGCCTGTTGTTCGAGGTGGACGATCCGATCGACCTGGCGCGCCAGCTCGACCTGTTGGTGGCCGAACCGCGGCGGATCGCGCAGATGGCCGAACGGGCGGAGCTGCCGATCAGCGTGGAGGAACATGCCGCCCGCGTCGAACAGACCCTGCTCCAGATCGTCGCGGGCGCCCCGGAGTGGGGCCCGGCATGAAGATCGTCCACGCGGTCCACGGCTATCCGCCGGAACTGATCGGCGGCACCGAGCTGTACGTGGCGCGCCTTTGCCGGGAGCTCCTGGGCGCGGGGCACGAGGTCAGCGTGTTCGCCGGATCGGTGGAATGGAGAAAGCACTTCGAGCTCGAGCCGTTCGAGCAGGACGGCATCACCGGCCTCAGGGTGCATCGCGACGATCTCTACTTCGACCGCTGGGACAAGGGGTACAACCCGCTGGTGGCCGGCGCCTTCCGGGACTTTCTGGAGGAACGGCGGCCGGACCTCGTGCACGTTCACCACTGGATCCGGCTGACGACCAACCTGGTGGCGGAAGCGGCCCGGGCCGGCGTGCCGGCGGTGGTGACCACCCACGATCTGTATGCGAGCTGCCCCCGGGTGTTTCGTCTGAAGGGCGAGCGAGGCGACGAGTGGTGCGATCAACCGATGGGCACGGCGGTCTGCCGCGACTGCGTTCCGCGCTGGAAATTCCAGCGGGACGAGGAGATCGAGGGCAGCCTGACGAGCTACCTGGAAGACATGCGCGCCGAGCTTTCGCTGGCGCGCGCGCGGGTCGCGCCCAGCCGCGGACTGGCTGAGCGTCTGCAGCGCGAACTCGATCTCGGCCCCGAGGCCTTCCACGTGCTACCGCACGGCTCGCTCTCGGACCACTTCGCGGGCCGGCCGCGGCCCGGGCGGGACGGCCGGATCCACCTGGTCTACTGGAGCCATCTGCACCCGATCAAGGGCGCTCACCTGCTGCTGTCGGCGGTCGCCGAAAGCGGCCGGGCCGACCGCTTCCACGTCCACCTGTATGGCGAGCCCTCGGGCCCGGCCTACCGGGAGCGGCTCTTGCGCCTGGCCGCGCCGATCGAGGTCACCTTCCACGGGGCCTTCCGGCCCGCGGATCTGGCCGGCGCCACCATGGACGTGGCGGTCATCCCGACGCTCGCCTCCGAGTCGTACTCGTTCCTGCTGGACGAGGCGGTGATGCTGGGTGTGCCGATCCTGGCGGCCGACTTCGGCGCCCTGGCCGAGCGCGCCACGCCCCGCCTGCTGACCTTCCGGCGCAACGACGCGGCGCACCTGGGCGAACGCCTGCGGAGCATCGCCGAGCGACCCCAACTGCTGGAGCAGATGCGCGCCGCCTTGCCGCCGCGCCTGGTCCGTTTCGAGGAACACGTCCGCGCGCTGGCCGAGGTCTACGCCTTGGCGCTGAAGGCCGGTCCGCCGGCCGCCGTGCCGTCGGATGAAACCGCGCGGCTTCGCGATCAATGGCGCCGCCGCGAGGTCGGGTTCCAGGAGCTGGTCCGCAGCGAACACTGGGAGGCGGTGGTGGCTGAACTGCGCAACCGCATCGAGGAGCTGGAGGACGAACTCCGCCGCCGGTGAGCCGCGCCTTCCTGTGACCGTTTTCATTTCCATTCTCGGCCTCACGCGCCGGCGCGCCGGGCGGCGCGGATCCAGAGGCCCAGGCGGCGGCGCAGGAAGGGGCCCGCCGGCTCCCCCCGGCGCGCCAGCAGGCGGTACAGCTCGCCGGGGTCCCGTTCCGCCAGCTCCGGCACGCTCTCGATCCCGGCCCGCATCAGCATTCGCGCGTTCTCGACGCCCAGCCCGCGCAGCTCGATCAACTTCGCCTCGACCAGGAGCTCGAAAACCCGCTCCGGCGGCGAAAGCAGCAGTTCGGCCAGTTCGCGCCGGCCGGCTTCGGTCCGGCCGGCCCGCAAGAGCGTCCGCAGATCGCCCAGCCCGGCCAGCTCCAGGGCGGCGGCCTGGCGGCGGCTGGCCGAGGTCAGCTGATCGACGCGCGCGATGGTCGAGTCGACGGTGTGCCGCTCCAGACCCCGGATGGTCGCCACGCAGAACAGGGCCGCCAGGGCCGGAAGCACCAGCAGGCGGACCGCCGCCTGGATCCCGATCGCCGGCCGGCCGCCGCCGTCTGGTTCGAACGGCACCGACAGTCCGAGGATCTCCAGCGCCCGCACGAACGCGTACGCCTCCAACGCGAACGGCGCGAAGCCGAGGAAGCCGATCGGGGGCATCTCGACCCCGAGGGTCTCCTCGAAGAACGGGATCGAGTAGATCCAGCGGGCCCGCGCCGGCATGTTCATCACTTCCCAGTAGAGCCCGCAGAGGAGGCCGGCCACGACCAGGCGCAGGAGGCGTCCGGGCCGGCCGCGTTCCAGGTCGCGCAACAGGGAACGCCACCCGGGACGGCGGTTGAACGGCTCGAGCAGGAGCACCAGGAAGCCCCAGATCAGGGGGTAGCAGGTCCCCGGAAACAGGAGCGCCAGCGCCAGCATCAGCAGGCCCGAGGCGACCAGCGCGGCCCGGAGTCCCGCTCCGGCGTGGAAGCGCGGGGTGCGGAGCTTCCGGAACAGCCCGTACGCTTCCAGCAGGTCGAACATCTCGATCAGGCCGGGCAGCACGGTGGCGAACGAGAGGATCAGCAGCAGGCGCGCCGCCAGGGGGTCGGCCGGGACGTTGACGTAGTACCAGTTTTGAAGCCGCAGGTTGGCGGCCTCGAACACCAGCCAGAAGGGCAGCGACCAGCCGAGCAGGCAGGCGAAGGCCAGCGGCCGGTCGGTCAACAGCGAGCCGCCCCGCCGCCTGAGCACCAGCGCATCCAGAATCAGCAGGAACGGATACCAGGCGCAGACGAAGAAGAAGGTCGGGAACGGTTCGATCTGAAACAGCGCCAGGGCCAGGAAGAGAACCAGCAGGACCAGACCGGCGGGGCCGTGCTGGCCCTGACGCAGCCGGAAGCGTAGGTTCCGCAAGATCGCCATTCGTTCTCCGCCAGAGTTCAGTCCATCATCCATTCGTCTCGATCGGTTCTCAACCGGCTGCTACGCTCGGCC
>Ga0326597_10015275_pt1 | contig 10046 bp, 6 predicted proteins | sample RVTome_12_FD_203789 | JGI IMG/M metagenome (GOLD analysis project Ga0326597, IMG submission 203789) | Soil microbial communities from uranium-contaminated site in the Upper Colorado River Basin, Wyoming, United States - RVT100D185 | ecosystem: Environmental > Terrestrial > Soil > Contaminated >...
GCTCTGGTGTTCGTCCGGAACGCTTTGGTCCATTTGATGTAGCCCTTGGCGTTCATCTCCAGCTTGCCTTTGAGGAAAGATGTATTCGGCGTGTGGCCAATCGCGGCGAACATGCCGCCGACTTCCAGCTCGCGAGTTGATTCGTCGACCGTACTCTTCAGCTGCAGGCCCGTCACCTTCTCGCCATCGCCGAGTACTTCTTCGACGGTGCTGTTCCAAACGAGTTCGATGTTCGGGTGGTCGAACGCCCGTTGCTGCATGATCTTGGACGCCCGAAGCTGATCGCGACGGTGAATGATATAGATCGCGGCAGCATTCTTGAGATTCGCGAGGTAAGTCGCCTCTTCGACGGCCGAATCGCCCCCTCCGACGACGGCCAACGGCTTGCCTCGGTACATCGGCAATGCCCCGTCGCAAACGGCACAGGCACTCACCCCCTTGTTCTTATACTTCTCTTCGGACTCTAAACCGATATAGTTCGCTCGTGCGCCGGTCGCTACGATGACGGTGTGGGCTTCAATCGGCTCGCTGCTCGCCGGGATCACCTTTCGCACGGTGCCATTGAAGTCGACGTCGACGATGTCGTCGCCTACCACTCGCGTGCCGAAGTTGAGAGCCTGCTGCTTCATCAACTCCATCAACTCGACGCCTTGGACGGCATAATGCAGTTGTCCGTCCCGCATGTGGTTCGGCGCGGGGGGAAGGTTATAGTGCCGGTCCTTGTCGACGGCGCTTTCGACGAACGCTCGAACGTTACCGAACGGAAAGCCGGGATAGTTTTCGACCTCGGTCGTTAAAGCAAGTTGACCCAGCGGGATCATTTCCGGCTTGATGGTTCCCTCGAACAGCAGCGGTTCGAGGCTTGCTCGGGCGGCGTAGATCGCGGCGGCCCAACCGGCGGGCCCGCTGCCGATGATGAGAACCTTTTCTGGCACCATAAACTCCTTTGGGGCAGTTCCTTTCGAGGATCGTCCAAACGTAAGAATTCGCCGAAGGCGTGAGCGGAATGGCGCTAGCCACCGATATTTCCTGGGAAACCGGCGGCTAGCGCCGTTCCGCTCACTTCCTATCCGCGCCTGCGGCGAATCACTTACCTCAAAACGGCGTCAAACGCCGTGCTTGCTGACAGTTGCGATGATACGAAGCGGCCATTATAGGCGGCCTTCGAGCGAAGTCTACGGTAGCGCGGCGGACATTGTGACGATCCCCGGCGGTGTTATGATGGAGCGTCGAAAACCAAAACACCAAACGACAAGCGACTTGGAATTGACGCTCTTGTCGGATGCTTCGTCTCAGCCCGGGAAGAAATAATGGCCACGCTCCTGATTGCCGTTGGGTCCGCCATCGGATTCATCATCGCTTACAACACGTACGGCCGCTGGCTGGCGAGAAAAATCTTTGCACTGGACCCGAACGCGGAAGTCCCCAGCGTGCAGCTGCGAGACGATAACGACTACGTTCCCACCGGACGCATGGTAGTCTTCGGACATCACTTTACGAGCATCGCGGGAACCGGACCGATCGTGGGGCCGGCCATCGCCATCATGTGGGGCTGGGTGCCGGCGCTGTGCTGGGTCTTGTTCGGTTCGATCTTTATCGGCGCCGTGCATGACTTCGGTTCGCTCGTGGTGAGTCTTCGCAATCGTGGTCAGACGGTGGGAGACATTGCGGGACGAGTCTTGAATCCTCGCGTACGCTTCCTTTTTCTGGCGATTCTGTTGTTCGGTTTGTGGATCGTCTTGGCCATTTTTGGATTAGTAATCGCGTCGGTGTTCAAGATGTTTCCCGAGTCGATTCTGCCCGTCTTTTTGCAGATCCCGATCGCGGTCGTCATTGGCAAGTGGTTGCACAAGCAAGGGCACAGTTTGCTCTTGCCGTCAGCGATTGCCCTGCTGGTGATGTACCTGACCGTGTGGTTTGGTGCCGAGTGTCCTGGGATGTCTTGGGAAGGTGGCGCGATTGGTACCGCGATCCGCGCACTCAACGACACGCTCAAGGATTGGCCCGTGTGGGTTTGGGCCGGCGTGCTGTTGGCTTACTGTTACGTGGCAAGTGTGCTGCCGGTATGGTTGTTGCTTCAGCCGCGAGATTACATCAACAGCTTGCAACTGATCTCAAGCCTGGGTCTGGTCATGGCGGGACTGTTTGCCGTTGGCTTCTTTGGAGCACACGGTAAGCCCGTCGAGCTTGTAGCTCCCGCCGTCCAATGGGCGCCGCTGAACGCGCCTCCCGTTTGGCCCGTGCTGTTCGTGACCATCGCCTGTGGAGCGATCAGCGGATTTCACTGCCTCGTTTCCAGCGGTACCTCGAGCAAGCAATTGAAATGCGAATCGGACGCGCAGTTCGTCGGCTACGGTTCGATGTTGATGGAAGGTTTTCTAGCGGTCATCGTGATCCTGGCCGTGGCGGCCGGCATTGGAATCGGCTGGCCGGATCATCCGAAGTTCGGCGGACAAACCGGAGTCACGCTGTGGCAGAGCATTTATTCCGACTGGAAAGCCGCCGACGCCGGACTGGAAACGAAGATTGGAGCCTTCGTCGTGGGTTCGGCGAATTTTCTTGAGGCGATCGGCATCAGCCACCGGATGGCGCTGGCGATTATGGGGGTGCTCGTGGCATCCTTCGCAGGGACGACGCTCGACACGGCAACCCGGTTGCAGCGTTACGTGGTGCAAGAGTTAAGTCGTGCTTTGCAGCAGTACGCACCTGGAGGAAGTGTCTTTCGGCCGCTCGAAAACCCTCATGTCGCCACTCTGTTTGCCGTCGTGACGGCCTTCCTGTTGGCTCTATTTCCAAAGCCGGGAGACGATTGGTCCTGGGAGACCATTGGAAAGGGAGGCATGATTCTGTGGCCCATGTTCGGTGCCACGAATCAGTTGCTCGGAGGACTGGCGTTCTTAGTGATTACGTTTTGGTTGTGGCGGCGCGGCAAGCCGATTTGGTTCGTTGCGCTCCCGACGATCTTCATGCTGATCATGCCTGCCTGGGCGTTGCTGATTCAGATGGGTGGATGGTGGGACGAAGGAAGCTATCTACTGCTGTTCATCGCCGTCGTCACATTGGCACTCGAATCCTGGATGATCGTCGAGGCTTTCTTAATGTTTCCTCAAGCCAAGGGAATTCTGGAAGAAGCCTTGCCGCCGTTGCCATCCAAAGGCCAAGCCGCGATGGCCGTTGGTTCTGATGCGCGGACTTGCTAAGAACTAGAGTAAGATCGTGAGCGCGTGGCGTTGACGCCTTGGTACGATGGCCTTCCAAGGCCATCGTACCTACGTTGCGCCGGGATTCTTCTTGCGTGGTTCGATCTTATCTTCGACTTCGATCGCTTTGTGCCCTTTGTAGGCTCCCGGTCTTGCGAGGAATTTCGCGACTCCTTCGACGGCAACCTTCAAAAATCGGTTGCAGTCGTGGTCGGTGGTGATGATGTCCCCCACGCGAAGTCCGATCAAGTCCGCGGTTCGTATAGAGCTTTCGGCCAGCGTCACGACAAGCTCGACTCGCGATCCATCGAGACGGTTACTGATCGTCCCGATCGTGTGAGTCGTTGCGCTGCCTCGCGAGTAGCCGACCCAACTGTTTGCCGTCAGTTTGCCACTAAACCGTTCAATGGCATTGAACGGGATGCACAGATTCATCATCCCGCGAACGTCGCCAAGTGTCAGCTCGAAGCTAACAAGTACAACCACTTCGTTCGGCGGTACAATCTGAACCAGTTGCGGGTTGCTTTCGACGCGCTCGACGCTGATATCGAGTTCGAGAACATTCTCCCACGCCCGCCGCAGTTCGATCATGACGAGCGCCGTGATCCGCGCGACCAAGCGCAGCTCGATCTCGGTCAGCGGGCGACGGGCCAGTGGTCCGAACTGCTTGCCTCCGCCGAGCAGGCGGTCGATGATCGGGTACAGGACCGAGGGATTGATGTCGAGGATCAAGTTGCCTTCGAACGGATCGGCTCGAAGCAGATTGAAGCACGTCGGATTCTCGAGGCTGAAGACAAACTCACTATAGGTAAGTTGATCAACGCTCGTCAGCTTTACTTCCACGATTGTCCGTAACAGCGCGGACAAGGCCGCTCCAAAGTTCCGGCCGAATCCTTCGTGCAATGATTGGAGCGCGCGCATTTGCTCTTTGCCGACGCGTTCCGGGCGTTTGAAGTCGTAGGGCGACACCTTATCGTGCGAGCGAGATGCCGTGTGAGCCGAGCGAGTCGGCGTGGAAAGCGGCGCGGCGGCAGCCGCTGCCGGGTCCATCGCACTTAGCAGGCTTTCGACTTCGTCTTGACTGAGGACTTCATCAGGCATCCGTCACTCCATTGACATTTACGATTCTGGATTTGCGATTTTCGATTGACTAAATCCGAAATCGAGAATCCCGGCCCCTACTCCCTGATGTGACCATCTCCATAGGCCACATATTTGTAGCTCGTTAACTCTTTCAACCCGCAGGGGCCGCGTGCGTGAAACTTATCCGTGCTGATGCCGATCTCGGCTCCCAAGCCAAATTGGCCGCCATCGTTAAACCGCGTGCTCGCGTTAATCATCACCGCCGAGCTGTCGACGCTCGCGGCAAACCGTCTGGCCGTTGCCAGGTCCGCCGTGACGATCGCGTCGGTGTGATGTGAACCGTAGCGGTTTATATGTGCAATCGCCTCGCCGACGGAACCGACAACCTTGACGGAAATGATCGGACCGAGAAACTCTGCCGCAAAGTCTTCATCGCTCGCAGTGACCGCTTCTGGCACCAACTCGCAAGTCCGCTCATCGCCGCGAACCTCGATACCGTTGGCGATCAACGCTTTTGCCAGTTGCGGCAGGTACTCCGTGGCAACGTCGGCGTGAATGAGCAATGATTCACACGCGTTGCACACTCCCAGTCGATGACACTTCGAATTGACCGTGACTGCCTCTGCCATTTCGATGTCGGCGGCTGCATCGACATAAACATGACAGTTGCCAGCGAAATGTTTGATGACGGGCATGGTTGCTTCTTCGCTCACACGCCGGATCAGCCCTTCACCTCCCCGCGGAATCGCGACATCGATCAACTCCGCCAGCGACAGGAAGTGTCCGACGGCGTCCCGATCCGTCGAGCTGACAAGCTGTACCGCGTGGTTGGGCAATCCCAAGCGGGTGGCAACCTCGTTCAGAATATCGACGATCGCGAGGCTGGACTGAGCCGCCTCCTTGCCGCCTCGCAAGATGACGGCGTTGCCGCTCTTGATGCAGATCGCGGCCGCGTCGGCAGTGACATTGGGCCGCGACTCGTAGATAAAGAAAACAACGCCCAGCGGAACGCGAATCTTGGAAACCTCCAGGCCATTCGGGCGAATCGACGACTCGATCACTTCACCGATTGGATCGGGGAGCGCGGCGACTTCTTCAAGCCCGACCGCGATCCCGTCAATGCTTTCGTGTGTCAATCGAAGTCGATCGATCTGAGCGTCGCTGAGGCCATAGCCGGAAGCCGCGTCCAGGTCTTGCTCGTTGGCGGCGATCAAGTCCGCTTTTCGCTGTCGAAGGCGTCGAGCCGACTCCTTGAGCCAGTTATTCTTCGCGGCCCCGGTGACAATTGCCAGTTCGGCCGACGCAGCTTTGGCGCGGCGCGCGGTATCCAAGCAGTAGGCTTTCAGATCCTGCTTTTCGACGACGGACATGCGGACTCACTCTAAACGGCAAACTGTCGTGACAATTCACAGAAGTATCGGCCAAAGTGCGACATGAGTCAATCTCACTCGGCTTCCACGAGGCGGCCGTCTACTCGTCGTAAGTGATGTCATGATAGGATGTTACATGCAAGTAAACTCGTCCGCCGGGCAAAGTCATCGAATGGACTATCCACAAAACTGACGCTCACACCGCAACTTCTCTTTGTCTCCAAATCGATCCCGACTATAAGTTTCCGTTCGTTTTGCCCAAGAATCGATGACACCCAATCCAACTCGACCACACGGGACGTTTCAAAGATGAAACCCGCCGAATTGCTGAACGTCCTGCAACACCTTTCGTCTCCGCGCGTGTTGGTGCTCGGTGACCTGATTCTCGATCGCTACACACGAGGCAACGCGGAACGGGTCAGCCAGGAAGCACCGATTCTCGTCCTACTTGCCGACGAACGCGAAGATCGGTTGGGCGGTGCCGCGAATGTTTGCCACATGCTACGCGAGCTGGAATGCAACGTGACGTGTGCGGGGATCGTTGGAGATGACGAATCGGGCAAATCGGTTCGACGGCTGCTGACCGATGTTGGCATCGGTTGTGACTTGTTGTTCACGGACGCAAGCCGACCCACGACACTAAAGGAACGATTCATCGGTCGAGTGAGTGGACTGCGTCCCGGCCAAATGCTGCGGGTCGATCACGAAGTCCGAACACCCCTGTCGCAAGAACTCGCCGACCAACTTCTCGAAAAAGTTCGGCAAACGATTTCGAACTACGACATCGTTCTCATTTCGGACTATGCGAAAGGAGTCTGCACCTCGACGGTCACGCAGGCGGCCATCACGGCGGCCCGCCAGGCCGGCAAGCCGGTGCTCGTAGACCCGTTCCGAGGCGGCGATTATCAGCAGTACCGCGGCGCAACGTTGCTGAAGCCGAATCGCGTCGAAACCGAATTGGCGGCAGGGCATAAGATCGTTACTCTCGACGACGCGATTCGCGCCGGCAGTCGCCTCTGTGCCGACCTTGATATCGACATTGCCGTGATTACACTCGACCGTCAAGGAATGGCGCTCGTGCATCGTGACGGTCAGGGCCAAGTCGTTCCTACCCGAGCCCGCTCGGTGTACGACATCACGGGTGCCGGTGACATGGTCCTGGCGATGTTGGGGGCGGCAATCGGCGGCGGAGCGACCGCGGAACAAGCGGTCCATCTCGCGAATACCGCCGCCGGACTGGAAGTCGAACGAGCCGGTGTCGCCGTGATCAACAAGCGAGAGATCGCGGACGAACTATCTTCAGGGGTTCGTCATGGTCGTTCCAAGGTGTTCTCGCCCGAGCAAGCAGCCGCGTGGGCGCAAGAGCAACGGCGACAAGGCAAACGCATTGTCTTTACCAACGGCTGCTTCGATTTACTGCACGTTGGCCACGTTTCGTATTTGGCGGAAGCCGCCGCGTTGGGCGATCAGCTGGTCGTTGGGATCAACAGCGATGCGAGCGTACGACGCTTGAAAGGTCCAAGCCGTCCCGTCATCAACGAAGTCGATCGCGCCGCCGTCTTGGCTGCCCTTTCCTGCGTCAGCTCCGTGGTCGTGTTTGATGAAGACACGCCACACCAGCTGCTGCATGCCATCCGCCCAGACGTGCTCGTCAAAGGAGGCACGTACTCGGTCGACGAAGTCGTGGGCAAGGAAGTGGTCGAGGCTTATGGTGGTCAAGTCTGCGTCGTCGGAGCGATTAACGGCGTTTCGACGACCGACATCATCGACTCGGCAACCAGGCAACAATCTCTTCCGGTGTCGCCAAGCCGTCGCGTCGCATGAAGTCCATCCGATGCCCAGGAGCTAATGCTTTGCCACAGCAAAAGTATCGTGTGGCCGGGGTCGAGTCTTCGAGCCCCCGGAATCGCCCTACCGCTGGGGGCTCGAAGACTCGACCCCAGCCACACCGCCCTAAAAGAGAGCTGCGACCGTGCGCTACGAGACCTTGCCTGTCTGGCGCAGGTAGGCAATCACTTGATCAGCAAGCGTTTCGGGCGTGTGTTCGGCGGACGCCAGTCGGAGCTCGGGGCGTTCTGGATCTTCATAGGGATCATCAATCCCCGTGAAACCTTTCAACTCGCCAGCACGAGCCTTCTTGTAGAGGCCTTTCGGGTCCCGTGACTCGCAAACATCGAGCGGCGCGTCCACAAAGACTTCGATAAAGTCGCCTGCCAGTCCACAGGACTCGATCCGTCGCCGCACGGCATTGCGATCGCGACGGTAAGGACTGACGAAAGCCGTAATCGTAATCAGCCCCGCCGAAGCGAATAATTCCGCGACCGCTCCGATCCGACGAATGTTCTCTTCGCGATCTTCGGCCGAGAAGCCCAGGCCAAATCGCCGTGCGAACTCCTCGTTATGATCTGTCGTGAGCATCGCGGGACTCGCATTCAGACCGTGACGAACGTTATCGCCATCAAGCAGGAAAGTACGGACGCCAAGCTGATGCAGCTTGTGATCGACGACATTCGCCACCGTACTCTTGCCGCAACCGCTCAATCCCGTAAACCACAGCACACAGCCGCGATGCCCGTTCAACTGCTCGCGCTCCGCGCGCGAAACCGCCTGTGAATGCCAAACAACATGCACGTCGTCATTGGTCATTAGTCATTGGCCCCTGGACATTCAGTCCGCAAGCCCGGCCAGCTCACACAAGTTCGCGGCCATGACGGGTTGTGGACAGCTCCAAACGAGAAAGAACAACGCCTCGCGGCACCAGCGTCCAGCGGGGTGTCCAACCACGTAACCGGTTCCTTTGGCCGCAGCCAGCGCAGCCTGCGATGAACGAAGCGCGAGGCTGTTCGATCGAATTCGTAGATTCTCGGTCGAACAGACGGGTTCGTCCGATGCAGCGCTGAGTAGATCACCTCGCAACTCGTGCCACTCGGCATGCAGCGCGTCGGTCGGAGCGGCGAGGTCAGGGCGTTTGACAGATTCCTCCTGAAGAAATCGCACCCCTGCACTCGCCAAGCCAATGGCAAGTGCGGAGGTCTGAAAGCCACCTGGTCTCGCCCCAATTCCTTGTTTCATGACATCTTCGACGGGGCCTGCGACCAACCATTCGTGACTCAACGCGACGCGATCGCAGTGAACCGGCCCCGTGTGGCTGGCAGAAAGGCCGACAAGCTCTGCGACCGGTGAAACGGAGACACCCGCCGCATCCATCGGCAACACGGCAAGGATCTGCCGCCCGTCCTCGATCGTGGCCCCGATCAGAATGTGGTCAGCGAAGGGACCGCCGGTGACCCACGGACTGAAGCCGTCGATAATGTAACCATCGGCCGCCGATTCAGCGCGGAGAACCGGCTGCGCAAGGTGCCGGCGGCTGGTTGTGAGGTGCGAGATACCGACGGTCGCGAACGAGTTCCCGGAACACAAGTCGGGTAGCAGCTTGGCCTTGAGCGATTGGTTGGCGCAAGCCTCGATCCGGCGGCAGGCTCCGGTTCGCTGAGTAATGACAAAAGTCGTTGTCAGGCAGGCCGCGCTCAACTCGAGGTAGCCACGCATGACATCCGCTTCGGACCAGCCCAGGCCACCGGATTCAGGGGACAAGAACCACTCGAAGACGCCATATTCGCTGCACAGCCGCAATTGCTCACTCGGCCACGCGTTCGGCTTGTCCAATTGCGGTGCCAATTCGCGAAGTCGTAGACAAAGCTCTTGCAGGCTCTCGTCTTGTGGCGATTCGATTCGAGTTCCCATAGCCGATAGCATACTCGTGGCACGTCGCCGCTGAAACACCCTTTCGGATAACCTAGTCTTTCTGTTCCTTGCATTTTACCGTTTAAGAACAGCGCATCGCGGCTCCTTTGACAGCCGCCTTGACACCCCCACCCCTCGACAAGTAGCAACCCGCCCTCGACAATGCCCGCAAGTACTCGGAACGCTTTGGGCCTCTAGACCAAAGGACTCGCTATGAGTCAGGTGGAAGAAATGCCAGTACAGGAAACGCACCCCTTGACGGCTGGTGAATCGAGCCCGAATGACCTGTATGACAAATGCATGTTCTTGTCACGAAATCTCTGGTGGAGTTGGCATCCGGAAGTCATCAGCCTGTTTCGCGATCTCGATCCGATCCGTTGGCGGCAACTCGATCACAACCCGATTGCACTTTTAAAAGAGTTCACCCCCGAGCGATTGGCGAATCGCGCGGCGGAGATGGTGCTGTACAGTCGCATCAATTACGCAGTACGCCGGCTGAAAGAGTACTTGTCAACCAAACCGAATTGGGGAGCCACGAACACCGGCGTTCTCGGTGCCAAGCCGGTCGCCTACTTCTCGGCTGAGTTCGGCCTGCACGAATCGATGCCGATCTATTCGGGCGGCCTCGGCGTGTTATCGGGTGACCATG
>Ga0326597_10015276_pt1 | contig 10045 bp, 10 predicted proteins | sample RVTome_12_FD_203789 | JGI IMG/M metagenome (GOLD analysis project Ga0326597, IMG submission 203789) | Soil microbial communities from uranium-contaminated site in the Upper Colorado River Basin, Wyoming, United States - RVT100D185 | ecosystem: Environmental > Terrestrial > Soil > Contaminated >...
GCAGCGGCTCGTTCAGGATCGAATCGTTGATGAACTGGAAGGCCGGGTGCCCCAGGAGGTGGCGGATGTTCTCGATCTTTCCGGTCGAGAGATTATCCACCACCAGCACCTCGTCCCCCCGCTTGACCAGGGCGTCCACCAGATGCGAGCCGATGTACCCGGCGCCGCCCGTCACCAAAACCTTCACAGTCTCGCTCCTCCGGGTAGCTTGCAGTCTGCCAGCTTTTCTCTCTGTCTTCTTACCAAGAATTCATGCACGGAGGGTAGCCGATTCAACCCGAAATCACCGGCTTTCCAGCTCCTGACAGACCGCCGCTCGCGGACACCCTCTCAACACTCACGGCCAGTTGCAAACCATTTGAGGGTCGCCCGTAGCCCATCCTGGAGATCAACCTGCGGTTGCCATCCAAGCACTTCTCGTGCCCGACGCGCCGATACCGCGCTACGGCGCTGTTCGCCTGGCTTTGCGACGCGATGAACGACCCTAATTGGCCGTTCCGCCACTTGGATCATGTAGTTAGCAAGCTGATTAATGGTCGTCTCAGTTCCCGTACCTATATTGAAAATCCATTGAGATACTTCACCTCCATTCGCCATACACTGATCGGACAACAAGAACTCCAAGGCTTGGATATTGGCCCTCGCGGCATCCTCGACAAACACAAAGTCTCTCGTCTGATCTCCATCCCCGTTTATAGCTAATGGCTCCCCATCGAGGATGCGCTTGCAGAAAATTGAAATGACTCCCGCCTCCCCTACCGACTGCTGTCGCGGACCGTATACGTTGGAATACCGCAAGACAACTGACCTCAAACCCCACACCTCCCCGTAATACCGGAGATAGTGCTCACTCGCGTACTTAGCAATACCATATGGACTCCGGGGAATTGGTCGCGCAATCTCTACGCACGGTATATCTTTCTGATCACCATAGATCGCGCCACCAGAAGAAGAAAAAATCAGCCGCCGGACCCCCGCTTGTGCACATGCCTCGAAAACGGCCAAGCTGCCCAAGATATTAAGCCGAGCGTCCTCAGCCGGATTCTCGACAGACAGCCCAACACTCACCTGCGCCGCATGGTGATTAACCACCTCCGGTTGCACATCGGAAACAATCTTTCTGAAGCTTTTATCCCCAACGTCCATTTCATGGACACGGATCCCACTCGCGAGGTTCTCATGCCGCCCTGTCGAGAAGTCGTCGACAACAACTACCTCGTGCCCAGACCGAATATACGCATCCACCACATGAGATCCTATGAAACCCGCTCCGCCTGTAACAAGCACCTTCATCAAAAGCTCCCATTTCAATCACAGACATTTCCACTCAATCTGACGCCTTCAGTATTACCTCACCCCTTCCTTCGTATGTTATGCCCGCGTATCCCAGATCCATCCTCCGCACGACTCCTGCCACCAATCCCACCCAATGCTGGGCCAATTTCTCGGCTGCCCCTTTCCCATTCACTTCACATACCGCGAAAAGAAAGCTTAGAAGTCGGCCTTTGACCGGTCGATCATCACTTCATTATGCGATCCAGTTACCGATTTTCTGATAGGCCTCCCCTTCGCGCGACTAATCGTCACGTCCTTAGAATCCCACCGACCGACTAGACTCATAAGGACTGACAAGAGTACCAGCTTCAAGTCAAGCCACAGACCCTGTTTTCTGATATAGAGCATATCATATCGTAGCTTCATCTTTGAATTTCGCGTCCCTCTGCCGTAAACCTGAGCCAATCCGGTCAAACCCGGACGCACCAATAATCTCTTTTGAAGGCCGACGACCTTCAACTTGAATTCCTCGAATTCTCTTACTGGCATGGCGCGGGGCCCCACAAAGCTCATGTCCCCGTAAACGATGCTCAGGAGTTGCGGAAGCTCATCCAACGCCGTCGGTCTCAACAGCTTGCCTACCCTGGTGAGCCATTTTCCCGAAGGTGTCATCCACGGCTTTACCTCTAGATCGGCGCCCTTTTTAAGTGAACGAAACTTTGCAATTCTAAACGTTTTCCCCCATCGACCCACGCGTTCCTGTGGATAGAAAATCGGCCCTCCATCTTCCAGTATGATCGCTATCACAATAATGATCCAAAGAGGCAACGTCAGAATCAGTCCTATAAGTCCCAAACCAAGGTCAAGGGCTCGCTTCAATGGGTACTCTTGCCGAAAATCCTCTCTGCCTGCCACCTTCTTTTCCTCCTACCAACCGAAGCGGCAATTCACCATAGCTCACTACACGTTGTCCGCGTTCTGAACGATTACCGGCTTCAGGCCAGTCGATTCAGCCCCTCAGCCTTGGGAATACGACCTTATCGCCGACGGTGCTTCCCCTGAAGGCGAGGGGATTCGACCATCCTCGAAAGGGACACTAATTCCAATTTGGTCTTAGCTCGCCTGCAAATTCCATCTTTCTGAAGACTTCAGGCTATCGTGTTGCGTTTGAAATCACAATGTATATCCCACCTTCTGCGCATCATCGTAGAACATCTTCACCGTTTCCAGCGAATACTCGGGTAGGTCTTTCCCGATGAGGGGTATCTTCTTGAGGATATCATTCGTAACGGTAATTATGTGGCATCCGACGGCATCCGCGTGGAAGACATTCAATAACTCCCGAGGACTGGCCCAGATGAGTTCGGCGTTTGGGGCCACTCGGAGGAGTTCCACCGCGGCTGCCATCAATGGAACCGGATCCCGTCCCGTGTCGGCTATGCGGCCTGCGAACACAGAAACATAACAGGGGGCACCACCGCTGACCGATTCCACGACTCCGCGTACTTGCTCCAAAGTAAGGAGCGCCGTGATATTCACCTTGACTCCTCCCTTGGCCAGCCGCCGCACAAGAGCTGAGGAGGGTTCCTGTCGAGTGTTGGTGATGGGAATTTTCACGTAGACATTATCTCCCCAGCCCGCGATCTCGCGCGCTTGACGCTCCATCTCGTCAAACTCGTCCGCGAACACCTCGAAGGAGATTGGCCGGTCGGGGATGATCCGAAGGAGGTCCTTAGCGAAGGCCCGATAGTCTGTTACGCCTGCCTTCCGCATTAAGGTAGGATTGGTCGTGAAGCCTTTGATGAGGGGCAGGCGATACATCTCCAGCATGCCAGCCCGATCCGCTCCGTCTGCGTAGACCTTGACCTTGAGATCGCTGATGGCTTTCATTCTCGTCCCTCCCCTTCTCCTAGACTCGCAAGGATCCATACCGCAGCTTCCGGTAGGGATCGGACACGACAATCAGGCGCGCTCCGCAAGAGTTCTGGGTATTGGTAATCGATGAACAGCGTGGTACAACCCGCTCGGCGACCCGCCTCGATATCCCGCCACCGGTCACCAATCATGAAACTTGCCGCGAGGTCTAAATTCTCCTCTCGAGCTGCCGCCAGCAACATGCCAGGAGCTGGCTTACGACAGGCACAACCACCTTCGTCGTCGTGATAACATACCCGAAACGAATCAATGGGAAGTCCATTAGCCAAAAGTTTCGCATGTATTGCCTCCACTGATTCCCGTGTCCGGGTGCCTCGCGCGACATCAGGCTGATTGGTAACAACGATCAGCTTGAACCCCGCCCTCTTCAATCTAAGCAGCGCCTGCGGCACGCCGGGCAGAATCTCAAGTTCGGCGAGGTCAGAGGGTGGATAGGGTTTTCCAGCACGCATAATGGCCCGATTGATCACACCATCACGATCAAGAAATACACCACGCCGAGCTATCTGGTCGATTCCCATTTGGCCGGCGCAGCCTTGAGGGTGGGGTGAGAGACCAACAGGTGCCAGACCAGGGCCTGAAAGGACTCGGTATGGGGGGTCACTGTGCCCGGGTTCACGGTTGGCACGACAACGCACGCATCTGCCACCTTGGCAGTGAATCCCCCATCCCGGCCGACCACACCACCGATGGCGGCGCCTACCTCCCGAGCGTACTCCAGGGCGCGAACTAGATTGGGGCTGATGTTCCTCTCCAGATCGCCGCCACCGACAGAAAAGACAAAAAGCATATCAATATTTCGCAAGCGGCTTCCCTTCAGCCAGTTGATGAAGACCGTCTCCCAGCCGTCATCGTTCACGCGAGCCGTCAATTCGGAAACGTTGTCAGTTGGCGCGTAAGACTCGATCCCGGCAAGCTTCCGGAAGTCGTTTACAGCGTGTGATGAATGGCCCGCACCGCCGCCCACCCCCAGGAAGAAGAGGCGGCCACCCCGGTCACGCAGCCGAACCAAGAGCTGAACCAGTCGCTCAATGGCATCGACATCCAGCTTGTTCAGAATCTGCGCTGCCTCACTGAGGTACTGTTGTGTGAATGACATCTCGCGGCCCCTCATCCAGGATGGACACATCCCGCGCCGAACGAGCGTTCTAGATTTTCCCCCGAAGCTCGCGTTCCCAGGATCGGGGCCTAAAAGTTGACTAGGACTTTGGCACCTTCGAAGTCAAAGTCGTAGGGCATCTCTCGAAGTCCTGCTGTGGTCAGAGCCTTCCGCAAGCGGGCTTTATGGAGGCTCGGACAGTAAAACATGAAGAAGCCGCCGCCCCCGGCCCCCATGATCTTTCCCCCGAGGGCCCCGTTGTCTTTCGCAAGCTCGTACCAGTGGTCAATTCTGGGTTCACTTATCTTGCCTGACCGTCGCTTCTTATTCTGCCAATGCTCGTCTAGAAGGATCCCGAAGCTCTCCATGTCCCCACGTTCCAGGGCTTCTTTGATCCGGTAGCCCAACTCCTTGGTGCGATGCAGGCTATCCAGGACAGTCAGGTCACCGCGCTCGGTGTCCTGTTTTTGCGCTTCGAGGATATCGCTACTGGGCCTTGTGATGCCAGTGTAAAAGAGCAAGACGCTGTTCCGGAACTCCTCTACTGTCGTGATGGAAATGTCGAGGGGACTGACCTTCACCCGGCCATCCTTGCCGATCTCCAGGCACGTGATACCTCCGAAAGCAGCCAAGTAATGATCGTGCTTCCCAACTGGGTGCCCCGCCAAGTCCATCTCAATGTGGCATGCCATCTCTGAGAGCCCCTGGGTCGGCACCTTCTCTCGTTTCAGCTCGTATAGTGCCGCCAGCAAAGCGACCAGATAGGTCCCGGAGGAGCCGAGTCCGGTACCAGCCGGAACATCGGCCATGGACACAATCTCCAGGCTCCCGTTGAGGCCCAGCAGTTTCAATGCAGGTCGAACCAGGTCGTGCTGGACATCATCGGGCGTCTTCACCTGTTCATAACGTGAGTACTTCACGCGGATGAAATCGTCGGCAGCGGGTCGATTCGCGTAGACGAACAGGTATTTGTTGATTGCAGCACTGAGAATGAACCCCCCGTGTTCTGAGTAATAGGACAAGAGGTCTGTCCCGCCACCACCGAGTGGGACCCGAAACGGCGCTCTAGCGAGGATCATTTTCTCCCCCCTTCGACCATTCCCCCTGAACGCGGCGGAGGTCGTCCGGCGTGTCAATCCACCACAGACCCTCACCGCCCAACATTTCGTAACCGAAAATAGCCTCTCCGCTCGCGAGCAGAGCCGGGAACACATCGTGTCCAAAATCTGGACGGCCGCTTTCGGGAATGAACTCGAAGATGCGCGGCTCCAGAACCATGATCCCTGCGTTCACCAGCCGGGAAAAGGACTCGTGAGGTCGGGGCTTCTCCAGAAAGCGGGTCACTCGCTTTCCAGCGTTCAGCTCTGCAATACCGCTCTGGGAGACGTCTTCCCGCCGGAAGAGGGCTACTGTCGCGATCCCACCTTTTGCCCGATGGAATCGGTACAGTCGTCTCAAGTCACAGGTGCTCAGGTTATCTCCGTACCAGAGAAAGAAGGCATCCTCGAAGCATTCCCTGACCTTCCTCACCGCACCTGCCGTTCCCAATACCTCAGGTTCAAACGAGTATGTTATTCGGACTCCCCGTTCCTTCCCGTCCCCAAAATAGTCGCTGATGACGCGAGGAAAATGGTGGAGGTTGATGATCAAATCCCTCACCTTGTACTTCTTGAGCCACTCGATGGTGTGATCGAGAATCGGTTTTCCCTGCACGCGGACCATACACTTCGGCAACTGCTCTGTTAACGGACGGAGACGGGTTCCTTTGCCGGCTGCAAGGATCATCGCCTTCATGGAGCCACTTGCACCACCTCTCCGGTTCGCGCCGACTCGTAAATCGCATCGATGAGGCGCATCGCCCCGAGGCCGTCCGCCGCACTCCCCAAGGGGTCACGACCCTCCTGGATCGCCTGTCGGAAATGTTCCCACTCCACATTCCACGAGAGGTCGGCTCCGGGATACTCGAGGATTTCTTCTGTGGGAACCCCGCCCTCAGGGCGACGCTGGCCGATCGTAAGGCTCTCAGTGCCGTAGCTCCCACCCAGCCCGTTCACGAGTGCGTATCCGTCCCGACCCAGCACTTCGAAGCTGAACCGGTTCTTCCACTGCGTCCAACTCGTGTGGAACTGGGCTACGCGCTCATCCGCGGTCTGCATCGTCACAAAGGCATTGTCCTCCAACCTCCTCCGCCCGGAGTCTCCCGGCGCGGGTGGATGCGAGGACTCCAAGTACCCAAGATCCCAAAAGGAAGTGACGGTGCAGCCGGTGACGTGGGTGAACTCACCGAGGAACCACCGGCAGAGGTCGATGATGTGCACCCCTTGGTCGAGCAATTCCCCGCCTCCTGCCAACTCAGGGTCTCCCCGCCACTCTTTGTGGTACCCGGGTCGTCCCCCGTGCCCATACACCGCCCGCACGAACATCGGCTTCCCGATGACCCCCTGGCTGCACAGCTCATGCGCCTTCCTTATTGCCGGGTGATGTCGATGGTTGAACCCCGTCTTCAAGACCACCTTGGCTTTCCGCGCCGCATCGACCATCAGCTGTGCTTCCGCCGAATTGCGGCCGAGAGGTTTCTCGCACAGAACGTGCTTCCCCCGTGCGAGCGCCGACACCGCAACGGGCATCAGGAACATGTTCGGAGTGGAGACGATGATTATGTCGAGATCCTCCCGCTCGGTCACGTCTCTCCAGTCGCTGGCGGCTTCACAGGAGGTCGTTTGGCCCACGGCGACGGCCCGAGCCATGTCCACGTCGGCAACGATGACGAGATCGTCATCCGCCGACTCGCTCACAACACGGGCTCGCCGGTTACCGATGAGCCCGCACCCGACGAGGCCGACCCGCATGGCTCACAGAATGTCCTTGATGAGCGGCTTGATGGTGTGGGGATCGAGACGGCGAATCGTATATAGGGGGCTTGCGTTGAGCGACTCGGCCTTCTCGCCCCATTCCTTCCACGGGTCGTACGGGGCCGCGATCAATTTCCCCGTCAATTTTCCCGAGGCAGATGATGCGAGGAAAACCGCCAAGCCAGCGGCTATATCGGGAGGGACAGCACCAGCTCCAGTCTCGCGGGCGTGTTTGATCTTGGTGAGGAGCGCGCCAGCACGAAGACCCGCAGCCACCACCTCATCCTGCAGGCGGGTGTTCACAAGCCCCGGTGCAATGACGTTTACCTGGATGTTGAACGGTTGGAGCTCCTCTGCAAGAGTGTCCGCAAGACGGGCAAGGCCCGCCTTCGAGGCTGCATACGAGGAGAAATTCGGAAGGGGAGCGGTCGCCCCGCCGCCGCCAAGAAGAATAATCTTGCCTTGCTGACGTTTGATGAGGTAAGGAAGCAGCTCACAGCACAAGAAAAGGGGACCAAAAAGGTTAACCTCAACGCCCCGAATCCAAGCGGCGGTATCAATCTCTGCGGTCGGACCTATCGGGCCGTAGATTCCGGCGGAGTTCACCAACACATCCACGTGGCCCGTAGTCTCAATCGCCGTGAAAACTAACCGCTTCACCTCCTCCTGGTTGGCAACATCTGTCGGAACGCCCGTGGCTGTCGCGCCGAGCGCCTCGCAGGATGTTACGACCGCTTTCAGCTCCGTTGTGGTGCGAGCGGCCAGAAAGAGCCGCGCACCCTCCCGTGCAAAAGCGACCGCAATAGCCTGCCCGATGCCACGCCCTGCACCTGTGATGATCGCCACACGGTCTTTCAGAGCTGTCCCCATTAAGATGCTCCTCTTCCCCTTCCGTGTCGAGAAGCCCTGACCATACTCCCGGTCGATGCCTCAATCTCTCCTAGCCAGCGTTACGATCGTCACCGACCGATCCCAAAATAGCGGAATCCTGCCTCAGTCATTCGTGTCGGATCCAGCAGGTTGCGGGTATCGAGGAAAACATCCCCTCGCATCCCCTTTCTTAATTGCTGAAGATCCAGGTTTGACAGGTCGCGCCACTCTGTCACGAGGACTAGGGCATCACTTCCGCGCGCTGCGTCGTACGGAGTCCCGCACATTTCCATCGGGGGTAACGCCGCAACCTCGCTAACGTTCGCCAGCGGGTCGAACGCTTTCACCTCTGCCCCCTGTTGGACGAGATCTCGGATGATCTCCAGAGAGATTGCTCGCCGAAGGGTGCTCGTGCCTGCCTTGTAGGTCAGTCCCAAGATGCCCACCTGTTGCCCTTCCAGGACCCCCAACGTATCCAGCAAACGCCGACCAACCAGCCCCGCCCGCTGCGAATTCACCTGCCACACTGCATCAAGCAGAGAGGTCTGCACCTGACCCGTGTGGGCTAGCCTTTGAAGTGCGCGGATCTCACGCCCAAGCGTACCACCGGCGAATCCTAACCCAGGGCTCAAGAATGCGTATCTGCCAATCCGTCGATCCAGCTTCAGGGTTCGCGCAACCTCCAGCGCATCTGCGCCAAGAGCCTCACAGAGATTGGCGATCTCGTTGATGAAGCTTATGGACGTTGCCAGAAATGCATTTGACGCGTGCTTGGCCATCTCAGCCGAGCGAATATCCATGAAAATGATTGGCCGCCCGAGAGGCTCATACAGGTCGGCTACTCGCTTTGCCACCACCTGTTCATTGCATCCAATGACGAAACGGTCGGCTTCCTGAAACGTCTCCACAGCGGTCCCCAGTCGAAGGAACTCGGGAACATAGGCCACCGCACACTGGTGTGGCGTCGCAAATCGCCTCACAATACCTGCCAATTCTTCACTTGTCCCGATAGGGACTTGGGCTGTGACGCATAATGTAATGTCATTCTGGAGATGCCTGCCGATGTTCCGCGCAATCCCATAAATGGAGCTCAGGTCTGAATCATCGTTCTGATTCACGGGAGTGTCCGTGCAGATAAAGACGAATTCTGCGCCGTGGAGGCCCTCGGAATAGTCTGCAATATACCGCAGCCTTCCCGCCTTGACGTTTTGTTCAATAATGTCAGACAGGCGTGGTTCGTACACAGGGGCTTGGCCAGAATTCAGCCGGTCGGCCACCTGCTCATCACAGACTCCTCGGACGTTGTTCCCAAGATCGGCCAGACAGGCCGACACTACTGTTCCCTGGTGCCAGATTCCCGTTACGCAAACCGTCGCCATGATCACCCGATTCGCTGAATCACGCCCTGGGTCCTCATCATCCTGTCTGCCTCGCGGAGAAACTCCGGGCTGGTCTGCTGCTGACGGATCCACTCGATGTATTCGTGAACGTTCTGCTCAACATGAACGGTTGGATGCCACCCCAGAGCTTCCAGGCGGGACACGTCCGAGATGGTGTGGCGAGTATCCCCGAGGCGAAACTCGCCTGGGACTGATGGCTCCACATTGCCACCATATTCCTTGATCATGATCCGCGCAAATTCCAACACCGAGACCGGGCGTTTCCCCCCCACATTGTACACACCGAAGTTCGCGCGGTCGTCTTCCATGACCAGGATATTGGCGCGCGCTACATCCTTTACGTTCACGTAGTCGCGCAACTGTTTCCCATCTTCAAAACAGACCGGCGGAAGACCATGCAAGAGACGTAAGGCAAAGATCCTCGCAATTCCTGAGTAAGCGTTGTAGAAAGAATTGCGCTGACCTTGAACATATGTATAACGCATACATGCCGTAGAAATGCCATACCGGTGGCCTAGCCGGTCGGCCAAGAGTTCTATTGCAAACTTCGAGATGCCATACGCCGTGCCAGGGCTGGCCACCGTTTCCGGGATCAGGGCGTGCTTCATTGCCTG
>Ga0326597_10015277_pt1 | contig 10045 bp, 10 predicted proteins | sample RVTome_12_FD_203789 | JGI IMG/M metagenome (GOLD analysis project Ga0326597, IMG submission 203789) | Soil microbial communities from uranium-contaminated site in the Upper Colorado River Basin, Wyoming, United States - RVT100D185 | ecosystem: Environmental > Terrestrial > Soil > Contaminated >...
GCGATCTGACCATGGCCATGAGTGGCACCAATCCGCTTCCTCCCGCGATGAGTTGCAGAGGACCACCTTGGCCCTGATCCCACACGAAATAGCCTCCGATCGGTCCCCGCAATTCGATCCGATCGCCAACCACGAGCTCCTCAACGAGATATGGGGATACCTCTCCGTTCTCCACCGCTTCGACGGTCAGGGCTACGCGCTCATCCCCATCAGCGTTGGCGATCGAATAACTGCGCTGTGCTTGATATCCGTCCTCAGCGGTCAGGCGGACATCGACATGTTGGCCAGGCAGATGTCCGTTCCAGCCGGGGACGTTGAAGACGATGGTCTTTACACGAGGGGTTTCCTGGACCAGCTCGACCACGTCGGCCGGTAGCCAGTTCAGTCGCCCGCGTACCGTTGCTCTTTCCATGGATCCCCGTAGATGTGGTACCCCAACGACTCCCAGAAGCCGGGGCGCTCGTCTTCTCGCAACTCCAGGCGATGAATCCACTTGGCACTCTTCCAGAGGTAGAGATGGGGGACGAGCAGCCGGGCGGGGCCTCCGTGCTCGGGGGCCAACGGCTGACCATCGTAGTTAGAGGCCACCCACGCCTTTCCGGACAAGTCGGCCAGTGGCAGGTTGGTCGTGTATCCACCGTACGAGTGAGCCGTCACGAAGGCCGCAGAGGTGCCAATACCTTGAAGGAGAGTGTCGACCGATACTCCCTCCCACTTAGTATCGAGCTTGGACCACTTGGTAACACAGTGGATGTCAGCATCCACCCGTTCCGACGGAAGGGCCAAAAACTCCTCCCAGGTCCAGGTGAGCTCCTCGCCTCGTTCGGTGGTTACCCGCAACCGCCACTCGTCGAGCGAGATGCGCGGGGTAGGACCTGCCGACAGCACGGGAAAGTCACCTGTTACGTACTGGCCCGGGGGCACTCGATCGGGGGATGCCTCGACTTCCCGACGCCTCTGAAACCCTCTCGAAATGAGACCCACCTGCCCCCCTTTGCTCGCGGCGAAAGCCTGTGATTCCAAGTTACCTTCTCAGGACGCACGGGGGGCGCTCAACGGCGAGCTTCCAGAGTGGGCGGCTACACCAGCGGTTTCAAATATCGATCGAGATATGCGATCACCTCGCTGATCGCTTTGTCCTGGATCGCATCGACCTCGTAGTTGCCGTCGTCGCCTTTGAGCGGATAGATGTATCCATGCAGGTCGTGGTCGTGTGAGACCCACTCCACTTCCTTGCCGGCCTCGTTCAACATCTCGTAAGTAGTTCTGAAGATCCCCTGGAGGTGGTCGGTCTCACGGCCCATCACCAGGATCGGAGTATCAATCGTGACGATCCGGCCCATGGCGATGTCGTGATCGATGCGATTGCGCACCTTGTCTTCGTCGGCCATCTGCATGTCTTCGATGTTGCGCAGCCTGGTCTTCTCATTCACGGTGGCGGTGTGGTCAGGGGTAAGTGCCAAAAACTCATGGGCCGCTGGCTCAGCGGCGACTGCCACCGCGACACCCTGGTACTCAGATGTGAGCTTAAGAACCATCTCTCCGCCATGACTCATCCCAATGAGCCCGACGCGGTCGGGATCAATCTCGGGGAGAGTCTTGACGAAGTCGATCACCGCGATTTCGTCCTCGTACTCAAGGGGCGAGCGGTTGAAGAGTCCGCGGCCCTGGCGGACATCGCGCACTAACGGGCCGCCCAGGTGATAGCCCAACTCGACTTCCGTACGAATCTCAACACCTAGCTGACCGGCGAGCGGCATCGTACCGCCTGGGCCACAATCGTTTGTAGTCGTAGGCGAGGTGTGGGATGGTAGGAATCGTGCACGATCAGGAGTCCGCCGGATTCAGGGTTGTCGGTCACTCGGACCTCAACGGATACGGCGACGGCATGCAGGTGATGCGAAAAGGCGACGCAGTCTATGTCGGGCATTTCGGACCAAGCGGAATGGGCACGAGCATTCTCGAGGTTGCGGATCCGTCCCGGCCGGTAGTCGTCAGACAATGGCCCGCCCCTCCTGGCTCCCACACCCACAAGGTGCAGGTGGCCGATGGGATCCTGGCGGTGAATCACGAATTGTTTCGGGGTGGGGGACCAGCCCCGGTCGGGATGGCGCTGTATGACCTTTCCGATCCGTTGGAGCCACGCCAGGTCGGTTTCCTCGATACCGGGGGCAAGGGTGTCCACAGGATCGTCTGGGAGGGGGGCCGCTATTCCTATCTGTCTGCTACCCCGGAAGGATTCAACGGCAGGATCCTCATGATCGTGGACATGACCGACCCAGCCCATCCCGTCGAAGTCAGTCGGTGGTGGTGGCCGGGCATGTGGACCGGAGGTGGAGAGTCCCCCGACTGGCCCATCTCTGAAGATCGACAGGTCCATCACGGCCTCGTGCATGGCGATCGGGCCTTCGTCGGCATGTGGGACTCGGGCATGGTCGTACTCGACGTGACGGATCGGGCCAGCCCGCAGGTGATCTCACGTCTCCATTGGGAGGATGGTGGTCATACCCACACGTGCCTGCCCCTTCCAGGCCGGTCGTTAGTCGTTGTGACTGACGAGGCGGTTGACGATGGGTGTGGCGGTCCCCCCCACATGATTCGGGTGGTCGACATCGCTGACGAGGCAAACCCACGGGTCGCGTCGATCTGTCCGGTGCCGGAGGGTGACTTCTGCGATCGGGGGTTGCGTTTCGGGTCACACAATCTCCACGAGAATCGTCCGGGGAGTTATCGGAGCGAGAGACTGATCTTCGCCACGTATTTCAATGCAGGCTTGCGGGTCTATGACCTGGTGGATCCCGGCGCCCCGGTTGAGGTCGCTCACTGGATACCTGCTTGTCCCCCGGGTCAGGCCGCGGCACAGATCAACGATGTTTTTGTCGATGCCGGGCACACCGTCTACGTGACTGATCGCATCAACGGCGGTCTCTACATCCTGGAGCCAGAACCATGGCTCCGCCGTCAAATGATTGAATCCTCTGCATCGGAACAACCGGTCTGAGCGAGCCATGGATACGCTTCCCTTCGCACCCAGCGAGAACCCCTTTGTCATCGAACATGGCGGTTTCTACCGGCGATGGCTCAAGGCCCCCGTCGTGCTGGTAGAGGTGGAACCGGATCGGCCAACATCCTGCATCCTCAGGACCGGGCGCTAAAGGGCTGATTGGTGTCGGACCGGGCCAGTGGATTGACGCACGACCAGGGAGGGAGCCAGCCGAATGGATACGGGACCGGTTCTCTCGGCGTCTTCCAGAATGTCGAGCATCAATTCGGCAGCCTTCACCCCTATTTGATAGTGGGGGATGCGGATCGTGGTGAGCGGCGGCGAGAGTTTGTCTGCGAATGGGATGTCGTTGTAACCGACAATCGAAATGTCGTCTCCGATCGATCGTCCCGCATCAGCGAGCACTGCGTAGCAACCGATGGCGATCAAGTCATTGGCCGCCACCACGGCGCTGAACTCGATGCGGCGGTCGAGCAGCGATCGGAAGGCTTTGGCTCCCGGATCCTCGTGATACCAGTCTGCGAAGACCACGAGTTCGGGGTCTGCCCCCCGACTCTCAGTTTTCATCCAGGCCAGAAAGCTCTGATAGCGAGCGAGGCCGGTGGAGACGTGCTGGGGTCCGCCGACATGGGCAATCTTGGTGTGGCCCAACTCCACGAGGTGACGAACCGCGAGGCCGATGCCGGCGTGGTCGTCGGCCGTGACTGCAGGAACCTGGGGGGTATCGACCGTGCGGTTGACCAGAACGACCGGCACCCCGGCGGCGACCAGCTGGTCGATGGCTGGTGTCTTGCGGTGGGCGGTGGCAAGGATGAGTCCATCAACCCTGCGGTCCATCATCGACGCGATGAGATGTTGCTCTCGTTCGGCGTCGTTGTCGGTGTTGCCAAGGATAAGCGTGTAATCGACCGCTCCCAGAATGTCTTCGATTCCTCTGACGATGGGAGGAAAGAGCGGGTTGGTCAGATCCGGCAAGAGCATCCCGATGGTGAAACTCTTATTGATCTTCAAACCCCTGGCCATAGAGTTCGGTCTGTAACCGAGCTCGCGGGCCGCCCGCAAGACTCGCTCGGTCGTGGCATCGTTCACCAGCCCCCGCGTAGCTGCATTGAGGGCGCGCGAAACAGTGGAGGGATGGACTCCGGCCCGGAGGGCAACTTCGCGAAGTGTGACGGACTTCAGCATCATCAGAGTCTACGCGTCGGGCTCGTATCCCAAGCCTCGCCCCGGTTGGATACGTTGAACTGAGATTGGACGACCGCAAGATGCAGATCGACATACAAATCGATTGGGATGCGCAGATCCCGATGGATGACGGGATCATCCTGGCGGCGGATGTCTATCGCCCACGTGAGGGCCAACATCCGGTCCTTTTGAGCTATGGCCCATATGCCAAGGGTCTTCCATTCCCGGTGGGCTATCCAGATCAATGGAACCGGATGGTGGCCGGTCACCCGGATGTCAGCAGGGGATCATCCAACAGATATCAGAATTGGGAGGTCGTCGACCCAGAGAAGTGGGTACCCCACGGATATGTCTGCGTACGGGTCGATTCCCGGGGCGCCGGAAGGTCTCCTGGCTTCATCGACCCGTTCTCTCCCCGGGAGACCCGCGATCTGTACGAGTGCATCGAATGGGCTGCGGCTCAACCCTGGTCCAGTGGCAGGGTGGGCTTGAACGGAGTCTCTTATTACGCGATCAACCAATGGCAGGTGGCGTCTCTGCATCCGCCTCACCTGGCCGCCATGTGCGTCTGGGAAGGAGCGGCCGACTTCTACCGGGATATGACCTATCACGGCGGCATCCTCTCCACCTTCTTTGGGAATTGGTATGACCGTCAGGTTCAGACAGTGCAGAACGGGTTAGGGAGCCGTGGCCCCCGGCTCTCAATGAACGACCTCAATGTGTGCGGAGATGACGATCTGAGTGAGTCTCAACTGGAGGCGTCTCGGGCCGACTTCGGAGCCGAGATAGCGGCCCACCCACTCGACAGCGCGTACCATCGCAGCCGGTCGCCGGTGTTCTCCCAGATCACAACCCCGCTTCTGTCTGCGGGCAATTGGGGAGGCCATGGTCTCCACTTGCGGGGCAACATCGAGGGGTTTATGGGCGTGGCTTCCAAGGACAAGTGGCTTGAACTCCACGGCCTTGAGCATTGGACCCACTTCTATACCGATTACGGAAGGGAGCTGCAGCTCGAGTTCTTCGACCACTTCCTCAAGGGCACCGACAATGGCTGGGACCGTCGACCCCCCGTACTCCTCAACATCCGGCATCTTGATCACTTCGAACGACGAGAAGCAGACTCATGGCCGTTGACGGAAACGAGCTGGACCCGACTGTTCCTGCAACCTGATGCCACTCTGCTTCCAAGCCCATCCACCACCACCTGGGAAATCGACTGCGAGGCGTTGGACGCGGGCGTTACCTTCTTCACGCCACCGTTGGTCGACAAGGTCGAGATCACCGGTCCTGCGTCGGCGCGGCTGTGGGCCTCTTCTTCTACTGCCGACATGGACCTTTTCCTCGTATTGAGGTTGTTTGATCCCGATGGGGAAGAAGTGACCTTTCAGGGCGCGCTAGATCCGCGCTCACCCCTTGCCCATGGTTGGTTGCGTGCTTCTCACCGGCGACTCGATTCGGCCCGCTCGAGGCCCTGGCGTCCCTATCACACCCATACCGAGTATGACCCACTGACCCCGGGTGAGGTCTATGAGCTGGAGGTGGAGATATGGCCCACGTCAATAGTTGCGCCTGAGGGCTACCGCATTGGGCTCACCGTGCGGGGCAGCGACTACCGCTATGAAGGATCGGAGCCGGGCGATCTCATCTCGACGTTCAAGAATCCGCTAACCGGCGTGGGTCCGTTCCTTCATGACGATCCTGTGGATCGCCCGCCCGAGGTGTTCGGCGGGAAGATCACAATCTACGGTGGCCCCCAACGCGAGACCTCAGTGATGGTCCCACTCATCTCGGGGAACCTGTGATCTACGACGTTCACGCCCACTGCGTTCCCCAGGGTCTGATCGAACTTCTGCAAGTTGATGGTCCGCAGTTCGGTATCGAACTTTTCACTGATGAGAAGGGTCTCAACGCCATGATCGCGGGCCGGGTCACCGCCGGGCCGATCCGTCCCTTCCTCACCGATCGGGAGCGCCGGATCGAGACCATGAACCAGACCGGGATCGATGTCCAGGTCCTATCCAGTTGGATCGACATGACTGCCTATGCGCTGGATCGACTCGGAGCCGCCACCTACAGCCGCCGCCTCAATGAATTGTTGGCCGAGGAGGCCGCCGTCGCTCCCGATCGCTTCTTGGCCCTGGCCACGGCACCTTTGCAGGCCCCGGAGATGGCGGCGGACGAATTGCGCTACGCGGTCAAGAAGCTAGGCATGGTTGGTGTCGAGGTAGCTACCACCGTTGACGGAACCGATCTCGATCAGGCGGGACTCGACCCGTTCTGGGAGGCGGCATCCGAGCTCTCCTGTCCGATTCTGATTCACCCCTATCAACCGTTGGCGGGAGTTGCCTGGCGCAACGGCCTTGACAACATGGTCGGTCGGCCGGCGGAGACGACCGTTGCCATCGGCAACCTCATGTTGTCTGGGGTCTTCGACCGTTATCCCGACCTCACGGTCATCCTGGTCCACGGTGGAGGCTTTCTCCCGTTTCAGCTGGGGCGGCTCGATCATGGATTCAGGACCGTTCCCCATCTCACCGCCAGGCATGCTGTTCGCTCACCCTCTGAAGTGGCAAGTGGCCTCTTCTTCGACACCGTGCTCCACTCGCCCCAGGCGATAGCAGCCTTGATTGCTCTGGTGGGGGCGAAGCGAGTGGTGCTGGGGTCTGACTACCCATTTGAAATGGGCGATCTCGATCCATTGGCCACTCTTCGAAACACACCTGACCTCGACCCTGACGATCACGAGCGCATCACGTCCGGCAACTTTCGCCAGATCATTGACGGCCTTCGACGGTAAGACGGTGCTTCGTCATTCGCTCCAACGGGTTGGCTTTCCCGTCACGCTCGTGGCATCGATGGCTGCTGCCACCTCTCTCGGTCCAACGCTCGCACTGTTGGGCACGGTGCTGATAGGAGAATTCAGTCTCAGCCGCGGAGAGCTCGGGCTGCTTATCGGCGTCGCAATGTTTACGGGCGGAGCTCTTTCCCCGTTGCTGGGATCGTTCACCGATCGTCTGGGAGGCCGCAAGGCCATAGCGGTGGTCTTTGCCTCCGCCGGTCTCGCCTACGCAGTGCTGGGAGCCGCCCCTTCCTATGTGGTGATGCTGATCGCATCGTTGTTCGGAGGTATTGCCAACGGTCTGACCAACCCTGCCACCAACAAGCTCATCGCAACAGGAATCGCTCCCGGTCAAAGGGCATTCATCACTGGAGCAAAACAGTCGGGAGTCCAGGTAGGCAATGCCCTGCTTGGATTGCTGGTCCCATTGGGGGTGATCGCTTGGGGATGGCGGCCAACCGTGTCGGCAGCGGCGGTGGTGTGGTTGGCTTTTCTCCCGTTCGCTTTTTGGGTCACGAGCCCGGTCCCAGCCGTCCAGAGCTCCCGACAACCCTGGGCGACGGCTTTCCGTGACGTCTGGCCGATTTCTCTTTACGGCATGCTGCTGGGAGTTGGGGCCAGTGTCATCGTGTTGCTTCCTCTGTTTGCCGAGGAGTCTCTCGGCTTCGATCGCATCAACGCGGGGCGAGCTGCGGCCCTCGCCGCCATCGCCGCTATTGGCGGAAGATTGACCTGGGCTCGACGAGCAGAACGCCGCGACGCCTTCCCCGCCACCCTGCGGACAATTGCCTTGCTCACGATCCTGGCGACGGCCGGGCTGGCGTTGGCGACGGCCGTGCCCTGGTTGATCTGGCCGGCCGCAGCTTTGGGTGGGATATCAGCTGGCTCGTGGAACTCGGTGGGAATGCTCGCCACCATCGTTACCGCCGGTCCAGCCCGGGCGGGCGCCGCAACTGGATGGGTTCTACTCGGTTTCCTTGGAGGCACCGGAGTCAGCACACCCTTCTTTGGGTGGTTGGTCGATCGAACCGGATCATATGTGCCTACTTTCGCGGCGGCAGGCGCTGCTGCCCTGATCGCCGCTTTGATAGTTGTGAGAGCGTCGCTTATCTCAGATCGCCACGCTGACTCACGAGGTCGACAACCTCCTGCTTGATCACTTTGCCCATTGCATTGCGAGGCAATTCGGCTACCAGATGCCAGGCCTTGGGGACTTTGTATGGAGAAAGGCGCTCTCTGCACCAGGCACGGAGCGAGTCTGGTGTCGGAACCTGGCCCGGGGCGGGTACCACCGCCGCCACCACCCGTTGACCCCATTCCACGTCGTCAAGGCCGACCACCGCGCACTCGCCGACCTGTTCATGAGCGAGGACTACCTCTTCGACCTCGAGAGCTGAAACCTTCTCGCCTCCTGTTTTGATGATGTCGATCGATGCTCGACCAAGCATCCGATACCCACCTTCGTGGCAGATGGCGATGTCCCCAGTTCGGAACCAGCCTTCTCCTGCGAAGGCGAGCTCGGTGGCTTCGGGCTTGTCCCAATACTCGGAGAAAACGTTGTCACCCCGGATCTGAATCTCACCGACCTGTCCGTCACTAAGTGGCTGATCCTCCTCGTCAACCAATCTCACTTCGACGCCCGGCAAGGGGCCGCCAACGTGCCCGGGGCTGCGCTCTCCTCTAAGGGGATTGGACAGCGCCATTCCAATTTCAGTCATTCCATAGCGTTCGAGCAGGGTGTGGCCGCTGATGTCCCGCCAGCGTTCAAGCACCGGCACCGGAAGGGCGGCCGACCCGGAAACCATCAACCGCAGCTTGCCTCCTGCCTCCGACCAGGTCTTCTGGCGCTGGGGTTCGGCCTGGGTCCACGCATTGATGAGCCGGTGGTAGATGGTCGGCACTGCCATGTAGAGAGTCAGGTCTCCGACCGCCAAGCGGTCCCAAACCGCTTCGGGATCGAACTTCGACCACATTTCGCAGGACGCACCGGCCCACAGAGCACAAGAGACGACATTCACGATGCCGTGGACGTGGTGAAGGGGCAGCGTGAGGAGGATCCGATCAGTCTCTTCCCAGTCCCATGCCTGAATGAGCGACGTGACCTGTGCGGTGAGACTGGCATGAGTGCTAACCACGCCTTTGGGACGTCCTGTCGTTCCACTGGTGTAAAGGATCATTGCCCGACGCGATGAATCGATCCGGGGAAGGCCACCCGGTCGGGTGCCCAGCTCGATCGGCTGTAGGTATGGGAGACCTCTCTCCGCCGCCAGCGGCCTCAGTAGCTCATCGTATAAGGGGCTTGCCACCACCATGCCTGGTTTGGCATCGTCCAAAACGTACGCAAGCTCCGGAGCTGGATGGGTCAAACACAGTGGAACTGCAACCCCTCCGGATCGCCAGATCCCCCATTGGATGCTGACGTAGTCGAACGAGGGCTCCACCATAAAGGCAACCCTCTCTTCCTCAAGATCGATCCGACGATCGAGAAGCCCCGTGGCAACTGAACCAGAAGCCCGGAGAAGCTCTTCGTAGGAGTGATCCCCGGTCTGGTCGATGATCGCGGTTCGAGATTTGTGATGGCGGGCGCGGTCAACGATCGGAGGAGTCATCTCGCGTGGATCATGGCCTCTCCACGGTACCCAGGACTGCGTATGCTCGGCTGATGCCCACCGACATCGACCGGTACCTGGCCACAATTTCCGAGCCTGCCCGGTCAGCCCTCGAGAATCTGCGCCAAATCATCAAAAGTGTCGTGCCCGACGCCACGGAGGTGATCAGCTACCAGATTCCCTCGTTCAAGTATCGGGGGTCGGATGTTGGTGGTCTTCAATACCACCAAAGACGGTTGCACGTTCCACTTGCTGAGCAGCTCGGTGTTGGGGGCACATCCGCCGACGTCAAGGGATACAAGACCGGGAAGGGGTCGATCCGTTATGCGGCTGATCAGCCGCTTCCCGCCGCCTTGGTCAACAAACTCGTCCGGGCGCGAATCGCCGAGAACGAAGCCAGGTAGCTCT
>Ga0326597_10015278_pt1 | contig 10045 bp, 8 predicted proteins | sample RVTome_12_FD_203789 | JGI IMG/M metagenome (GOLD analysis project Ga0326597, IMG submission 203789) | Soil microbial communities from uranium-contaminated site in the Upper Colorado River Basin, Wyoming, United States - RVT100D185 | ecosystem: Environmental > Terrestrial > Soil > Contaminated >...
GGCTGGACGTCGGCCGTCTGCGCCACGCTGATCTTGCGGTGGTCCAGCTTCATGCCGAGCTGCGCCATCAGCGCGGACTCGACGTTGCGCACCACCTGCTTGGGCTGCACGTCGCTCGTCGTCAGGACGTGGATCTCCGACACCTCCCCGAGCGGCGTCACCACGATGCGAGCCGACAGCACGCCGGTCAGCCCGGTGATCAGGTTCTCGGCGCGCTTCACCCCCCACGGGTCGGGGGCCGCCGCCGCCGGTGGAAGGGATGCGGGCGCCGGTGACCGGCTGGTGTCCGCCGGCTCGCCCGGCGTGCGGGATGGCTTGCTCGAAGTCACGTCAGTCCTCCTCCGCAACCACTTGATTCCGCCCGCTCGCCTTGGCGCGATACAGCGCCCGATCCGCCGCGAGGAGCACGTCCTTCGATTCATCCTGTTCCGGCTGGAACTCCGCCACACCGATGCTCACGCTGACGAGCCCCTCCGGATACTTCAACCGGCGTCCGGACTCCTCCACCCCCGCCCGCACCTTCTCGGCCACCCGCTGCGCGCCGTCGAGTCGCGTGCGCACCAAGACGACCACGAACTCGTCTCCGCCGTAGCGCGCCGCCAAGTCGGTCGTCCGGATCGCGGCGGCGCACTCCGCGCCGGCCACCCGCAGGACTTCGCTCCCGGCCGCGTGCCCGAACCGGTCATTGATGTCCTTGAGGTGGTCCAGGTCGATGAACAGGACGGCGAAGGGATCGCCCGTACGGTTCGACCGCGCCACCTCATTGCCCAACCGCTCACGCAGGATCCGGAACGTCGCCAGCCCCGTGAGCGCATCCTCGGCCGCCTGCTGCTGGGCCTGCTCCACCGCCCGCTCGAGGTGCGGCGGACACGACTTGAGCGTCGTCCGTCCCAGGGCAGCCGCGTCGGCGAACTCCCGGCACGTGTCGTAGCCGCACGCCCCACAATCCCACGGACGCCCGTTGGGCGCAAGCCCGATCGCCTCGAGCACCGCCGCCACGGCGTCCGCGGTCGGATGGTGGCCGTTGGGCGACAGTTCGAACGCCTGCGCGACCGTCACCGCGATGCTCTGGTCCACCACCGGCTGGCCCGCCCGGGGGGGCTCCGTGGCCTCGACCACCTCGCGCCGCCAGAAGAGATGCTCCCGGGGGCCGAGCAGCGGGTGATCGAGACATCCCTCGCACGGCAGGATATCGATGAACCCCAGGTCGATCCGATCGACCCCCACCGCGTGCGCGATCGCCCCCAGCTGGCCCAGCCCCCGCACCTTGCGAAACCGCCGGCTCGCCTGCCGCTCCCCCTCCAGGACTTCGATCGGCAGACCGCCCGCCGTGCTCCAGTGTCGCCGCCGCTCCTCGGGGATGCGAGTGAAATGCGTCGGCTGGTCCGCCAGCCGCACCCCCCGTTGCTGGAACAGCTGCTCCAGCTCCGCGAAGGTCAGCGCCGCGTCAACGTCATTCCCGCCCTCGGTCAGACAGACACCCGCATACACCACCGGCGTCTTCCGCCCATACGCCGCCTTGATGTACCGCGCCTCCGCCGCGACCGGCGTCGTGATCGGCGCCAGATACGGGATCAGCTCCGGGTATTCCTTCCGCACCGTCGCCACGAGCACCGGGCACGTACTGCGGATCAGCGTGCCCCACCCGTCGTCCGACCACATCGCCAGGTACTCGCGGGCGACCAGCTCGTCCCCGATGACCCCCCGCTGCACCGTGCGAAACCCGGCCGCGTAGCACGCGTTGACGACCTGCTCGGGCGTGGCCGGATAGAAATGGACCGCCGCCTCGACGCTGAGGATCAGCGCGGCGCGGCCGCCCCGCGCCAGATCCAGCGCGCGGGCGAGGTCACCCGTCGCCCCGATCGCGACATGCGGGCAGGCCGGGACGCAGGCCCCGCATCGCGTGCACGCTTCGTCGACGATACGGACCCGCTCGCCGTCGACCGCGACGGCATCCGCCGGGCACACGCGCACGCAGGCCAGGCAGGCCACGCACAGGTCCGGCTCGATCCGAAAATCCACGCCGATTCCTCACCAGATGCCGATCCACCCCGAGAAAAAGGGGGGCTCAACATGCCAAAAACCGGCAGCTCTGTCAATGCTGCTTGTCGTCAACTTGTTCTGGGATAGGCACTTAGGCGATTGCGTACTCGCGGAGCTTGCGATACAGGGTGCGCTCGCCGATGCCGAGCTCCTCGGCGGCCTTGCGGCGATTGCCGCCGGTATGACCCAGCGCCGCCGCGATCGCCGCCCGCTCCACGTCCGCCATCGTCATCCCCGGGCGATACAGCACCGTCTCCGCAAGCTCGGGCTCCTCCGGGCCCGGCGCCAGGGTCGCGCCATGGCCCACCTCGATCACCTCGACCCGCTGCGGGCGCTCGTCGAGGCGCCGCCGCAGCTCCTCCACCTGCAGCTTGAGCTCGACCAGACTGCGGAAGATGAACTGCAGCTCCTGGCCGGGGACGTCGCGGATGGCGCCCTGAACCAGGACGGGGAGGCCCCGACCCCGCTCGCGGATGTCGCGGGGGATGTCGGACGCGCGAATCTCGTCCTGGGGCGCGAGCACGACCATCGACTCCACCAGATTGCGCAGCTGGCGGACGTTCCCCGGCCAATCCGCGTCCACGAGGATCTGCAGCGCCTCCGGCGTGACGCCCTTGAACGGCCGGTCGTGCTGGGCCGCGAAATCCGCGATGAACCGCCGGACCAGCAGGGGGATGTCGCTCCGCCGCTCCCGCAGCGGCGGCAGGTAGATCGACAGCACGTTGAGCCGGTAGAACAGGTCGTCGCGGAACCCGCCGAGCGCCACCGTGTCCTTGAGCGGCTTGTTGGTGGCCGCGACGATCCGCACGTCGACCTTGATCGGCTGGGTCCCCCCGACGCGGAAGAAGCTGCGATCCTCCAGCACCCGCAGGAGCTTGACCTGCGTGGCGGGCGGCATCTCGCCGACTTCGTCGAGGAAGATCGTGCCCTGGTCGGCCAGCTCGAAGCGGCCGAGCCGGCGCTCGGCGGCGCCGGTGAACGCGCCCTTCTCGTGACCGAACAGCTCGCTCTCGAGCAGGGTCTCGGGCAGGGCCGCGCAATTGACCGCGATGAACGGCTTGCCGCGACGGGGCGAGAGATCGTGGATGGCGCGGGCCACCAGCTCCTTGCCGGTGCCGGACTCGCCCTCGACGAGCACGGTCGACGTGACCGGCGCCATCTGCTCGATCTTGACCAGCACTTCCTGGATCGGCGGCGACTCGCCGAGGATCCCGGTCCGGTGCTGCAGCCGCCGACGCTCGATCAGGCGCCGCACCGTCGCCACCACCTCGGCGGGATCGGCGGGTTTCACGAGGTACGCGGTCAGGCCCAGTGCGCGCGCCACGCCCTTGGGATCCGGATCGGTGGCCTCGACGAGCCCCAGGGTGGAGATGGCCCGGTCGCGGGCCGCGCCCAGCAGGACGGCGGCGGACTCCTCGTGCAAGCCTCCCGTCGCGACGAGGCAATCCGGCTCGCGGCGGCGGAACGCCTGGCGCACCTCGTCGAGCGAAGTCGTGAGGACCGTCTGGTAGCCGCCCGCTTCCAGCGTGGCGTTCACGCGGACTGCGTGCTCGAGGTCGTCGGCGGTGACGAGGATCTGATCGGGCATCCGCGGCAGTCAGCCGTCGCTGATCAGGAAGCGGTCTCGCGGTGGTGCACGGTGTCCGCGCCGGTCACGAGATCCACGGCGTGGGCGAGCAAGCCGTCCAGGACCGCGAGCCCGTCCCGGACGCCCCCGGGCGACCCGGGGAGGTTCACGATGACACTGCGCCCGCGAACGCCGGCGCGGCCCCGCGACAGCCAGGCGCGCGGGAATCCCGGCGCGGCGGCCGCCCGCAGCGCCTCGGCGATCCCCGGCGCCTCGCGGTCGAGCACGGCGGCCGTCGCCTCGGGCGTCACGTCGCGGGCCGTGAGGCCCGTTCCCCCGGTGGTGAGCACGACATCCACCGCCCCGGAGTCGGCCCAGCGCGCGAGCTTCCCCGCGATCCGGTCCGACTCATCGGGGACGATACTGCGGACCACCACCTCGTGCCCGCGGCGCGCCGCCCAGCCCGCGATCGCGTCCCCGGACGTGTCCCTGCGCCGCCCCGCGGCGCCCAAGTCCGAGACCGTGAGGATGCCGATGCGCATCAGCGCTTCGTGCGATGCGCGACGAAGGGCAGCTTCACGACCTCCGCCGCCGCCCGCTTGCCGCGAATGGCGATCTCGAATCGGGTCCCCACCGTCGCCCGCGCCGCCGGGAGGTAGGTGGTGCCGATGCTCGCGTTCACCGTCGGCGTGACGGTCCCGCTGCGCACGACGTCCACCGGCGCGCCGTCGAGGTACACGGGATACCCGTGCCGGGCGACCGCCCGCGCCTCAAGCACGCGAAACCCCACGAGCCGCCGTCTCACGCCGTCCAGCTTCTGGCGCTTCAGCGCCTGCTGGCCCGTGAACGGAGCCCCCTTCCCGAGCTTCACGATGAACGCCAGCCCCGCCTCGTAAGGCGTGATCGTGTCGTCGATGTCGTTGCCGTAGAGGGGCAGCCCGGCCTCGAGCCGCAGCGTGTCGCGCGCGGCCAGACCGCACGGCGTGACGCCACCCTGCCCGAGCAGGGCCTGCCACAGCGTCGCGGTGTCCGCGGCGCGGCAGTAGACCTCGAAGCCGTCCTCGCCGGTGTATCCCGTCCGCGACACGAAGCACTGTACCCCGGCGACCTCCCCTTCCCGGAACCCGTAGTACGGGATCCCGGCGACCGGGAGGCGGGCGAGGGGCGCGAGCGTGGCCTCGGCCAGCGGCCCCTGCAGCGCCAGGAGCCCGACCTCGTCCGAGATATTGCGGAGCCGGACGTTGGCACCGCCCTTCTGCTCCACCACGTGCGCCCAGTCCTTGTCGACGTTCGCCGCATTCACCACCAGCATCAGCTTGTCGGCGAAGCGGTAGACCAGACAGTCGTCCACGAACGTGCCCTGCTCGGTGAGCAGCGCCGTGTACTGCGCCTGGCCCGGCACCAGCTGGCTCACGTCGTTGCAGGTGACCCGCTGCACGAACGCGTTGCGATCGGGCCCGGTGACCTCGAACTCGCCCATGTGCGACACGTCGAAGATGCCGACCGCCTCGCGCACGGCGCGGTGCTCGCCCCCGATCCCCGTGGGATAGACCACCGGCATGTCGAAGCCGCCGTAGGCCACCATCTTGGCCCCGGCCGCCACGTGCGCCGCGTGCAGCGGTGTGTGTTTCAGGGTCTGGTCCGCCATCCCGCCGTCTCCTCAGCCCATCAGGGTCGCGAGCAGGGCCTTCTGGACGTGCAGCCGGTTCTCCGCTTCGTCCCAGACCCGCGACTGCGGACCCTCGATCACGTCCGTCGTCACCTCCTCCCCGCGGTGCGCGGGGAGGCAGTGCAGGAAGATCGCCGTGGGATCCGCCCGCTGCATCAGCCCCGCGTCCACCGTGTAGCCGTGGAACGCCTGCCGGCGCGCTTCCGCTTCGGTCTCCTGCCCCATCGAGGCCCAGACGTCGGTGTTGACCACGTGGGCGCCTTCGACCGCTTCCTCGAGATCCTCAGTGATCAACACCTTCCCCTTCGCCTTGGCCCGTTCGAACTTGGTCCGATCCGGCTCGTACCCTTCCGGGCACGCCAGGCGCAGTTCGAAGCCGAGCACCTCGGCGGCCTCGAGCCACGAGTTGGCCATGTTGTTGCCGTCGCCGACCCAGGCGACCCGCTTCCCTTCCCAGGTCCCCAGCGCCTCGCGCACCGTGAACAGGTCCGCGAGCACCTGGCAGGGGTGCGAGAGATCCGTCAGCCCGTTGATCACGGGGATCGTGCCGTACCGTGCCAGCTCCTCGAGCTCCGCGTGGGCGAAGGTGCGGATCATGATGCCGTGCACGTACCGCGAGAGCACGCGGGCCGTGTCGGCAATCGGCTCGCCCCGGCCCAGCTGGATGTCCCGCGACGACAGGAACAGCGCCTGGCCGCCCAGCTGGTAGGTCCCGACCTCGAAGGACACCCGCGTCCGGGTGCTCGACTTCGCGAAGATCATCGCGAGCGTCTTGCCGCGGAGCGGCTGTTCCCGGTAGGACCCGTCCTTCATCCGGCGGGCCAGATCGAGCAGCCGCACCAGCTCGTCGCGGCTCAAGTCCGTGATCTCGAGGAAATCGCGCTTTGTCATGCCGCCCCTGGAGTCCGGTCAAAATGACAGGTGTCGGGCATTCTACCCGCGGTGGGGGCGGGACACAAGGACGGCACACATCGTACGCTCCACGTCGTACGCTGTACGATGTCCCCTGTACGCTGCCCTCGTACGAGGTACAACGTGCAGCGTGCCACGGTCTTTACAGGATGTACTTGCGCAGGTCCTCGTCGTCGAGCAACGGCTCCAGGCGGCCGCGCACCGCCGCCTGATCGAAGACGATGTGCTTGGTCGGGTAGTCGGGCAGCTCGAACAGCACCTCTTCGAGCAGGGTGGTCATCACGGTATGGAGCCGGCGGGCGCCGATGTTCTCCATCCGCTCGTTCGCCTTGGTGGCGAGGCGGGCGATCTCCCGCACGCCGTCCGGCGTGAACTCGAGGGTCGCGCCTTCGACCTGGCAGAGGGCGGCGTACTGCTTCGTGAGCGCGTTCTCGGGCTCGGTCATGATCCGCACGAAATCCTGCTCGCCGAGCGGCAGCAGCTCGACGCGGATCGGGAACCGTCCCTGCAGCTCGGGGATCAGGTCCGACGGCTTGGAGACGTGGAACGCGCCCGCCGCGATGAAGAGGATGTGATCGGTGCGCACGTAGCCATACCGGGTCTGCACGGTCGAGCCTTCCACGATGGGCAGCAGGTCGCGCTGCACGCCCTCGCGTGAGACGTCCGGCCCCACCCCCCCACGCTCGCCCGCGATCTTGTCCAGCTCGTCCACGAAGATGATGCCGTGGTTCTCGACGCGGTCCAGCGCTTCGCTGACCACGTCGTCCATGTCCACCAGCCGCTTCAGCTCCTCGTCGACCAGCACGCGCCGCGCCTCGTGCAGGTGCACGGTGCGCCGCTTCTTCTTTTTGGGCAGCATCTCGCGCAGCATCTCGCCGAAGTTGACGTCCGGGCCTTCCATGCCCTGCGGCGGCTGGAGCATGTCGAGGAACGGATAGCTCTGCTCCTGGACCTCGATCTCGACGTCGCGCTCTTCGAGCTGGCCGTCGCGCAGCTGCTGGCGCAGCTTCTCGCGGGTCCGGCCGCGGCGCTCGGCGTCGTCGCTGTCGGCCTCGGAGGCCCGGGCCGTCACGTCGCCCTTGGAGGACACGACGAACAGCGGACGGGAACCACCCGCGACGGCCTGCTCGCCCGCGGCGGGGGTGGGAGACGCCGGCAGCGGCGGCAGCAGGATGTCGAGCAGCCGTTCCTCGACGTTGACCTCCGCCTGCCCGTACACCTCGTCCTCGCGCTCCTCGCGGACCATGTTGATGGCCACGTCCACCAGCTCGCGGATCATCGACTCCACGTCGCGCCCCACGTAGCCGACCTCGGTGAACTTGGACGCCTCCACCTTGAGGAAGGGCGCCCCCGAGAGCCGCGCCAGCCGACGGGCGATCTCCGTCTTCCCGACCCCCGTCGGGCCGATCATGATGATGTTGTTCGGCAGGATCTCGTCGCGGATGCTCTCGGCCGCCTGCGCGCGGCGCCAGCGGTTGCGCACGGCGATGGCGACGGCCTTCTTGGCGGCTTCCTGGCCCACGATGTAGCGGTCCAGCTCGGCCACGATGCGGCGCGGCGGCAGCTCCTCGAGCCACGGCGCGGCGTCGGGCGCGGGCTGCTCGGGCGCGGCGGGCGCGGCGGGCGCGGCCCCGGTCCGGTCGTGGTCGGCCATCACAGCTCCACGATGGTCAATTGATCGTTGGTGTACACGCAGATCTCCCCCGCGATCCGGAGCGACCGCTCGACGATCTCGCGCGCCGGCAGCGGCGTCGCGGCGATCAGAGCCCGCGCGGCCGCCAGGGCGTAGCTCCCCCCTGAGCCGATGGCGAGGACCCCGTCGTCCGGCTCGATCAACTCCCCCGATCCGCTGATCACGTAGCCGTGCTCGCGGTCCGCGACGACGAGCAGCGCCTCGAGCCGCCGCAGCACGCGGTCGGAGCGCCAGTCCTTGGCGAGCTCGACGGCGGACCGCGGCAGGTTCCCCGGATAGCGCTCCAGCTTCTCCTCGAATTTCTCGAACAGGGTGAACGCGTCGGCGGCGGCGCCGGCGAACCCGGCCAGGATCTTCCCGCCCTTGAGCGTCCGCACCTTGACGGCCCGGGTCTTCATCACCGTCTCACCGACCGAGACCTGCCCGTCGCCACCCATCGCGACCTTCCCGTCTCGGCGCACGCACAGGATCGTGGTGGAGCGAACCGTCTGCACCGGCCGTCGTCCTTTCAGGCCCGGGGGTGAGCCCGCTGATAAACCTGCTTGAGGCGTTCCACCGACGTATGAGTATACACCTGGGTGGTAGAGAGCGACGCGTGGCCCAGCAGCTCCTGCACCGCGCGCAGGTCCGCGCCGGCGTCGAGCAGGTGGGTGGCGAACGAGTGGCGCAGCGAATGCACCCGCAGATCCCGGCCGCGCGCCAGCGTGGCGAGCAGCGAACGGACCGCCAGCTGAACGCCCCGGGGCGACAGCCGGCGTCCCCGCGCGCTGAGGAATACCGCCCGGCGGTCCGCCGCCGCGCGCGTGCCCGCGAGCAAGGCGTCGCGACGCTCGGCGTAGGCGCGCACCGCCGCGCCGGCGTGCCGGCCGACCGGCAGCAGCCGCTCCTTGCGCCCCTTGCCGCGGACCTTGACCTGGTCCGCGACCAGGTCCAGGTCCGCGTCGTTCAGCCCGGCGAGCTCGGCCAGGCGCATCCCGGTCGAGTAGAACAGCTCGAGCATGGCCAGGTCGCGGGCCTCCCGGAAGCCTCCGGCCCCGGCGCGCCGGGCCGCTTCGCCCAGCAGCTCGTCCATCTCGGCGCGCGAGAGGTGCGTGGGCAGCGCCCGCCCGAGCTTGGGGGTGCGCGCCGCGCGGGCGGGGTTGCTCCCCGCCCGCCCGGTCAGCTCGAGGAACCGGTAGAACGCCCGCAGGGCCGACAGGGCCCGCGCCGCGGATCGGCGCGCCAGGCCCCGCTGCTCGAGCGCCGCCAGCCACCCGCGGACCGCCAGCCGGTCCACGCCGCCCCACGTCCACGCGCCCCCGTAGTACCCGCCGCAGAACGCCGCGAAGTCCGCCACGTCGCGGGCGTAGGCCTTGACGGTGTGGGGGGAATCATTGCGCTCCTTGGCGAGGAACGTCACGAACTCGTGGATCGCCGGGGGGCCGACGGCCGAGTCGGTCATCCGGGCACCCCGGGCGCGGTCGCTCCCAGCGAGCCGGCGAACGCCTCGATGTCGCGCAGCGCCCGCTCGGCCAGGAGCTCTTTGCGGCGCGCCTTGTCGCGCGGCGGTGCCGCGAGCGGATCGACCAGTCCGAAGTTGGCGTTCATCGGCTGGAAATGGGCGGGATCCGCCTCGCGCAGGTAGCGATACAGCGCGCCCAGCATGGTCGTCGGCGGGGGCACGAGCGGCGGCTCGCCGGCGAGGATGCGCGCGAGATTGATCCCGGCGAGGAGCCCCGTAGCCGCGGATTCGGTATAGCCCTCGACCCCGGTGATCTGGCCGGCGAACAGCGCGCGCGGGTCGTCGCGCAGCGAGAGGTGCGGCGTGAGCGCCGCCGGCGCGTTGACGTACGCGTTCCGGTGGATGCTCCCGAACCGCAGGAACTCCGCCCGCTCGAGGCCCGGGATCATCCGGAACACCCGCTGCTGGTCGGGGATGCGCAGGCGCGTCTGGAACCCGACCAGGTTCCACATCTGGCCCGCTCGGTCCTCCTGGCGCAGCTGCACCACGGCGAACGGCGTGCCGCCGGTGCGCGGATCGCGCAGGCCGACGGGCTTCAGGGGCCCGAACCGCAGGACGTCGCGGCCGCGCCGCGCCATCTCCTCGACCGGCAGGCAGCCCTCGAAGTACGGCACCTCGTCGAACGCGTGGTGCGGTGTGTACGGATCGGCGGCGGTCAGG
>Ga0326597_10015279_pt1 | contig 10045 bp, 8 predicted proteins | sample RVTome_12_FD_203789 | JGI IMG/M metagenome (GOLD analysis project Ga0326597, IMG submission 203789) | Soil microbial communities from uranium-contaminated site in the Upper Colorado River Basin, Wyoming, United States - RVT100D185 | ecosystem: Environmental > Terrestrial > Soil > Contaminated >...
CGTCATCATCGGTGGCGGGCCGGCCGGTCTCGCCGCCGGTCTCTATGCGGCGCGCGGCCGCCACAAGACCATCCTGATCGAAAAAGGCGTCGTCGGTGGCCAGATCGCCCTCACGGAGATCGTCGAGAACTACCCCGGCATCGCCCAGATCAACGGCTTCGACCTGGCGCAAACGATGCTCCAGCAGGCCGAGAGCTACGGCATGGAGACCGAGTACAGCGAGGTGTCCAGCGTCGAGCAGACCGGTAAGCTCTGGACCGTCCACGCCACCGAGGCCGACTTCCTCGCCAAAGCCGTCATCATCACCGCCGGCGCCGACTACAACCGCCTCGGCATACCCGGCGAGGACCGCCTGATCGGCAAGGGTGTCTCTTACTGCGCGACCTGCGACGCGGCGTTTTTCAAGGACGTTCCCGCCGTCGTCGTCGGCGGCGGCGACGCCGCGCTGGACGAGGGCCTCTTCACCACGCGCTACGTCTCGAAGGCAAACATGGTGCACCGTCGCGAAGAACTGCGCGCCAGCGCCATCCTCCAGGAGCGCGCGTTCGCCAACCCAAAGATGGAATTCATCTGGAACACGGTAGTCGAAGAGATCATCGGCGACACCCAGGTGGAGAAGGTGCGCCTCAAGAACGTTGTCACCGGCGAATCCAGCGAACTGGACACCGCGGCCGTCTTCATCTTCATCGGCAACCACCCAAACTCCGACTTCCTGAAGGGCCTGGTCCCCACGGACAACGGCGGCCACATCATCGTCGATGAATGGATGCGCACTCCGAAGGCCGGCCTCTTCGCCGCCGGCGACGTCCGCCAGAACTCGGCGCGCCAGGTCGCCAGTTCGGCCGGAGACGGCGTCACCGCGGCCATCGCCGCCGACCACTACATCAGCGACAACTTCCACGAAACCGTGGGCGTCGCCGAGGCGAGGCCGGCCGCCACAGCCTGATTACCCCAACGCCCGGGGGTGGATGGGCCCCGGTGGGCCTCCCGGTCTTCAAAACCGTGCGTGTCTGCTCCGGTGGACAGGTGGGTTCGACTCCCATGCACTCCCGCCAGCCCCGAACGCCACGAGGCCCCCGCCGTAGCGGGGGCCTCGTCATGCAGCAATTCGTTATAGTTATTCGACCGTGAACTCCGCCGCCATCCCCAACGCGGCGTGGGGTGGGCGTTCTTCGCCCTGCGTCTCATCGGGAATGAAGCACACCATCACGTAGCGCCCGGACTCGAGCGGATCGACAAGCACCATGTTCGTGCTCTCGCCCGGAGCCGCGAACGCCACAGCCACAAACGCCTCGATAGAATCCGGAAGGTCCTCAGGCCCCTCGGCGCCGAGCGCGTCCTCGATGATCGTGTCCAGTTCCGGCGCGTCTTCCGCAGCCTTGAGCAGCGCGATCTCGTGGAACTGCTCGCCCTCGTTCGTGAAGACTATCGCCTCGACGCCACCCTCGGCATCCCCGCCCTCGAAAACGTACTCAAAGTCCTGGCCCGTGACTTCAAATGGGGTGACACCATCCGGGATATCGGGATTCGTCTGCTCGTAGCCGGTAATCAGGAAGCCATCTCCCTCAGGCGTGAGAACGTACGACTCCGCCGCCACCGTTCCCTGGACCGCAAGTTCAATCCCCGCAGTCGTGTCGTCGCCTGACTGAGCAACGTCCTTCACCGCAAGCAACTCCACCTGGATGCTTTCCATGCGACCCGCGATCGCCTCGGTCGCCGCCTCGCGTGTGGTCACCTCATCCTCACCGATAAAGGCGATCAGTGATTCATCATCGAAGTTCGCGGCGAACACTTCAGCATCACCCGCGTTGAAGTCGGCCACGAGTTGGTCGAAAAACGCCTGCACTTCGGCATTGTCGTCTCCGCTCCCATCATCGTCATCGTCTCCGCAGGCAGCGAGAACCAGCGATACGGAAAGCAGGCATCCTGCTACCAGGAACCAGAGTTTGCGGGTCATTCAATCTCCCTTCGAGTGTTCGGAATTCCGTGCCATTCAGGCGAGTTTACATTCGGCTTCCCGTACGGCATAGCCACCCGGCATTTCAATTCCGAAACAGGCCGCGCTCCCGGATATAGTCGGCCACGACATCCGGCACCAGGTACCGGACCGATCGCCCCGCCCGGATCCGCTCACGGATGTCAGTCGCGCTGATGTCCAGGGCCGGCATCCGCAGCCGCACAGTCCGCGCGCCGGTGACCACAGTCTCCGGTGCGTCGTCCGCCTCATCATCCGGTCGGTCCGCTACAACCAGCGTCGCCAGCTCAATGATGCGCGCCGGGTTGCGCCAGTTCGGCAGGTCAAGCAGCGCGTCCCTCCCGAGGATAAAGAACAGCTCCGCGCCCGGGTGCGAGGTGGCGAGTTCCTCCAGCGTCTCGTCGGTGTACGACGGCCCCTCCCGTCGTACCTCGATGTCATCTACTTCAAACGCCGCGTTCCCCTCGGTCGCCAGCCGCGCCATCGCGAGGCGGTCGCTCCCTGGCGAAATGGCCAACTGCTGTTTTCGCCATGAATGACCTGTGGGGATGAAGAGCACACGGTCGAGCGAGATCTCATCCCGCGCGGTCTCGCCGAGAATGAGGTGGCCGATGTGCACCGGGTCGAAGGTGCCGCCGAGAATCCCGATTCGCTCTGAGGTCAAGCCTCCATCTCCAGCTCGACATCCCCGATGTGCACGTTATCCCCTCGCTTCGCTCCCGCCCGCTTCAGCGCGCCCACCACGCCCCAGCGCGTGAAACGCCGCCACAGCTCTGCTCGCCCCTCGTCGTTGTCCAGCGGCATCATCTCCGCGAACGCCACCTCACGGTCGCCCTCAATGCGGTAGCTGCCGTCCTGGCGCAATACTCGCACCCTCTTTTCCAGCGGGCGAATGACCGGCAGGTCGTCGTTCGCGGTTGGGATCGGCTCAGCCGCCTGCAGTTCGTGCAACATCGAACCGGCCACGCGCATCAATTCATCCACTCCGTCGCCCGACGCCGCCGAAATGAAGTGCGGAGCAATCCCCTTCTTCTCGAACGCCTTCTTGAGCTTCGTCCTCCGCGCCGCCACATCCTCGATGTCGACCTTGTTGATCACCACGATCTGCGGCCGGTCGCCGAGACCCTGACCGTACTCACGCAACTCGTCATTCACGGTCTCCATGTCGCTCATAGGGTCGGGCGCGGAACCATCCAGGAGGTGGATCATCAGCCGGGTGCGTTCGATATGACGGAGGAAGTCGAGCCCCAGCCCAGCCCCTTCATGCGCTCCCTCGATCAACCCTGGGATGTCCGCAACAACGAAACGCTCCCAGCCGATATCCACGACACCGAGTTGGGGCTCGAGTGTAGTGAACGGGTAAGCACCGATCTTCGGTCGCGCCGCGGACACGGTCGTCAGCAGCGTCGACTTGCCGGCGTTCGGCAGCCCGACGATCCCAACGTCGGCCAACAGCTTCAAGTCGAGGCGCAGGCGCACTTCCTCCCCGCGATGGCCGCTTTGCGCGATCCGGGGAGTCTGGTGGACCGACGTCGCGAACCGAGTGTTCCCCCAGCCACCCTTGCCACCCCGAACGGCGACGATCTTCATGCCGGCCTCGACCAGATCGCCCAGCGGTTCCTCGGTCCCGTCTTCGCTGATGATAGTCGCCTGTGTGCCAACAGGGAGGTTTAGTACCAGGTCCTCGCCGTTGCGGCCGTGCTTGTTCGACCCGAGGCCATGCCCGCCGCGGTCGGCACGGTATATCCGGCGGCGGCCGATCTCCAGCAGCGTGCGCACGGAAGGGTCAGCATAAAGGACAACCGCGCCGCCGACACCGCCATCCCCACCGTCCGGCCCACCTCGTGGAACAAACTTCTCGCGACGAAAGCTCACCGCTCCATTCCCACCGTCACCGGCCTTTGCAGTTATCTCAACACGATCAATCATGCAATCAATTATAGGGTTGGGGTTGAATGATCATTTAGTAGTACGTAGTAGTAGTAGTGTTGGCAGTGTTCGCGGCCCATTGCGCCAGTCGTGGGGGAAGATTGTGGGAAGCAGCGCGGAGGTCGTGGATTGCAGTGGAATATACCCGCAGCGTATTTCCATAACAGGCGCATAACAGGAGAGGGGCCGGATTTCCGGCCCCTCTTGTGAGTTTCTGGGTTGGGTTGTGGAGGATCTAGTGGGAAACCTGCCCCCGGATTTCCGAGAGCTGCGCGTTCAATCGTGGGTCCGCAATCAGTGCGTGCGCGATCTTTTGCACCCCGTGGATCACCGTTGAGTGATCCCTGTGGCCCAGCAACAGGCCGATCTGCTTCAGCGCGAGCTCGGCGTCCTCGCGAAGCAGGTACATGGCGATGTGGCGGGCCTCGGCGATCTGTTTGGCGCGGCTCTTGCCGGTGATCGCCGGGATCGGCACCCCGTAGTACGTGGACACCGACTGCAGGATCGACTGTGGGTCAGTCGGCGCGGCAACGTTCGGCGTCAGCGCCGCAAGCGCCTTGGTCGCCGTGTCGAGACTGATCGCGCTTCGCGTCAGCCGGGCGTAGGCGACCACGCGGTTCAGGCATCCTTCCAGCGCCCGGATGTTGTCGCGGACCCGGTCGGCGAGGTAACGGCTGACATCCGGCGGCAAGTCGACACGCGCATCCCGAGACTTCGCTTGAAGGATCGCCAGGCGGGTCTCTTCGTCCGGTGGCTGGATGTCTGCGATTAGCCCCCACTGGAAGCGAGAGCAGAGCCGCGCCTCCAGGCCGGGGATAGCGGAAGGGGGCCTGTCGCTGGCAATGACGACCTGGCAGCCGTTGGAGTGCAGGTCGTTGAAGGTGTAGAAGAACTCCTCCTGCGTGCGGCCCTTGTTCGCCAGGAACTGGATGTCGTCCATCAGCAGGAGCTGCACCGACCGGTACCGTCGCCGGAACTCGTCGCCGCGTCCCTGCGCGATGGAGGTAACGAAGTCATTCACGAACTGCTCGGACGTCACGTAAAGGGCATTGCGGCCGGCTTGACCACCGCGCAGGGCGATCGCCTGCAACAAGTGAGTCTTGCCGAGGCCAGGACTGCTGTAGATGAACAGCGGGTTGTAGTCCTCGCCCGGGCGCTCGGCCGCCGCCAGCGCCGCAGCGGCAGCAATGCGATTGCTGTCCGCGATGACAAAGGAGCGGAACGTGTACTTCGGGTTCAGTCTCTGCCGGAGCAGGGGACTGGAGATGATGGTATGGACAGGGGAAGCATCTGCCAGCGGCATCTCTTCGTGGGGGACGTTACGACTGTTGCCGCTGGTGGCGGCGTGGCCGTTTCCGTTCCCATTCGAAGCGACGATCTCAAAAGAGATCTCTGTCGGCTGACCGAGGATACCCCCGACCGTCTGAGTCACGAGGCCCTTCATGCGGGTACCGAGCCATTCCTTCACGAACTCCGTGGGGACGCCGACAACGAAGTGACCATCTTCGAGCCGAAGTCCACGCGTGTCCTTCAGCCACGTGTCATAATTCGGACGCGTGACGTGAATCTGGAGCTGGCCAAGGGCTGCATCCCAGACGCGCTGTGCAGTGGGGTCTGCCATGGTTAGAGCGCCTCCGTGTGGGTTTCTGGGGGAGCGGATGGCGGGACTGTAGCAAGGCCAAAGCAAGGCCGTCAATGACTTTATGTTAATGATGTTATGAAGTTGTTGGGCCTTATCGAACGCATCGAAACAACGGGTGAAATCCACCACCTGAAGCCTCTCAAATCTTCCGCAAAAACTCCGTTAACACTCCGTTCACAGTCGGTTACATAGGCCCTCCGATAATTTGTCACTTTACGCTCAGCGCCGCTAAAAACCGGCCCGATGTCTTGTCAATAGGCTGTGCAAGAAGATTTGGAGTTTCTGCGGCGGTTGCTGGCCCAAAAGACCCGCGAATATAATGACCCCGCCCCACGAAAGAGGCCAAGTCTTATGCTGCTTACCCTGGACATCGGCAACACCAACGTCACCGTCGGCATTTACGAAGGCGAGAACTTGCGCGCCACCTGGCGCTTCGCCACCGATGTCGAGAAGCTTCCCGACGAGTACGGCGTCCTCGTCCTCAGCCTCCTCGGGCACGAAGGCCTCTCCCCCTCCGACGTCACCGAGGCGGTCATGGCCTGCGTCGTGCCCGACCTCGAGCCGGTCTTCGATCAGTTCTGCAAGCGCTATTTCAACACCGCTCCGCTGCACGTCACGGCCGGCGTCCGCACCGGACTTCGCATCCTCTACGACACCCCGCGTGAGGTCGGCGCCGACCGCGTCGCCGACGCCGTGGCGGCGATCCAGATCTACGGCCCGCCGCTCATCGTTGTCGATCTTGGCACCGCTACCGTCTTCGACGCCATCAACCGCGAGGGTGATTACGTGGGCGGCGCCATCTCGCCCGGACTCGGCATCGCGGCCGAAGCTCTCTACCGTCGCGCCGCGAAGTTGTACCGCGTCGAGCTCGACCGGCCAAAATCGGCCATCGGGCGTAATACAATAACGGCGATCCAGTCCGGTATCCTCTTCGGTTACGTTGGCCTGATCGAGGGGATCGTCCATCGGATGAAGATCGAACTTGGCCAGGAAGCCAGGGTCATCGGCACGGGCGGATATGCGGCGATCATCGCGAAGGAGACTGACGTGATCGACGACGTGAACCCGAATCTCACCCTCGAAGGGCTGCGGCTCATCCACGAGATGAACCGGGCCTGACCGATATGTACAACCTTACAGACAAGACGATCGTCCTCGGTGTCACCGGCAGCATCGCCATCTACAAGGCCTGCGATCTTGCCAGCAAGCTGACCCAGCTCGGCGCGAAAGTCGACGTCGTGATGAGCCCGGAAGCGCAGAAATTCATCGCCCCCATTACCTTCCAGAGCGTGACCGGCAGACCCTGCTACCACGACATGTGGTCAGCGCCCGCCGACATGCCCGAACTCCACGTAGCGCTTGCGCGGCGGGCCGATCTCATGGTCATCGCTCCGGCCACCGCCACCATGATGGCGCGTCTGGCGCTCGGATTGCCGGAGGAACTCGTTAGCCTGACCACGCTCGCGACGCGCGCACCATTGGTGGTCTGCCCGGCGATGGATCCGAACATGTGGGAACACCCGGCGACCCACGGCCACTGGGAGACGCTGTGGCGCCGTGGCATCGAAATCGTTGGGCCAGAAGAAGGCCGCCTCGCCTCGGGCCAGATGGGCTGGGGCCGCCTCTCCGAAGTCGACAAGATCATTGGCGCAATCCGCCGCGTGGCGGGCCGGTCTGGCGACTTCGCCGGCAAGAAGGTGGTCGTTTCGGCCGGCGGGACCCGCGAGGCGATCGATCCAGTTCGCTTCGTCGGTAACGAGTCGTCGGGCAAGATGGGCTTCGCGGTCGCCGAGGCTGCGCGCGACCGGGGCGCCGATGTCGTGCTTGTCACCGGCCCGAGCGCTCTGGCCGATCCCTACGGCATCGATGTCGTCCGCGTCACAAGCGCCGGCGAAATGCGAGACGCGATCGTTCCTGCCGCCCAGACCGCGGACGTCCTGGTGATGGCGGCCGCTGTCGCCGATTACCAGCCCGCCGAGCCCGCAGAACAGAAGATCAAGCGCGCCGGCACCGATGGCATGACGCTGTCCCTCATGCCGACACCTGACATTCTCGCCGAGGTGGGCCGCCCGAACGGTCTCGTGAAGGTCGGGTTCGCCGCCGAAAGCCAGGACGTGCAGGCCAACGCCAGGCGCAAGATCGCCGCGAAGGGCCTCGACCTCATCGCGGCAAACGACATCACCGCCGACGATGCGGGCTTTGCTGTCGACACCAACCGGGTCATTCTCATCGACGCCACGGGCGCCCCGGAAGAGCTGCCGCTGCTGACCAAGTACGAGGTGGGCTGGCGTATACTTGACCGCGCAGCCGATCTCGCAAAGGGGAAACATGACAACTGCCGAACTCAACCCTGAGCCCCGCCTCTTCACCCTCGAGAAGTTCGCTCAGCACCCCTTCTACCAGGAGGTCAACCGTCGCCTCGTAGCGCTCACTGGCCTCCACCAGGGCCAGCACGTCGTGGACCTGGGCGCGGGCACGGGCGCCGTGACTCGCCTCCTCGCCGAGCAGGTCGCCAACGGTGACGCCGAGGTGATCGCCGTCGAGCCGTCGTTGTCTGCGATCGAAGTTGCAAAGCGCAACCTGGAGAATATGCGTGGCGCCGTCGTGAGGTTCATCCAGGGGGGAGCGGAAAAACTCAGCGTGCTGGTGCGCGGCCCGGTCGACGCGGTCTTCTTCTGTAACGCGATCCATCTTGTACCGGAGAAGGGGAGCGTCCTGCGCCAGATCCAGCAACTCTTGCGCGAAGACGGAACATTCTCCTTCAACACTTCGTTCTACCTCGGCGCCGAGCCACCGGAGTCCGAGCAGTTCTACCGCAAGTGGATGATGCGCGCCCTGCGCGTCCTCAAGCGCGAATACGGGTTGAGCCCCGACAAGACGAAGGTCGAGGCGCGCCACCGCCTGACCGAGGATGAATACATCAAGCTCCTGGAAGACAACGGTTTCAAGATCAAGACTCGCGAGGTGATGAAGGTCGACATGCCGCTGAGTGGCTTTGAAAGCATCAGCGAGTACAGTCTCTGGATTGAAGGCGTGCTGCCCGGCGTCCCCCTGGAAGCTGGCGCAGAATCGCTGAAGGAAGGCGCACGCGAGGCGTTTGACGAACTCGGCCTGAAGACATCGCCCCGCAACTGGCTGCTCGTCGTCGCCAGTCGCGCCTAGAAACAACGGGCCCGCCCCAAACGGCCCGCCGATATCGAAGGAGGAACCCCATGGACGACACAACCTGGGCCGGCGAAGGCGTAGTTAGCTCCATTCTCGATCGCATACGCTCGACCGCGCGCGTCGAGTTGGTTTACGGCGAAGAACGCAAGATCGGCGAGAAGACAATCATCCCGGTGGCGGCCGTTGCTTACACGTTCGGCGGCGGCTCTGGCGGCGGCACGGGACCCGGACATAACGGCCACAACGGCCACTCGGAAGAGATCGCGGTCGGCGCTGGGGGCGGCGGTGGTGGCATGGTCCGGGTTCAGCCCGTCGGCGTCCTCGAAGTCACCGAGGACGAAACCCGCCTCGTACCGATCCTCGACTGGACGCGTATCGCCACAACGGCACTAACGGCGTTCGGCGTCTGGATGGTCTTCCGGACGATCTTCCGCAAGCGGTAGCGACCCGGCCCTCCCGTCGCGCCGTTGGCGCTAGGATCAGAATGACCCGGTGGGCGGCGCTAGATGGTGGGTCGCCGCGTGTGCCACTCCGTCGCTGACTCGTACGCGTGTGCCGCGCGGAACACCGTTGACTCGTCCCACCAGCGCCCGGCGAGCTGCAGACCGATCGGTAGCCCCGCCTCGGTAAATCCGCACGGCAGCGATATCGCCGGGACGCCGAGCAGGTTGAGGGGGTTCGTCAGCCGGATCAAGCTCAGCGTCACCGAAAGGTCCGAGCGGTCGATTGACGGCGCCACCGCCTGGGTCGATGCCGAGACCAGCAAGTCGACCTCCGAGAAGACTTCATCGCGCCAGGTGTTGACGATCAACTCGCGGAAGCGCTGGGCCTGCACGAAGTTGACGGCGAGGAACGTCGAGCCCAGCTCCAATCTGTAGCGGACCGCGTCACAGTAGTCTTGTGGTCGCTCGGCCATCCACCCTTGGTGGTACGCCAGCGCTTCCGAGAGCATGATCGTGCTCACCGCTCCCGGGGCGTCATCCACCAGCGGCAGTCGCACGGGGCGGACGCTTGCCCCCAGACCTTCGAGCACCCCGATCGCCTTCCTGACCGCTGTGTCGATCTCAGGTTCCAATGCGTCGAAGAAGAAGTTCTCGGGCACGCCGACTCGCATCCCCTTCACTCCGTCGCGAATGTTGGCTCGGTAATCGGGCACTGGTTCGTCGATCGATGAAGCATCGGCGTGGTCCATCCCCGCCAGGGCTTGTAGCAAGATGGCAGCGTCTTCCACGCATCGAGCCAACGGCCCGGCGTGGTCCAGCGACCAGCTCAGCGGGATGATCCCGCGACGTGACACCCGTCCAAACGTCGGCTTGATGCCGACAACGCCGCAC
>Ga0326597_10015280_pt1 | contig 10045 bp, 7 predicted proteins | sample RVTome_12_FD_203789 | JGI IMG/M metagenome (GOLD analysis project Ga0326597, IMG submission 203789) | Soil microbial communities from uranium-contaminated site in the Upper Colorado River Basin, Wyoming, United States - RVT100D185 | ecosystem: Environmental > Terrestrial > Soil > Contaminated >...
AGAGCGCCCGGCTGTTAACCGGGAGGTTGCTGGTTCGACCCCAGCCGCCCCAGCTTCCCCTCGAGGGGTGAGGCCCAGCCTCACCCCTCGAGCTTTTGGTAGGCGGCGAGCGTGAGGAACTCGGGGAACGGCTCCGACGCGACGAGCGCGTCCAGGAGCTCCGCCGCCTCGTCCCAGCGCCCGCCCGCCCCCCGTCGCGGGGCCAGCTCGTCCCGCAGCATCGCCCGGACCGCGTCGAGCGTCACCGGCCGGCCGGAATCCATCACCGTGCGGTGGTGGATCCACTGCCATAGCTGCGCGCGGGCGATCTCCGCCGTCGCGGTGTCTTCCATCATGTTGTTGATCGCGACCGCGCCCGCCCCGCGCAACCACGCCTCGAGATACTGGAGCGCCACGCTGACGTTGCCCCGGACGCCGGCTTCGGTCACCCGGCCGCCCGGAATCCGCAGGTCCAGCAGCCGCGCCGCCTCCACCGGGGCGACCGGTGCCCGCCCCTTCTGGTGGGGGCGCTCGCCCAGCACCTCGTCGAACACGGCCGCCACCACCGGCACCAGATCGGGATGCGCCACCCAGGCGCCGTCGTAGCCCAGCTCGGCCTCGGCCCGCTTGTCCTCCCGCACGCGGGCCAGCGCCGTCCGGTTCACGGCCTCGTCCCGGCGGGACGGGATGAACGCCGCCATGCCACCGATGGCGTGCGCCTGCCGGCGGTGACAGGTGCGCACCAGCAGCTCGGTGTACGCCCGCATGAAGGGCACCGACATCGTGACCTGCGCCCGGTCGGGCAGGACGAACTCCGGCCGCCGGCCGAATTTCTTGATCGTGCTGAAGATGTAGTCCCACCGCCCCGCATTCAGGCCGGCGGCGTGCGGGCGGAGCTCGTGCAGGATCTCGTCCATCTCGAACGCCGCGACGATCGTCTCGATCAGGACGGTGGCACGAATCGTCCCGTGCGGAATCCCCAGCGCGTCCTGGGCCTCGTCGAAGATCGCGTTCCACAACCGCGCCTCGAGGTGGCTCTCCAGCTTCGGGATGTAGAAGTAGGGCCCGCTGCCGCGGCGGATCAGCTCCGCGGCGTTGTGAAAGAAGTGGAGCCCGAAGTCCAGCAGGCTGGCGGACACCGGCCGCCCGTCCACCCGGAGGTGGGGCTCGTCCAGATGCCACCCGCGCGGGCGCACCACGAGGGTCGCGAGGCGGTCGCCGAGGTGGTAGCCCCGGCCGTCGGGGCTCGTGTATTCCAGGGTGCGCCGCACCGCGTCCATCAGGCTCACCTGAGCCGCCACCACGTTGCCCCACGGCGGCGACATCGCGTCCTCGAGGTCGGCCATGAAGACCCTCGCGCCCGAGTTGAGCGCGTTGATCATCATCTTCGCCTCGGCGGGACCGGTGATCTCTACCCGGCGGTCGTCCAGGTCCGCGGGGGCGGACGCGACGATCCAATCCGCCTCGCGCACCGCCGCCGTTTCCGGCAGGAAGCCGGGCAGTTCGCCGTCATCGAACCGGCGCTGGCGCTCGGCGCGCGCGGCCAGCAGTTGCCGGCGCTCGGCGCCGAAGCGCCGCGCCAGGCGCGCGACGAACGCGAGCGCGTCCGGCGTCAGCACGCGCCCGATGCCGGGCACCTGCGGGCCCAGCACCTCGATTCCGCGGGGAGCTCGGATCCCGTTCATGCCATCGCCACGTGCAGCAGCATGAACGTGAAGTGGCACCCGCTCCCGACCAGCACCAGCAGATGCCAGATCTCGTGGTGCCCGAACACGCCCGGGAACGGATCCGGACGCTCGCGGCTGAAGATGATCGCTCCCACCGTGTAGGCCACCCCGCCCGCCACCAGCCACGCCAGCCCACCGACCGATACCGTCGCCGCCAGCGGTGCGGCTGCGAGCAGCGCCATGTAGCCCATCGCCAGATAGATTCCGGTCGAGAGCCACACCGGCGCGTCCAGCCACCAGATCTTGAACGGGATTCCGGCCACCGCCACGGCCCAGGCCGCGCCCAGCAGCAGCAGTCCGGCCGGACTGTGGAGCGTCACCAGCGCCACGGGTGTGTAGGTGCCGGCGATGAGGAAGTAGATGGCGATGTGGTCGAGCGTCCGGAGCGGCCGGAGCCGGTGCGTGGGGAGCGGCAGGGCGTGATAGAGCGTGCTCGCCGCGTAGAGCAGGATGAGCGACCCGCCGTACACCGCGAACGCCGCCGTCTGCGCCGTGCCGCGGGCGAGCCGCAGCAGTACGGCCGTGCCGGCCGTGGCGAGAATCAAGCCGACCAGGTGCGACCAGGCGTTGACGGGCTCGCGGATGCGCATGGGGGCAATGTACACCGCCCGCGACTCCCCGCCTCCCCCATACTCCGCCCGCTTCGTCCTCTTGTCCCCCGAACCGCTCCAATCTAGGGTTGAACCCATGCGGATCGCCCTCTTTTCCGAGGTCTACTGGCCGATGGTGAGCGGGGTCGGCGTGACCCTCCTTCGTCTGGTCGACGCGCTGCACGCGCGCGGCCACCAGGTGCGCGTCTACAGCGCCACCTATGCACTGCCAGCCGGTACGCCCGACCGCCCCGAGGTGCACCGCTCGCCCAGCGTACCCTTCTTTCTGTATCCCGACGTGCAGTGGGCGTTCCCCCGGCTCCGCGACATCGTCGATGACCTCGAGGCGTTCCAGCCCGACATCGTCCACGTCGCCACCGAGTTCTCGCTCGGCATCGCCGGGGTGAAGGCCGCTCGCCAGCTGGGGATCCCGATCATCGCCTCGGCCCACACCGACTACGACCAGTACGCCGCGCGCTACGGCGTGACCTGGGCGCTCCGGGCGGGCTGGCACTACCTGCGCTGGTTCTACGGCCAGGCGCACCGGGTGCTCTGCCCCTCGCGGATCTACGAGGAGGCTCTGCACACCCACGGGGTGATGCACACCGGGATCTGGAGCCGCGGGGTGGATCCGGACGTGTTCTCGCCGCGCTTCCGGAGCGAGGGCTACCGGGCCGGGTTTGGCGTGGGACCGGGGGACCTGATGGTGACCTACATCGGGCGGATCGCGCGGGAAAAAAACCTCGGGCTGCTGGTCGAGGCCTGGGACCTGCTCGCGCCCGAGCGCGGCTCGGCGCAGCTGGTGCTGGTGGGGCGGGGGCCGCTGGAGGACGAGATCCGCCAGCGTGAGATCCCCGGGATCCACGTCTCCGGCCTCCTCCAGGGCCCCGCGCTCTCGGCGGCCTACGCGTCGGCCGACATCTTCGCCTTCCCGTCGGCCACCGAGACGTTCGGCAACTCATTGCTCGAGGCGATGGGCTCCGGGCTGCCGCCGCTGGTCGCGGCGTCGGGCGGGGTGCTGGAGTTCGTGCAGCACGGCGGGAACGCCTGGCTGGTCGAGCCCGACAGCGCGGCGGCGATCGCCGACGGGCTGCGCCGCCTGCTGGCCGATGCGGCGCTCCGCCGCCGGCTCGCCGACGGCGCGCTCCGCACCGCGGGGGCGCGGGACTGGGGCACCGTCTACGAGCGGCTGCTCGCGGACTATCGCGAGGCCGTGGCCGCGCGCGGCGCGACCCGTGCGGCCTGACTACTTCCGCAGGATCAGGTAGGACACGGCGGCGATCGCCGCGGCCATCGGGATCGTGAGGATCCAGGCCCACACGATCCGCGTCGCCACGCCCCACCGCACCGCCGAGACCCGGTTGGCCGCCCCGACGCCCACGATGGCGCCGGTGATCGTGTGCGTCGTGCTCACCGGCACGCCGAGGTGGGAGGCGATGAGGATCGAGATCCCGCCCGCGGTCTCCGCGCAGAACCCGCCGAACGGTCGGAGCTTGGTGATCCGGCTCCCCATCGTCTTCACGATTCGCCAGCCGCCGAGCGCCGTGCCCAGGCCGATGGCGCTGTAGGCGGCCATCTCCACCCAGAGGGGGATCCGGTCGGCGTTCGCCACGTGGAGATGGCCGAGCCAGCCCGTCTGCTGGACGAAGAGCGCCTGGGTGGACACCAGCAGGCCCACGATGATGCCCATCGTCTTCTGCGCGTCGTTCGCGCCGTGGCTCAGCGAATAGAGCGCCGCCGAGAGGAGCTGGAGGCGCCGGAAGACCCGGTCCATCGGCCCGGGGCGCGCGCCCTTGAGCAGCCACGACAGCATCACCGTGAGCGCGAGGGCCAGCACCATGCCCAGGAGCGGCGAGAGGAAGATGAAGAGGATCGGCTTGACCCAGCCGGCGAGCTGGAGCGCGGGGACGCCGGCCTTGGCGATGGCCGCGCCGCCCAGGCCGCCCATCAGCGCGTGGCTCGACGAGCTCGGCAGGCCGAAGTACCAGGTGACGATGTTCCAGACGATCGCGCCGACGAGGGCGCTGAGGATGAGATCCGGATCCACCACCGAGGGCTCGATGAGTCCCTTGCCGATCGTCTTCGCAACGGCGGTGCCCACCACGAACGCGGCCACGAAGTTGAACACGGCCGCCCACACGACGGCCACGCCGGGCGAGAGCACCCGGGTCGAGACCACCGTGGCGATCGAGTTGGCGCTGTCGTGAAACCCGTTGATGAAATCGAAGACCAGCGCGGCGGCCACGATCGCCAGGACGTACAGGACGTCGTGGGACATGCTCACCCGTGCTTGATGGAGATCGATTCCAGCACGTTGCCGGCATCCTCGATGTAGTCGAGCGTCTTCTCGAGGTTGTCGTAGATCTCCTTCCACTTGATCACCTGCAGGGCGTCGGGCTGACCCTCGAACAGGCGGCCGAGCCACTCGTGGTAGAGCGAGTCGCCCTCCTCCTCGAGCCGCTTGACCTGGACGCAGGCGTTGAGCACCGTCCCGGCGCTGTTCTTCTCGAGCGCCTCGACCGCCACCTGGAGCTGCTCGGTCGCGCGGGCGATCACGTCCGCGATGAGCGTCGCGCCGTCGGGCGCCTCGCCGGCCCGGAACATCTGCAGCCGGCGGGCGGTGCCGTCGATGAGGTCGATGACGTCGTCGAGCCGGGAGGCGAGGAGGTGGATGTCTTCGCGGTCGAGCGGCGTGATGAACACGCGGTCGAGCCGGGTCACCACGTCGTGGGTGACCTGGTCGGCCTGGTGCTCCAGGCGCTTGATCTGGTCCACGATCGCGCCTCGGCGGTTGTTGTCGGCCCGCAGCAAGTCCTGCTGCAGCCGCGCGGCCTCGACGGTGAACGTGGCGACCGCGGTGAAGAGGTCGAAGAACTTCTCGTCGCGTGGCATGAGTCGCACTGTAACGTCCAGGTAACGGGCGGCGGGGAAGATAACTCGTTCCCGCACCCGGGCACAGACATACTCGGATTCCTTGACGCCCCCCGTTTCCGGCCCAGATTCCCCGGGGTCCGCCGTCTTCCCGGCACCCGGCCCCTATGACCCAGCTGACCGCCTCCCGCCTGATCGACAGCCCCCCCGAGGAGGCCTTTGACCGGCTGACGCGCCTCGCGGCTCGGCTGCTCGGCGCGCCCGTGGCGCTGGTCAGCGTCGTGGGGGACGATCGCGTCTTCTTCAAGAGCGCCATCGGGTTGGCCGAGCCGTGGGCCAGCCGCCGGAGCACGCCGCTCGCCTACTCCTTCTGCCGTCACGTGGTCTCGTCCGGGGCCCCCCTGGTGGTCGAGGATGCCCGGCACCATCCGCTCGTTCGCACCAACCCGGCCATCCGGGAGTTGGGCTGGATCTCGTACGCGGGGGTGCCGCTCACCACCGCCGACGGCCAGACCGTGGGTGCGTTTTGCGTCATCGACTCGCTGCCGAGGATCTGGTCGCCGCGGGACCTGGCGCTGCTGGAGGACCTCGCCGCCTCGGTCGTGACCGAGATCGAGCTGCGATCCGCGCGGCCTCGGCTTCCGGGCGCGACCGCTCCCGCCCGACCCGACCCGGCCTCGGGCGTCTTCGAGGCGTCGGCTCTCCCCATGGGCATCATCCTCACCGACGGCCGGTGGCTCCGGGTCAACCGCGCCCTCGCCGAGCTGCTCGGCACCACTCCCGAGGCGCTCGCCGGCTGCCCCGCGGAGGCCTTCACCCACCCGGCCGATCGGGCCGCCGACCTGGAGGCGACGCGGCTGCTCCTGGCGGGCGAGTGCGCCAGCTACAGCGCGGAGAAGCGCCTCCTGCGTGAAGGCGAGGAGCCGCTGTGGGTGGTCTCCACCGTGACCCTGCTGCCAAACGGGGACGGGACTCCGGCCCACCTGCACGTCGCGCTGCAGGACATCACCGACCGCAAGCAGGCCGAGCTCGACCTGCGCATGCGAGAGGAGCGCTACCGGTTCGTCGCGGAGACGACCCAGGACGCAGTCTGGGACTGGGACCTGCTCACCGACCGGATCGTCTGGGGGGAGCGCGGCGACGGCGTCTTCGGCGCCAACCGCCACGCCTTCGGCACCTCCGCCGCATGGTGGTACGAGCGCGTGCACGCCGACGACCGGGAGCGGGTGGTGGGCGGAATGCACGCGGCCATCGCCCGCGGCGCGCACAGCTGGACCGACGAGTACCGGTTCCGCCGGGCCGACGGAGGCTACGCGCAGGTGCGCGACCGGGCGACCATCGTCCGCGACGAGGCCGGCGACGCCGTCCGCATGGTGGGCGCGCTGCTCGACACCACCGAGCGCACCCGGGCCGATCTGCTTGCCCAGGGGCAGAGCCGCCTGCTCGAACAGATCGCCGCGGGGCTGGACCTCGACGCCGTGCTCGAGCGGGTGGTGAGGTTCACCGAGGCACACGGCGGCGATCTGCTGGTCTGGGTCATGGTGCTCGATCCGGAGGAAGGGGTGCTCCGGCTTGCGGGCGCGCCCGGCCTGCCGGCCGAGCTCCACGCCGCCCTCGCATCGGTTCCGGTCGAGCCGGAGGCCGGGCTCGCCGCGGTCGCGGCCACCCGGCGCGAGGAGGTGGTCATACCCGACCTCGCGGCCGAGCCGTCGGCCGAGCGGTGGCGCGGTCCCCTCCTCGAGCACGGCATCCGAAGCGCCTGGTCCACCCCGCTGTTCGCCACCGACGGGGCGCTGCTCGGCACCCTCGACGTGCACTACCGGGAGCCGCGCGCGCCCGAGGACACCGACCGGCGGGTGGTGGAGATCGCCGGCCACCTCGCGGAGATTGCGATCGAGCGGGGGCGCAGCCAGGAGGCGCTCGCGCGGAGCACGCGGCTGCTCGAGCAGGTGCTCGACAACCTTCCGGTCGGGGTCTGGGTACTCGACCGGAGTGGGCGCATCATGTTCGGCAACCCCGCCGGCCGCGCCATCTGGGGCGGCGCCCGCGACTTCGGCATCGAGGAGTTCGGGGCGTGCCGCGGTTGGAGGGCGGACTCGGGCGAGCCGATCGCGCCGGCGGAGTGGGCCGCTGCCCGCGCGATCCTCAAGGGAGAGACCGCACTCGGTGAGGTCGTCCAGATCGAGGGCTTCGACGGCGTCCGGAAGACGATCCTCGACTCCGCCGTGCCGCTCCGGAGCCTCGACGGCGAGATCGTCGGCGCGATCAACCTGAACGAGGACATCACCGAGCGGCGCGCCGACGAGGAGGCGCTCCGCCGGAGCGAGGAGCAGCTCCGCCACGCGCAGAAGATGGAGGCGGTCGGGCAGCTCGCCGGCGGGATCGCGCACGACTTCAACAACCTGCTCACCGCTATCCTGAGCTACGGCGACCTGGTGCTGGAGGAGCTGCGGCCGGGCGACCCGATCCGCGCCGACGTCGAGCAGATCCGCCACGCCGGGCAACGGGCCGCGACGCTGACCCGCCAGCTCCTGGCCTTCAGTCGGCGGCAGGTGCTCCAGCCGCGCGTGCTCTCGCTCAGCGGCAGCGTCGCCGAGCTCGAGCCGATGCTCCGCCGCATCCTCGGCGCCGGCGTTTCGCTGGAGACCAGGCTCGACCCCGGGCTCTGGTACGTCCTGGCCGATCCCGCGCAGCTCGAGCAGGTGCTGGTGAACCTGGTGATGAACGCGAGGGACGCGGTCGCGGCGGGCGGCAGGGTGACGGTTACCACCGCCAACCTCCAGCTCCATGCCGCCGACGAGGCGCGCGGCAACGGCGCGCGGCCCGGCGCGTACGTCACCCTCGCGGTGCGCGACAACGGCGTCGGCATGGACGTGCCGACACGGACGCGGATCTTCGATCCGTTCTTCACCACCAAGACGCCCGGCCAGGGCGCCGGGCTCGGCCTCTCTACGGTGTACGGGATCGTCGAACAGAGCGGCGGCCACATCGCCGTCGAGAGCGCGCCGGGGCAGGGCACGACGTTTACAATCTTTCTGCCCCGCTACACCGGGCCCGGGCCCTCGGCGCGGGGACAGGGCGACCGGCGAGGCCTTCCGGGCGGCAGCGAGACGCTGCTCCTGGTGGAGGACGAGTCGGCGGTGCGCGCATCGGCGCGCCGGTTGCTCGAGCGCCACGGGTATACCGTCATCGAGGCCCGCCACGGCGCGGACGCGCTCAGGATCGTCGAGGAGGGCAACCGGCGGATCGACCTGGTGCTCACCGACCTGGTGATGCCGGAGATGGGGGGACGCGAGCTGGTCGAGCGCCTCCGCGCCCGCCATCCCGCCATCAAGGTGCTGTTCATGTCGGGATACAGCGAGCGGGCGTTGACGATCGACGGCGTGATGCCGCCCGGCACCGGCTTCGTGGAGAAGCCGTTCACCGTCGAGCAGCTCACCCGCCGGACGCGGGAGATCCTCGACGGCTAGTCGATCAGCGTGAGCAGGTCGGCGGGCGTCTCCAGCCAGTAGTCGGGCGTGGCGCCCTCGAGGTGAGCCCGCCCGAACGGTCCCCACAGCACCGCCGCCGTGCGGACTCCCGCCGCGCGGCCCGACACCATGTCGTGGATGCTGTCGCCCACGTACACCGTGGTCCGCGGGTCCGCGCCCAGCAGCCCCACCGCCTTCTCGACCGGCTCGGGATGCGGCTTGGGGTTGGTTACCTCGTCGGCGCACACCAGCACGTCCATCATCCGCTCCAGCTTCGCCAGCGTCAGCCCGCGCAGCGCCCCCTGCCGGTTCTTGCTCGTGACCAGACCGGTCCGCCGGCCGGCGGCGCGGATCGCCTCGACCGAAGTCACTACCCCCGGGTAGACCGTCACCATCCGGTCGTGGTGGGCCAGGTTGTACTCGCGGTAGGTCGCGATCAGGGCCTCCAGCGTGCCGCGGTCGTCGCTCCACTCGGCGAGCTGCACCGAGAGCGGCGTGCCGACGCCGCGGAGCCACTCCTCGTCGGAGCGCGGCGGGAGGCCGTGCGCGGCGAGGGTGTGGTGATAGCTGTCGAGGATGAGACGCACCGAATCGATCAGGGTGCCGTCGAGATCGAAGAGAACCGTCTGAACGGTGGGCATGCCCGGAAAGTTAGCGGGTTCAGACGCCCGCGGACGTCGGCCCCGGCCCGGCAAACAGGACCAGACCGGTGAGCCGCACCTCCACCGCGTCCCACCGCGGCGTGGGCGCGGGTACCCGGGCGAGCCACCTGGCGACCTCATGCGCGTCCGCCTCCGCCAGCCGCCGCACGAGGTGCGCTTCGCCCGCCGTGTGCCCACCGGCGGTGAACGCGAGGGCGCGCTCCAGCCGGGCCAGCGACGATGTATCACGCCGCCGGGCCGCCTGTCGCACGGCGTCGCCCAGCCGCGCGGCCAACCGCCGCGCGCTCGGCTCGGGCTCCGCCGCCGCCCATCGCCGGGCGCCCACGAGCGCCAGACGCCCGCGCATCGGTCCGACGAGGCAGTCGAGCGCCCGTTGCACCTCCGCCGCTGAAGCGGGCACGCGCCGCTCGCTCCGCGCGGCCTCGATCAGCCGCCGGCTCACGACCGGTTCGTCCTCGCACCATCGGCCGCCCGCGTCCAGCCACCCGACCACCACCCCCAGCGGCTCGGCCACGCCTGGGCGCCGGGCCAGGAGCTCGAAGCCCGCGAGCACGCCGGGTACCTCGCCCCCCACGCCGGCGGTCCCGCCGGCGCCGGCGCCCTCGCCCAACCGGTCCGCCAGCGCGGAGCGCCAGCGCCAGAGGCGAATGCCGTCGGCGCCGAGCCCCGCCCGACCGGGCAAGGCGGCTTTCCGCGCGAGCCGGTCGCCGAGCCGGAGGGCGGCGTCGAGCGCTGGCGGGGGAAGG
>Ga0326597_10015281_pt1 | contig 10044 bp, 8 predicted proteins | sample RVTome_12_FD_203789 | JGI IMG/M metagenome (GOLD analysis project Ga0326597, IMG submission 203789) | Soil microbial communities from uranium-contaminated site in the Upper Colorado River Basin, Wyoming, United States - RVT100D185 | ecosystem: Environmental > Terrestrial > Soil > Contaminated >...
CTGGGTATCCGGCCATGAGGAAGTAGGTCCCATCAGGGCGATGCACATCGAATCCCGCGGTCTCGAGACCGGCGGCGAGTAGATCCCGCTTGCTCCGGTAGCCGGCCCGCATCTGGTCGTAGAAGCTGGTGGGAGCCTGCAGGCCCGCCACCGCACCGTGCTGGACCGGTGTCGGGGTTGTGAATGTGAGGAACTGGTGAGCCGACCTGAGACCGCTGGTGAGGCCAGGTGGCGCTATCGCCCAGCCCACCTTCCATCCAGTGAGTGAGAATGTCTTGCCGAGGGAGGAGAGGGTCAGCGTTCGGTCCCACATCCCTCGGAAGGTGGCCAGCCGATGGTGTTCGACGTCGAAGATCATCTCCTCGTACACCTCGTCACAGATGGCAAGGGCGTCGAACTCGTTGCAGAGCTCGGCGATCGCCTCGAGCTCTGCGGTGGTCAGGACCCGACCGGTCGGGTTGTGTGGGTTGTTGACGACGATCGCCCTTGTCCTCGCGCTGAACGCCGCCCGCAGCTCGTCGAGATCGAGGCCGAAGCCAGGGGGCCGCAACGTGACGTACCTCGGAACGGCACCGGTGAGCGAGACATACACCGGGTATGCGTCGTAGTAGGGCTCGATGAGAACCACCTCGTCCCCTGGGTTGACCAGTCCGAGGAACGCGGCGGCGAGCGCTTCCGTGCAGCCACTGGTGACTGTGACCTCTGTGCTCGGATCGAGGGATCTTCCCAAGAGGGGCCCGTAGTGGTCGGCAATCGCCTGTCTCAACTCGGGGATGCCCGGGCTCGGAGGGTATTGGTCGTTTCCACCCGCAGCCATGGAGGCCGCTGCCGCCTCCTTGACGAAACCTGCACCCTCCCAGTTGGGAAATCCCTGACCGAGGTTGATGGCGTCATGCTTGATGGCCAACTCGGTCATCTCGGTGAATATGGTCACCCCGAAGGGGGCGAGTCGATCGGAAATCGGCATGGGCTGAGAGGTTAGGGATAGACCGTCACGTCGGTCGCAGCGTGCAGTCGCACGGTCCCCTCCAACCCGCGCAGCTCAACCTCCCCGCGATCGTCGAATTGCAGCTGAGGGTCGCGTGCGAATGCACGGGTGATGTCCGAGACGAGAACCTCACCCGGACCTGCATGGGACATGATGCGTGACGCCTCATGGACAGCGACGCCTTGGATCTCCTCTCCGGCCAGCTCGACCTCCCCGGCATGGACTGCGGCGCGAATCGTCAGGCCGAGATCGTTGGCTTCGCGACGGCAGGTGATGGCACACCTGATTGCTCGGGCCGCACCATCGAACACGGCCAGAACACCGTCGCCCGTCAGCTTGACGAGCTGACCTCGATAACGATCCACGGTGTCGGCCATCCTCTGGTTGTGACCATTGAGAAGGTCTCCCCACGCCCGATCACCGAGACGTTGCGCCACTGCGGTCGAGTCGACGATGTCGGTGAACATGAGTGTCACGAGCACCCGCTCCTTGAGGGTCTGGACAGAGCTCAGCCATGTCGTCCCGCCCATCCACGCCAGGGTCTCCAAAGGCTCATCACCCAGGACCCAGGCATCGTGACCGGCAGGGATGTCCATGACGTCACCCGTCCGACAGTCGAACTCCGTGCCGTCCCTCAGGCGAATTCTCAAGTGCCCCCCGAGCACATAGCCGACGTGACGGGTCTCGCACCACTCCGTGCCCACGTGGGGGCGAATGTGCTCCGCCCAGCGCCACCCCGGCTCGTGGATGTCATGGGAGAAGCTCATACCCGCCAGACTGACCATCTCCGATCTCACCTTCTCGAGCTCTACGACTTCATCAGGCTCGTCGAAATTGCGGGTGTGGACACTCATCAGTGAAAGCTTACGAATTGGGGACGAGCGGCCGGTCACCCGATCCGGGATGACCTGTCGACGGCTACCATCCTCGGTTCCGGGCCGTGGCGCAGCTTGGTAGCGCGCTTGACTGGGGGTCAAGAGGTCGTGGGTTCAAATCCCGCCGGCCCGACCGAGGAGTTGGGGGTCGATTCATCCGCAGACCTGAGACCTGAGGCGGCGTCGGGGAAGCCGACGCCGCCTCGACTGTCTCAGGGTGTGTGGATCGCTGCGATGTAGACCGGGCAGTGCGGCTGGCCTCCGGCGTTGAGATCGCCACCGAACCCGACGTAGTCGGAGTTCAGCCCGAACGAGCTCGGACAGGCTGTACCCGTCCAGAAGTCGGTCCGCCAGGTGGAGAGGTTCGATCCGGCATCCTCGGACTGACCGTGATAGGCCACCTCGACGTGGATCTCGGCAGAGCTCAAGTCGAAGTCCAGCGGGTTGAAGGGCAGATGGAAGCCGGCAATGCTGGGGTCACCGGCCTTCGCCTTCAACACGACCGTCGCCTGACCACCAGGTCCGATCAGACGGCCACCCTCGCCCGCCACGAAGGCATCGTCGGGGAACGCGCCGCCGTCGGGGATGATCACCCACCAAAAGGTGTACAGGCCACCCGGGCGCAACCCGTCGACCGTGACCTTGGCCCACAACGAGTCGTCCCCCCTCACCAGAACCGAACTACCGAGATTGTTGCTCACCGGTGTTCCGTCCAGTGTCAGGAACTCCACGACGGGTTCCACGCTTATCTCACCGCTGGGCACCGCCATGGCCGGGCTCGCCCCCAGCACCAAGAGCGCGACCACCACCGCGACTACAGATTTCATTCTCATTTCTCTCCTCCTAGCTGTATTCGCCCACGGCGTAGATCTCGTCAGCGACCAGGCCGTGAGCCTCCCGGTGCACCCGGACCGCGTCTTCGGCGCGGTCCGCCTCGACCAGACAGAAGATCTTCCCGGCCACCTCGTCGACCCAATAACGCTTGTATTCCACGCCATAGGCGCCCTGGGTCTCCAGATCCTTCTGGTGAGCTCCGGCGACGTCGTCCGCCGACACCCCATCTTCGATGGTGTGCACGTCCATGAACAGCGGCATCTCTCTCCTTTCGCTGGATGAGCCCCTCACGTGAGGGGACTGTCACCGAAGGTATGGATCGCCGGGTGCGGGCACATCGGGCGAAATCCCTATATCGGGGGTCAGCCGATCAGGTGGAATGGGTAGGGATCGAGGACCGAGATCTCAACGATGCGGTCGACGGGGAGCCCGTTGGCGCGGGCGGCGAGACGGATCGCCTCGGGGCCGGGAGCGTCATAGATGCAGAAGCTGGTCCCACGATCGGATGAAATGTAGGAACGGAGCCAGGTGATGCCACGGTCGGAGTTGCAGGCGATGATCGCGCCGAGTCTCCTCTCACCCTCTCGCCCTATGGGCACCTCGAGTCCGTTTGGGAAGGTGCGGATGACTAGATAGCGGGGCAGTGCGACTCCTCCATGGTGCGCCAAACCTATGGCGCACCACCCCGGCCGGCATCGGGCTTTGTCCCTAGTTTGGTGTGTTCCAACCGTTGGCAACAGCGAGTGCCGCTGCCTGGCCACGGCTGGAGACGTTCAGCTTCACCAAAACCGACGACACGTGGTGGCTGGCGGTCTTCTTGGTGATGAACAGCTTCTCGGCGATAGCCGCGTTGGAGAGCCCCTCCGCAAGCAGGCTGAGGACCTCGGCCTCCCGGACGGTGAGCCCGGTGGGGTTCTCCCGGGTGGAGGCCCGCTCACCCCGGGGGACCCGCTTGACACCGCGGCGTTGCAGCTCGCGGCGAAGACCCCGAGCTACACCATCGGCTCCCAGGGCGGCCAGGTCCGAGAACACCTCATCGAGATCGGGCGCTGGGGTCGAGGCCCGGGAGATCATGGACTGTATTCGATAGCCGCACCGGTCCCATTTCGCTGCGGCCTCGCTCGCCCGACCGGTGATCTCTAGACCCGTCGGTCCGGTGATCCCACCGGGAGGTGGCTCCCAGCCCAGCCGGAGAGCCCAGAATGCCAACATGGCCCGGCTGTAGTGATCCCCGTCAGGGACGAGTTGGATGGTGTCCTGATACATCGCGGCGACTCTCTCGACAGGGATGATCCCGGTCCATGCCGCTTCCATGGCCATGACGCAAGCCTCGATCCGGGTCCAGACGTCGCTGTATGTTTCCAGCCTGTCGAAAACCGCCTCGACCATCTCCGCCGCTCCCGGGTCTGCGCGTCGAATCCGAAGGGTGGCCGCGATGACCAGCATCTCCACCTCCGATGAGAAACAGGTTCGCTGACCGGCGACGATCTCCAGAAAGGCGTCGGCGTCGTCCCACAAGCCCATCTCCACCGCGATTCCGGCCGAGGTGATGACGGCCGCGATATACCAGGCATCGAGCTCGTTCGCTGTCGAGTACTCCTGCAGATCCAGGAACCACTTCCGGGCATCACCCAACCGCCAGGCACTTCTCGCGAGGACCCCGAGATTGTTGAGGGCCTTGGCCCCGGACTCTCCGGCATGTGCCTCGATTCCGCGCCGTGCCGCCGCCTCCACCTGGGCGAGGCCATCTGATTCGCCGAGGTGATAGCGGGCGGTGCCCAGCGTGGTCGAAGCGGAGATCTCCATTTCAGTCGAATCACATGACCGCGCCACCGACAATGCTTCCTCGGCGATGGAGATCGCCTTGCGCACATCCCCCCCGGCGAAGGTGACACCGGCGAGGACGGTCAACGCCACCGCCAGCTCTTCCGACTCCTCCGAACCCCTGAGGATCTCGAGGGCTGCCTCGGCCTCCTCGGCCGCGGCGTGCAGGTTGTTCAGTCGACCTTCGAAGAAGGCGACCCACGCCCGAGAGCGGGCCTCCTCGAGTTGGGACGTAGCGAGCTCGAGGCGGCGACGACTCAAGTCGACGGCGGTCTCGAATGCGTTGATGTAATTGTGTTCGCGGGCGGCGGAGAGGAGGGCATCAGCGAGTGTGCTCTTGTCGATCACGTCGGCGAATTCGATCGCATTGGCGAAATGGAAGGCGGCCTGACGGTGAGCACCCCCTGTCGCCGCGTCATCCCCAGCGATGAGTGAGTACTCGGCCGCTTTCTCCACGTCGCCGGCCCCGATAGCGTGGTAGGCGAGCCTGGCCATCATGTCCCGAGAATCCCGGGCCGTACCCTCCAGGTGGTCCAGCAGCCTCTTGTGGAGACGTCTCTTGGTAGCCGGAGGCAATGCCTCGACCAGGCTCTGCCGGATCAGCTCATGCCGACAGGAGACCTGCCCCCTCGCCGATGTCACCAGCCGCCGTGAGAACGCCAGGTCGCAGTGGCTCCCGGTTGGATCCCCGAGTTCGCCGATATAGGCGAGGGGCACTCCGTCGGGGCTGAGGGCCACAGTGTTGACGAACTCGAGCGCATCGTTCGGGAGGTGGGCCGCGTTAGCCAAAACGGCATACTGAATCGTCGGGGGCAGAGAGATGTCCGGGTGCCTGAGGACTTCGTCGACGAAGAACGGGTTCCCCAGCGTTGCCTCGTGCACATGTCCCGGGTCGAGCTCGGTCCCTTTCGCCAGCTCCTCGACTCCGGAGACTGTGAGTGCAGGCAGCTCGATTCGGGTGGCCAACGGCCCGAGGTCGGCGACGACCAGACGCAGCGGGGGGTTGACGTTGATCTCCTCAGACCGGAAGGTGACGATGAGGACACTCTGCGTGGCCCCCATCCTCTTGCCCAGGTAGCGGACGAGGCCGAGGGTTGCCTCGTCTGCCCAGTGCACGTCCTCGATGACGAGGATCACCCGGTCGTTCTTGACCAGATCGAGCATTCCCAAGTACACGGGCATCCGCCCTGTGCCGGAGCGAATGTCGTGCTGTAGCTCCGGCGGCAACTCGGCGATCAGGTCGTAGAGGGGAGTGAAAGCCGCCGGGACGTCCAGGGGCTCGGAAGCCGCCAGGAGAACCCGCCATTTGTGGTCGAGAGTGTCCAGGCCGGCGTGGAGCAGCGATGTCTTGCCGAAACCTACCTCCCCCGACAAGAGCACGACACTCCCCGACTGGGACGGCTCGGCGAACACCTCAGTGAGGGCTTGCAGATGTTCGTCTCTCTCGACGAGGGATTCAGACGTTCTCAATGACAGGAGGATAGAGCGTCCGGCGGGGGACGGCTACGGGAACACCCCAAACGTGACGTGGCCCGAAATAGGTACTTCACCCGATGTGGCCTCCGGCGCCTCTTATTATGTTGGCGTCAGCTCGAGATGGTGAGGCAAACGAGAGGAGCGAAGCGTGCGGTCCTACGGGAACGAGTTGTCAGTGGGTTACTTCTCACAGGGAGGTAGCGCTGGCATTGGTCGTCGTGAGTTCCTGAAGGCGGCAGCCGGCGGCGCGGTGCTGGCGGTGGCGTCTCCATGGTCGGCCTCGTGGGCCAACGCAGGTGTGAGCGGTTTGGTCCGCCAGTACGACGCGTCGGTGCCCAACGCCCACGCTCGAGTGGTCTTCCGCCTCATCGAGTCGACCCCCGGTTTCACCCCGCCTGTGGCGTCACGGTTGTTGGCGTATTTCGGGGTAGCGCTCTATGAGTCTCTGGTGCCGGGGATGGTGGGTTACCGGTCGCTCCACGGGCTCCTTCCTGGGTTTCCGATGGTTATGACAACTCCACGTTCGGGCCTGCATTGGCCCACCGTCGCCAACCACGCTCTGGGCGGCATCGTTTCGGCGTTGCTTCCTCAAGCCAGTCCCGGACTGGGAGCCGTCGATGCGCTTGTCAACGAAATCGACCGGGGACACTCGATCCCGGCACCGCTGCGTCGTCGTTCCGTCGAGCGGGGAGCAACGGTCGCCAAGGCAGTCCGGGCCTGGGCGGCCGACGATGGTGGCCACGAAGGGCATCTGCGGAACTTCCCGGCCGACTATCAGACGCCGGCGGGTCCGGGTCTGTGGGAACCAACCCCACCCGGTTTCCAGCCCATCCCCCTTCAACCCTTTTGGGGTGACAACCGGCCATTCGCCGACGAGGGTTGTGCCGCACCCCCGCCCCCCACCTACTCCAACTTGCAGGGTTCCGATTTCTTCGCCTATGCGGCCGAGGTCTACGACACCAGTCTCACCCTGACCCCCGAACAGAAGGCAATCGCGGTGTTCTGGGCCGATGACCCGGGGACACTCACACCTCCCGGCCATTCGGTTTCGATGCTGCGTCAGATCCTCGAGGCCGAGAACTCGTCCCTCCAGACCGCAGCGGAGGCCTATATGCGGGTGGGTTGTGCCGTCGCCGATGCCTTCATCCAATGCTGGCGGACCAAATACCAATGGAATCTGGTTCGTCCCGTCACTTTCATCCGCGCCAACATCGACCCGGAGTGGAGGTCGCTGGTGACCACACCACCATTCCCCGAATACAGCTCAGGCCACTCCACCCAATCCGGAGCATGGGCCGAGGTCATGACCTCCATGTTCGGCGACGGCTACCCGTTCACCGACCACACCCACGACAACCTGGTGCTTCCACCCCGCTCCTTCACCTCATTCCAACACGCCGCAGGAGAAGCAGCCGTGTCGAGACTGTACGGAGGAATTCACTACCGATTCGGGAACGACAACGGGTTAGCCGCCGGGGCCTGCCTGGGAAAGGCAGCAGCACAACTGCCCCTGCGCTCGTGAACGGCAAACAAGTCACCAATTTCTCTGCTCGAGGCTGACCACAGGCGGCCGGCCGGGCCTCGGTTGGCGGTGTCATCGAAGGCTGCGGTGCCGAAGCGCCGCGTCGAACAGGTAACCGGCCTCCCGTTTGTCTTCGAACTCGCCATCGCCTGAGACCTTTGCGCGTCATTCGGTGTGCAGCTAGAGCCGGTTGCCGGTTGTGGGCGTTCCGGGTCTTGTTCAGCCACGGCGAGACCGAGCACGCCTCACGGGGTACAGCTGAGGGTCCGTGATGAAGCCAGGGGCGGACTCCTGTGGATTCCATTGGCCGAACCCGCCGCCGGGCTGGTCATACCCAAGTAATCTAGATAGGTTAAAGCATGACTCCGGCCCTAACCTGAAGGCCGGTACTCGTCAGGAGTGGAGTCGACGACATGGACACGGAAGAGCCGGCCCGATCATCCGACGTCGAGGCAAGGAGAGAATCCGAAGAGACCGCCCCTGTAGCGGCTCAGGATCGGGTGTTTGCGGGAACCGGCCTGTTTTGGGGGCTGATCGTTGGGGTGGTCTTGGCGGGGGCGGTGGTAATCCTGGCGGCCCAGAACACCGATACCGCCACCATCTCCTTCCTCGGCTGGGACTTTTCAACCCCCTTGATCGTGCTGATCCTTGGCTCATTGCTGATCGGCATCGTCCTTGACGAGCTGTTCGGGCTGGTTTACCGGAGGCGCAGGCGGCGGACGCTGCGGGACAAGGACCAACTAAAACGCCTCCGGGGAGAGCAGTAACACCCTCGACCGTCGCCTCGACGAGTCAGCCGAGCCAGTGACCAAGTGCCTGCACGCACCATCCGCGACGGGGAATATCACGTTCATGGCGTCGATCTTTTGCGGGTCCTCTCTATCGCCGACATCGTCTGCGTCACCCTGGTCGGCTCCGATTGGGCATCCCGATCATCTTGACACGGCGAGCATCGAGGAGCTCGGCCGGGAGTAGACCCACGACCGAGTGTCGCGCAGCCCCCTTGAGGGTGGTACGGGCATCCAATCTCACCCACCGCCGCTCCCCCCCGAGTAGGTTTGTAGGGCAGACCCGGCTGGCCGGAAACACCAACCGTGAGCGAGCCGAGCACCTACAACTGGGTGCATCGTATACAGGAAGAGGAGGCGGAAATGAGTCGATCAATCTGGTTCGTCCTCGGGATCATCGGATTGATTGTGGTGGTCGTCTGGGTGGTGAATCGCATCTAGCCGAGTTGCTCTCCTTCAACTGACCCGCCACCAAAGGTGTGTTCGCCGGTCTTCTGACCGACAGCCAGCGACTCGACTGCAGAACCTCACCAAACCTTCGCTATCCACAGAAAGGGGCGTCTCTCCGATCACTCCGAAGGGACCGGCATTCGGGGTCGATGTCGTTCACTGCCTCGTCGACTCCAGGCCCAGCGCGCAGTAGTGATGGCTGCGATCGGTGGGGGCGTCAATTCACTGGTGCAAATGACGACGGGCGTAGGTTCCTCCCGATGGGGACCAACTCGAGGAAGGAGACCTACACCCGATGTCGAAACGAGTATCGCCTACAAGGGATTTCGCGCTGAGATTGATGACTTGTTCGTCTCTGATCGCACTCTGGACGAGTTGTTGGAGGTGGTGGCCTTGTCCGCCTGCGGATGCAGGCTGGAGTGGAGGCGTAGGTGGACGCTTTTCTAGGTAGAGCCCGTTATGAGCGCTGCACGCCCGGCGATCCTCCAGGCTCTCCGGATCGGTTCCTCACCACAACATAGAGCAAACGTTTAATTCGAGAGGCTATTGCTCAAGCGATCTGGCCACTCCTGCCAGCGCATCCAACCTCCAAGATCAATAGCCCTACCTGGCGTGGGATCCCTCAGTCACCTCGCTCTTGTGTGCCGCGAAGGCAGCTAGAACCTCCTCCTTCTCCTGCTGGGGCACGCCGACGAAGTCGAGGGTGCGCCCAAGCTCGGCCGCTACCTCGTCGAATTCCTCGGGAGAGATTCGGAACTCGCGATGTGCTTCTTCTAAACCGAGAGGCGTCACCCCTGGCTTCGTGCCTGCATATTCGAAAGGTCCACCCGCAACGTTGCAGACCCACAGAGTTCGCATAAATTTCAAGCCCGGCAGTCTGCTCAGCTGGTTGGTGTGCCACTCCCGTAGGGCGGGGTTCTTCGAGGCCTGGCCAACAATGGGATTGTTGACGACCTCATCGCTGAAGTGGTCGATCACCGCGGCGATAGCAAAAACGCCGCCGAGCCTGTCGTAAAGGGTCTTCTCTGGCATGGGTGCTCCTCTCGTCGTCACTCGACGACACCTGTCAGGTCCAATACGCACGTCCCGCTCGATCGGTTCTCCACGGCCACATCATGAGCAACCCCTTTCAGCGACGGACCACCCAAGAACAGTGCGTGTGTGCGTTGACCTGGATGGTTCCGAAGGAAGCCCTTGAGCGTTCCATCGACGACGGGCGGGTGGTCGCGTTTCATTAGGACATGCTTGCGGCGCCGATCAGCTGAGTTGGCGAGGTGGAATTGTCCC
>Ga0326597_10015282_pt1 | contig 10044 bp, 21 predicted proteins | sample RVTome_12_FD_203789 | JGI IMG/M metagenome (GOLD analysis project Ga0326597, IMG submission 203789) | Soil microbial communities from uranium-contaminated site in the Upper Colorado River Basin, Wyoming, United States - RVT100D185 | ecosystem: Environmental > Terrestrial > Soil > Contaminated >...
GGGCTCGGTTAGGCGGCGGCCGGTTTGGAGGTCGCCGCCGGCTTGGGCGCGTCCTCAACCTTGCCGCCGGCGGCCTCGATTGCCGCGCGCGCGCCTTTCGACGCCTTGACACCCTTGAGCGTCACCGTGCGGGTGAGCTTGCCCGAGAGGATCACTTTTGCGGCGAGCGCGCCATGCGGCACGATGCGCGCCGCCTTGAGCGCCTTGAGGTCGATCTCGGCCGCGTCGAGCTTTTCGATCTCGCCGGTGCGCACCTCGGCGCAGTCGTTGCGCGTGAGCGAGGTGAAGCCGCGCTTGGGCAGGCGCCGGTGCAGCGGCATCTGGCCGCCCTCGAAGCCGATCTTGTGGAAGCCGCCCGAGCGCGCGCGCTGGCCCTTGTGGCCACGGCCTGCGGTCTTGCCCATGCCCGAGCCGCCGCCGCGCCCGACGCGGCGCCGCGTTTGCTTGGACCCGGGCGCGGGTTTCAGGGTGTTGAGTCGCATGCCTGGCCTCGCTTCAGTTCACTACCTGCACCAGGTAGTAGACCTTGTTGATCATGCCGCGAACCGCCGGCGTATCGGCGAGCTCGACCGTATGGTTAAGGCGCCTGAGCCCCAGCCCGCGCACGGTCGCGCGGTGCGTTTCCTTGCAGCCGGCCAGCCCTTTGATCAGCCTGACCTTGATTTTCTTGTCTGCCATGACTGGCCTCACGCGACGATTTCTTCGACCTTCTTGCCGCGCTTGGCGGCGATTTCCGCAGGCGTGTTCATGGCCTGCAGGCCGTTCAGCGTCGCCCGCACTACGTTGTACGGGTTGGTCGAGCCGAAGCACTTGGCAAGGATGTTGGTCACGCCCATCACCTCGAACACGGCGCGCATCGGGCCGCCGGCGATGATGCCGGTGCCTTCCGAGGCGGGCTGCATCAACACCTTGGCCGAGCCGTGCCGGCCGATCACCGCGTGGTGCAGCGTGCCGCTCTTCAGTTTCACCTTGAAGAGCTTGCGGCGCGCCTCTTCCATCGCCTTCTGCACCGCAACCGGAACTTCGCGCGCCTTGCCCTTGCCCATACCGACGCCGCCGTCGCCATCGCCGACCACCGCGAGCGCCGCGAAGCCGAGCACGCGCCCGCCCTTCACCACCTTGGTGACGCGGTTGACCGCCACCATCTTCTCGCGCAGGCCGTCGGAGCGCTCCTGCGACTGCTGCATCCTGGGTTGCATCTTCGCCATACGGTTTCGTCCCGTTGCGTTAGAACTTGAGGCCGCCCGAGCGCGCCGCCTCGGCGAGCGCCTTCACGCGCCCGTGGTAGCGGTAGCCGGAGCGGTCGAATGCGACTTTCTCGATGCCGGCGGCCTTCGCCTTTTCGGCGATGCGCTGGCCGATCAGCTCGGCCGCTTTGACGTTACCGCCGTTTTTCAGTTTCGCGCGCACTTCCTTCTCCGCGCTCGAGGCGCTGACGAGCACCTTCTGCCCGTCCGATGCGACGATCTGCGCATAGATGTGGGTGTTGGTGCGATGCACTGCGAGCCGTACCGCCTCGAGCTCGCGGATCTTGAGCCGCGTCTGGCGCGCCCGGCGCAGCCGTGCTGGGTTCTTGTCGATCATGGCCTGGCCCCGTTACTTCTTCTTCGTCTCTTTCAAGACGACGACTTCGTTGACGTAGCGCACGCCCTTGCCCTTGTACGGCTCGGGCGAGCGGTAGGCGCGAACCTCGGCGGCCACCTGGCCGACCAGCTGCTTGTCCAATCCGGTGATCACGATTTCGGTCTGCGTCGGCGTGGCGACCTTGACGCCTTTGGGCATCTGGTGCACCACCGGGTGCGAGAAGCCGAGCGTGAGGTTGAGCTTGTCGCCCTGCGCCTGCGCCCGGTAGCCGACCCCCACCAGCGCGAGGCGCCGCTCGAAGCCCTTGCTCACTCCCGAAACCATGTTGGCCACCAGCGCGCGCATGGTGCCCGACATGGCGTTGGCGTGGCGCGAGTTGCCGAGCGCCTTGCACTCGAGCTGCTCGCCCTTTTTCTCAACCGCGACGTTCGGATCCGCCTGCCGGGACAGGGTGCCGAGCGGACCCTTGATGGAGATCTGGCCCGCGGCGACATTGAACTCGACGCCCTTGGGCAGCGCAATCGGATGTTTGGCGATGCGGGACATCGTTCGCTCCTCAGGCCACGATGCAGAGCACTTCGCCGCCGACGCCCGTGTCGCGCGCCTTGCGATCGGTCATTACGCCGCGCGAGGTCGACAGGATCGCCACGCCCAGCCCGTTCATCACTCTCGGGATGTCGTTGCGGCCCTTGTATACGCGAAGCCCGGGCTTGGAGACGCGCTCGATGCGCTCGATCACGGGCTGGCCGGCGTAGTACTTGAGGCTGATCGCGAGCTCGGGCCTGCCGTGGGCCTCGCGCACCGCAAAGTCGTCGATGTAGCCCTCGTCCTTCAGCACCTGGGCGATGGATGCCTTCAGGTGGGACGAGGGGATCAGGACCTCGGCGTGGCCAATCAGCTGCGCGTTGCGGATGCGCGTCAGCATGTCGGCGATCGGGTCGCTCATGCTCATCTTTTCGCTCCTTACCAGCTGGCCTTGATCACGCCCGGCACCTCGCCGCGCATGGCGAGCTCGCGCAGCTTGTTGCGCCCGAGCCCGAACTTGCGGTAGACGCCGCGGGGGCGGCCGGTCAGCGCGCAGCGGTTGCGCAGGCGCGTCGGCGAGGCGTCGCGCGGCAGCTTCTGCAGCTTCTCGCGCGCGGCGTCCTTGTCCTCGTCGGCGGCGTGCGAACTTTGCAGCACTTCCATCAGTGCCGCGCGCCTCGCCTTGAACTTCTCGACGGTCTTGCGGCGCTTCTTATCGCGGTTCGTGAGTGCGAGCTTGGCCATGTTGGACCTCAGGTCTTGAACGGGAAGCGGAACGCGGCGAGCAGCGCGCGCGCCTCGTCGTCCGACTTCGCGGTGGTGGTGATGCTGATGTTCAGCCCCCGCAGCGCGTCGACCTTGTCGTAGTCGATCTCCGGGAAGATGATCTGCTCCTTGACGCCAAGGCTGTAGTTGCCGCGGCCGTCGAACGCGCGGTTCGAGATGCCGCGGAAATCGCGGATGCGCGGGATCGCGATATTGACCAGGCGGTCGAGAAACTCGTACATGCGCGCGCCGCGCAGGGTCACCATGCATCCGATGGGATAGCCGGCACGCACCTTGAACGTGGCGATCGACTTGCGCGCCTTGGTGATCACCGGCTTCTGGCCGGAGATCTTGGTCAGGTCGCCGACCGCGTTGTCGAGGATCTTCTTGTCACCGGTGGCCTCGCCCACGCCCATGTTGAGCGTGATCTTGCGGATGCGCGGCACCTGCATCACCGACTTGTAGCCGAATTTCGCGGTGAGCTCGGGAACGACTTTCTCGCGGTAGTGCACGTGCAGCCGCGCCGGAGGCGCCGGCATCGCGGGCTTGCCCTTGTCGACCGGCTTCGCCTTCTCGGCGGGCTTGGCCTTGTCCGCCGCCTTGCCCTTGTCGGCGGCCTTCGCCTGCTCGGCGGGCCTGCCCTTGTCCTTCGCTTTCTCGGTGTGTTTCTGTTCGCCCTTGGCCATGGTGCTCACCTTACGCGTCGACCTGCTCGCCGTTCGACTTGAACACCCGCACCTTGCGGCCGTCCGCGAGGGACTTGAAGCCGATGCGGTCGGCCTTCTGCGTCGCGGGGTTGAACAGCGCGATGTTGGAGACGTGAATCGGCATGTTCTTGTCGACGATGCCTCCGGTGACGCCCTTCATGGGGTTGGGTCGCTGGTGCTTCTTGACGCGGTTGACGCCTTCGACGACGACCAACTGGTCGTCGACGCGGCGCAGCACGGTGCCGCGCTTGCCCTTGTCGCGGCCGGCGGTGACCACCACCTCGTCGCCCTTGCGGATGCGTTGCATATCGATTTCCCTCAGATCACTTCCGGAGCGAGCGACACGATCTTCATGAAGCGCTCGGTGCGCAGTTCGCGCGTTACCGGCCCGAAGATGCGCGTACCGATCGGCTCGAGCTTGGGGGTGAGCAGCACCGCCGCGTTGGAATCGAAGCGGATCAGCGAGCCGTCTGCGCGGCGCACGCCCTTGGCGGTGCGCACCACGACCGCGTGGTACACCTCGCCCTTCTTCACGCGCCCGCGCGGCGCGACGTCCTTGACGCTCACCTTGATGACGTCGCCGATCGAGGCGTAGCGGCGCTTCGAGCCGCCCAGCACCTTGATGCACATCACCGAGCGCGCGCCGGTATTGTCGGCCACGTCCAGTATGGACTGCATCTGAATCATTTTTCAGTTCTCCATCCAACTTGGCCGCGGGACGCTGCCGCGCGGCCAGTATTGGATCCCGTCCGGGTTCAGGGCTTGCGCGGGATTTCCCCGCCGAAGCTTGAAAAGCTGCGCATTCTAGCCCGGGAGTCATTCCCGGGCAAGAGTTCTGGCGCCAAACGGCGCCCTAAATCGCCTTCGACTTCTCGATCAGCCGCGTAACGCGCCAGGACTTGGTCGCGGACAGCGGCCGGCACTCGATGATCTCGACCAGATCGCCCTCCTGGTACTCCCCGGAGTCGACGTGGGCGTGATACTTCTTCGAGCGAGTGATCGTCTTGCCGATCGCCGCGTGCTTGACGCGGCGCTCGACCAGCACGGTCACCGTCTTTTGCATCTTGTCGCTCACCACCCGGCCGCTCAGCATGCGCGGCTTCGGCACGGCGGGGGTGGCGGCAGTCTGTTGCGTCGTCATTTGGAGACCTTCTCCCTCATCACGGTGCGCACGCGCGCGATGTCGCGGCGCACCTTCTTGATCTGGCTGTTGTTGCTGAGCTGCTGGGTTGCGTTCTGCATGCGCAGGCCGAACTGCGCCCTGAGCAGATCGTTCAGCTCCTTGGTCAGTTCGTCGCCCTTCTTGGCGCGCAGTTCACTCGCTTTCATGGCTTACCCCAGCATGCGGTTCACGACCGCGGTCTTGAACGGCAGCTTGGCCGCCGCCAGCGCAAACGCCTCGCGCGCAAGCGGCGCAGTCACGCCGTCCATTTCGTAGAGCACCTTGCCCGGCCGGATCTCGCAGACGAAGAACTCCGGGTTGCCCTTGCCGTTGCCCATGCGCACCTCGGCGGGCTTCTGCGACACCGGCTTGTCCGGAAACACGCGGATCCAGATGCGACCGCCGCGCTTGATGTGGCGCGACATGGCGCGGCGTGCGGCCTCGATCTGGCGCGCGGTGAGCCGGCCGCGGGAGAGCGCCTTGAGCCCGTACTCGCCGAACGAAACCTTGTTGCCCCGGGTGGCGACGCCGGTGTTGCGGCCTTTCTGCTGCTTGCGGTACTTGGTGCGTGCTGGTTGAAGCATGTCTTACTCCTTCTTGCCCGAGCCGCCGGAGACGTCCTTCGCGCCGCCCTCGGCCGGCTTGGCCGTCGTCTTGCGCGTGCGCTTGACGGTGGTCTTCGGCTTGGCCGCGGCAGCCTCGGGCTTCCTCGGTGCAGTGCGCCGCGCCGGCTTCTTGGGCCCTTCGCCCTCGGGCCTGGCCGCGGCGTTGTTCTTGCGCGCGCCGGGCTTGGGCACCGGGCGCTTGGCTTTCCTCGGCTGCGCGGGCTCCTCGGCCGGGACCACCGGGGCAGCGCCGGGCAGCATCGCCTGCGCCTCGCCCCTCGGCATCACCTCGCCCTTGTAGACCCAGACCTTGATGCCGATCACGCCGTAGGTGGTCTTCGCCTCGCCGCAACCGTAGTCGATGTCCGCGCGCAGGGTGTGCAGCGGCACACGGCCTTCGCGATACCACTCGGTGCGCGCGATCTCGATGCCGTTCAGGCGCCCGGCGCTCATGATCTTGATGCCCTGGGCGCCAAGGCGCATTGCGTTCTGCATGGCGCGCTTCATGGCGCGGCGGAACATGATGCGCTTCTCGAGCTGCTGTGCGATCGAATCGGCGATCAACTGCGCGTCGGTCTCGGGCTTGCGGATTTCCTCGATGTTGACGTGCACCTGCTGCACCCCCATCAGGCGGCGCAACTCGGCCTTGAGCGACTCGATCTCCTCGCCCTTCTTGCCGATCACCACGCCCGGCCGCGCCGAGTAGATGGTGATGCGCGCGTCCTTGGCCGGGCGCTCGATCACGACACGGCCCACCGAGGCGTGCGAGAGCTTCCTCTTGAGGAAAGCGCGCACCTTGATGTCCTCCGCCAGCATCGCGGCGAACTGGCGGCCGTTCGCGTACCAGCGCGAGCTCCAGTTCTTGTTGACCGCCAGCCGGAAGCCGATCGGATTGATTTTCTGTCCCATTGATTTGCCTTTTTCAGACGTTTCGCGGTGCGCCGCAGGCGTTTCCTGCGCCGGGCCGCATCGTGTTCGTCAGTCTCCGACCGTGATGGTGATGTGACAGGTGTGCTTCAGCACCCGGTTGCCGCGGCCCTTGGCACGTGCCTGGAAGCGCTTCAGGAACGTGCCGCGCTCGACGGTGATCGACTTCACCTTGAGCGCATCGATGTCGGCGCCGTCGTTGTGCTCCGCATTGGCAATCGCCGATTCGAGCACTTTCTTGACCACCGCCGCGCCCTTGCGTTGCGCGAAGCCGAGGATGCCGAGCGCCTGATCGACCGGCTTGCCGCGGATCATGTCCGCCACCAGCCGGCCCTTCTGCGCCGACATGCGCGCTCCGCGAAGCACTGCACGAGTCTCCATGTCCGCTCCTTACTTCCTGGCCGGTGCCGCGCCCGGCGCGGCGGCTGGCGCCGCGGCCGGCGCCGCGCCCGGTGCTCCAGTGGGCGTCCCGCCCCCCATCGGCGCCGCGGTTTTGCGGTCCGCCGAGTGGCCCTTGAACTGGCGCGTCAGCGCGAACTCGCCGAGCTTGTGCCCGACCATGTTCTCGGTGACGTACACCGGGATGTGCTGTTTGCCGTTGTGCACGGCGATCGTCAGGCCGACGAAATCGGGCATCACGGTCGAGCGCCGCGACCAGGTCTTGATCGGGCGCTTGTCGTTCGAGCCGCGAGCCTTGTTGACCTTGCCCATGAGGTGCAGATCGACGAAGGGACCCTTCTTGATTGAACGAGCCATGTCTTAGCCTTCCCTATGCCCGGCGCCGGTCGCGCACGATCATGCCCTGCGTGCGCTTGTTGCGACGGGTCTTGTAGCCCTTGGTCTGGACGCCCCACGGTGAAACCGGGGGCTGCGCCGCCGCGGTGCGGCCTTCGCCGCCGCCGTGCGGATGATCGATCGGGTTCATCGCGACCCCGCGCACCGTCGGGCGCACGCCGCGCCAGCGCTTGCGGCCCGCCTTGCCGATCGACTCGAGGTTGTGCTCCTCGTTGCCGATCTCGCCGATGGTGGCGCGGCACTCGATGTGCACCTTGCGGATCTCGCCCGAGCGCAGCCGAAGCTGCGCATAGGAACCCTCGCGCGCGAGCAACTGCGCCGAGGCGCCCGCCGAGCGCGCGATCTGGGCGCCCTTGCCGGGCAGCATCTCGATGCAGTGAACCGTGGTGCCGACCGGGATGTTGCGCAGCGGCAGCGTGTTGCCCGCCTTGATCGGCGCCTCGGCGCCCGAGACGAGTAGCGTGCCCGCGCTCACGCCTTTGGGCGCCAGGACATAGCGGCGCTCGCCGTCGGCGTAGAGCAGCAGCGCGAGGTGGGCGCTGCGGTTCGGGTCATACTCGAGCTGCTCGACCCGGGCCGTAATGCCGTCCTTGTCGCGACGGAAATCGACCAACCGGTAATGCTGCTTGTGGCCGCCGCCCTTGTGCCGCATGGTGATGCGGCCCTGGTTGTTGCGCCCGTTGGTCTTCGCTTGCTTGGCGAGCAACGGCGCGTGCGGCTTGCCCTTGTGCAGGTCCGCACTGGTGACCTTGACCAGGGCGCGGCGGCCCGGCGAGGTTGGTTTGACTTTGACCAATGGCATCGCTTACTCCGTCGCCGCGAAATTGATTTCCTGCCCCTGCGCGAGGCAGACAAAAGCTTTCTTCCAATTGCGCCGGCGCCCGCTGAAGCGACCGAAACGCTTGGCCTTGCCTTTGACATTGGACACCGTCACCGAGTCGACCTTGGTCTTGAACAGCAGCTCGACGGCCGCCTTGATCTCGGGCTTGGTGGCGTCATCGACCACGCGGAACACGTACTGGCGGTTCTTGTCGGCGAGCATGGTGCTCTTTTCCGAGACCACCGGCGCGAGCACCACGTTCATCAGGCGCTCCGGGTGGTACTTGATGGTCGCGGTCATTTCAGCATCTCCTCGAGCTTTGCCACCGCGGCGCGCGTCATCAGCACGTTCGGATGGCGGATCAGCGACACCGGGTTGGTATGGCGCACCGGGATCACCTCGACGTTTGCCAGGTTGCGCGAGGAGAGCTTGAGGTTCTCGTCGACTTCGTCGGTGATCACGAGCAAGCCGTCGAAGCCCATGGCCTTGACCTTCTGCGCGAGCAGCTTCGTCTTGGGCGCTTCGAGCTTGAACTCCTCGACCACGCGGATGCGATCCTCGCGCGCGAGCTGTGACAGGATCGAGGCCATGCCAGCGCGGAACATCTTGCGATTGACCTTGTGCGAGAAATTCTCGTCCGGGCTGGCAGCGAAGATCTTGCCGCCGCCGCGCCACAGCGGGCTCGAGGCCATGCCGGCGCGCGCCCGCCCGGTGCCCTTCTGGCGCCAGGGCTTGCGCGTCGACTTGGCGATCTCGCTGCGCTCCTTCTGCTTGCGCGTGCCGAGGCGCGCGTTCGCCTCGTAAGCGACCACGATCTGGTGCACCAGTGCCTCGTTGAAATCGCGCCCGAACAGCACGTCGGAGGCGCTGTAGGTGCCCGCGGCGCCCTGGTCGTTCAGCATCTTGAGATCCATCGCGCCTCCTTAGACCTTGACCGCCGGGCGCACAATGACGTCGCGGCCGCTGGAGCCGGGGACGGCACCGCTGACGAGCAGCAACTGGCGCTCGACGTCGACGCGTACGACCACCAGGTTCTGAACGGTGCGGCGAACGTTGCCGAGGTGCCCGGCCATGCGCTTGCCGGGAAACACGCGGCCCGGGTCCTGGTTCTGGCCGGTCGAGCCGGGGGCGCGGTGCGAGAGCGAGTTGCCGTGGCTTGCGCGCTGCGAGCGGAAGTGGTGGCGCTTGATGACCCCGGCAAAGCCCTTGCCCAGGGTCACGCCCGAGACATCGACCTTCTGGCCGACCTTGAACAGCTCGACGCCGATCTTGCCGCCGACCTTGAGGTTGGCGAGCTCGTCCGTCTTGGCGCGAAACTCCTTGAGCGTGTGGCCGGCCTCGACCCCCGCCTTGGCGAGGTGCCCGGCGAGCGCCTTCGTGACGCGGCGGGCGCGCCGCTTGCCGAAAGCCACCTGCACCGCGGCGTAGCCGTCCTTGTCCGGCGACTTGATCTGCGTGATCCGGTTGTCGGACACGTCGAGCACCGTCACCGGGCGCGCGTCGCCGTCATCGGTGAAGATGCGCGTCATGCCGACCTTGCGCCCGACCAGTCCTATCGTCATGTTCTTGACCTCTCTTTTCAGCTCGAGGGCGGGAGACTGCTCGTCTCCTCGCCCCCGGAGGCGCCGGCTGCAATTGGCCGGACTGTTTAATCAACCCCGGATCTCCCGGGACGTCCACTGCACCGGCAAAAAAGACCGCCGGCGCGAAAAAAGCGTTACTGCAGCTTGATCTCGACGTCCACGCCCGCCGGCAGATCAAGCTTCATCAGCGCATCGACGGTCTTGTCGGTCGGATCGATGATGTCCATCAGTCTCAGATGCGTGCGAATCTCCAGCTGCTCGCGCGAGGTCTTGTCCGCGTGCGGCGAGCGCAGAAGATCGAAGCGCTGCCTGCGCGTAGGCAGCGGCACCGGGCCCTTCACCACGGCGCCGGTGCGCTTGGCCGTATCGACGATCTCGAGCGCCGACTGGTCGATCAGGCGGTAGTCGTACGCCTTGAGTCGGATGCGGATGCGTTGGCTTTGCATGTGCGTTACTCGACGACCTTGGCGACGACGCCGGCGCCCACGGTGCGCCCGCCCTCGCGAATGGCAAAGCGCAGGCCCTGCTCCATCGCAATCGGCGCAATCAACGTCACCACCATCTTGACGTT
>Ga0326597_10015283_pt1 | contig 10044 bp, 8 predicted proteins | sample RVTome_12_FD_203789 | JGI IMG/M metagenome (GOLD analysis project Ga0326597, IMG submission 203789) | Soil microbial communities from uranium-contaminated site in the Upper Colorado River Basin, Wyoming, United States - RVT100D185 | ecosystem: Environmental > Terrestrial > Soil > Contaminated >...
ATGAACTCGCCGGAAACCGCCTGGCCGACTGGATACTGGAAGACAAGCTGCCGGTCCGGTTCCAGGTACAGTTGCATAAGTATCTCTGGGGCGATGTCCCGGGGAAGTAACGGGGGGCCGGGGGTGTGGGACTCGTTAAAATATATCGACTTCGCTATCCTTCGCGCCGTGCTCTCCCCCGATAAATCCTGACCAATAGCCATGAACCGAAAAGCCGTCGTCCTCCTGTCCGGCGGGCTGGATTCAGCCACCACGCTGGCCATTGCCCGCAACCAGAGTTACCAGTGCCATGCCCTGAGTTTCAATTATGGCCAGAGACACAGTATTGAATTGAAGGCGGCAAAAAGGATCGCAATGTCCCTCGGGGCACATCAGCATAAGGTCCTCGAAGTCGACCTTACCCAGATAGGCGGTTCTGCATTAACAGACGCCCGGATTGCAGTACCTGAGACCGGCGTCACTGGTATCCCGGTTACCTATGTGCCGGCCCGCAATACCATTTTTTTAGCGTTCGCACTGGCTTATGCAGAAACCATTAACGCCTTTGATATTTTTATCGGCGTCAATGCCGTTGACTATTCCGGCTACCCGGACTGCCGGCCTGAATATATTGAATCGTTCGTCCATACTGCAAATCTTGCCACCCGGTCGGGTGTTGAAGGTGGTGTGTACAGAATACACACTCCTTTGATCCAGCTGACCAAAGCGGAAATTATCAAAAAAGGAATGGAGCTCGGAGTTGATTATGCTCTTACGGTTTCCTGTTATCAGCCCGATGATGAGGGCCGCGGATGTGGTGTCTGCGATTCCTGCCGGTTCAGGCTAAAGGGGTTTGAACTGGCAGGATCCGCTGATCCTGCACAGTACCAATAACACAAGTCACAGATATCGATCCAGCGTCCGGATTTTCAAAACCTGTGTCCGTGACTTTCCCTGGCAGCATCAGCGAGTTTTAATTCTTCGCTCAAGCGTGTGGACTCCATGGCCCTGGCCGATGAGAATCTGGCCAGAATTATATACAACACCGGGGTCAGGTAAAGGGTAAACAGCGACGCAATACCCATCCCGCCAAAAATTACCCAGCCTATGGATGATCGCGCCTCGGCGCCGGCGCCGGCGCTCAGGATTAAGGGCAGACCGCTCAATATTGTACAAATCATGGTCATGGAAACCGGTTTTAACCGGATCAAGGCGCCGGCCTCTATCGCTTTTCTGATGTCATAGCCCTGATCGCGCAACTGGTCGGCAAACTCGACTACCAGCACACCGTTCTTGGCCATCAACCCGATAAGGATTACCAGTCCAATCTGTGAGTAGATATTGAGGGATGTCCCGGTTATATACAGGGCAAAGATCGCGGCGGCAATGCCGAAAGGCACCAGCAGCATAACGACGACCGCACTGGTAAACCCCTCGAACTGGGCGCAAAGCACGAGGAATACCACTAAAAAGGCGATAATATAAATAATCATAACGTCCCGGGAAGTCTCCTCCAGGGTAGCGGCCTGACCCAGCAATATCATTGATATATCCGCCGGCAATACCTCCTCCGCTATCGACCTGAGATCGTCGACGGCTGATTGCAGCGGGTACCCGGGTGTGATATCCATATCTACCCCTATCGCACGGCGCTGGGCGCGCCTGTCGAGATCAGACGGGACACCCTCCTCCCTGATTGTCACAACACTGGACAAGGGCAGAAGGTTGCCTGACTGGGTACCCACGTAGAGATTGACCAGGTCCGTCGGGTCGTTAATCTCGCCGGTGGAGGCCTCAAGTAATATCGGTACTGCCTCATCGTTAATGTTCAGGTCCACCACTTCATCGCCGTCAACCATCACCCGTAAGGTCTCTGCAAGACTGGTAAGGCTGATCCCGAGATCCGCGGCACGGCGTCTGTCAATTTCCAATACCAGTTGTGGTTGCGTAGGCCTGTAGGAGATCTCCGGGTTGGAAAGGTTTGTTGAACTTTCTTCTATCACCCGTGCAAATGATTGAGCAACGTCATATATACGCAGGTATTCATTCCCAATCAGGGCAACGTTGATACGGTTTCCTTGCCCTCCCCCTATCCCCAGACTGCTGCCGCCCCCCCACACCGATGCCTGGACCCCGATAAGCTCTGACATGGGTTGATCCAGTGATCGCATGATTTCCTGCTGACTGCGTTCCCTGTCTCCCCAGTCGACCAGGGGCGCGGTGATATTGGCCCGGTTCTGAAATACTCCGGTAAACAACGACTTTACTTCGCCTCGTTCTATCAACGGCTGCAGCATGGCTTCGATACGCCGTGAATACTGGTCCATATAATTAATGCCTACGCCCTCAGGTCCCGAGACCCCGATCCTGACCATGCCCCGGTCTTCCTCGGGCAACAATTGCCGGGTGAGAGACTGGAACACGGAAAACGCGCCGATACCCAGGGTTAACGCGACAATAACGGCTATGGCCGGATGGTCCAGGGTAATACTCAGCGTGCGGGCATAGAGTTCCCGGAACTGCGTACCTATCCAGGCAAACAGCCGGGATATAATCGTGTTTTTCTCGTTGTCCGGCAGGCGTGAGGCCATGGCCGGCACCAGCGACATGGAAACAAAACAGGAGATGCCTACCGACAAGGCCATGACGAAGCCGAACTCACGGAACAGCCTGCCCGCGGTTCCGGGCAGGAAGGCAATCGGGACAAACACCGATATCAACACAGCTGTGGTTGTCACCACCGCGAAAAACACCTGGCGTGTCCCCAGAACCGCGGCAGCACGACCGCCGAGGCCCTCCTGTTTCCGGCGACGCTGGATGTTTTCCAGTACGACGATGGCATCATCCACCACCAGTCCTGTCGCCAGCACCAATGCAAGCAGGGTCAATATATTAATGGAAAAGCCGAGCAGCCATATCCCGGCCATCGTTCCTATCAACGAAATGGGTATCGTGACACTCGGGATCAGGGTCGCCCTGATGGAACCCATGAACATCCAGATTGTGGTTATTACGATAAGTATTACGATACTCAGGGTAAACTCGACCTCATGCACGGAGCTGCGGATGAATTCGGCGTCATCTTCCGTGATGGTCAACTCCAGGTTGTCATAGCGTTCATTAATACCTTCGATGGCAGCACGTATATTGTTCGATATTTCAATAGTGTTGGATTGCGCCTTCCTGATTACCCCGAGACCTATCACGTTTTTGCCGTTCAACCTTGTATAGCGAAATGTGTCTTGTGGTCCAAAGTATACCGTCGATACATCGCCGACCCGGGTGTTGTCCCTGATAATGATATTCGCCACCTGTTCCGCCGTGTATACCGAGGCATCCGCGCGGACCACCAGTTCCTGGCCCAGTCCTGCCGAACGAAAACTGCCGGCCGGGACATCAAACGGGGCGCGCTGCAACACGTCGGCCACGTCCGATACCGACAGGCCGAGACTGGTAAGCCGCAACGGGTCGACCACCACCCGCAGTATCCGCCGGCGTATGCCATTCAGGGTAATGTCGGCAACACCGTCTATTGATATCAGTTCGGGAATTATGTCCTGGTTGACGATCCTGGCGATGTCCTCGCCCATCAGGGTCTCACTATAAATGGCAAGGTTCATGATAGGCTGTGAGTTAGAATCCGCCTTGATGACAATCACATCCTCAACTGCGTCCGGCAGACGTCTTTGAACCCGGCTTAATGCCTCACGCACGTCAGAGGCAATGACGTCCAGGTCCATGCCGGGCAGAAATTCAAGGCGGATGCGGCCGTTATTTTCCGAAGATGACGAACTGATGTCCCTGAGACCGGACACCCGGGCAACCGCGCCTTCCAGGACACTGGTCACCTCGGTATCGACAGTTTCCGGAGAGGCCCCGGGATAATTGGCGATGATACTTACAATAGGACGGTCGACATCGGGAAGTTCGCGGACTTCAATGGCCATGATGGCCGCTATACCCGCAAGTATTATCAACAGGTTGATAACCAGGACCAGGACCGGCCTGCGTATACTCAGACTGGGAAGGTCATTGGTATGAAATGTCATAATCAGCTCTCGACTTTCACGCTTCTGTTCACTTCCTGTCGATAATCATCCTCGGTACGGACCGAATGGAGTACTTTTATACCTTCGTACATACGCTGTATTCCTTCCACCACGATCAGATCCCCTTCAACAAAATTCGCATCTATCAGTACACGCCCCTGCTGGCGCTGGATAATTTTGGCCGGTACCCGTTTGGCCTGACTCTCAGCGACGGCCCAGACGTAGGAGCCATCCGTCCCCCATTGTACGGCGATTTCAGGAACTACCGGATAGGTTTTCCCTTCGATGTCCAGGCTGACCCGAAAACTCATGCCGGGCCTGAGTTCATCGTTTTGATTTTCAACCCTCGCCCTGGCCACAAAGGTCCGGGTAAGCGGGTCGATGCGACTGCCAATCTCGACGACTTCACCATGCGCGACTGTCGCCAGATTATTCCAGGTGATAATCGCAATCTCGTCACCCGTCTCCAGAACCCCGATCATTATTTCCGGGACCTCAAAGCTGACCAATAGAGCATCGCGGTTATCGAGGGTGGTGATGACGGTCCCCGGCGTGACCCGGTCACCCGGATCGACCTCGGGTATTCCGATATGTCCGGTAAAGGGAGCCTTGATGGTCCTGTCATCAAGCGCAATACGCGCCTGAGCAAGTTGCACCCTTGCCGATTCCAGGGCGGTACTGGCAGCATCGATTGTTGTCGGCAATATTGCCCCGCTGCCAGCGGTGCGCTGGTAGCGATCATACAGTTGTTGTGCGTCTTGCAGTCGTATACCCGCCAGTTCAACGGCCAGGACCTCGTTACGCCTGTCAAGCTCAATCAGTATTTCGCCCTTCTCCACCCGTTGACCCGGTTCAAAATTGATTGCTACGACTTCGCCGGAAGTGACCGGGGTAATGGTGACCGACTGGATGGCACGGGAAGTGCCAACGGCTTCAATCCGGGTTTGTTCATTCGTAAACTGTACTGGCACAACGATGACTTGAACGGTGGCGTCGGTCTGGAAGTACCTGTCCTGCGCCTCCTCGGCACACCCGCTTAAGGCAATAATGAAGAACCCGATACAATAGACCCTGGCATTTTTAAGAATTCTATTCATTTCATCCTTAACGGTTATGATAAATATACTTCACAGGTCTGAATTTACTGCAAGGCAACGCATATTAACCGCAGATTGTGCTAATGCAAAAACATTACTGGCCAAATTACCCAACATTCACAAAAAATTCACTTTTCATGCGCATTTTCTGCTTCTTTATGCATATAACCATGCAAAAAAAACCATTCTCCATTACCTTCAATCCGACAGTAATTATCGAAAATAGTCCCGTAGACGATCTGGTTATTTCATACTTGATTATAAATTTACCGCATTATCCATCCTGGCAAAACCGGTCGTCGCCGGTTTGTTTGCCTCAATCGGGTTTACAAACTCTCCGGGATATCTTTAATATGGTATTTTTGCCACTTTATAAGCTACCTAATAAAAATATGCTTAAATACAGCCCACCCGTTTCAAGGGACCAGGCATCCTGTCAACTTTTTCACTACAGGCCTGCGCGTTTGGTCATTTGTCGGAACGGCACCTCCTTATGTATTTAAAAACCCCCGGGGTTCCATGACCATACCCAGGACATTCTCCCCGGCCCGGATCGAACGCGCCTGTATTGTAATAGCACGTCAAATGGCACAGGTACGCATGCCTGTAATACCGCTACAAATCCTGGCCATGGTCCTCATCATGACCAGCGTGATCCTTGCGATCCCCGCCAAAGTGCACTTGATATATGCTGGGGTGGTATTTTTGATGGCGGTACTGACCGAACATGTGGCCTGCCATCTGGCGCTCCTGGCGCATAGAAATACCCTTTACCGTGGCATAAGCTTTGTACTGATTCGTTACCTGGGTTATGGCCTGTTTTTTTGTGCCCTGGGTATAAATGCCTATTACAGTTCCGGTTCTCGCATTTACATATTCACCGCGTTGTTTTCACTATTTTTGTGGGGTTACCTCGCCATGTTGATGGCCCGGCATGCTGTGAGTGACTCCGGGGATCTGGCCCGTTTGTTGACCACTGCCAACCTGCTCAGTCTGGCAGTCAAGAGCAGGCATTGGTGGGACACGGCCCTGCTTGGATTAAGTCAGAATACGCGTCCGATACTCATCCCTTTCCTGGTGCTTTTGTTTTGCGCAACGAATCTATCGGCCTTGTTGTACTGGCTCAGCCTGATTGCCGTAGTGATCATCCTCCTTTCTATACTGCGTATCCTTAAACTGGATGGCACCCCTGCCGGCAGGGAAATCTTTCGTAGCGCAATAAGCTTTCTGTTTTACCTGGCAGGCTTTTCAATTCTGCTGATATTGATCGCACGCCTGCCGTTTACAGACCTTGTCGATGCCCTGCAAGTCGTAAATATAAAAGATGCATGGCTGATTTTAATACCGATGACGTGGGTCATACCGTATGCAATGGCATTGTGTGTATTGCTTGATAACAAGGTGTTGTTCCGTGATGCAATGTATACCCAGCTCAGTGGGGACGCATTCAACATTATCACACCATTGTTGGGGATGGGCGGAGAGCCCTACAAGGCCAGGCACCTTGCCAACTTCGTTCCGCTCGAAGACTCGAGCCGGGCCATCGTCCAGAGCCGGCTCATACACGCCCTCTCCGGCGTGGTTTTCACCGCCATAATACTGACACTGACCATTATTACTGTCGATTTGTCCGGTTATCCGGGGTTCGCTTTGGGGCTTACTGTAGCCACCGTCATCATGGTGGTAACTTCCGGCCTCTTGTTATGGGTAACCATGTCCAGGGTGCCCTCCAGATTCACAGGGCTGGTATTGTCAAAATTAAAAATCGTCGAGGAATTTCGTCATGACCAACTTTCCTGGCCCAAGTTTTGGGCGACCATGGCCCTGAAAATGATCGGCAGGGGCGGGACGTTCATGGAATTGTATTTTATTTTCCTGGTGCTCGATATTGCCCCGAAATTTGCGGACGTGGTACTGGTCGAGGCCATGATCATGGTGAGTGTCAGCCTGTTCTTCTTTGTGCCGCAAGGTCTTGGGGTCAATGAAGCGGGGATCGTCACGGCCTTCAATATCGCCGGTTATGCCGCCGCAAGTGGTGTTGTTTACGGCCTGATCCGGAGGGCAAGAATGGTTGTTTATGCCCTGCTCGGCCTGTTCATCTATCTGTTGGGTAAATTCTCCGGTTACGGTAAAACTCGTTATCGCAGCCCGGCAACACACTGAAACAGGTGCTTCAACCGCCCCCGGTGGTATCACTGGCGAACGCGCTCAGTTCAGCAAAGGCCTGGCACAGGGACTCAATTTGCTCGTCCGTGTGGGCAGCACTCACACTGCAACGGATCAGTGGTTTGTCCTGCGGGGAAGCGGGCGGGAAGATTAGATTAACATAGATACCACGTTCAATAAGCCCGGTCCAAAGCGCGAGCGCCTGCTGTGGAGTATCCACTTGTGCAGCGATTACGGGCCCCACAACCGGGCCCAGCCGGTACCCCAGTTCCTTGAGGCGTGAATAAAGACGGCCTGAATGTCGCCATAGCCGTTGTCGTAATTCAGCCCCGTTCTTTAACAAAACCAGTGCGGCCCTGACAGAGGCAATATTGGAAGGCGATGGGGATGCGGTGAATATGTACGGCCGGCTGAGGTAACGCACCGCTTCCAGTTGGTGATGCTTACTTACACAGAAACCGCCAATACTGCCGAGGCTCTTGCTAAATGTGCCGGTGATAAAATCGACCTGGTCTGTTACCCCTGCTTCTTCAACCAGACCCTGCCCTGTAGTACCCAATACACCGAGTGAATGCGCCTCGTCAATCAACAGATAACTGCCAAAGTTGTTCTTTGCTTCAACAATTTCTTTCAATGGCGCCTTGTCGCCCAACATACTGTATATGCCTTCGGCGATGATCAGGGTGGATCGCGCCTTGTCACCCAGGCGCCGCAGTCGTCTGTCGAGATCAGCAGCATCGTTGTGGCGGTACCGTATGACCTCGGCACCACTGAGTCGACAACCGTCGTATATGCTGGCGTGGCAATGGGCATCGATCAGTAACACTTCGCCTGGTCCGGCTAGCCCGGATATGGCGCCCAGGTTGGCCTGATAACCCGTCGAAAAAACGATCGCTGATTTGCAATTGTAAAATTCTGCAAGTTCACGCTCGAGTGCGCGGTGGCCGCTATAATTGCCATTGGCCATACGCGAGCCGGTAGTGCCTGTCCCTTCATTGTCTATCGCTTCATGGGCTGCCTGCAGGCATTCCGGCGCGAACGTCAATCCAAGATAATTATTTGTGCCTGCCAGCAGTATTCGACGACCGCCGATAATGGCTTCTGTTGCTGAACACATTCTTTCAATCGGCGTACCAAAAATATCCGGCTTGATAGCCAAAAGCTCTTGCTTGCCTGCAACAAACGCATCGAATTTTTCTAACAGATCCATTATTCCCCTGACTCCAGCCTTTGTATCATCTGGGTCAGGTCCTTCACAGTCTGGACATCTGTCATAAGGTTCATGGGTATAGACACATCAAACTCATCCTCAATCTCCATTATCAAATCCAGGACCTTGACTGAATCAAGTGCGAATTGATCCAGGATATTGGTATCGGCCCCAATTTCAACGCCTGCTCCTGCTATGCGTCGCAGGTGGACACATATCCTTTCCAGTGTTTCGTTATAGTTACTCGTCATGGATTAATCCTGCGCGATAGGGTTTTGTCCGCCGGCAAAATCGCTGCTGGTAATGCGTCACATAAATGCACCTTCGGTCGCCAGCCCAGCGCCACGGTCAGCGGCAAGTTATCGGATACCCAGTCATTATGCAGTAGTTCCCGGACTTTCCCGGGTGTCAGCATTGGAGAATAACGAAACAAACGGGCCAAACCAAGATTTATACCTGCCAGAAGACGGACTAATGCTGCCGGTATCGGCAGGATAGTTACCGGACGCCCCCACACCTGGCCTGCAATTGTTGCCACAGATTGTCGATCATATCCCCCGGGCGTGCCGTCATCAAGCTCATACACACCGCGCGGCGGGATATTGGCATCAAGCCAGGACAGGATTGCTGCAACCAGGTCATCAACATGCAAGAGTCCAAACCGGGAGGACGGGGAACCTGTCATGGGTAACATCCCGTAACGGGTTGCCCTGAACAACGGGCTAAGCTCACGGTCACCAGGACCGTATACTGCCGCCGGCCGGAAAACCGTCCACGCCATTTCACCCGCGTGTTCAATCAGCCGTTGTTCTCCGAAATATTTACTGCGCGCATACCAGGAAAGCTGAGGTTCCCTGGCCGCCAGGGACGAGATCAGGAGCAGACGTGGCAGTGGATGCTGCCGGCTTGAAGCTTGCACAAGACCGGCTGTGCCTTGAACATTTGTACGCAGGAATTCCTCGAGAGTGCGTCCGCGCACCCTGCCGGCACAATGCACGATCGCGGATACGCCGCTGACAAACCGTTCCAATACTTGTGTATCTTCCAGGGTCCCCGTCAACCATTTGACGTATTCACTGTCAGGGCGGGGATGCCGTGTTAACGCGAGGACCTGTCTTTTGTCCCTGACCAGGGCAGCAATCAGGGCCTGGCCTATGAAACCAGTGGCCCCGGTTACTGCCACTATCCCGGGATTCAACTAGACCCTACCCAACACGCTGCGCATTATGAATATTATTGTGCTAACTGACACTTGGAATGCGGGGCCGCGCAGCGGCAGACTGCGTGTACACTCGGCTCTGGCATCTGCTTCGCTCTACCGCCTGCATCCATGCAGGCGTCCGCTTCCTCGCCCATTCTTGCCTTGTCTGACCGCCATGGATGGCGGAAATGCACTAGGATAGCCTGGAGCAATCCTTGCCGCCGGCGCACGCTGGATTTTGAGATTGGGTCTAATGACGTGCGTCTGGTTGGACCGACTGTAAATTCGCGAACCCCGTTCTTTCCAAAAAACCCTGGCAAGCAGCAGCACGGGACAGCTTCC
>Ga0326597_10015284_pt1 | contig 10042 bp, 8 predicted proteins | sample RVTome_12_FD_203789 | JGI IMG/M metagenome (GOLD analysis project Ga0326597, IMG submission 203789) | Soil microbial communities from uranium-contaminated site in the Upper Colorado River Basin, Wyoming, United States - RVT100D185 | ecosystem: Environmental > Terrestrial > Soil > Contaminated >...
TGGCGCTGCGCCACCTTGCTGAACGTGTAGCCCAGATAGGCTGCATCCACGTTGCCGCTCATTAAGCCTTGAGCAATGATCGACTGGTCGCCGAGGATCCTGAACTGTATCTTGTCCCGCTCAGGCACAAGCCCCCAGTAATCGAGGGCTAGCATCGTAAACGTCCAGATTCCGCCGCCGATACTCTGCACGCCGAGGGTCTTTCCTTTGATCTCCGACGGGTTCTTGATCTTCGGCGAGACCACGAAGTCGCCATCCAACTTGTTGACGATGCCCGCGATGAAAACTAGATCAAGACCTCCAGCCATTGCCCCGAGGCTCGCTCCCGTCGCGGAGACCGTGTAAAACTGAGCTTCATTAGCGGCCATGGCGGATACCGCGATTGGACCGCTTCGCACCTGAACGATTTGAGCGTCCAAACCCTGCTCCTCAAAGAAGTGCATTTCTTTGGCGACAAAGAGGACACCGCTCCTTTCGTTGAAGCCGCCAAAGACAATGACGATTTTTTGCAGAGGCGAGGCTGCCTCCACCGTCGGAGCGCAGGGAACAAAAATGAAGAAAAAAGCAGCGCTGAGTAACTGGCAGAAAAAGATGCGTCTACACATGGACTGGCTCCTTTGCAGTAGATTGAGCGATCAACTATTAGAGTTTGGCTGATTCTCCGTCTGACTTTGCACGCTGTCAAGCACATTCTTCGTTACAAAGTATTGTCCTTCTTTACATAACGAAACTAATTCCGGCTCATGGCAGAAAATTGCGAATGCGAATGGGGCCAGGCCTTGCAATCACACATTATCCTAATGCAAGACGCGACCGTAGTAACGTTTTCGGAATTCCGGAAATGTGGAAATTCGTTTGCGAGGCGGGACCCGGCCGGCAAAAACACAGCGTGAGAACTCCTGTTCTGAATGAGCTCGTAACGGAGGCGTGCGGCGGTCGTACTTAAACTGGTTGGGGTGACGCCGGCATGCGCTTAGCGGTGCTATTGCGTGATCACAAAATTTCGCGATCAGGCCGCTTCCCTCATGGACGCTCTCTACCAAAGTGACCAGTTTGTCGAGCATCAAGTGCAGGGATACTCCTACAGAACTGGTCCTGTTCGACCCTCCATACAAAAACTAAACGTTAAAGTTTTCCACTATTTAGCCGTCGCAGTGCAAATGGAATAGGGATTGCAGCCCATGCATGCGGAAGCACTTAGAGGGGCTCTATGGCGAATATGCGTACGGCATTAGTCGTCGATGACAATGAAGAACTGGCCAAGATGGTGGCGCTGGTGTTGGAGCGCGAAGGGTTTGCAGTGCGCACCGCCACCAACGGCCTGCATGGCTACTCGTCATATTTTCGCGAGCCCACCGACTGGGTGGTCACTGACATTCAAATGCCGGAGCTCGATGGCGTTGAGATGATGCGCTGTATTCGCTCCGTCAACCCCAACGTCCGCACCGTGTATATGAGCGGAGCGACGACCAAGTACCAAGCCGCCCTGGAGCGCGAACGAAAAGAGTTTGCCGCCAAGGTTATTGTTAAGCCCTTTTGCCGAGACGCGCTGCTGCATGAAATTGAATAGTAGGTGTTTCATGTTACCGACGTAAACGGCTCGGTTAGTTGACGCAGAAAGGACCGACGTAGTCCAATGAAACGAGTCAGTCTTATTGGAATGACGCTAGGGGTACTGGTGCTCGGACTGTCATCTTGCTCGGCACCGCTGTCGACGAGGGAACAGGGTGGTTTGATCGGTCTCGGTCTGGGCGCCGGGAGCGGTGCGATCATTGGCAGCACCGTGGGCCACGCTGCCGTGGGCGCCTTGGTCGGTGGGCCGGTGGGATTGATTGCCGGTGCTTTGATCGGCGATCACCTCATGGGTCAAGAGCGCCGCCAAGACAGCCAAAGTTCTCAGATCGAACAAAACCAGCGGGAAATCGACCGGCTCCGACGGGAAAATCAAAGGCTGCGCGAGCAGTCAGAGTTTGTGAATTAATCGGATTCTGTAAAAACGAGCAGCCGCAACTATTCGATTTTGTTGAGGCGAAAATTGCGGAATCCGATGTTTTTTCAATTTTTTCACAGACTCTCAGTGGAAAGGTAGCGTTTTCGATGAGGTGAACGCCGGGCAGAGTCTCAGCCTACACTGATGTATGGGAAACCCTGCGCGCCTGACGTGGCGATCGGGCGGCAGGCCTTGCTTTCTAAACAAATCGAGTATGATGCAATATCTCCAGGCCGGATAATCATCTAGCAGGCTTCCGGGGAGGGTTTTTTCAGCAAAAGCTATTTCTGGGTCTGACGGGATTACTCACCACAGAGCATTTTCCCCGCCCAATGCTGCGAGCGCGGCGACGAGAAGCGCGTAGATTGATCGGGCAAGCATATTTCTTCTCATCCCTGTTCCTCCTTTCTACCACGACTCAAGAAACCAGATACGGGAATAATATCCCTGGCCAAGAACGTCCAGTCGTAGAAATCTGACTCGGCGAATTTCAGACGCCGGCGATTCCGGGAAGTGAGCAATGTGTAGGGTCGAGGACTGGCGCGGTGTTCCGTCGGTGAAGCCTATCTGTCAAACTCAAACTGTCAACAAATCCGTGCTTGCCTGCTAATGGGTGACCCCGTTTCTACGGTATTCATGGTCCGCATGCCAGGGAAAATGACTCGAGGATATTGAATTAGCTTTTTGGCATGTTAATCATAGATATCAGGCCGATTTCGAGGCCAAGGAGGAACCTTCGATGATGTTACCGACGAAAAACCGTGTGGCCGCTGTGGTTGTTTTTACAACCCTGTTGATGCCGGTGTACGGCTGGTCACAAGGCAATCCCGACCCAAAATTGATCGAGGGCGCGAAGAAAGAGGGCCAGCTCGTTTACTATACGACGATGACTCTCGATCAGAGCAAACAGACGGTGGATCGATTCGAAAAAAAATATCCGTTCATCAAGACCACGCTCTTTCGAACCGGCGGCGGCCCGCTATTGAATAAGATTTTCACCGAGTCCCGCGGCGGCCGGCATGACTGGGATGTGGTAGTGGGCCGGGGAGAAATGGTCTTGCCGCTCATGCAAAGAAAACTCCTGGCCTCTTACCATAGCCTGGAAAGCAAGATGATCGATGACCAGTTGGTCGACAAAGAGGGTTACTGGGCTGCGTACTACGTCAATAGCTACGTACTGGGCTGGAACACCAAACTGGTTAAAAAGCAGGATGTCCCGAAAACCTACGAAGAGTTGCTCAATCCGAAGTGGAAAGGCGGACTGATCTCCATCGACACCGAAGCCTACGGCATGCTCGAAGGACTCAAGGGAGTGTGGGGTAAAGAGAAGACCCTCGCCTATTTCAAACAGTTGGCGGCGCTCGATCCCGTGTTGAAGCGCGGCAATACCGAGCGGGTGCAACTCGCCGTCGCGGGAGAATACTCGCTGATCGTCGCGTACAATCAGACCATCCAGCGATTGACTTCCAGAGGCGCTCCCATCGATTGGGTCGCCCTCGAACCCGCGGTGACGCAGGTGAATCCGGTCATGATCGGCGCCAAGGCGCCGCATCCCAACGCGGCCCGATTGTTCCTCGATTTCATTCTTTCAAAAGAAGGCCAGGAACTATTGCGTGGCTTTCAGAGAATTCCCGTGCGCAAAGACGTGGAACCCGATCCGCCGCGGCTTTTCCGGGGCTTTAAGTATGTGATCGAAAACCCCGAGGACTACTCGGATTTCAACGCCACGGTGAAACAGTATCTGGAAATTTTTAAATTACGGTAGGGGAGTGACCACCGACAGTAGGCACCGGAAGGCAGTAAGCAGAAGGCAGTACGCGGAGGGGACAAACCTCTTCATGCCTACTGCCTACTGCCTACTGGCTTTTCTTCAAAGGGATTCTTCAAGAGGATCGTCTGTTCCCGCCCCGGTCCCACCGAAACGAGAATGATCTCGGTGCCGATAACCTCTTCGATCCGGCGCACGTATTTTTGAGCATTAGCCGGTAGATCGGAGAATTTTCTCACGGCGTCGAGGGGACTGTCCCAGCCGTTCATTTCCTGATACACGGGTTTGGCGTTTTGCATGATTTTTGAGCTTGCCGGAAATTCATTGATCGTGCTTCCTTCGTAGCGGTAGGCGGTGCAGATCGGGATTTGTTTGAAACCGGTCAAAACGTCGAGCTTGGTCAATGCGAGGCCGGTGAGGCCGTTGGTCCTGACCGCGTGGCGCACGCCAACGGCATCGAACCAACCGCAGCGCCGCGATCTCCCGGTGGTGGCGCCGAATTCAGCCCCCTCGCGCCGCAGAGTTTCACCGTCCGGACCGTGGAGTTCTGTCGGAAACGGACCGCTGCCCACTCGGGTGGTGTATGCTTTTGAGATTCCGATCACCTGCTGAATATGCTGCGGGCCGATGCCCGAACCGGAACAAGCCCCGCCCGTGATCGTGCTCGAAGAAGTCACGAAGGGGTAGGTCCCGTGATCGACGTCAAGCAAGGTTCCCTGGGCGCCTTCAAAAAGCACGCGCTTGCCGGCGCGGACTTCCCGATCGAGCAAGAGTCCGGTATTTTCGACGTAGCCTTTGAGCCGTTCGCGGAATAGTCCGTAGCTCCGGTGAATTGCGTCGAAGTCCAGGGTATTCTCTTTCAGTATCGCCTTGAGATAAAAGTTTTTCTCCGCAATGTTGCGCTCGAGCTTTTCGCGGAAGGTGTCTTCCTCCAAAAGATCGACAAAGCGGATGCCTACGCGGGCTACTTTATCTTCATAGGCCGGGCCGATGCCGCGCCCGGTGGTGCCGATCATGCCTTCGCCGCGTAGCCGTTCGCGCGCCTGGTCGATCAACTTGTGATAGGGCATGATCACATGGGCCTGCTCGCTGATGCGCAGCCGCGAATCGTCTTGGAGGTGGCCCCGGCGCTTCAAGGCGTCGATTTCTTCAATCAGGAATTCAGGATCGACGACTACGCCGTTGCCGATTACGCAAAATTTGTCGGCATGGAGCGCGCCCGACGGAACGAGGTGGAGAACGGTTTTCTGCCCGTCCACTACCAGGGTGTGGCCAGCGTTGTTGCCGCCCTGAAAGCGCACGATGATATCGGCGTCCTGGGTAAAAAGATCAACGATCTTCCCTTTGCCCTCGTCTCCCCACTGGGCGCCTATGATCGCGACGTTGGCCATCTTCAGACTCTCGTGCCCGTGGCTCGTGCTCGTGGGAACAGGAAATTCAGGTTTCTAGGGTTACGAACACGATCATGAGTAACAAACACGTTTTGGTCCTAGAGTTTCACCTGAACCGCGGAGACGATTTCCGGCCGGTCGCGCAGCTCTTGCAGCGCTTTTTTGCTGACCGCATCGTCGACGTGGATAAAGGAGATCGCGTTGCCGCCTTTATCCGTACGTCCGAGCTCCATGCCGGCGATGTTGATGCCATTTTTGCCGAGCAGGGTGCCGACGGTGCCGACCACGCCGGGAACGTCGCGGTTGCGCAGGATGAGAATATAACCTTCCGGCACCGCTTCGAGATAAAAGTTATCGACTCTCACGATGCGCGGATGCTTGGCGCCGAACACGACGCCTTCGACTTCCATCTCTATTTTACCCGTGTCCGCTTTGACCGTAATGTAGTTGGCGAAATCGCTAGCGCGGCTGCTTTTCGATTCGACGACCTTGATGCCGCGGTCGCGCGCCACGATGGGGGCGTTCACGTAGTTGACGCCGGATTCCATGATCGGCGTGAGAATTCCCTTGAGCACGGCCAGGGTGAGTGGCGCGAGATTATATTGGGTCACGTCGCCGCCGTACTCGACCTGAACTTCCTTGGGCAGCGCGCCGACCATTTGGCTCAATAGGCTGCCGAGCTTCTCCGAGAGCAGGAGGTAGGGTCGCAGGACTTCGAGCAGCTCCGGGCTCACCGAGGGCACGTTGACGGCGTAGCGCACGACGCCTTGGGAAAGAAAATCGACCATTTGCTCGGCCACGGCGATGGCCACGTTGAGTTGGGCTTCGTCGGTGGAAGCGCCGAGATGGGGCGTGGTGATCACCTGGTCCAATTTGACGAGTGGGTGGTCCGCCCCCGGCGGCTCATCGACGTAGACGTCGAGGGCGGCGCCCGCCACTTTGCCTTCCTTGATGGCGGCGGCGAGATCGTTTTCATCGACGATGCCGCCGCGGGCGCAGTTGATGATGCGCACGCCGGTCTTCATTCTGGCAAAGGCGGCGCGATTGATCAGCCCCTGGGTCTCCGGCGTCAGCGGCACGTGCACCGTAATGAAGTCCGCCTTGGCGATAATGTCTTCCAGGGTGCCGGGCTCGACGCCCATGCGCGCGATGTTTTCGGTGGCGATGAACGGATCGTAGCCGATCACCTTCATGCGCAGGCCGGCGGCCCTTTCGGCGACGATGCGCCCGACGTTGCCAAGCCCGATGACGCCGAGCGTCTTGTTGCAGAGCTCGACGCCGACGAACTTGTTGCGCTCCCACTTGCCGCCCTTGAGCGAAGCGACCGCCTGCGGAATATGGCGCGCCAGGGCCATCATCAGCGCGACGGTATGCTCGCCGGTGGTGACATTGTTGCCGCCGGGCGTGTTCATCACGACGATGCCCTTCTTGCTCGCGGCCTCGGCGTCGATGTTTTCATAACCCACGCCGGCCCGGCCGATGACTTTCAAGTTTTTCGCCGCTTCGATCAATTCGGCGGTGATCTTGGTGCCGCTGCGAATGACCCAGCCGTCGTAGTCGGCACAAATCTTCTTGAGCTCCTCGAGTTTGAGCCCCAAGCGGACATTGACCTCGAAGCCCTTGGCGCGCTCGAACACCGCCAAACCTTCGGGAGCGAGAGAGTCGGAAACTAGAATCTTCATGTCTTGTTACACCGTCCAGTTTTATTTCTGAAGGTCGAGGATCGAAGATCGAGGATGGAAGATCGCGCGATCCTCAATCGTCCATTCTCGATCCTCGGTTTCTAAACCAGAGCCTCCATCAGCACTTCCTCGGCCGCCGCCACCCCGCGCCCGAATGGAATCTCGGCGCCGAATTTTCTGAGCGCCATTTCCAGCGCGGCGATCGCCGTGACCACGTCAAAGGCGCCCATATAGCCCACATGGGCGATGCGGATGACTTTGCCCTTGAGCTGGTCCTGCCCTTCCGCGAGAGTCACGTTCATGCGATCGCGCAGGTATTGCAGAACTTTATCCGCGTCGATGCCGTCGGGCAGAAAAATACCCGTGACCGCCGGGCTCGGGCTGTCGGGGGCCAATAGTCTTAATCCCAGAGCCGTCGCCGCCGCCCGTGTGGCGCGGCACATGCGGGCGTGGCGCGCGTAAACTTGCTCGATTCCCTCACGCTCCATCATACTTAAAGAGGCGCGCAGGCCGAAGATCAACGACACCGCCGGGGTAAACGCGCCGGAGCCTTTTTGCTGATTTTTGCGTTCCAGGTTCAGATCGAAATAAAAGCGCGGCAGCTTCGCCTTCTTGGTCCGGTCCCAGGCCCGATCGCTCAGCGCGATGAAGCCCAAGCCGGGCGGCAGCATGAGCGCTTTCTGGGAGCCGGTAACCAGTACGTCGATGCCCCATTCATCCACCGGCACGGAAACCACGCCGACCGCGGTAACCCCATCGACGAGAAACAACGGCCCGCCCTTGGTGAGATTCGCAATCTCTTTGACCGGGTGAAGCACCGTGGTGGAGGTTTCGCTCGCTTGAATGAGCACGCCTTGAATATCCGGCTGCGCTTTTAGCTGCTTCTCGACGTCCGCGACTTTGACCGCCCTTCCCCATTCGACCTTTAGATCGATGGGAGTCAGTCCATAGGCGTTGGCGATGTTGAGCCAGCGCTCGCCAAACTTGCCGCCATTGATGACAAGCACCTTGTCGCCGGGGGAAAACAGGTTGGCCACCGCCGCTTCCATGGCGCCGGTGCCGGAAGAGGCGAACATAATGACGTCATTTTTCGTGCCGAAAAGCTTTTTGAGTCCCCGGCGCGCCTCTTCGAACACTTTGTTGAATTGAGGCGTGCGGTGGTGGATCATGGTCTCCGACATCGCCAACTCGACTTCGTTGGGAATCGGCGTCGGTCCCGGTGAGAGCAGATATTGCTTAATCATGGTTCCCCCTTGTTTTTTGCCGGCTGTTTCGTATCAAAATGTGATGGCGGCACCGCGGGGGGTTCAGTGTTCAGTGGCGTCCTGCCAATACCCGACGGCGCTGCTTCCATAAAAAAAGCCTGGACCTCCCAATTTAAGAGACCCAGGCGTTCGGCCGTCTTAACGCTTTGCACTTCCTCGTGGTCAATTCCACGTTGACGCCAGTCGCGCAAAACTTACGAAAAGTTTTTACCGTAGAAGCCCCGGCTTGTCAACGGTTTGCTTTCACGGCTAGCTTGGCAGGGCGTTCTGAGCATCACAGGATGTGTCTTGTTTGGTTTAGAACGAAAAACAATTTCCGTTGTTCTTGAAGATGGTTTTTTCCTCATTGCCCCGACAGGCGGTGTGATAACGACAAGCTCGGCCGCCGCTCTCAGCAATCGGCCGGATACGCAAAGTTAGACCTCAGCTCGTGCGCGACGTGTCATCCACTTGCTTGCGCGCCAGGTCGATGAGCATGCGAAGCGCCCGATTCACTGATTGCGAGTTGCGGAAGATCGCGGCCACATCTTCCTCAAGCACTACCACGTTTGTCCCTTGGCGGTACCGCTCGTAGTATTTTCCGCGCACCCCGCCTCGAATATCGTACTCGTCCCTCATTTCCTCTTTCTCTGTCGGCTTACTCTCCTGACTCATAAATCCTCCGTTCGTGTGGGGTGGCTTCACGCGCGCCAACAATTCGAATTCTTTCTTCTCTCTCCGTGTGCCACACAATCAGAACCCTTTGCCGATCTGAAAGCCCGGTCGTCAAAAAACGCTCTTCGCCCTCCGAATGGTCTGGATCCGGGATCGTCGTTGCCAAAGGATCTCCGAAGACCGTGGTGGCTTCCTCAAAGGAGACGCTGTGTTTGGCTTCATTCGAAGCGGCCTTCTCAGGGTCCCATTCAAACTGCACGCGTCAAGGATAGCATGACGCACGCGTCCTTGGAACGCATCGGAAGGGTTTAACGTTTGGCTGAGAGGCACCGCGATTTGTCGCGGCGTCCTTCTCCTGCATTAGTTAGACGCCAGCCCCTCGGCCCTGACCGGCAGGGCCGCCCATTCACTGCACTTGCGTGCACTGCAGGTCAGTGCCAACGGTCAGGGGGCCCGTGTAGAACTTCTTCAGTTCAGCGATGGCCGCATCGAGATCGAACGGACCGATGTGACTGACAATTAGGCGCCCAACGCCCGCGTCTTGGGCGACGCGACCGACGACCGCAGGTGAAGCGTGAAGAGGACTCGTTGCACCTGCGGCAATGTTGAGATGCATGACCAGGACATTCGCTCCCTTCGCGAACTCGACGAATCGCGGGTTAGTACCGGTCTGATCGGAGCTGAATACTACCGACACATCCCGTGTTTGCACGCGGTACGCCAGAGTCGGGAGATTGCCGTGCGGTATTCCCAACGCGGTCACGGTCACGCCCTGCCGGTCGAACACTATCGACGGTTCTGCTTTCGTCACATCAACGACGCCGACATCGAGACGAACGCCTCCCCCCGTCTTGCCCTGCGTGGCACCCAGCGTGGGACCGAGCACTTGAAATGCGCCATTCTTCTCATCGAAGAGGCGACTGAGGAACATGGGAAAGCTTGGCGCCACGTCGTTACCGGAAGGCCCGGCGATCGGCAACGGGTCCTTGCGAGCCTGATGGCTTAACCACAGGAGGGCGGGCAGGTCAGAGACGTGGTCGGGATGAAGATGGCTTATGGCGACCAACGATAGGTCGCTAAGTTTTGCTTGGGCCTGGCCAAAGCGAAGGAAGGCCCCGCCGCCCATGTCAACAAGAATCCTCGCCTGAGCGCCGATCCAGATGAGGTAACTTCAACAGCTAAGCCACCGCCTATGGCGGTGCGAAAAACAAAGGCTCTGCCGTGTGCAGGAATTGATTTGAGAGGCACAAAGGTTTCTCCTCTCCCCTGGGCCTGCCAAGTCCAGAAAGAGA
>Ga0326597_10015286_pt1 | contig 10040 bp, 9 predicted proteins | sample RVTome_12_FD_203789 | JGI IMG/M metagenome (GOLD analysis project Ga0326597, IMG submission 203789) | Soil microbial communities from uranium-contaminated site in the Upper Colorado River Basin, Wyoming, United States - RVT100D185 | ecosystem: Environmental > Terrestrial > Soil > Contaminated >...
ACGGCTTTGCCCAGCACGGCATCACGCGCGAGGGGTTGGAGCGGTTGCGCAGCCTGTTGATCAAGCACGAGCGCGCCGATCCGGAGCGCGTCGGCGGGCTGCGGCCGAACCGCGTGGCGGTGCTGCCCGGCGGGCTTGCGATCTTGAGTGCGGTGTTCGAGGAGCTCGGCATCGAGGTCATGAACGTCTCCGATGCCGCGCTGCGCCACGGCGTGCTCTGCGACCTGCTCGGTCGGGTCGAGCACCGCGACATGCGCGCAGCGACCGTGGCGCAGTTCATGCGACGCTACCAGGTCGATGCCGCGCAGGCCGAGCGCGTCGGCGCGCTCGCGCTGCGCGTCTACGACAGCGTTGCTGGCGAGCCGGGCGAGGAGGACTCGCACCGAATGATGCTCGGCTGGGCCGCGCGGCTCGCCGAAGTCGGCCTCTCGATCGCGCACGCCGCGTACCACAAGCATTCCGCCTATGTGCTCTCCAACGCCGACATGCCCGGGTTCTCGCGCATGGAGCAGCAGCGCCTCGCGCGCATCGTACTCGCGCACCGCGGCAAGCTCGGCAAGGTGCAGGACGCCGGGCTCGAGGGCAGCGACTGGACGCTCGTGTTCGCGTTGCGCCTCGCTTCGCTGGTGCTGCGCCGGCGCACCGACGTCATGCTGCCGCCGCTGCGCATCTCGCGCGACGAGCACGGCTACGCGCTCGAACTGCCGCAGTCCTGGCTCGACGAGAATCCTTTGACTGCGTCCGCGTTCAACTCCGAGGCCGATCAGTGGCTCGCGGTCGGCCGGCGCTTCGCGCTGCGCGGCCTGAGCGAGCGGCGCGCCGCGCGCGCCCTAGGTGAGGCCTGAGGCGCGGCGAGGGTTCTCCGGGATTCGCGGAGACTCATCGTCCCAGCGGACCGCGTTGTAGTCGAAGCCGCGCTCGATACGCGGCTTGATGACGCGGAAATACGGCGAGATGTCGAAGTCACGCGGCGTAAACAGGCTGTGATGGCGCGCACGCAGCACTTCCTCGACGAAGGCGTTGCGGCCGGCGCCCCCACCCGGCCGGTACTCGATGAAGGGCAGGATGGGGTAGCGCACCGACTGGAAGGCCTGCGCGATCAGGGTCGAGCAGATGGCGCGCGTCGGCTCGCCACTGCCCAGCTCGATCATGCGGCGCCGCAGCCGCGTCGGCACCGGCGGCAGCGGGAGCAGGTAGCGCACCAGGTCGATCAGGTTGCGCAGGTCGTAGGCGTAACCCAGACGATCGACCGCGAACGCGAGCACGCGCTCGCGGTCCGCCTTGGTCAGGTCGACCGGCCGGCAGATGCGGGTGTGGAAATCGGCGTATCGGCCAAGCGCGACGGCGCGCACGCCATGTACGAGATCAGCCTCGACCAGCACGCGCGGCTGCCCGTACTCCTCTCCGAGTTCGGGCCGCGGCCCGACATAGAGCGCAGCATGCGACCAGGTGGATTGCGTCAGGAACTTGACCGCCGTGCTGACCCGCGTGTTGCCCTCGACGAGCAGCACGTCGGCGGGCTGCAGGGTGCGCGCCAGATCCTCGATACTGCTGGTCGCCGGCGGCTCGTAGTTCGGGTTCGGGCGCATCAGGAAGCGCGCCAGCGCCTGCCCTAGCGAGCGCAGCGGCGTGTCGGCGGCCCTCATGGCTTGGCGTCGCGGCGCCCCTCCGGAGGCTGCGCGAGCGTCCGTGCGGCGAGCCACATCCAAACGGCGAAGGCGGCCGCCATGAGCGCGTAGAACACCACCGATCCCAGGCGCATCAGCGCCTCGTAGGGCAGCACACCATAGCTTGCGACCGCGATCAGCATGACGCTGAGAAAGGTCGCGCCGTAGACATCGAGTAGCAGCCGCAGCACGATCAGGTAGCGCATGGCGAGCTCACTTCACGGGTTCGACATCGGGCCGATCGAGTCGCACGCTCAGCGTGCCCGAGCGCACGTGCAGGTCGCGCTGCGGGAACGGGATCTCGATGTTCGCCGCGCGCAGCTCGTCCTCGATCGCCCACAGGTAGGCTGCCTCGGTGCGGCCGGGCCGCGAAACCAGCTCCGGACCGACCCATACCACCAGCTCGAAATTGAGGCTGCTGTCGCCGAAGCCGACCAGCCATACATCCGGCTCGCGTCCGGCCTCGAGAACCGTGCCGTCGATGCGCCTGGCGGCGCGCAGGCTCGCGGCCCTGACGCGCTCCTTGTCGGAGCCGTAGGCGACCCCGAAGGGCACGCGCATGCGCCGCACTCTGCTCTCGAAGGTCCAGTTGGTGACGCGGCCGTTGATGAACTCCGAGTTCGGCACGATGATGTCGACGTCGTCGTTGGTCGTGATGCGCGTGTAGCGCAGGCCGATCTCGCGCACCTGGCCGCGTACGCCCGATTGCAGGTCGACGAAGTCGCCCACCTTGAGCGTGCGCTCGAGCAGGATGATGATTCCCGAGATGAAATTGCTGAAGATGTTCTGCAGGCCGAAGCCGATGCCGACACCGATCGCGCCGCCGAGCAGCGCCAGGCTCGCGAGATCCAGGCCGATGTAGTTCAGGCCGACTATCGTGCCGATGATCCACACCGAGTAGCGCAGTACGCGCGCCCAGGTGTAGACCGCGGCGGCGCTCTTGGAATGGCCGTCGCCGCGCAGCGCGACGCGACGCACGCCCCGCTCGAGCAGCGAGGCGAACCACCAGACCGCGCCGATGATCAGGACGAGGCCAATCAGGCGGGCCGCGGTGATCGGCGTCGTGCCGAGCATGAACCACGGAACCGCGAGCCATTCGCGCGCCTGCGCGAGCAGCGCGGTGAGCTGCGACGCTTCCATCAGACGGCCTCCCCGAAGCAGGTTTCGCGACGGCGCATGACGCTGCGCAAACGCGTGCGCTTAGCCTAGCATGCGCGCCGAAGCGGCCGCAGACCGCGCCCGGCTAGATGAACTCGGGGGCCAGCACTGCGCGCACGACCACCTGAGCGTCGCCGTCGCGCTCGCGGCTCGTGAGCCACCACAGCGCGCCCTTCCTGATCGTCCAGTCGCCCGGCTTGCCCGAGACGAGCACCGCGGCGACCTGGCCCAGGGCGGGCTGGTGGCCGACGAGCACCACGGCGCCCTTGCGGCGTGGCCAGTCGAGTGCCTCGATCATTTGCGCGGCCGAGGCGTCCGGCGCGAGCGACGGCGCGGTCTTGACCGACGTTGCCAGCGCGGCGGCGGTCTGGCGCGCGCGCGCAGCAGGACTCGAGAGCACGATGAACTTGGAGGGCAGGCGCTGCTGCAGCCACTTGGCCATGCGCGCGGCGTGCTTGTGGCCCTTTGCAGTGAGCTTGCGCTCAAGGTCGGGCCCGCCCTCCTCGGCCTCCGCATGCCGCCACAGAATCAGATCCATCTGGGTGCTCCTTATCGAGCTGGTTTGACCGCCGATGGGCCAGCTTGTTCGGTCCATGTGGCGACGGCGTGACGCCATTGAGGGCGGGCTCCAGAATAAGCTAGAATTGCGACCCTTCAGGCGCGTAGCTCAGCTGGTTAGAGCACTACCTTGACATGGTAGGGGTCGTTGGTTCGAGTCCAATCGCGCCTACCAATCACTGAAGCGGCGGCAAGGCCGTCATCGGCCACCCCGCGCACTGCGGCGGGCGCTGCGCAACGCGTCGGGGCCCGAGAGGAGAGCGGCACGTGACGAAGCGAACTACGACTCCCGGAATCTGAAGCAGAGCGGTGGGGCACGTCACCTGACGACCGAAGTGCGGCTCGACCGCACTTTTTTTTGCCCCTCGAGGACACAACCATGCCAAGCATCAGACTGCCCGACGGCTCGGTGAAGAGTTTCCCGGGCCCGGTCACGGTCGCCGAGGTCGCCCAGTCGATCGGCGCGGGTCTTGCGCGGGCCGCGCTCGCCGGCAAGGTCGATGGCAGGCTGGTCGACACGAGCTATCGAATCGAGACCGACGCCGAGCTGACCATCGTCACCGACCGCGACCCGCAGGGGCTCGAGATCCTGCGCCACTCCAGCGCGCACCTGCTCGCCCACGCGGTCAAGGAGCTGTTCCCCGATGCGCAGGTGACGATCGGACCGGTAATCGACAACGGTTTTTATTACGACTTCTCGTACCAGCGGCCTTTCACGCCCGAGGACCTGGCGGGGATCGAGAGGCGCATGGCCGAAATCGCCAAGCGCGACTTGCCCGTGGTGCGCGAGGTCATGGCGCGTGACGCCGCGGTGAAGTTCTTTCGTGAGCAGGGCGAGCTCTACAAGGCCGAAATCATTGCCTCGATCCCGGCCGACGACGCAATCTCACTCTACCAGCAGGGAAACTTCATCGACCTGTGCCGCGGGCCGCATGTCCCGTCGACCGGGAAGCTCAAGGTCTTCAAGCTCATGCGGGTAGCCGGGGCGTACTGGCGGGGCGACTCGAAGAACGAGATGCTCCAGCGCATCTACGGCACGGCGTGGGCGAAGAAGGAAGACCAGGACGCCTACCTGAAGATGCTGGAGGAGGCGGAGAAGCGCGATCATCGGCGCCTCGGACGGCAGCTCGACCTGTTTCACATGCAGGACGAGGCGCCGGGGCTGGTGTTCTGGCACCCGAAGGGCTGGACCATCTGGCAGGAAGTCGAGCAGTACATGCGTCGCGTATACCGGAACAACGGCTACCTCGAGGTGCGTTGCCCGCAGATTCTCGACCGGCGCCTGTGGGAGCGCACCGGTCACTGGGAGAACTATCGCGAGAACATGTTCACCACGTCCTCGGAGAACCGCGACTACGCGCTCAAGCCGATGAACTGCCCCGGCCATATCCAGGTGTTCAATCAGGGCGTGAAGAGCTACCGCGACCTGCCCTTGCGCCTGGGCGAGTTCGGCGCCTGCCACCGCAACGAGCCTTCGGGGGCGCTGCACGGCCTGATGCGGGTGCGCGGCTTCGTGCAGGACGACGGCCATATCTTCTGCACCGAGGACCAGATCCTCGAGGAGTGCGCCGCCTTTACGTCACTGCTGCAGAAGGTGTACCGGGACTTCGGCTTCACCGAGGTGGTCTACAAGGTGGCGACGCGCCCCGAGAAGCGCATCGGCGATGACGCGCTCTGGGACAAGGCCGAAGCCGCGCTCCTGGACGCGATGCGCCGCTCGGGCATCGAGTTCCAGGTCTCGCCGGGCGAAGGCGCCTTCTATGGGCCGAAGATCGAGTACTCGCTCAAGGACGCCATCGGGCGGGTGTGGCAGTGCGGCACCATGCAGGTGGATTTCTTCATGCCCGAGCGCCTGGGCGCTGAGTACGTCGGCGAGGACAACGCGCGCCACGTTCCGGTGATGCTGCACCGGGCGATCGTCGGCTCGATGGAGCGCTTCCTCGGCATCCTGATCGAGCACTATGCGGGCGCCTTCCCGGTCTGGCTGGCACCCGTGCAGGTGGCGGTTTTGAGCATTTCCGAGCATCAGGCCGAATATGCCGCGGGGGTCGCGAGGGCGCTGCGCGAGGCGGGCTGGCGCGCTGCCGAAGATTTGCGGAGCGAAAAAATTTCCTATAAGATCCGCGAACATAGCTTGCAGAAACGGCCCTACCAATTGGTGGTCGGGGACAAGGAGAAGCAGGCTGGAACCGTGGCCGTGCGCACGCGCGGCGGTGAGGATCTTGGGCCGATGACCCTTGAGGCCTTCGTCGCACGCCTCCGGAGCGAGGCGCAAGCGCTTGGCACGGCCTGATTTTTTGCAGCATGGACTCGCCGAGATCGGCGCGGCCTGACCGCGCCGATTTCGTCATGGCATTTGTCGCGGGAAAGGTTCCCGCAACGGTCAGCGCGGCGACCGCGAACGTGCCGCCAGTAGAGGAGATTCGCCCATAACGCCGGACAAATCGCAGCAACGCATCAACGGGGAGATCAACGCACCGCAAGTGCGCCTGGTCGCAGACGACGGAGAGCAGTTGGGCATCGTATCGGTGGCCGATGCGATGCGCATGGCGGAGGAACGGAATGTCGATCTGGTCGAGATCGCGCCGCTCGCCGACCCGCCGGTCTGCAAGCTGATGGACTATGGCAAGTTCCGCTATCGCGAGCAGAAGAAGGCACACGAGGCGAAGCTCAAGCAGAAGCAGATCCAGGTCAAGGAAATCAAGTTCCGCCCGGGTACCGACGAGGGCGACTACCGGATCAAGCTGGGAAAGCTGATCCAGTTCCTCGAAGAGGGCGACAAGGCGAAGGTGACTTTGCGGTACCGGGGCCGCGAGATGGCGCATCAGGAGTTCGGCATCCGGCTGCTCGAGCGGGTGCGCAGCGAGCTCGAGCCCTATGGCCAGGTCGAGCAGTTTCCGCGCCTCGAGGGGCGCCAGATGGTGATGGTCATCGGGCCGAAGAAGAAGCCGGTGCCGGTTGCGCGGCCGAAGAAGGCGCCGGGCAACAAGGCCGCCGATGGCGGCAAGAAAACGAAGGCGCCGGCGGTGCAGAAGAAGGACAGCAAGGCGCAAGCCGCCGGCTGAGCGGCAGCAGCGGTCAAGACGATTTTCGTGCCGCGACGCGGAGGGCATCCGCGGCGCGGCCCACAAGTGGTGACCAGGTATCAAGCGCTCGCGCAGCGGGACACCTGGCGTCAAGCTCAAAAAGGAGTGCCCATGCCCAAGATGAAGACCAAGCGAGGCGCGGCAAAGCGCTTCACCGTGCGCTCGAGCGGCGGCATCAAGCGCTCGCAGGCGAACATGCGCCACATCCTCACCAAGAAATCGCAGAAGCGAAAGCGCAAGCTGCGCGGCACGACCTCGGTCGACGCCAGCAACCTGCGGCAGGTGCGCTCGATGCTGCCGTACGCGTCTTAAGGGGGGCCGGCCATGCCAAGAGTCAAGCGCGGCACGACGGCGCACGCACGCCACAAGAAGGTCCTCAAGCAGGCGAAGGGATTCCGCGGCCGGCGCGGCAACGTGTACCGCGTTGCCAAGCAGGCGGTGATGAAGGCCGGGCAGTACGCCTATCGCGACCGCCGGCAGCGCAAGCGCGAGTTCCGCGCGCTGTGGATCGCGCGCATCAACGCGGCGGTGCGCGAGCACGGACTGACTTACAGCGCCTTCATGGCGGGGCTCAAGCGCGCTAATATCGAGATCGACCGCAAGGTGCTGGCCGATCTCGCGGTGGCCGACAAGCCGGCGTTCGCGAAGATCGCCAGCCAGATCAAGGCCAGTCTCGCGCACTGAGACGTCCGCAAAGGCAAACGCGAAGCGAGGGTCCTGCCCTCGCTTCGTGTTTCGACGGATGGAAAACGTAGAAGCAATCGTCGAGCGTGCTCTCGCCGAGTTCGGCCGCGCTGCCGATCCGGCGGCATTGGAGAATGCGAAGGCGCGCTACCTCGGCAAGAGTGGCGCGCTGAGCGTGCTCCTCAAGTCGCTCGGCAAGCTGCCGGCGGACGCGCGCAAGAGCGCGGGCGCGGCGATCAACGCCGCCAAGGACCGGCTCGACGCGGCGCTCGAGGCGCGACGTGCCGAGCTCGCCGACCTGGCGCTGCAGGCGCGGCTCGCCGAGGGGGCGCTGGACGTTACGCTGCCCGGGCGCGGGCGCGGGCGCGGCGGCGTGCATCCGGTGATCCGCACGTGGCAGCGCGTCGAGAGCATCTTCCGAACGGCCGGGTTCGACGTCGCCGACGGGCCCGAGATCGAGACCGACTGGTACAACTTCACCGCGCTCAACAATCCCGAGAATCACCCGGCGCGCTCGATGCAGGACACGTTCTATGTGGACCTGAAGGACGCGCACGGCCTCGCCCTGCTGCTGCGCACCCATACCAGCCCGATGCAGGTACGCTATGCGCGCATGCACCGGCCGCCGATCAAGGTGATCGCGCCCGGCCGCACCTACCGGGTCGATTCGGATGCGACGCATTCGCCGATGTTCCACCAGGTCGAGGGCCTGTGGATCGACGAGCACATCAGCTTTGCGGATCTGAAGGGCACCTATACGGATTTCCTGCGCCGCTTCTTCGAGTCCGACGAGCTGCAGGTGCGCTTCCGGCCCTCCTATTTTCCGTTCACGGAACCCTCGGCCGAGATCGACATGAAATTCGACAGCGGTCCGCTCAAGGGCCGCTGGCTCGAGATCTGCGGCGCCGGCCAGGTGCACCCGAGTGTGGTGCGCAGCTTCGGGCTCGACGCTGAGCGCTACATCGGCTTTGCGTTCGGCTCGGGGCTCGAGCGCTTGACGATGCTGCGTTACGGCATCGACGACCTGCGTTTGTTCTTCGACGGCGACCTGAGATTCCTCAGGCAGTTCGCCTGAGCACGGGCCATGCAGATACCGGAATCCTGGTTGCGCAGCTTCGCGAATCCGGCGATGTCGACGGAGGCGCTGACGCACCTGCTTACCATGTCCGGACTGGAGGTCGAGTCCTGCGAGCCGGTGGCGCCGGCCATCGAGGGTGTCGTGGTGGGGCAGGTGCTCGAAGTCAACAGGCATCCAGGCGCCGACAAGCTCACGGTGTGCATGGTCGATAGGGGCGACGCGAAAGTGTCGGTGGTCTGTGGCGCGCCGAACGTGCGCGCCGGGATGAAAGCGCCGCTTGCCCGGGTCGGCGCCAGGATTTCCGGCGTCGAGATCAAGGTCGCGAAGATGCGCGGCATCGAGAGCCACGGCATGCTCTGCTCGGCGCGGGAGCTCGGGCTCTCGGACGACCATTCCGGCCTGCTCGAGCTGCCGGCGGACGCGAAGCCCGGCGAGGACGTGCGCAGGGTGCTCGCGCTCGATGAACATATCCTGACGATCAAGCTCACGCCGAACCGCGCCGATTGCCTCTCGGTGCTCGGCGTGGCGCGCGAAGTCGCCGCGTTGACCGGCGCGAAGCTCGACGCGCCTGCATTCACGCCGGTTGCAGCGCGCAACGATGCGCGGCTGGCGGTCAAGGTCTCCGCGCCCGATTTGTGCGGGCGTTTTTCGGGCCGTGTGATCCGCAATGTCAATGCAGCGGCGCCGACACCGCAGTGGATGAGGCGGCGCCTCGAGCGCGCCGGGCAACGGCCGATCTCGGCGCTGGTGGACATCTCCAACTACGTGCTGCTCGAGCTCGGGCGGCCCTCGCACATTTTCGATCTGGGAAAGGTGCGGGGTACGCTCGAGGTTCGCTGGGGCCGCACCGGCGAGCAGGTCGAGCTGCTCAACGGCCAGACGGTCGAGGTCGGCCCGGATGTCGGCGTTATCGCCGACGCGGCGGGGGTCGAGGCGCTCGCGGGCATCATGGGCGGCGAGGCGACAGCCGTTTCGGACGCGACGCGCGACATCTACATCGAGGCGGCGTTCTGGTGGCCGGCGGCGATCGCGGGCCGGGCGCGGCGCTACAACTTTTCCACCGATGCTTCGCACCGCTTCGAGCGCGGCGTCGATTTCGCCACCACGCTCGAGCATATCGAGCACATCACGCGCCTGGTGCTCGAGATCTGCGGCGGCGAGCCCGGCCCGCTCGACGACACCATCACCGGGCTGCCGGAGCGCAAGCCCGTACCCATGCGGGTCGCGCGGGCGCAGAAGGTGATCGGCGTGGCGGTGCCTGCCGACGAGATGGCCGACATCTTTTCCCGGCTCGGTCTCGCCTGGCGCCGCGAGGGCGAGGACGGCGCGGCGGTCTTCATGGTGACGCCGCCGAGCCATCGCTTCGATCTCGAGATCGAGGAGGATCTGATCGAGGAAGTGGCGCGCGTGTACGGTTTCGACCGCATCCCGGCCGAACCGCCGCGCGCGGCCGCGCGCATGAGCGAAATGTCCGAGGCGCGCCGCCCGCTTCATGCGGTGCGCGAGCGTCTTGTCGCGTGCGACTTCCACGAGGTGATCAACTTCAGCTTCGTCGAGCCGCAATGGGAGGCGGATTTTGCGGGCGAGGCGAATCCGGTTCGCCTGCTCAATCCGATCGCGAGCCAGCTCTCGGTGATGCGCACCTCGCTCGTCGGCTCGCTGGTGGCGAATCTGCGCTACAACCTGGCACGCAAGGTCGAGCGTATCCGCGTCTTCGAGCTGGGACGCGTGTTCCTGCGCGATTCCGGCGCTACCGATGGACCGCTCTCGGTGGCCGGCTTGCGCCAGCCGATGCGCGTCGCCGCCGCG
>Ga0326597_10015287_pt1 | contig 10040 bp, 7 predicted proteins | sample RVTome_12_FD_203789 | JGI IMG/M metagenome (GOLD analysis project Ga0326597, IMG submission 203789) | Soil microbial communities from uranium-contaminated site in the Upper Colorado River Basin, Wyoming, United States - RVT100D185 | ecosystem: Environmental > Terrestrial > Soil > Contaminated >...
CGCCGCCGCCCCCCGGACGCCATCTTCATCTAGGGAACGCCGTGCCCGTCAACTACATCGTCCTCGCCATCCCGGTCTTCTTCGTCCTGATCGCGCTCGAGCTCGCGATCACCCGCCTGCAGGAGAAGGAGTACTACTCGCTGGGCGATTCGATCACCGACATCGGCACCGGGATCATCCAGCAGCTCGCCGACGTCTTCCTGAAGACGGCCCTGTTCGCGGGCTACCTGTACGTGTACGAGCAGCACCGGATCGCCACCCTCGACGCGGGCTCCGCCGCGGTGTGGGCCGCCTGCTTCATCGGCGTGGACTTCCTCTACTACTGGTTCCACCGCATGAGCCACGAGGTGAACGCCTTCTGGGCCGCCCACGTCGTCCACCACCAGAGCGAGGAGTTCAACCTGGCGGTGGCGCTGCGGCAAGGGGCGTTCCAGGGCTCGTTCTCGTGGGTGTTCTACCTGCCGCTGGCGTGGCTCGGTTTCCCGCCCCTGATGTTCCTCACCCTGTCGTCCGTCAACACCCTCTACCAGTTCTGGATTCACACTCGCGCCATCGGCCGCCTGGGTCCCTTGGAGTGGGTGCTCAACACCCCGTCCAACCATCGCGTGCACCACGGCCGCAACCCCAAGTACATCGACCGCAACCACGGGGGGACCCTCATCGTGTGGGACCGCCTCTTCGGCACCTACGCGCGCGAGGAGGAGGAGCCGGTCTACGGGATCACGACCCCGCTCGCGAGTTGGAACCCGGTGTGGGCGAACCTCCACTACTGGGCCGACCTGTGGCGCCGGGCGCGGCGCGCGACGCGCTTCGCGGACAAGGTCCGCCTCTTCGTGAAGCCTCCGGGATGGAACCCGCCCGACCTCGGCGGCTTCATGCCCGCGCCCGAGGTGGGCCCCGCGCCGGCGAAGTTCCAGGTCACGATCTCGCGCGGCGTGCAGGTGTACGTCCTCGTGCAGTTCGCGGCGCTGCTGACGATCGCGAGCGTGTTCCTCTTCCAGCAGGAGCAGCTGACGCCTTCGGCCCGCGCCGTCGCGGCGTCCGCGATCGTGGCCTCCCTGCTGATCCTGGGGGCAATGCTGGACGGCCGCCGCTGGGCGGTCCCCGCCGAGATCGGCCGCGTCGCGGTGGGCGCGCTGGCCGCGGTCGCGCTGATCCTCTAGCCCTTCCGGCCGAGGCTCCACTTCAGCGCGGGCGGCGTCACCAGCGTGGTGACGATCACCATGACCACGATCGCGGAATACAGCGGCGGGGTGATGATCGGGGTCCCGGCCAGGACCAGCGCCATGCCCATGTTCGCGAAGATGAGGCCGACCTCTCCGCGCGGGATCATGCCCAGGCCGACGGTCAGGCGGTCGACGCCGCTTCCGATCACGCCCAGGCCGCAGGCCTGCTTGCCGATCACCGCCGCGATGGTGAGGGCCGCGGCCAGACCGAGCACGCGCGTGTCGGCGAACGAGCGCAGGTCGGTCCGCATGCCCATGACCACGAAGAACACGGGGACGAGGAAAGCGGCGATCGGGGCCACCAGCTCCTCGAGCCCGTGCTCGCCCTTGTCCACGAAGTCGCGGAAATGGACGCGCTCCAGCACCAGCCCGGCGGCAAAAGCGCCCACGATGGGAGCCAGCTCGATCGCGCTGGCCACCCACGACAGCGCGAAGCACCAGGCCAGGGCCACGGCCAGGAGCACGCCGCGCGCCTTCAGGCGGGAGGCGACGCGGAACACGCGGGGCGAGATGCGCACCCCGATGGCGAGCGCGGCGACGAGGAAGGCGACGGCCTTCAGCAGGATCAGGGACACGGACCCGTAGGACAGCGTCTGGCCGCTGGCGGCGGCGGTGATGGCCCCCGCCACCACGGCCAGGATGACCAGGCCCATCACGTCGTCGATCACCGCGGCGCCGAGGATGATGCGCGCCTCCGGGGTATTGGTCTTGCCGAGGTCCTGCAGGACGCGGGCGGTGATGCCGACGCTGGTCGCCGTGAGCGTCGCGCCGAGGAATGCGTGGACGTAGGGGCCGGCGTCCGGCAGGAGCAGCGCCCCCACGCCCCAGCCCAGCGCGAACGGCAACGCCACGCCGATGGTCGCCACGAGCAGCGAGGAGAGGCCGACGGCCATCATCTGCGCGACGGTGGACTCCAGCCCTACCGCGAAGAGCAGGACGATCACCCCCAGGCGCGCGACCATGTCCACCATGGGATCCGTCTTCAGCCCGTCGAGCGCGCCGAAGCCGACGAGGTGCAGGTTCCCGAGCAGGACGCCGCACGCCAGCTCACCCAGCACCGCCGGTTGCCCGAGACGCGTGGCCAGCTCGCCGCCGATCTTGGCCGCGATCAGGATGACGGCGAGGGCGAGCAGGAGCGGGGCGACGGGGTCGGCATGCGAGGGGGTGGCTCCCGCGGGCGTCACCGACGCGATCACTCCCAATGGCGTCAAGCCCGGACGAGCGATCCGACGAGGGCGTCCAGGATGCGCTTCCCGTCCGCGGACCCGAGCTCGGGCTCGCTGGCGCGCTCGGGGTGCGGCATCAGGCCCACCACGTTCCGCTGGCGGTTGCAGACGCCGGCGACGGACGACGCGCTGCCGTTGACGTTCGCGTCGGCCACCAGGCGGCCATCGCGCGTGGTGTAGCGGAAGACCACCTGCCCTTCGTCCTCCAGGCGGGCCATCTCGTCGGGGGCGGCGTAGAAGTTGCCTTCGCCGTGTGCGATGGGCATGGTCAGGACGGCGCCTTTCTCGAGGCCGGCGGTGGCGATGGTGTCGTCCCGCTCGACCCGGATGTGGACGGGCTGGGACAGGAACTTCACCCCCTGGTTGCGCAGCATCGCGCCCGGGAGCAGTCCCGCCTCCTGGAGGATCTGGAACCCGTTGCAGATCCCGAGCACCGGGCCGCCCCCCTTCGCGAACTCCCCGACCGCGGCCATGACCGGGCTGAAGCGGGCGATGGCGCCCGTGCGCAGGTAGTCGCCGTAGGAGAAGCCGCCCGGAAGCACCATTGCGTCCATGCCCGACAGGTCGGAATCCTTGTGCCACACGAAGCGCGCGTCCTGTCCGCACACGTGCTTCAGCACGTGGTACGTGTCGTGGTCGCAGTTGGATCCGGGAAAGACGACCACGCCGATCTTCATTGATCCAGCTCCACCCGATAACTTTCGATCACGGGGTTGGCGAGCACGCGGCGGGCGATCTCCTCGGCGGTGCGGCGCGCCTCCTCGCCCTGGAGGCCGTCGAGGACGACCTCGAAGAACTTCCCCTGGCGGACGTCGGCCACGCTCGCGTAGCCCAGCGAGCGCAGCGCCTCGTGGATGGTCTTGCCCTGCGGGTCGAAGACCGACTTCTTGAGCGTCACGTACACGCGAGCCATGGCCATGGGACGAAGTCTACGGCGAAGGCCGGCGCGCGGGGGCCTCCCCGAAGACCCGCGCGAACACGTCGTCCACGTGGACGAGATACCGCTCGAGGCGGAACACCTCGTCCAACTCGGCCGGCTTCAGGACGGCCTGGACCTCGGGGTCGGCCGACACGCGGGCCCGGAAATCCGCCTCCTCCGCCCACGCCGCCATGGCGTGGCCCTGAACGACGCGGTAGGCGTCCTCGCGGCGCAGGCCGCGGGCGGTCAGCTCCAGCAGGAGGGGTCCGGAGAAGACGAGCCCCTTGGTCGAGTCCAGGTTCCGGCGCATGCGGTCGGTATGCACGGCCATCCCCTTCACGATGTCGGTCATGCGCCGCAGCATGTGGTCGAGGGCGAGGAAGCTGTCGGGGACGATCACCCGCTCCGCCGACGAGTGGCTGATGTCGCGCTCGTGCCATAACGCGACGTTCTCCAGGGCCGCGAGCGCGTTCCCTCGCACCACCCGCGCGAGGCCGGTCACCTGCTCGCACCCCACCGGGTTGCGCTTGTGGGGCATGGCGGACGAGCCCTTCTGGCGCGATCCGAACGGCTCCTCGACCTCCCGCACCTCGGTCTTCTGCAAGGCGCGGATCTCCGTCGCGAACTTCTCGAGGCTGGCCGCGGTGACGGCGAGGGCGGTCATCACCTCCGCGTGGCGGTCGCGCTGCAGGACCTGCGACGAGACCGGCGCGGGGGCGAGGCCGAGCTTCGCGCAAACCGCCGCTTCCACCTCGGGGCCGAGGTGGGAGAAGGTCCCGACCGCCCCCGACAGCTTGCCCACCGCGATGGTGTCGCGGGCCCTGGCCAGCCGTTCCAGCGCGCGTCCCAGCTCGGCGTACCAGAGCGCGAGCTTCAAGCCGAAGGTCATGGGCTCGGCATGGACGCCGTGGGTGCGCCCGATCATCGGGGCGTCCTTGAACTCGTGGGCGCGCGCGCCGACGACCTCGCGCAGCGCCCGGACGTCCTGCGTGATCAAATCGACGGCGTCGCGCATGAGCAGGGCGAGCGCCGTGTCCACGACGTCGGACGACGTCAGGCCGTAGTGGAGCCACCGCCCTTCCGGCCCCACGTTCTCGGCCACGTTGGTCACGAAGGCGATCACGTCGTGCTGCACCTCGCGCTCGAGGGCGTCGATGCGCGCGACGTCGAAACGCGCCTTCTCCTTGATGGCGGCCAGGGCCTCCTTCGGCACCACGCCCTTTCCGGCGAGCACCTCGGTGGCCGCGATCTCGACCCGCAGCCAGGTGGCGAAGCGGTTCTCGTCCGACCACAGCCGCGACATCTCCGGCCGCGAATAGCGCGGGATCATGGCGAGCCGCAGTCTAGCATCGCGCTCGGCGCGGGGCGGCCCGCGTAGTTGAGCCATGGCGCGCGCGGATCAAGAATGGCCGGATGGAGCGGTACCGCGAGCGGAAGGACAGCAAGGGCCGCGTCAGCATCGAGGTGGGCTGCCGCGGGCCCGGGCTCCTCAATCACTCGATGTACAACAAGAGCACCGCTTTCCCCCTCGAGGAACGAGAGGCCTTCGGCCTCGTGGGGCTGCTGCCCGAAGCGGTCAGCACCATGGAGCAGCAGGCGCTCCGTGTCTACGGCAACATCGCCCGGAAATCGGATCCCCTCGAGCGGTACATCGGCCTCGCCGCCCTCGAGGACCGCAACGAGCACCTCTTCTATCGCGTCCTCGTCGACCACCTCGAGGAGTTCCTGCCCATCGTCTACACCCCGACGGTGGGCCGGGCCTGCCAGATGTACAGCAAGATCTTCCGCCGGACCCGCGGGCTGTGGATCACGCCGCAGCACCGGGGCCGCATCCACGAGGTGCTGGGGAACGCGCCCTTCGAGGACGTCCGCCTCATCGTCGCCACCGACAACGAGAGCATTCTCGGCCTCGGCGACCAGGGCGCGGGCGGCATGGCGATCCCCATCGGCAAGCTCGCCCTCTACACCGCCGCCGCCGGCATCCATCCCACGCAGACGCTCCCGATCAGCCTCGACGTGGGGACCGACAACCAGGCGCTGCTGGACGACGACCTCTACATCGGCTGGCGGGGGCGGCGGCTGCGCGGAGCGGCTTACGACTCGCTGCTGGACGAGTTCGTGCAGGCGGTGAAGCGGCGGTTCCCGAAGGCGCTGCTGCAGTGGGAGGACTTCCGCAAGGGGAACGCGTTCGCGCTCCTCGATCGGTACCGGCAGGTGCTCCCGTCCTTCAACGACGACATCCAGGGCACGGCGGCGATGGCGCTGGCGGGCCTGATCGCGGGGACGCGGGCGCTCGGAATGCCGTTGAGCGGCGCGCGGGTGGTCGTGGTGGGCGCGGGAGCGGCCGGCGTCGGCATCGCGCGGCTCCTGCGGGACACCCTCCTGCGGGCCGGGCTGGACGCGGACGCGGTCACCCGTTCGGTCGCCGTCCTCGACACCCACGGCCTGGTCGTCGAAGGCGAAGGGCTGGCCGAGGAGTATCGCCGCGAGGTGGCCTGGCCGCACGCAATGGCCGCTGCGCACGGCGTCGGGCCGGACCAGCCGTCCGACCTGCTGTCCGTGGTCCGCGCGCTCCGGCCCCACGCGCTCATCGGCGTGTCGGGGGCGACGGGCGCCTTCACCGAGGCCGTCGTCAGGGAAATGGCCGTCCACGTCGAGCGGCCCCTCATCCTCCCGCTCTCGAACCCGACCAGCCAGGCCGAAGCCCGTCCGGACGACGTGCTGGCGTGGACCGGCGGCCGCGCGCTGGTGGCCACCGGGAGCCCCTTCGAGCCCGTCGTGATCGACGGCCGCGCCGTGCGCATCGGCCAGGGCAACAACGCCTTCATCTTCCCCGGCGTGGGCCTGGGGGCGCTCCTCTCCGAGGCCCGCGAGGTCACACCGGCGATGTTCGCCGCCGCCGCCTCATGCCTGGCCGACCAGTTGCGGCAGGAGGACGTGGACGCGGGTAGCCTCTATCCGCCCATGGCCGCCTTGCGGCGCGTGACGGCGCGGATCGCGGAGGCCGTGGTGCGCCACGCGCGCGACGCCGGCATCGGGCGCGCGCTGAAGGACGAGGAGATCCCCGGCGTCGTTGCCGCGGCCATGTGGGAGCCGCGCTACCTTCCGCTGATGCCCCTCTAGCCCGGGAGCGGTATCAGCTGCCGGCCACGGCCGCAATCACCACATTGACACCCCCATCCCCCTCCGGTATGAGGTATGCACAAGCACTCCCAAGATGGTTGATCCCATGAGCTCCGAACAGGGCACCGGGACAATCACGGCGTTGCTGCAGGAATGGCGCCGGGGGGACCCAGCCGCGCTCGATCGCCTGACGCCCCTCGTCTACGACGAGCTGCGTGCGCTGGCCCGCCGCCACGTGCGCGGCGAGCGCCATCGCCTGACCCTGCAGCCGACGGCACTGGTGCACGAGGCGTACCTTCGCCTGGTCGGAGGCGGCCGCGTGGCGTGGGAGGACCGGGCGCATTTCTTCGGCGTGGCCTCGCGGCTCATGCGCCAGGTGCTGGTCGACCACGCCCGGGCCCGGCAGGCGAAGAAGCGGGGCGGCGAGGCGACGTTCGTCGAGCTGGCCGGGGCCGATTCTCACGAGTCCCCACGCGGGGTGGACGTGCTGGCGCTGCACGATGCCCTCGACCGGCTGGCGGCCCTGGACGCCACTTCGGAGCGGATCGTCGAGATGCGCTACTTCGGCGGCCTGACGATCGAGGAGACGGCCGAGGTGCTGGAGACCTCGCCCGCCACCGTCAAGCGCGACTGGCACTCGGCGCGCGCCTGGCTGCTCCGCGAGATGAGTCGCTAAGCGGCGGCGGAGGTGGCCGCGGAGATGGAGCGCGAGCGCTGGCAGCGAGTGCGGGAGGTCTTTGCCGCGGTACAGGCGCGGCCGCCGGAGGAGCGCCCGGCTCTCCTCGCCGCGCTCGGCGGCGAGGAACCGGGGCTGCGGACAGAGGTCGAGTCCCTCCTGGAGGCGGCGGCCTCCGCTGCCCTGCGCTCGGGACGCGCCGTGGAGGAGATCGCGCCGGAGCTGGACGCCTTGACCGGGGCTCACCGCGAGGGGAGCCGCGTGGGCCCATACCGGCTCAAGGAGCGGATCGGCGAGGGGGGCATGGGGCAGGTGTTCGCGGCCGAGCGCGCCGACGGGCAGTTCCAGCAGACGGCGGCCATCAAGCTGCTCGGTGTCGGCTTCGCCGACGCGGCCAGCGTGACGCGCTTCCGCACCGAGCGCGAGATCCTGGCGCGGCTGGAGCACCCCAACATCGCGCGCCTGCTCGACGGAGGCCTGACCGGGCAGGGCCTGCCCTACCTGGTCATGGAGTACGTGCGCGGCGAGCCGGTCACGGTGTTCTGCGACCGCAATCGCCTGACCGTGGCGGAGCGTCTCCGCCTGTTCCAGCAGGTCTGCCAGGCGGTCCAGTACGCGCACCAGAACCTGGTGGTCCACCGCGACCTCAAGCCGTCGAACATCATGGTGAGCGAGCGTGGGGAGGTGAAGCTGCTCGACTTCGGGATCGCCAAGCTCCTCGAGCCGGGCCGGACCTCGCCGCCGCTCGAAGCAACCCGGACCGTGGCCCGCCTGATGACGCCCTCTTTCGCCAGCCCCGAGCAGCTCCGCGGGGAGCCGGTCACCACCGCCACCGACGTCTACGCGCTGGGACTTCTCCTGTACGAGCTCCTCACCGGGAGGCGGGCGCAGCCGGTCGAGGATCTCCCGCCGGCGGAGCTGGAGCGGCGGATCTGCGGGGCCGACCCCGAACGCGCCAGCGCCGCGGCGCTCGCCGGAGAGGACGCGGCGGCGCGCGCCGATCGCCGAGGCGGCGTATCGCCCCCGCGGCTCGCCCGCCAGCTCCACGGCGACCTCGACACGATCCTCGCCAAGGCGATGCAGAAGGAGCCGGGGCGCCGCTACGCGTCGAGCGCCGAGCTGGCCGATGACGTCGGGCGCCATCTGCGGGGGCTGCCGGTGCGGGCTCGACGCGACACGCTCGCCTACCGCGCGTCGAGGTTCGCACGCCGGCATCGCCTGGGCGTCGCGGTGGCGGCGGTGGCGGTCGCCGCGCTGCTCGCCGGCCTGGCGCTCGCCCTGCTCGGCTTCGAGCGCGCGCGCCGGGCCGAGGCCGTGGCGCGTGCCGAGGCGGAGACGGCGCGGCAGGTCTCGAAGTTCCTGACCGATCTCTTCAAGGTGTCGGATCCCGGCGAAGCGCGGGGCCGCACGATCACGGCCCGCGAGCTCCTCGACGAAGGCGCAGCGAGGATGCGTGACAGTCTCCAGGACCAGCCGGAGATCCAGGCCGAGCTGATGGCGACGATCGGGACCGTTTATTTGAACCTGGGACTCTACGCGGAGGCGGAGCAGCAGGCGAAGCTGGCGCTGGCAACGCGGCGCCGCGTGCTGGGGCTCGAGCACCCGAACACGCTCCAGTCGATGAACAGCCTGGCGTTTGCCTATTACCGTCAGCGCCGGATGGCGGAGGCCGAGGCGCTCTACCGCGAGACGCTCGACATCCAGAAGCGCGTGCTGGGGCCCGAGCACCCGGACACGCTTTATTCGATGAACGGCGTGGCGATAGCCTCCCTCGAACAGGGGCATTACGCGGAGGCCGAGGCGCTCCACCGCGAGAACCTCGACATCCAGCAGCGCGTGCTGGGGCCCGAGCACCCGGACACGGCCGCGTTCATGAACAACTTGGCGAATGCGATTAGTGCCCAGGGGCGCTACGCGGAGGCCGAGGCGCTCCACCGTGGGACGTTCGATATTTGGAAGCGCTTGCGGGGGCCCGAGCACCCGATGACGCTGCAGTCGAGGGCCAACCTCGCGAACGCGATTGGTGCCCAGGGGCGCTACCCGGAGGCCGAAGCGCTCCACCGGGAGATCCTCGGCAGCAGGCAACGCGTGCTGGGACCCGACCATCCGGACACCGTCTCGTCGAACTACAACCTGGCATGCTGGACGGCACCTCAGGGTAAGCACGCGCAGGCGCTCCGTTACCTTGCCGACGCGGTGGAGCGCGGGTTTGCACTCGCGGATCACATCGAGAGGGACTCCGATCTGGCGTCCCTCCGCGGCGATCCCGAGTTCCGGAAGCTCGTCGCCGCGGCGAGGGAGAACCAGAAGCGCCGACCCCGGATGCAGGGGCGGAACGAGTCTGGGGCTCGTTCGCCGTAGATCCGCGTAAATAGCGCCCTCCTCCAACCTCGAGATTGACGCCCGCCCGCGGACGCCCCGCGGCCGGCCCTCCCAGCCAGGTACCGCGCCCGGAGCCTCGCCGTGGCTCTTCCACCGAGGCCCTGATCCGGTTCTTCCGCGATTTGCGCATGGCTAGGAAAGGGAAGGGAGGGTTGGCAGCGACCATCGCCAGCGCGCCGTCGACCTTTCAAATGGAGGAACGGATGCCTCGGGAATTATCCCCCCGCGGATCGTCACCCGCAGGGGACATCCTCCCGTCTGGTGCAGGTAGCAAACGAGGACGGATGGCGCGCGTACGTCCGCTACTGATGCCGCTCATCATCTCGACGGGGATCCTTGTCCTCAGCAGCGTCGCGGGCGCCCAGACCATCACGACCGTCGCCGGTGGCGGCACGGTGTCCGGCGACGGGGTGCTCGCAACGGACGCCCTCTTCCCCTTCGGCGCGCCGAACGGCGTCGCGATCGACCTCGCCGAAAACCTCTACATC
>Ga0326597_10015288_pt1 | contig 10040 bp, 9 predicted proteins | sample RVTome_12_FD_203789 | JGI IMG/M metagenome (GOLD analysis project Ga0326597, IMG submission 203789) | Soil microbial communities from uranium-contaminated site in the Upper Colorado River Basin, Wyoming, United States - RVT100D185 | ecosystem: Environmental > Terrestrial > Soil > Contaminated >...
CGGCGGAACTAGGTCGTACAATCCGCCTTGCGTTCGAAACAGATGCCGCCGACGAGTACTTCACGAGGGCGCTTGATCTGGGAACGCTATCAGTCCAGCGCTTGTCTGACGGCGCAAGGCGACCTGTTCACGGATACGATTACTTCGGCCCCGTAGCTGGCATCGCCACCCTTCACCTTGATCTGCCGGAGGACGTACGGCCAGGTGACGAGTTCATCGCGGAAGTGTCGGTCACAGATGCAACCCGAAGACATCCATTTGTCAACCGCGCCGAGTTCCGTGTCGTGGAGTCGTCCAAGCGTCCTAGAGGTACGGCTGGCAAGCGAGGAAGCAGTCCCAATTCGGGCAGGGGCAAGGTGGGTTCGGCCGAGACCCTCGAGCTGCCACAAATCACGAAGGTCCACGAGCAGGATTGGCAGGAACATGAACCGCCGTTCGACGAGCGGACGGCCTTAAGGGTCGTCGATTCCGGGGCAGAGACATCGAACGGAGCAATGGATGGGCAACCGAGGGCCTTCGACTTCTTCATTAACGTTGACAACGTCTACCTGAAGGCGCACCAGAAGGCAGCGAACAAGGACTCGAGGGTTCTCGAGACGCAGTTCATCAATGCCCTTGTAGTGCTTGCCATGGCTCAGATTCGAGATCACGAGAGCTACAAACCAGCATCTGAAGAAGACGCCGACGGAGAGCCGGCGGTCGAGGCCAAAGTCGAACTAGCGTCACGTGCCGCGGCAAGCGTCGTCATCCCGATAATCGAACACTTGGGGTCCATTGGTGAAGACGACTTGGAATAGGGCATGTTCACACTAGTCATGTAGATCGGCGATCAGCGCGGCAGAGGTGAACGCCGTGAGTACGCCTTCGGATCTGTCATGTCAACGCGGGTGAGGATGCCGCGGACGCGCATAATGCACCCGTAGGACGTTCGGCTGCTGAACCTCCTCGAACACGTGGTCTAGCACGCCCGCAGTCAAGGCCCAGTTCTTCTGTAATTTGCTCCTCCGCTCCCCGCTCTTAGGCTAGGCGGCCATGTCGCCCTCCTCGTCCTCGGTGGCAGGGACCGACCCGAGTGCGGCGTCCTCGCTGGGTTCGAGGTGACTCATATCGAGGTACCGCTTGCCGGAGAGCCACTCTTCGCTCTGCTCGACGCACAGCGCCGTGACGAGTCGGAGACAGGCTTCTCGGTTCGGGAAGATCCGCACCACCCGCGTTCTGCGCTTGATCTCCTGGTTGAATCGCTCGAGGCCATTCGTCGATCGGATTCTGCGCCGGTGGGCTTCGGGGAACGCGAAGTGGGCGAGGGTCGCTTCGGTGCCGTCCTCGATCCACCGAGCGAGGGTCGGGTGCGTCTCGCTCCAGCGTTCGACGACGTCCCGCGCGAGCTCGAGGGCCCACGCCCTGTCCGGAGCTGCGTACACGGCCTTCAGATCGCTCGTGAGGGCCTTCCGGTGCTTCCTCGCGACCTTCCCACCCGCGTTCCGGAGGAAGTGCACGTAGCAACGCTGCCATGCCGCACCCTGGAAGTGCCGCTCGATCGCCGCCACCAGGCCGCGGTGGTCATCGCTCGTCACCAGGCGCACGCCACGCAGGCCGCGCTCTTTTAGACGTCTAAACAGTTGGTCGTACGTCGCTTCGGATTCGGTGTCCGCCACGTCGACGGCCAGCAGCTCGCGGTGCCCGTCCTCCCGCACGCCCTTCACGATCAGCACGCCCTGACTGACGACCTGCCCACCGATCCGGACGTGCTCGTAGCGAGCATCGATCACCAGGTACGGGTAGGCAACGTCGTCCAACCTGCGATCGCGCCAGGCGGCCAAGTCGACGTCCAGCTCGCCGGCCAACCTGCTGACCGTGGACTTGCTGAAGCCCGTCCCGCACAAGGCTTCCGTCACTTCCGTCACCTTCCGGGTGCTGACGCCTTCGAGGTACATCTCCATCAGGCCCACCACCAGCGCCTTCTCGCTCCGCTGGTAACGATCGAACACCTCGGTCTTGAAGGTCCCCTCGCGATCCTGCGGGACACGCAGGTCGAGCGTCCCGACCCGCGTCCTGAGCGTCCTGGGCTTGTAGCCGTTCCGGTGGCCGCGGCGCGCGTCGGTCCTCTCGTGCGGACCGGCCTGCAGGTGCTCCGTCATCTCCCACTCCAGCACCCGCTGCACCGTCGTCTCCACGATCGCCTTCAAGAACTCCGGGTCGTTGATCAGCGCCTCACGCGCCACCGCCAGTCGTCGCGTATTCTCGTCTCGAGCCATTGCTCCCACTCCAATCCTGGGTTTCTTGACCAACCCCATTTTGGAGGAGCACTGGCTCCTTTCCTTGCACGACGGTACTCTCACCGCCAGCCAGCTACTTACAGAAGTCTACGGACGCTGTCACGCCCGCCTTCGCCACACCGATCGGAGTCCTCAACCAGCACTAGCCCTCGAGTAGCCTAACGATGGAATCCACATGTTGGCCGGAACGAAGACCGGGGTCCAGTCATCATGACTTCAGGCGGTGAACCAAAGCCACTTCGCTTGAGGTCTTCTGCGCGACTTGTAGGCGGGCCTTTGAGGCAACCCACCATCGCCGACTCGGGACTACTCGCCACGGGCGGCCATCAGGGTCTGTGGCCAGCTCGGAGAACTTGTGCTCTTCGAATCCGGCCGCTCGCATTGCATCTAGGTATCGTGGCAGATCGTCCCTTATGTTGCTGAATCCTACAAGCTGTACCACCCACGTGCGACGATCAACTATGCATGAGAGGTCTATGAATGCGGACTGCAAGCGATTGAAGTAGGAGCGGCGCTCAGGATCAAGGCGGGCAGCCATCGTGTAGTGCGTCTGACCATGGCCGTCAAGGCAGTTGGCAATCCAGAATGGGGCGGGGCTCTCGCGTCTTCCCTCGATCTTCCATCGGTGGTACAGCACATAGACGCCAGGATATGGGGGTGACGTGACCACAACTGCGGGCGCTGTTGTGTGGTCTTTGCTCATTCTAGCCGCAAGACCCGGAAGCGCACTCCTGAAGAGCGAACGCTCACTCAGATCGCGCCGGTCCATGCTCACCTGCTGTGAGCTCTCCCTCACGGCGCGCACCATGGCATGGGCGTTGACGCCGAGGGCCTCACGGAAGGCAGAGACCATTTGTGGCGTTCGGCGTATGTCGAGGGCAGCCTGCGCAGTTCGCAGCACCGCACAGCGGGCGAGCGTCTGTGCGTTGGCCGTCCCGAGGTTGCCAAGCGATCCGAGCGCAAGCCCAATTGCGTTTCGCAGGCGCCAAGTTGATCGTCTGTTGAGATGCCTCAGGTAGCCACGGTCCAGCCAGAAGGGGTCAATGTGCGCGGGCCGATTGAGTCGCACTATTGATGACGCCTCTTCGGCCCAAGCCTCAACCCTCTCGAGGTCATGTGCCTGATACGCGCGAGTCTTGGCGTCGGTGATAAACATGGCGAGTTGGCTTACGTCTGAGCCAACAACGTGTCTTGCCTGACGCAGGCCCTCAACAACCGTGGTGCCACCACCCATAAACGGGTCAAGGACAGTATCACCGGGTCGTGAGAAAGCTTTGATTGCTGTTGAAGCGAAGCCTGGAGTGAACCTGGCAGGGTATCGGTAGAACTCATGAACGGACGTGGTGCGTCTGTTTCCGAGAGACACGTATTCGCTGCTCAGAAGCTCACGCCTCAACTGTCGTAGGTCCCGACTGCTTGGATCGTCGACGGGCACTGAGGTCTCCAAAGCATTGGTCCCGCCCCAACCACATGTGGCTGCTACGTGCGGGCTGGATGTGGAATACCGGCGAGGACATGGTTCCCGCCGGTTCTTGGAGTCAGTCTCGCCCTCAGCGTCACGTTCCGCGCATGAGAGGGGAGACTCAACTCCAGGCCTTCGTTACTTCCCAAGTCTACCCACCGGCGCCTCGTGATCGCTCGTTATGTGTGGCGAAAAACCCAGGGGTCGGCATGATGTCTTGGGGAGTTATCCCGCTTCCAGCCCGGGATATCTGGAGTTCACCCGCGTTGACGAACCACGGTTGGCCTCCGGCATTTGATCCGGCGACCGAGTGGGAGTTCAGGAAGGACGAGCCTTCGCGATACGGCACAGTGCATGCATGGTGCCGCAACGTATTCGTGGACACGTAGACACGATTCTTCTGGCCAGATTCGCTTGCGTGCCGTTTATCGCCTCGGTCGCTGTCGGTCAGCACGCTGTCGCTCTGCAGACTTTGAGCTATGCGTTGCCACAGAACAATGTGGATCGCGAGGTCATCACGCTCTTCTTCGGCGCGTTGGGCGGCGTTCAAGGCACCTGCAGCGAGTCACTGGAGGCGAGCCTCGAAGCGGAGGGTGCACTGGCTGCCTGCGCGACGTTCGATCCTGGGTTCTACGAACCCGCAATCCTTCGTCAGATGGCCGAGCTTGCGTTCGACGGTAACTTCGACGGCCGCGACTCGCGTTGGCTCTCCCCCTGGCAGGAAGCGGAAGGCTTCGGGAGCATCGGTCGGGTGGAAATGGGCGGTCACGAGTACGTTCTGGCACTCGACGAGACCGACGCCTACGTGATCCGCTTCCTAAATCCTTGATGGGCACGGACGCCGTGAGGGACCTTGTCGACCTGACTTACCTGCCGCTCGAGTCGTGGAACGAGCAAGCTCGCCCGTTGATCGCGCGTGGACTGTCCAAGCGCTACCAGAGTGTCACCGAGGACGCTCTCCTCGACGACAAAGGTTCCGGCGAGAAGCGCTTCCAGGTACGCGTCAACGCGTCTACAGGCGACAAGGACGTGCCGTTCGCCGCGTTGCTGCCGCCGGATCAGGATCGCTCGGGCGCCTACGGTGGCATGAGCTTCGTCATGTTCCCGCAGCGTGAGCCTGGCGCGCCCGCCCTGATCGGGATGGTCGTCGGCACGCACGGTCTGGCGCCGGACGAGGACATCCTCGGGCGCCCCGGCCACGCCCGCAAGATGCGGGCGATCACTGCCTGGTTGCGGCAACGTGGTGCGCGTCTTGCATGGGCCAAGCAGGACCCCGTTCGCATCGATCTCGATCTACCGCGTTCGGTCAGAAGTGCGCTCGACGATTGGGATCCAGCGGTGAAGCGGTACGGGAAAGTGCTCTACGCGGCGTTCGCGCCGCCTCGCGACAGGTCCGACGATGACGACCTGGTCGCCAATGCGATCGCGGCGTTCACGGATGTCTTCTTCGCCGAACGCGGGATCGAACTGATGGCCGCTGCCGAGGACGATGCCGAGCGAATCCGGCGCGCCTGGCTTGGTGTCACCCTTCCAACGGTGGAGGAGGATGACGTCCGCGATCTGCTTCAGGCTCGCAAGTACGTGGTGTTGGAAGGGCCCCCCGGGACCGGCAAGACCGAACTGGCGAACCAGCTTCTCGAACGAACGTACGGCGGCAACGGCCGGACCATCCAGTTCCACCCTGGCACGACGTACGAGAGCTTCATCGGTGGCCTTGCCCCCAGCGAGGGGGGCGCGATGGGGTTCACGTTCACGCCGACCCCTGGCCACCTGATGGAGGCGGCGGCGGAGGCAGCGGTGGCGCCGGCTCGCCCCTACCTGCTGGTGATTGACGAGATCAACCGCGCCGACCTGGCCAAGGTCCTCGGCGAGGCGATTTACCTTTTCGAGCCTGGTCGACACAACCGCGCGGTGCAGCTCGCGCACGACTTCCCAGGGCAAGGGCGATCGCTGGCGCTCCCCTCGAACCTGCACGTGCTGGGCACAATGAACAGCGCCGACCGCAGCATCGCGATCCTGGATCTAGCCGTGCGGCGGCGCTTCGCTTTCACCAGCATGTGGCCGCAACTTCGCGTCGTCGAACAGCACGCTGGGCCGACGATGCAGCGCGCGTTCCAGGAGCTGTTGATGCTGTTCCTTGAGCATGCGCCAGATGATGCGTTCGCGTTGACGCCAGGTCACGCCTACTTCCTGGTGTCAGAAGAGGAGGCGCAGCGGCGCTTGGCGACCGACGTTGTGCCGCTGCTCCGGGAATATCTGGCGCTTCGTTACGTTGCCGGCTTTGCGGACGAGCTGCAAGCCTACCTCGACCGGTACGCCGCACCAAACGCGTAGCTCGTGGCGCGTGCACGAAGGGCCTCCCGCTACCGCCGCGCGCCGCCCTCGCGCGTCGTTACGGGCACGCGCAGCGTTCGTGACAGCAGCACCGCGCACCTTCCGTTGATCGATTGGCTTGGCGGGCACGGTGCTGATCCCGCGGCCAGTGCGGAGCGGCGCGGCGAGGACCTGCTGCGTAGCAATCGCGGCCTGCTTGCCGATATGAGGATCGAGGCCGACGTGGTGCGTCAGAACCGCGCGCCCATGCTGCGCTTGCGGACCGGGTCGCGAGTGGGGGCGATTCCACTTCGCTCGCCTGTCAGCGGACGACCCGACTTCGGGCTGGTGGTCACACCGCGGTTTCCTTGGTCGGGCGTGGGGGACCTGTTGGCGGAGACTGGCTTTCGCGTCACGCCGGAGCTTCTGCCGGTGCCCGACTTGCCGCAGTCCGAGCGCCGGATCCCACCGTGGGTCATGGCCTCGGTCGTTCTGGCTCGCTTGAAAACACTGCTTGACGACATGTCGCGGCGCTTTACGACCGTCTCAGAGGACCTCCGGGCCCCCCGCGGCGCTGTGGACTGGACGACCTATGCAGGGGCGCGCCTGCCCTACGGCCGGGCGCTCTCCGTGCCGTGCCGCTACCCTGACCTGCGGGACGACGAAGAGCTCAGGGGTGCGATCCTCTGGACAGTGCAACGTCAGCGGGAGGCTTTGCTAGCGGCTCCCGCGTCCGGGCGCGTCGCGCGGCAGTTGCTCTCGGTTTGCGACGCTTTGACCGCACGGTTGGCGGGGACGCCGCCGATGCCGCCAGGCTCGCGTCTCCGTTCCGCTTGGCGCGACCGGCGCGTAGCGACGCCGGCCTTTCGCGACGGCGTCGAGGCGATCGACTGGACCGTCGACGAGCGAGGGCTTGCCGGCCTCTCCGACTTGTCAGGCTTGGCGTGGCGTCTTGACATGGACACGTTCTTCGAAGCGTGGGTCGAGACGATCGCAACCTGGACGGCGCGCCGGATCGGTGCAACGGTCCACAGCGGCAGTACGCAGCAGACCCGTGTCCCCTTGGACTGGACGCCGTCTGGCAGCGGCTCGCAGCGGTCGGTCCTTCCCGACGTGGTGCTGCGGCGTGACGACGTGGTGGTCATCCTGGACGCGAAGTACAAGCAGCACGCCTCCGACATCGAGCGGCTTGGCTGGGGCCGCGTGAGCGAAGCGGTGCAGGAACGCCACCGGACCGATCTGCTTCAGGCGCTGGCGTATTCGACACTGTTCGACGCGCCGCGCGTCGTGACGATGCTGGTCTACCCGTGCGGTGTGGACGCGTACCGCCGCTTGGTGGAGCGTGACCGCGTCCTGCAGGTCGCCAGGGTGCGAACGGCACCGCGGAACGTGGAGGTTGGGTTGATGGCAGTGCCGTTGGGGGGCGAGGTTTCGGCGGCGGGGGAGGTGCTGGGGCTGTGGGTGCAGTCGCCGGCCTCAACTTGACTTGGGCGTCAATCGCGCCACGCTGGGGGTGGCTACCGCCGCGCTCCTTCGCCTCCGGCTACGTCGATAATCTCTGGCACGACGAAGACCCCAGCACGCCGTCCGCGTCCTTTTCGAAGCGTCTTGACCACCCCTGCCTCGCGCAGGACGTTGAGGATTCGATTCGCCGTGGGGGTGGGAATTCCAGACACCTCGCGTAACGTCGTGGCCTTGAAGATGGGCGACTGGAATACGAAGTCGACGGCGCGAAGCGCATACTGCGAGTGGGTGAGATCTACAATTCGTTGTTTGTAGGCCTCATACAGGGCGAGAATTGCTCGCGCTCGAGCCTCGTTTTCAGACGCTTGCTGTGCCACGCCGTCCAGGAAGTAGGCGCACCACTCGGTCCAAGCGCCATCGCTTGATACGGCACGAAGGTGTCGCACGTACGCATTGCGGTTCCGCTCGAAGTACCCACTCATGTAGAAGTCTGGGCTGTTCAATAGCCAGCGGGCGTGCAAGAACAGTGGGATGAGCATCCGCCCCAAGCGCCCATTGCCGTCACGAAAGGGATGCAAGGCTTCGAACTCCACGTGTGCGATGGCAAGCTGAACGAGGGGTTCGGGTTGATTCTCGTCCAAGAGGTAGCGCTCCCATGCATCCATTCCGGCGGAGAGGTGCTCGGGCGCCACAGGCACGAAAGAGGCGTCTTCGATAGCACAGCCGTCGGGTCCGATCCAATTCTGGTCCGATCGGTAGGCGCCAGGCTCCTTGCGCTGTCCCCGGACTCCCTCCATCAGGATCGCGTGGGTAGAACGCAGCATGTGCTGCGAGAGCTTGCGCGACTCAAGCATCTTGGCCGCGGTCGTGAGGGCACGTCGGTAGTTGGCGACTTCTTCGATGTCGTCGCGCTTGGCCCTGGTCAGACCTGATGTGTCGGCATCGGCCTCGACCTCCATGACCTCTCCCATCGTGACGTTTGTTCCTTCGATCTTCGACGAAAGCACAGCTTCTCGTGTTGTAAGCGGGGCGAGCAGAAGCGATGCATTCGGGATTGCGGCGACGAGAGCGTTGTACGCTCCAAGGGCACCACGCGCGTTGCCTATGCGCGTCACAAGCGCTGCGTAGTCGATCTCGGTCGGCGGGAACTTCCCTAGATGGTAGTGAATTGGCATGGGAAGCACCTCCAAGCGGCGCGTTGACTGAGCGGACGCACGGATGCTCTGCGATATGGCTGTGAACGCGCGAACCCCTCTTGTGTATCATAAGTGCGGGCTAATGAGCGTCAACGCGACTTGCCCATAGTGTGTGAGATGCAAGTGGACAAGTGGAAATGGCTGGTCGTCGCAAAGCACACTCTTGGACAGTGGATCAGGCCGGCGTGCAGGTGCTCGAGGATCTCGAAATCCAGCCGCCGTTGCACCGTTGTCTCGACGATAGACCGCAGGAACTCCGAAACGTTGATGAGCGCCTCGCGTGCCACGCCGGCGTCACGATATTTCTTTTCGTCTTGAGCCATCGTTCACTCCGTTCCCGTGGGTTAGTTGGCGCTTCCCATTTTGGAGGAGCGATGGCTCCTATCTCAGCCAGGGACCTCTCGACGGCTTCGAAGTCCAGAACATATGGGACGCTGTCGCGGTGGGGGCAAGGTCCGCAGACGCAGCGTGTCGGCGGTGACGGTGTCGGGGTCGTCCTGAACGTCCCGAAGGACGGGCACGCGCAGGGTGTCGGGCTGCTCGGAGTACGGTGTCGACCGACATTCGGAGCCTCGATGTCAGCTAGGGTGGAGATCATGCCTTGGTCTCCGTTGGGAACACGGCCGCTGTCACACTGCAGAGCACGCTCAACCAGCTAATCGTCTGGTCGCAGACGAAATCGCAGAGGTCGGCGCGGCCAAGGACGCGGCCAACGCCGTAGCCGAGCGCCTCATCGCCTAAGGGCACAAGGTTGTAGGACGCGCCTAGAGGATCCCCATGCACGAGGTGGCTAAGGTGGTTACTGACCTGGCGCGCCACCTCTCGGTCCTTCCCCGGCTCCATCTCGGCCAACATGTCAACCAGCGATGGTCTCCCTTTGTGCGGCCAGCCAGCGTGCCACAATCCGACGGACTCGGGCTGACGCCATAGATACGACATAAGTGCGGCACGTTCCATTAGGGGACGAAGCAACACGGCGGCCGAGAACAGGTGCCCTTGACGAACCAACTCCCGCACAGACAGCGCGAGATTGAAACCCTGAGGAACGATCTGTGTAGCGGCTTGCTGCAAGGGGCTGAGCGCATACTTGTGCGTTCGTGCAGCCACTCGCCGATTCAGATCCAGCGCTGATGTGATGAGGGTGTCCAAGACATACACCGTCTGCCGCCCAAGGTAGGGCTCATTATCCGGAGTGAATACCGCGGGTGGAGTCACCAAGTCAGCCGCTCACATCGCACGTCGTACTGTTGCCTCCCGTGCTGCGATAATACATCGAATCTCCGAACAGCGTGTGCGATAGTTTGATTGGTTCGTCCGATCCGATGTTGT
>Ga0326597_10015289_pt1 | contig 10039 bp, 8 predicted proteins | sample RVTome_12_FD_203789 | JGI IMG/M metagenome (GOLD analysis project Ga0326597, IMG submission 203789) | Soil microbial communities from uranium-contaminated site in the Upper Colorado River Basin, Wyoming, United States - RVT100D185 | ecosystem: Environmental > Terrestrial > Soil > Contaminated >...
ACGGTCCACATCGGCACCTCTCCCCTCGATTCGGTGCCAGACAAGGAATCACAGCCGATTCCACCCGCGCAAGCCAAAATGCGATAACCGACTCTGCCGATTCACAAACTCCCCGGACGGACACTTACTTTTCGAGGAGACTTTAGCCGGAATCTTCCTGTGCGGCTTCGGCGGCGTGTTCAGCATGCGCCGGAGGATTTCATCCTCGGACGGCGCGGGCTTCTCTTCTTTCGGCTCTTTGGGGGACTTTGCCATGACGAAAGACGATCCTGCATTTGAGAGCGAGCGCCTATTTATGGCGTCCGGCGTTGCCTTGGCGGTCGAAAAATGGAACCGCCTAGAACAAGCGCTCGCAACGTTGCTAGCTGCGGTCTTGCAGCCCAAAGACGACCCGATGGCGTTTGCGGTCTACTACTCCCCCAGCAATACCGAAACGCGGCTGGCAATCGTAAACAATACCATTGCCCAGATACCGCTGCTCAATGCAGACACACCGCGCTTCAAGGCATGTTGGGCGATCCTATTCGCCAAAATAAACCGGGCCAAGAATACACGAAACAAAATCGTTCACGGTCAAGTCGTCACAGTGACGCGGCGCGGTCGGGCACGCTGCCGGATGATCAGCCCGCTTCTCGACAACACGCGGGAGAGCGATATGGTGGTCAGCATTGTCGCTGGTCAATTGCCGGGCATGTCCGCCGATGATGTTCACAAGGCCGCTCGCGTGTTTAATGGTCGCGCGGATCAATGTTATCTCGCGATGGGCGCCATCAGCGCGATGCGTCGGAACCCTGGTGCGCCGCAAGCATGGCAAAAAACACTTGCCGAACTAGAGTCCTGTCTGAATCTCCCGCAGCAGAATAAAGTCGCCCAGAGCGGTGCAAGACCCTGACCCCGCGCGACACCATCTCCTCCGTCAACTCGACGGGAGCGCTGGCCTGTCCACCGGACTCTATGTCAGGCTTTTGCATTTGTCACATATATAATTAGGAATTTTCGCCTATTCCCGGTCCCCGGTTAAGAACTGGAAACGGTCGGGCATTCCGTCGGTGCGGATCGATGTCACGGCTGCCCGGTTCGGACCGCTTCGCTCCCATCGTCATGGCCCGCGCATGCGGGCCATCCACGTTTTTCATTTTGTTTGCGGAGGGGCAAAAGCAAAAACACGTGGATGGTCAGCGGGTCGCGATTGTCTCAATGATAGGAATAATATCCAATTTGCTGTCCCCGGTCAAGGGAAATCGGAAAATAGTCCTGCGTTTGCCGTCCGTCCGCCACGATGCCCTTTCCGGGTGCAGCCTTCCAGCCGGCGGCCTTGCGGCCGGCGTGGCCCCTCACCCCGACCCCTCCCGGCGGGAGAGGGGCAAGGCGTGCGGTCGCGGTGACGCAGCCGCAGGCGGGCGGGGGGGCGCGGCGTTGCGCCGTTTGGCCGCGACAACGATCGCGGGATCCGATGGCGGCGGCAGCGGGCGGGGTTTACCGGGCGGCGGCGCTCCGCCATCATGCGGCGGCACAGCACCGCCAACGGACACCCATGAAACTCCCGCCCTTCGACTACGTCGCGCCGCAAACGCTGGATGAGGCGGTGCGGCTGCTCGCCCGGCACGGCGACGGCGCCCGGCTGATCGCCGGCGGGCAGAGCCTGATGCCGGTTCTCGCCTTCCGCCTCGCCGCGCCGGCGCTGCTAGTGGATATCCGTAACCTGTCCGGCCTCGATCGCATCGACATCGGCGGCGACGGGGTGCGGATCGGCGCCCGCGTCCGCTGGCGCGATATCGAGGACGACGCGCGGCTTTCCGCCGCCCATCCGCTGCTCGCCCGCGCCGTCGCCCATGTGGCGCATTACCAGATCCGCAATCGCGGCACGGTGGGCGGCAGCCTCGCCCATGCCGATCCCGCCGCCGAGATGCCGGGCATCGCCGTGACCTGCGCGGCGGAGATCGAGGCGGTCGGATCGGCGGGAGCGCGCACGATCCGCGCCGACGACTTCTTCCTCGGGCCCCTGATGACGGCGCTGGCGGCGGACGAGGTGATCGTCGGGATCCGCCTGCCCGCCTGGCCCGCCACGCGGCGCTGGGGCTTCGAGGAGTTCGCCCGCCGGCGCGGCGATTTCGCCCTCGCCGGCGTCGCCCTCTTCTACGACGTGGACGCCGGCGGCCGCGCCCGCGACGCCCATGTGGGCGTCATCGGCGCCTGCACCCGGCCGCACCGGCTGGCGGAGGCCGAGGCGGCGCTGAACGGCCGCCGCGTCGATGCGGAAACCATTGCCGCCGCGGCGCGCGCCGCCGCCGCCGCCGTCGACCCGCCGGACGATCTGCACGCCGACGCCGCCTACCGGCGGGCGCTGGTCGGCACGCTGGCCGAGCGCGCGCTGCAGCGCGCCGCATCCTGAGGACGGAGGTTTCATGCGCGTGCGTTTCAGCGTGAACGGCGAAGCGGTGACGGTGGAGACCGAGCCGCGCACCACCCTCGCCGACTGCCTGCGCCACCAGCTGCGCCTGACCGGCACCCATGTGGGCTGCGAGCACGGGGTGTGCGGCGCGTGCACGGTGATCGTCGACGGCCGCGCCGTGCGCGCCTGCCTGATGCTGGCGGTGCAGGCGGAGGGCAGCGCCGTGGTGACGGTGGAGGGGCTGTCCGACGACGCCGCGCTCAGCCCGCTGCAGGCGTCGTTCCGCCGCCATCACGCGCTGCAGTGCGGCTTCTGCACGCCGGGCATGATCGTCACGGCGCACGCCCTGCTGAGCGAGGAGCCGGACGCCGACGCCGACCGCATCCGCGAGGTGCTGTCCGGCAATCTGTGCCGCTGCACCGGCTACGTGCCCATCGTCGAGGCGGTGCTGGACGCGCGCGCCCCCTATGGCGGCAAGGGTGCGGGGTGAGCGGGCGGCCATGAAACTCACCAACACCCTGATCGGCAGCCCGGTGGAGCGGGTCGAGGACCTGCGCTTTCTGCGCGGCCGCGGCCAGTACGTGGACGACCTGGCCTGCGCCGGCGTGCTGCACGCGGCGATCCTGCGCAGCTCGATCGCGCACGGGCGCATCCGGTCCATCGATACCGCCGCGGCGCTGGCGCTGCCCGGCGTGCGCGCCGTCATCACCGCCGCCGATGTGGGAGAAACGGTCCCGGTTATCCCCCTCCGCCAGGAGCCGCTGCCGGTGCTGCAGCGCTTCGAGCAGCCGGTGATCGCGCGCGACAGGGTGCGCTATGTGGGCGAGCCCGTGGCGGTGGTGGTGGCGGAGAGCGCCGCCATCGCCGAAGACGCGCTCGACGCCATCCTGCTCGACATCGAGGCGCTGCCGGCGATCGCCGACCACCGGGCGTCCGCCGCCGACGAGGTCCTGCTCGTCGAGGCGGCGGGAACCAACCTGGCGCTTACCGTAACCGGCGTGCGCGGCGACGCCGATGCGGCGTTCCGCGAGGCGGATTACGTGCGCCGCGAGCGCTTCTCGGTGCAGCGCCATACCGCGGTGATGCTGGAGCCGCGCGGACTGCTGGCCGAGTGGGACGCGGCGCAGGGCAGGCTGAAGGTCTCCGGCGCGGTCAAGGTGCCGTTCGCCATCCGCAAGGTGCTGAGCGGCATGATGGATCTCGCACTCGAGTCCATCGAGATGGTGGAGAACGATGCCGGGGCCGGGTTCGGCGTGCGCGGGGAATTCTATCCGGAGGATTTCCTCGTTCCCTTCGCGGCGCGCCTGGTCGGCGGCGCCGTCAAGTGGATCGAGGACCGGCGCGAGCACCTGCTCGCCTCCAACCACGCGCGCGAGGTCGACTGCGAGGTGGAGATCGCCTGCCGCCGCGACGGCACCATCCTCGCCCTGCGCGGCCACGCCCACACCGACATGGGCGCCTATATCCGCACCAACGCGATAACGCCGCCGCGCAACATCGTGCAGGTGCTGTCGGGGCCCTACCGCGTGCCGCACATCCACATGCAGGCCTCGCTGCACATGACCAACAAGACGCCGGTGGGCACCTATCGCGGGCCGGGCCGGTTCGAGGCGGATTTCTTCCGCGAGCGGCTGATCGACATGGCGGCGGCGGACCTCGGCATCGACCGGCTGGACATGCGCCGGCGCAACCTGGTCACCGCCGCCGAGATGCCCTGGGCGCTCGCCACCGTCATGCCCTACAACGCGGCGACCGAGTGCGACAGCGGCGACTACGGCGTCACCTTCGAGCGCTGCCTGGAGGAATTCGGCTGGGCGGAGAAGGCGCCGCTGCAGGGCCGGCTGGTCGACGGGCGCTATCACGGGCTCGGCGTCGGCTGCTACATCGAGGGCGGCGCCTCGGGCCCGCGCGAAAACGCCCGGCTGGTGCTGGAGGACGACGGCACCGTGTCGGTCTATGTCGGCTCGTCGGCGGTCGGGCAGGGGCTCGAGACGGTGCTGGCGCAGATCGCCGCCGACGCCATGGAGGTGCCGCTCGCGCGTATCCGCGGCGTGTTCCACGGCTCCACCGCCTACATGAAGGAAGGGTGGGGGTCGTACGGCTCGCGCTCGGTGGTGATGGGCGGATCGGCCATCGTCGCGGCCGCCGAACGGCTGCGCGCGGCGATGCGCGACGCCGCCGCGCGCCGGCTCGGCTGCGCCGCCGACGAGGTGGACCTGACGGACGAGGCGACCGCCACCGGGCCGGGCGGCCGGTCGGTCGCCGTCGCCGCCCTGGCAGGCGACGGCCTTTCGGCCGAGGGCAGCTTCGCCTGCGCCAGGCGCACCTATTCCTACGGGGCGCACGCCGCCCACGTCGCCGTCGATCCGAGGACCGGCCACGTGGCGGTGCTCGACTACGTGGCGGTGGAGGACGTCGGGCGCATCATCAACCCGCACACGCTGCACGGCCAGACCGTCGGCGCCATCGTGCAGGGGCTGGGCGGCACGTTCCTGGAGCAGCTCGTCTACGACGGGAACGGGCAGCTCCTCACCGGGTCGCTCGCCGACTACCTGATGCCGACCATGAGCGATTTTCCCAGCATCCGCGCCGTGGCGCTGGAGCAGTACCCCTCGCCCCTCAATCCGCTGGGCGCCAAGGGCGCGGGCGAGGGCGGCATCATTCCGGTCGCCGGGGTGATCGCCAATGCGGTGGCCTCGGCGCTGGCGTCCCTCGGCGTCCAGCCGTGCAGCCTGCCCCTGTCGCCGCCGCGGCTGTGGCACATGATCCGGGACGCCGCCGGGCGCGCCGGCTGAGGCGCGGATTTGTTGCAGGGGCGGGGGCGATGGGCTAGTGTCCGGCCGCCCGTCGGCGGGGTCTCGCCCGCCCTCGACCGGAACAGACAGACCCTTGCGGAGGGGTGCCGGAGTGGTCGATCGGGGCGGTCTCGAAAACCGTTGTACGCGCAAGCGTACCGTGGGTTCGAATCCCACCCCCTCCGCCAGTTTCCCGTCGCGAACCCCGAGCGGCGCGCTTGGAGCGCCGGATTTATCCCAAGTTTCAAAGGGGTTTGCTGAAGCCATCCGAACTTCGGAGACTGGTGCGGAGCCGGATTTCGGTCTCTGAACCGCGTACGTCTCAAACCGAGCGAACCTCGCCAGATTAGGTTCGGTCGGAAAAACTCCACTTGTTTCATGCGCTTGAGTTTTTCAGTTGACCAAACTTTTCACCGCGGTTCTGCCGCTAGGAATTGAGTTAGAGACACCCGAGGTGGGCGTTTCGGGGCGTAATGAAGCGCGGTGTACTTTGCCGAATGCTCAAAAGCTATGCGGACAGGATTCCCTCACTGGCCACAATCGGATAGAGTTATTGTCAAAGGGTAAGAGGCATGGCGCAGAAATCTGAAATCGAGTGGACGGACGCGACATGGAACCCGGTAACGGGCTGCACCAAGGTCGGTCCTGGTTGCGACAACTGCTATGCTGAACGCTTCGCGGAACGCTGGCGCGGTGTTGCAGGCCACCCTTACGAACAGGGCTTTGACCTAACGCTTTGGCCGTCCCGTCTCAAGCAGCCCGTACTGTGGAAGAAGCCTCGGATGATCTTTGTCAACTCGATGAGTGATCTCTTCCATAAAGACATCGACCGGACCTTCATCGACCGTGTATTCGACGCCATGGAGCACGCGGACTGGCATGTCTATCAGGTGCTGACCAAGCGGAGTTCGCTTATGCGCGATTATATTCGGAAGCGGTACGACAGCAGGCGAGTTCCGACCCACATCTGGCTTGGCGTCTCGGTCGAGGATGCAGCGCATACCAGCCGAATTAACCACTTGAAGCAGGTCAACTCGGAGGCGCGCTTCATTTCGTTCGAACCTCTCTTGGGGCGCATCGAAGATGTGGATCTACAGGGCATCGCTTGGGCCATAATTGGTGGCGAGAGCGGTCCTGGTGCCCGTCCAATGCAAGCTGACTGGGCACGACGTCTCCGCGACATCTGCGATCGCGACGGCGTGGCCTTCTTCTTCAAGCAGTGGGGCGGAGCTCGGCCGAAATCAGGTGGCAGACTGCTTGATGGTGAGGAGTGGAACGGGTTTCCTTGGCAGATCGTTCCTGAAGCAATCATGGCCGAGCTTGCATGAAGAAAGGCCACCGTGAAAATACGGTTGGACCTTGGGCGGCGGCTAAGCTGGACGCATTAGAGGCCTATCTCAAGTTCTACGGCACAGCACTAAGCAAGCAACCGTTCACCCGTATTTATATCGACGCCTTCGCCGGGGCTTGTGTCACGAAGGTGCGCGTGAATGACGCTGCGAGCGAACCAAGCCCATTTTTCGACGAGCTAGACGATACAACGGCCCAGGCGGAATTTATCATCGGGTCACCTATTCGAGCGCTGAGCGTGCCGAACGGGTTCCATCAGCACTATTTTTTCGATCTCGACGAGACACGAGCGGAGACCCTACGCGACCTCGTGGAAGGCAGAGATGGAGTGAAAGTGCAGGTTGGAGATTGCAACCCACTCATTCGTGAACTCGCACCGTCTCTCAAAAAACGGAACCTGCGCGGGGTTGCCTTCCTTGATCCATACGGGGCGCATCTCGAATGGACGACGCTTGAGGCGTTGGCCGATACCGGCACTATGGAAGTCGTGATCAACTTCCCGGTCGCGATGGCAATCAACCGGCTGATTACCCGATCTGGCGACGTGCCCGAAAAGTGGAGCGATCAGTTGACCGCATGCTTCGGGACAGACGAATGGCGCAAGGTCGCCTATAGTCGCGAAACAGATCTGTTCGGGAACGAAGTGACGAAAAAAAACGGTGGCGTTGCAGAGCGCCTGCTTGACCTTTATGTCCGTCGCTTGAAAGACTTGTTCCCACATGTTGCAAAGCCACGCCTGATCCGTAACACGAGGAAGGCACCACTTTATTATCTGCTTTGGGCTGGTCCGAATAAACTTGGTTTAAAAGGGGCAGAATACATCCTTCGGCAGGGCGAGAAAGTCACCGACTGAGTGAGCCTCCGTCTAGAACTCGGGAGCGGCCCATCATCCCTCGAACACAATATTCAGCTGCTCTGCCCAAGGCCGGTCGGCCACCGCTACGAGGTCGATGAGCGAGAGAGCCGGCGGCACGCGCCTGATTACGAGGTGTTCGAGCACCTCGGGTGACAGGTAGGTGAGCCGCATCATTCGGCTCACGAACCTGTCGGAGACCTTCTCGGCAGCAGCGATGTCTTGGATGGTAGAAGCGGCACCGGTTTCCAGCTGCCGCCGCCAACTCCATGCTCGGGCGATGGCGCGCAGCACATGGGGATCCTGCGTCCGGCCGTTTCTCGCATCCACATCGTCGGGCGGCAGGATCTTGGGCCGCCCGTTGCGCTTGCGGATCGTCAGCGGAATGACAACGCGGATGGTTTCGGAGGAATTGGTCATGCGCAGGCCTCCGTCTGGCGGGGTGCCATCATGTCCCGCAGGACCGAGCCCAGCCCCTCCTGACGGAGGTCAACCGCGATGCCGTTCTCGCCGACGGTCACCCGCTCCACCAGAAGCTGGACGATGCGGGTCTGCTCCGCAGGATAGAGCGCTGCCCAGAGCTGATCGAACTCGCCGAGCGCTTTGACGACCGCCTTTTCATCGACCGTCGCGCTCTCGCTTCGCAGGGCATTGATCGTTCGGGCTGCGATCTCTGGCGCACGGATCATGCGGCGAATTTCGCCGACGACAGCATCCTCGACCATGCCCGCCGGCAAGCGCAGCGGGCCCGAGGCATCGCCGGTCGGGCGGTTTCGGATCAGGTCCATCGAGGCGTAGTAGCGATAGAGGCGCGTGCCCTTCTTCGTCGCGGTCGGCGTCATCGCCGTGCCCGTTTCGGTGAAGATGATCCCCTTCAGCAACGCCGGCGTTTGGCGGCGCGTGTTCTTTGCTCGCAGGCGTGGGCTCTCCTGCAGGATGCTATGCAACTTGTCCCAAAGATCACGATCGATGATGGCCTCGTGCTCGCCGGGATAGGCCGTGCCCTTGTGGACGGCATCGCCCAGATAGACGCGGTTGTTGATGAGCTTGTAGAGGAAGCCCTTGTCGATAAGCCTGCCTCGCTTGTTCAGCACGCCTTCGGCCGCCAGCGCTTTCGCCAGCGTCGTGGCGGATCCGATGGCAACGAACCGCTCGAATATCATCCTGACCGTGGCGGCCTCAGCCTCGTTGGTTACAAGCTTGCGGTCGCGCACGTCGTAGCCCAGTGGCACGTAGCCGCCCATCCACATGCCGCGCTTGCGCGAGGCGGCGACCTTGTCGCGGATGCGCTCGCCGATCACCTCGCGCTCGAACTGAGCGAAGCTGAGGAGGATGTTCAACGTCAGTCGTCCCATCGACGTCGTGGTGTTGAACGACTGCGTGACCGACACGAACGTCACCTGATTGCGGTCGAAGATCTCGACCAGCCTGGCGAAATCCATCAGCGAGCGCGACAGCCGGTCGATCTTGTAGACCACAATCACGTCGATCAGGCCGGCTTCGACGTCCTGGATGAGGCGCTTCAGGCCGGGTCGCTCCAGCGTGCCGCCGGAGAAGCCACCGTCGTCGTAGGGCTCGCGGATGGCGGACCAGCCCTCGGCCTTCTGGCTCGTCACATAGGCCTCGCAGGCCTCGCGCTGGGCGTCGAGGCTGTTGAATTCCATGTCGAGCCCTTCCTCGCTCGACTTGCGGGTGTAGATGGCGCACCGCTGTCGGCGCGGCATGATCGCCACGGTTTCCTGAGACCGGCTCATCGGTCGTCCCTCCGGGCTTCGCGCAGGCCGAAGAAACGGTAGCCGTTCCATTGCGTGCCAGTAATCGTGCGCGCCACCGCCGACAGCGACTTGAATTTCCGCCCCTGCAGGTCGAAGCCGTCCTTCATCACCGTGACGGTGTGCTCCATCCCGTCCCATTCGCGCACCAGCCGCGTGCCGACGACCGGGTTACGGGAATCTGCGATGATCGCCTTTCTCCCGATCCGGCCTTCGATCTCGTCGGCCAGTAGATCCAGCGTCCGGCGCGTCTCGCGGGACAGACCGCCGATGGTCAGTTCCTGAATCCGGTAGCCGAGCCTCAGCTCAAGGTAGCTGCGGCTGTTATTCGGAGCGGGCGAGCCGAAGAGGCTCTCCCACTTCGTCTTCAGCTCCACGACCGTCATTCGCTTGAGCGCTGAAAGCTGCATGACCACGCTCGCGTCCGCCGAGGCGCATTCGCCCGGCCGCCCCGGCGGGGGATCAATCTTTCTCTTTGTTCCTGGCATCATTGCCCTCCATCTCGGTTGCTCGGTTTGCGACGACCAACACGGCGTTTGAGGGCGAGAATGTCGAATGAACTGTCTTCGCCGACTGCAGATAAAGAGCTGGACTGCTCTGGCAGAATACGCCTCAGCCCCGCCGCAATAATGCTCGCGAGTTCATCAAGTCGTTCTTCCGCCGACAGACGGGCGGGAAACAGGGGGTTCGAGCCGGATCGAGCTTCTTGCATGAGACCGTTCGCAACAGAAGATGATCAGCAAACGGTAGTCGTGAAACTGATATATGCAAGCTATTTCAATGGCTTAACGTGATTGCGCGCAATCATTCGAAGCGTGACGCAGATTGTATGGTCCTTGTAGGTGGCTGCATCCTTCTGAAAGGGAGCCTCAGTCAT
>Ga0326597_10015290_pt1 | contig 10038 bp, 2 predicted proteins | sample RVTome_12_FD_203789 | JGI IMG/M metagenome (GOLD analysis project Ga0326597, IMG submission 203789) | Soil microbial communities from uranium-contaminated site in the Upper Colorado River Basin, Wyoming, United States - RVT100D185 | ecosystem: Environmental > Terrestrial > Soil > Contaminated >...
ATGAAGTGGTTGTGTTTGAAGACGGCCCGGCGTTCTCGGGCGCGTTGACACTTCCGGGAACGTTTACCGACTTCTCGGACGCAGCACGCAAACTGTGGATCTATGGCGTCTCCGGCCCAACCACCGTTACGGTTGCGCCCGCCATCTACACGGACTCTGCCACGTTCAACGTCTTCGGTTCAAGCCCCACGAACACCGTGACATTCATGGCAAGCGGTGCGGTGTCAGTAACGCGCACCGGCTCTTTGACCGGTGGCGGCGGCCAGAATACGTTGGATGCGGTGATCGATCTACAAGGTGCCGACTACACAGTCTGGGATGGTATCAACGTGAGCGGCGGGAACCACTGTGAAAATGGTTACCTGGTCATGAACATGTCCTTCGACGGCAGCTTCGGCAATGTTATCAAGAACTGCACCATCGACATGAACAAGGCAGTACTGGGCACAATTGGCATCAACCAGAGCGTCTATTGGGTCCCCAGTGCAGGAGCAAACGCCGAGGACAACTACTATTTCAATAACGTCATCCGGGATTGCCAGAACTCAGGCTTCAGGATCAATGGAAGCAACATCGGCGGCGCTATTGACAAGAACAACGTGGCCGAAGGGAACCTGATCACCGACATCGTTGGAGGGGCGGGCTTTTCCCAGGCATTCCGGCTTGGCGGCCAGAAAGGGCTCAAGTTGATCGGTAACGTCATTGATTCCATTGCCGTCACATCAACCGGTGCAGTGATCGGTATTCTGTTCGGCAGCACGCCGGCAGCGGGCGATTCTGTTGTGGATTTCGAAGTGTACAACAACACGATTCGCAAGCTCATCGGACCTGCGTCGGGCACCGCGGCCAACTCCGGGATCCGCTTCAGCGTCAGTGGTGGTGCGAATTACCGCGGGCGGGTCTACAATAACTTCATATCGGATTTTTCCAGCTCCTCAACAAACACAGCCGAAGCTGTGAATGGGTTCTATTTGAGCGGCCGTGAGCGTGGGGTTGACTTCTTTTATAACACCGTGTTCATGGATAACGATGTCGCCGCAACAGGATATGCGTCCGTCTTCCGCGTTGCCGCATCCGGCGGTACGTTCACCACCCGGAACAACGTCTTCGTGAACAAGGCGGCGAACGCGAACTCTTTCGTTCACGTGTGGGGCAGCACGGGTATCCCGCCAATCACTGCAGTGCCGGCAAGTTACACGTCGTCCAACAACGCATATTACGTCGACACCACCGTTGCCACGAAGTCCATCGGCCGTAATTCGTCAACCAACTACAAGACCATCGGAGACTGGCAGGCGGTAACCGGCCAGGACGTTGCAACGACGTTCGAGGATGTGGACTTCATCAACGCGGCGACGAAGCCGTATGACCTGCATGTTGATGCGACTACAGCGACGACGCTGGAATCGGGCGGGACACCGGTTGGTGGTACCACCACTGCCTCGTGGAGCTTCGAAGGGGTAACCTCAACCAACACCGGCACGGATTGGATTCCATCCACGGGTTCAGCAGTAGCCGATGGGGGGAGTTTGACTGCGGGTTCTGCTTTTTCGGGTCACCATGCATCAGCTTCAACGGTGTGGTCTGACCCTGTAGGCAATGGATCTGCAGAATCAGTTTCCTCCAACAATTGGGGTACAGCCGGGGATGTCTCGGATAATTACTATCAGTTCCTGTTCAGCACAAGTGGTTTCAGCGGGATCAGGATAATGTGGGATCAAACGGGTAGTGGCACGGGACCAAGGGATTTCAAAGTCCAGTACAGCACTGACGGCTCCATTTTTACGGACGCAACAGGTACGAATAGCGTCTACTCTCTCATACTTTCGAATTGGAGTTCAGGCACGCCTCATGCCGAACATAGAAGGACACTTGACCTTAGCGGTGTCACGGCATTGAACAATCAAGCGACTGTGTATATCAGGTTTGTTCAGACCTCAACAGTGAATATCAGTGGAGGAGCAGTCGCAACCTCGGGGACTGGCAGAATTGATAACTTTACTGTGAGTGCTCCGCCACCTGCGTTTATCTCAGAAGACTTCGATGGTGACGCACGGAACTCGTCGACCCCCGACATCGGTGCGGATGAGTTCGCCGGCACAGCTATCGATGCTGTCGGCCCGTCAGTAGTGTACACACTGCTTGACAATACGTATTTCGCGACCGACCGGACTCTCTCGACCACAATCGGTGACCCGAGCGGTGTCGCGGGTTCCGGAAATGCGCCTCGCCTCTACTTCAGGAAAGGCGCTGCGGGAACGTACGCGAACAACAACGCATCTTCCATTGTAGGAAGCAACTACACGTTTACGTTCACGTACGCATCGGTTGGAGGTGCTGCCATCGGGGATACGATATTCTATTATGTGGCGGCACAGGACGTTCCTGGAAACCTCAGCACGAACCCGGCTGGCGGCGCAGGTGTCACACCTCCCGGTACCACACCTCCGGGAGTGGTCAACTCTTATGCTATCATCCCGGATAATGTCCCTCCTTCAATCACGTACACGGCTTTGGGTAATACGCCATCGACAGCGAACCGGACACTTACCGCGACGGTAACCGATAACGTCGGTGTCGAATCCGGTGCAAACGGTCCGCGTCTGTACTACAAGAGGACGACGGATGCATCATACTTCCTCGATGCAAGTCCAACGGTGGCCGGGAGCGACTATACGTTTACAATTGATTACGCTTCCTTTGGCGGGGTTGTAGCCGGTGACATTATACAGTACTACGTTGCCGCACAGGATGTCGTTGGCAACCCGCAAACAAACCCGGCAGGTGGCTCGGGGAGCTCGCCGCCCGGCACAACTCCTCCGGCAGATGCAAGTGAATACCTGATCGAAGGGATGGTTGTCTCGACGTTCCCATACACCGAGGACTTTGAAGAGGGTGTAGGACCGAGTCCCAACGGCCCTGCGAAAGGTGGCGTCAAATCTGCAATGAATGTCATATCTCACGGCGGCCGCGGCTGGAGTCATGCGAACGCGCGTGTTGGAGGAGCAGTTCTTGACGAGTGGGTGCGGGCAAACCCTGCCAAGACACAAATCAACGCTGCGCACAGCGGCAACAAGTGCTACGTCACTAAGAAAGCGGGGAACCACGCCGCGAACTATGATGCGGTGTTGATCCCGCCCAAGTTCGACTTCAGCGGTCTGAGCGGCGATCCGTACCTGGAGTTCTATTTTAACTTTAAGACTGAAAATCAATGGGACGGGTTCATCGTTCAGTACTCAACAGATGGCGGTACCACGTGGATCAAGCAAGATCCTAACCTTGGAACTGGCGGCAACTTCAACAGCGCAAACAGTGAGGGTTGGTATAACCAAGGTGTGTATTTGAACGCCTGGTTGCCGGACGGCGCTCCTTTCTACAGCGGTGGAGTTGATGGGGGGCCACCCGGCGGTGTGGGTATCTCCAGTGCAGGCTATTCAACTGCAGTCAATGGGTGGGTCCGTTCATATACACGATTAGTCGGCCTTGCCGGACAGTCAAATGTCAGAATCCGGTTCTACTTCACTTCTGATGAGGTTTCTGTTTCTGAAGGCGTAGCTATCGACGACGTGTCGATCATCCCCGGGTCAACGACGGTGACCATCGGCGTTCCCGTGGCTCAGGATTGGAACATCGTGTCGCTTCCTGTGTCTGCTCCCACACCCGACGATTCCGTGAAGAACATCTACGTCAACTCGATCAACCCGTATGCATTTGCCTTTAACGGCGGCTATGTGCAGACCTTCACCATGGCGCCCGCGCCGGGCTACTGGATCAAGAGCTCGATGGGCTACACCCAGAACATCACGGGATCGCCACTGGATACCTTGACGGTTCCGGTCGCGTCAGCGTGGAATATGATCGGCTCGATCTCGACATCGATCGATACGTCGGCGGCGCAAGTGACTCCGTCGGTGGCCGGTCTGAGGGCCTCGAACTTCTTCAAGTATGTTGCCGGCTACCAGGTCGCGTCAACGATCGACCCTGGCCTGGGATACTGGGTGAAGGCAAACAGCGCAGGCTCGTTCTTCATGCACGTGACAGGACCGGCAGGAAAAGCATCGACAGCTGAAGCAACAGGACGGTCAATCGAGGTTCTGAACACACTGACAATCCAGGATGCCAATGGAGGGTCGCAGACGCTCTACTTCGGCGGCGATGCCAACAACGCAATACCAGTTGCCATGTTCGCCATGCCCCCGGCGCCACCGGCAGGTTCATTCGATGCGCGGTTTGAATCGAGTGACGGCGGACTGATGGTGCAGACACATCCGGAGGAAATCAGCGAGGTGATCGAGTTGCCGATCGCCGTTCAATCGAGTGCGTATCCTTTGACGGTCTCATGGAACGTCAAGGATGGATCGTACGAGCTGAGCGACGGTGCGGCTTCGCATGCGGTACGGGACGAGGGCACACTGAAGATCACAAACGGCTCGGTGAGCCGCCTCGTGATCAAAGTAACAGGCCCCAGTGGATTGCCGAAGGAGTTTGCACTCTCGCAGAACTATCCGAACCCCTTCAACCCGACGACGAGCATCAAGTTCCAGTTGCCGGTGGATAGCAAAGTGACGATGGAGATCTTCAACGTCATCGGTCAGCGTGTACGCACACTTGTCAGCGGTGCTCAGCCCGCAGGGTACCATGTTACTGAGTGGGATGGCACCAACAATGCGGGAGCGCAGCTTTCCAGCGGTATGTACTTCCTGCGACTTGCAGCGGAAGGGAACAACGGCAAGAACTTCACCGATGTGCGCAAGCTGATGATGCTGAAGTAAGCTCCAGTGCTGCCAGAGTTTCATCCCTTCTGCTCCATTCAGAGGGGAAGAGGCACGCAGAGAACCCGGAATTCCCTCACCATAATCTGGTGAGGGAATCCAGGGTGGGTCCGTTCTCAAGATCAAGACTGGTCATCGTTTTCCGTAACGCCTCATTGTTGCAAATTCCGGAGACGGAAGCATAGACTGAGCCGCTTGGTTGCCTAGGATCGGTAGCCAGTGCGGCTCAGGTTTTGTGGGTCGCGGTGGGAAGAAAGGCTTTTCCCCCCCGCATTTCCGGTGCTTATGAGTAAGTTAAAGAACGGAACAAAAGCCCGAAAAGGCTTGAATGTAACAGAGGATTTCTCAATATTGCACATCGCAGTTTGCCCGCCCGACACAGAAGCCCTTCAACGAGAGGTACCAAGGTCTGCGATGTCGCGAACAAAGAGGCAGGATAATTCCCCCATTTAACACAAGGAGCAAGGCGATGAAAAAAGTGGTTCCCCTTTCGGTGCTTCTCGCTCTCATCATGTTGGCGTTGGTCCCGACAGTGCTTGCGCAGCAGGTGCGGTTCGAGGTCCCGCTGACAATCAGCGATGACACGACTACAGCAACACTACATTTCGGCATAATTCCGGATGCGGTATTTGGACTCAGGTTTGGCGCGGGGCTGCCGACCGATAGTATTAACGGTCACGAGGAAATCGAGTTTCCTCCACTTCCACCCGATGGTGTTTTCGATGCACGATTTGTGTGGCCACGGAATCCGCCCAACCCTGATCCTCCCGCCGGCTTTGGACAAGGATCGCCAAATGATTACCGGCCCTTCACGATCCTGGCGCAGAGAGATACATTCAGGGTTAGGTCCCAACTCGGGGCAGGAATACGACTTGTTGCGTCGTGGCCCGCCGGTCTCAACGCATTTTTCACCGGCTTGGAGATGAGACACTTCGATGGCTCCGGTCTTGTTGTTACGGATATGTTGACGAATACAACTGCGGACATTACGAATTTTTCCAGCACATCATCGACCGCCACCATCTACTCAGGAGGCCTTGTGCTTTCAGTTGAGCAGATATCGGCCGGCGTACCTGAGAGATTTGCGTTGAGCCAGAACTATCCGAATCCTTTCAACCCTTCCACGAAGCTCGACTTCGATATCCAGCGCGCAGCAGTGACCGACATTGCCGTGTATGACATTCTGGGTCAAAAGGTCGCAACACTTGCTTCCACGACGATGACGCCGGGCTCTTATACCGTCACCTGGGACGGAAAGAACACCGTTGGCGGCGATGTGTCGAGCGGCGTGTACTTCGTTCGTATGAGCGCACAGACGGAAAGTGGTGTCACCTTCTCCGCGATGCGCAAAGTACTTCTCGTGAGGTAAAGAAGCTCCATCATGCGTTTCCTGCTCCCACAAAGGGTCCTGTCGATGGTGGCCGCGCCCGTGACCGGGATCGCGGCCTTCATCGGACTCGCGCCGTTCCCGGAGCTCATTGCCCAACCGCAGGCGCGGTTTGAAGTCCCCCTATATGTCTCTGACGGACCGAACAGGGATACTCTGTATTTCGGGATTGTGCCGGGAGCTGTCTTTGGTGTGAGTTCGGGAGATAGCATCAATGGTCATGAGGAGTACGAGCTTCCTCCGGTTCCACCAACCGGTGTCTTCGATTCCCGGTTTGTCTGGCCTCGTGGCGGAGCCACCCCAAATCCACCTGCAGGGTTCGGTCAGGGTACACCGCATGACTACAGGCCATACATAAGTGCGGTACAGCGCGACACATTCAGAGTGAGAAACCAGCTGGGTGAAGGAACGACCATCGTCGTTTCGTGGCCTCCGGGTCTTGGCACGTATTTCACGCAGCTCACTCTTCGGCACTTCGATGGCACAGCGAACGTCAACACGGATATGTTGACGGACACCTCTGTTGATATTACGAATCCAAACGGCGACCCCCATCTGGGTACGATCTATTCGGGCGGGCTTGTGCTTCCAGTCGATCCTCCCCCAGCGCCGAGTCTGGTTTCCCCTGCGGATGGGGCGTTGAACGTTTCTCTGGAACCAGTCCTCACGTGGAGCGATGTCACCACGGCCACAACCTACCGGCTGCAGGTTGCGCGGGACTCGCTTTTCGGGATCATCGATTTTGATGATTCAACCCTGACGGGAGTATCACGACAAGTCGGTCCCCTCAGTTCCAACACACTGTATTACTGGCGAGTTCGTGCAAAGAATACCGGAGGCGTGAGTCCTTACTCTTCCACGTTCCGGTTCACAACCACTGAAGCTCCCCCCGCTCCGCTCCTGGTATCGCCTCAGGATTCGGCAACGCGCGTTCCTTCTGCAGCGACATTTCTCTGGAGCCGCGTGACCGGAGCGACCTCGTATCACTTGCAGATCGCGGCTGATGCCACGTTCACGTCACTCGTACGGAACGACTCCACGATCATAGATACAACAAGGACCGTCCCTCCGCTCCCGTACAGTGCGATGCTTCACTGGAGAGTACGGGCGAGGAACTCGTCTGGGCCGAGCGAGTTCTCTGCTCCAAGAGTTTTTACAGTCATGCTGCAACCACCATCGGTGCCGACACAGATTGCACCGGCAAATAACCAGACCAATGCACCCGTGGAAGTCGTCGTACGGTGGACGCATGCAGTGCTGGCAGCGGGGTATCATTTGCAGATTGCTCATGATACGCTCATGACCAATATTTTCTCGAGTGATACGACGATCACCGATTCATCAAAGGTTGCCCGTGTTGCTCCCAGCACCGCGTATTACTGGAGAGTCCGGGCTCGCAACACAGAGAACACGTATGGCGCCTTTACTCCTGTGCATCGGTTCACGACGGCAAATGTTCCTCCCGCAATCCCGATCCCGACGTACCCGGCGAACGGGGACACGGGGGTTATACGTGACGTCACGCTCAGATACATTGGCAGTCCCAGCGCGTCCGTGTACAGGGTGCAGGTATCGTTCGATATCGCGTTCACGCAGATTTTTGCAGACGATTCCACGGTGACGGCGACGGAATTCGCTCCCGGTGTGCTTCCATCGCGAATCAGCTGCTTCTGGCGCGTGCGTGCCAAGGGAACCGCCGGCTGGAGCCAGTACTGTGCCGTGCAGTCGTTCCGGACTGGCTCGGAGATAGTCTCAGTCGAGCCGGGACAGGAGGGGCAGATTCCATCCGGATTCGCGTTGCACCAGAATTATCCCAACCCGTTCAACCCGAGTACCACAATCACGTTTGAAGTACCGGCCCCCGCCTTCGTAACATTGCGGGTCTACGATCTCCTTGGCCGTGAGATCCAAACTCTCGTCAGCCAGGAAATGAATGCCGGTACGTATGCCGTCCATTGGGACGGGCAAAACGAGATCGGAGGGTACGTGCCCAGTGGAGTGTATTTTGTGAGAATGGCGGCTGGCGCCGATGACGGCCGCGGGGGATTTAGCGCCTTCCGCAAGCTCGTGCTTTTGAAATAGCGACAACGATGAAATGAACCCACCACCAAATCCCACAACTGTTCTTTCCAAGGAGGCTTCATGATTCGAAGTACCATAGTGCTACTCTGCGCTGCTTTCATGTTCATATCCTTCAAGGCCGCCAACGCACAAACCATGTCGAACTATGGATTCAGTGCATCGACAGGCGTATCGCTGATTGACATCAGCACGGGTTCTACGACGCTCGTCTCCACCGGGGTTGATGATCAACCCAGCGGGCTCTTCGATATAGGCTTCCCTTTCACGTTCATGGGTGGTGTGTACACGCATTTCTCAGCCAGCCCGGATGGGTTCATCAAGTTTGGTGCACCGGCTGCAGTTTCCCAATTCACGAACTCATTGACCAGCACGACAAACGTTCCGAAGGTGGCGCCGTATTGGGACGATCTCGCCACCGGCACCGACGGGTACGTCCGGTACAAGACGATCGGGAGTGCGCCGAACAGACAATTGGTGGTTGAATGGTTCGTAACGGTCCCTCGGAACGTTAGCGGTGCTGCAACTGCTACATTTCAGGCAGTGGTGAGCGAAGGAACCGGTATGGTTGAGTTTATCTATGGACTCATCCCCACAGGAACAGCGAGCTATAGTGTTGGGATGACAAGTTCAGCCACACAGTTTGCAAGTGTTACCGTGGCATTCGACACGGTTTCCTACACCGCGGCAAACAACGCGATGACTACTGCGATAGCAAGTGGTAAGTCGTATACATTCACGCCGCCAGCAACAGTTCCTGCAAGTCCAATTTCAATCACATTCTCTGCGGTTATGCTTACAAGTATGACCGTTGAGTGGGTCGATAACTCAACCGACGAAGTAGGGTTTTCAGTTCTCAGCTCTACCGATGGTGTGAACTACACAACGGCCGGGCACGTCACGTCAACCACAAGTGGAGGGACAGGTACCGGTTACTCGCTCAACCTCACAGGTCTTGCCGCCGGGACGACGTACTTCTTCCAGATCACTGCGAATACAGAGGGAAGGAGCTCAGTAGCGCTCACCGGCAGCCAGTCGACCACTTCGCCAGTGCCGCTGGTTGGTGGCACATCGTATCCGATCAATGGCACAGAAGCACCTCCAACATCATTTGCAAGCGTCACTTCTGCCTATGCATACATGTCCGGAAACGGTGTTTCCGGCTCAGGCCAGGTAATTCTGGAGCTCAGCACCGGTTATGCAGGCGAGCCCGGACCCACGACGATTGGCCCGATTCCGGGAACCAGCGCGACTCTTGGGGTTACCTTCAGACCTGCATCGGGATACACCGCCATGACGTCGATCCCAGGTGCGGCGAGCCCAAACCAGTTTGCGATCGCGCTCAATGGATGTCAGTACGTCACTCTGGATGGACGCGCCGGAGGGACAGGCAGCACACGCAGCTGGACTATTCAGAGTACCGGATCGACAAACGGCCAGTCGGCAATCCGATTTCTGAATACACCGGGTTCAACCAGTAACAACACGATCAAATATTGCATTCTCAACGCTGATGCCACGGGCACCACGGCGGCTCTTGTTGCAATGACTGTCGGAACGACGGGCAATCTGTACCAGAACAACATCATTGAACATAACCTCATTGAATCCGGGCCTGGGACCGGACTAAGAGCGTACGCAGTGAGTTATGGTTTCTCGAATACCGGCGCAGCACATACGGGGAATGTCCTACGCCACAACGTAATTCGCCGGTTCAATGAGAATGGTGTGAGGATTACCGGCACTGTCCCGGGACTCCAAGTGCACGATAACGAGGTCCATTTTGAAGCTCCTCTTGCA
>Ga0326597_10015292_pt1 | contig 10038 bp, 12 predicted proteins | sample RVTome_12_FD_203789 | JGI IMG/M metagenome (GOLD analysis project Ga0326597, IMG submission 203789) | Soil microbial communities from uranium-contaminated site in the Upper Colorado River Basin, Wyoming, United States - RVT100D185 | ecosystem: Environmental > Terrestrial > Soil > Contaminated >...
CTCTCGCGCTCGCCTGCGGCGGCGACTCCGCCGCCGACTCCACCGCGGACGGGTCGTTGCGCGGCAGGATCACCGTCTTCGCCGCCGCCTCCCTGACCGAGGCGTTCGAGGAGATCACGACTCGCTTCGAAGCGCTGCACCCGGCAACGGAGGTCGTCTTCAACTTCGCCGGCAGCCCAACCCTGCGCTTGCAGCTCGAGCTCGGCGCCCGCGCCGACGTCTTCGCCAGCGCCGATCAGGCGCAGCTGGCCCGCGCGCAGGCGAGCGGCAGCGTCCGCGCCGACGACGCCGTCTTCGCCAGCAACACGCTCGTCGTCATCCTGCCCGCCGCCAACCCTGCGGCGATCGAAGCCTTGGCCGACCTCAAGCGCGACGGCCTGAAGCTGGTCATCGCGGACGAAGCGGTGCCGGCCGGCGCCTACACCCGCGAGCTGCTCGCGGCGCTGGCGGCCGACCCCGCCTTCGGCGCCGGCTTCGCCGACGCCGTCCTCGCCAACGTCGTCTCGCTGGAGAGCAACGTCAAGCAGGTCGTCGCCAAGGTCGAGCTCGGCGAGGCCGACGCCGGCATCGTCTATCGCTCCGACGTAACGCCGGCCGTGGCGCCCAGGCTGGCCCGGATCGAGCTGCCGGCGGCGCTGAACGTCCGGGCCGAGTACGCCGTTGCCCTGACGCGCGACGCGGCCAACGCCGCCGTCGCCCGCGCCTTCGTCGACTTTCTCCTCTCGCCGGCGGCTCAGGCCGTGATGAGGCAGCATGGCTTCTCCTAGGGCGCCGTCGCGGCCTTGGCGGGCCAACGACGCGTCGGTTGCCCTTGCGCCGCTGGCCCTGATCTTCGTCGCCTTCGTGGCGCTGCCGATCCTTGCCCTCGGCTGGCGCGCGGTGGAGAGCGGCGAGCTCGCCGCGAACCTGACCTCTAAGGTCGTGATCGATGCGCTGCGCCTGAGCGCGATCACGAGCACGCTCGCCCTGCTGCTGGCGATCCTCTTCGGCACGCCGGTCGCTTACCTGCTCGCGCGCCGGAGCTTCCCCGGCAAGGCGCTCGTCGACCTCCTCGTCGACTTGCCGATCGTCCTGCCGCCGACAGTCGCGGGCGTCGCCCTCCTCGTCGCCTTCGGCCGGACCGGCGTCCTCGGCGGCAGGCTCGACGCGATCGGCATCGAGGTCGCCTTCACGACCGCGGCCGTGGTCCTCGCCCAGGTCTTCGTCGCGGCGCCGTACTACATTCGGACCGTAAAAGCCGGCTTCGAGAGCATCAGCCCCGAGTACGAAGGCGTCGCCGCGACGCTCGGCGCCAGCCCGCTGCGCATCTTCTGGCGGATCATGGTCCCGCTCTCCTGGCCATCGCTGCTCGCGGGCGCGATCCTCTGCTGGGCGCGCGCCCTGAGCGAGCTCGGCGCGACTTTGCTGTTCGCGGGCAGCTTCCCGGGGCGAACGAGGACGCTGCCGCTGGCGATCCTCGGCGTCTTCGACGGCGGCGGCAACACGGACCTCGCGATCGCCCTTTCCGTGATCCTGATCGTCGCGGCCGCGATCCTCCTCGTCCTCCTCCGGCTCGTGGCTCGCACCGCCGCGCGGCCGCGGTACTGAGATGCTCAGCGTAGACTTCGAGCTGCGCCTCGGCGCCTTTCACCTCCGCCCCCGCTTCGAGGCGACGGACGAGCTCGTCGTCCTTCTCGGGCCCTCCGGCGCCGGCAAATCGCTGACCCTGCGGGCGATCGCCGGCCTCCTGCGGCCGGAAGCGGGCCGCATCGACCTGCCGGAGCGCGCGGTCTTCGACGCCGGGCGAGGTATCGACCTGCCGCCCCAGGCGCGCAACGTTGGCTACGTCGTCCAGGACCTCGCCCTCTTTCCCCACCTGAGCGTGGCGGAGAACGTCGGCTTCGCGCTCTCGGGCTGGGCGCGCTCCGCCGGCCGCGAGCGGGTAGCCGAGCTGATGACGCTGCTCGAGCTCGAGGGCCTCGAGTCGCGCCTGCCGCGCTCGCTCTCCGGCGGCCAGCAGCAGCGCGTTGCCCTGGGACGGGCGCTGGCGGCGCGGCCTCACGTCCTCCTCCTGGACGAGCCCTTCAGCGCCCTCGACGCTCCCGTGCGCACGGCGCTACGCCGCGAGGTCAGCCGCCTCCAGCGTCAGCTGGGGCTGGTCGCGGTCTTCGTCACGCACGACCTTCAGGAAGCGTTCGCCCTCGCCGACCGGGTCGCCGTCTACGACGCCGGCGCCGTGCTCCAGTTCGGCGCCAAGGCGGCGGTCTTTCGCCGGCCCGCCTCCGTCCGCGTCGCCGAGCTCCTCGACGCGCGCAACATCATCGCGGCCGAGGTCGTGGAGTCGACGGCGGAGTTCGTCGGCCTGAAGACGCCCTGGTTCACCGCCCGGGCGGCGCCGGACGCCGGCCTGCGCCCCGGCGACCGCGCCGCCCTCTGCATCCGGCCCGAGCACGTGATCATGCTCCGCCGCGACCGGCCCCACGCCAGCGGCCTCGACACGGTTCTAGACGTCGAGATCGTCGACGAGGTCGAGGCCGGCGCCAGCCATCGCCTCTATCTGCGCGTCGCGGGCGAGACGGGAGCGGAGCCGTGCCTGATCGAGGCGGACGTGCCGGCCCATCCTTACGACGTCATGGGCATCGCGACGCGGCGCGACTGGCGTTGCGCCCTGACACTGGAGCGGGCGGTGGCGATCCCGGCGAGCTGAGCCTGAGCGACCTGCCTAGGTGTAGTTCCCATCAGCGTTGTTTACAGGCGCGAGGCCGGCGGCTGGTTGCCGGTGCTGGTGTGCGGCCGAGCGTAATTGTAGTCCTGCAAGAAGATCGGCAGGGCATCCAGGCGTTCAGCGTTCGAGAAATACGGCCGCCGGTACGCCCATTCTCGCTGCAGCGTCTTGTTGAAGGCCTCTGCCTTGCCGTTGGTCTGAGGCCGGAAGGGCCGCGTGCGCTTGCGCTGGACTTCGAGCATTGAGGCCGCAGCAGCGAAGGCGTGCGAGCGGTAATAGCCGCCGTTGTCCGTGATCACCCGCTCCACGGCGATGCCGACCTGGGCGAAGGCCAGTGCAGCCCGGCAGCGGTAGTGCCCTTCTCGTCGGGCAGGGCTTCGGCGTAGGCGTAGCGGCTGTGGTCGTCGCCGGCCCTCGAGGCGCTCGACGGCTTCTTCGAGGCCGTAGCCGGGCCAGAAGGGAGCGTCGCGCCGCTGGACGGCGTCCCCTACCGCTTCAGCCGCACGCCGGCCCACGTCCGCCTGCCGGCGCCCGCCCTCGGCGAGCACAGCAGCGACGTACTGGGCCACTTTCTCAATCTCGGCGCCGCCGAGGTCGCCGCCCTGCTCGCCGTCGACTAACGGGTAGTGTCCTATTAGGACACTACCGACTAACGTCCTAGTTTGAATGCCGAACCGAGTATGACGTAAAGGTGGCATAGTGAGCGACACCTAGACTTTTCGCTAAGGCTTCGGAGGGCAGATTCCCGAGCTCGTAGCTGTAGAATGGCACCCTATTTGCTCGAGTTTCGCTCCACGCCCAAGCCACCACGGCCTGACGCCCGTATCCACGCCGACGAAACCCAGGAAGGGTTTCCACCGCAAGCTCGGAGGCACGCTGGTTTCCATCCTGGGTCCAAGCCGAAGTCACTGGCTCGCCATTCACGATGACTACATAGCGCCCTTTACGAACTACCACGTCTGGGAACTCGTCCGGCATGGGGCTGTGGTCGAAATAGCAGGCTTCCCAGGTGTCTGTCTGAACATCTGGAACGAACCCTTCAAGTATCCGGCTCACAGCCTCACGGCTCCTGAACGTGTCCTCTGGTTTCATTTATGGATTCCCGAATCTCAAAAGGAACATCGAATCGAAAGAAGAGCACGAACTCAGTGCCCGCACGGCTAATGGTCAAGACGGTTGAGTCGTCTTCAGAGGGACAGAGCAGGTCTCCATCAGCGTTGATCTGATTCTCGATCTCAAGATTCAGCCGGATGAGATCAATTGCCTTCATCTGCCCCTCCGCCTTTGTGTTTCCACCCGCCTCCGGCTAGGCCTGGAGAACCGGGTTGCAGCGCAGGATGAGGTCGATGCGACCGAGCTCCTCGCTCGCCTGCGCCATCGCCGCGACTTCGCCGGCGGCGCCGTTCTCGATCGGCACGACGACGGAGCGGCGGCCCAGGGCCCAGATCTCGTTCGCGATCGAGTGCAGCGCCGCCTCGGCCGGCAGGTCCGCCGCCGCGCCGCCCACGGCAACGTTGGCGCCGGCCTGCGCCAGCGCTACCACGACGGCGCGGTGGGCCGCACCGCCGTCGCCGCTGACCAAGACCGCCTTGCCTTCAAGATAACCCGGCGTCATCCCTCGCTCCTCCGCGGCCCCTCCACTAGGATAGCTCCATGACCCTGATCGGCTTCATCATGCTGGGCCTCGGCCTGCTCGTCTACCTCGCCGCCTTCGCCCAGGGCCCCGGCCCGACGATGGGCGACGACCCGCTGCAGGCCTCCCTCTTCTCGCTCGCGACGATCCTGCTGATCGGCGGCTTCGTCATCCTCGTCGTTATCTAGGCGCCACGGCCAACTGGCCCGTGGCCGCCGCCGCGAGCTCCAGTGCGAGCGCCGCTGCCGTTATCCCGGCGCCGCGACCGCGAGGACCTGGCCCGTCGTGGCGGTTGCTGACGGCGCCGCGAGCTCTAGGGCGAGCGCCGCCGCCGCCGCGCCCGCCGCCGGCGTGACGTCGATCGCGTTCACCGTTATCGAGTGCTGCTGCCACTCCGCCGCCAGCGCCGTTACGAGGCCGCGGAGGCCGGCGCGCGCCGTCGCATTGACTGCGCTCGCCGGTTCCCCTACAGCGTTGCCATAGTCCGCCACGACGACGATCCGGCCGCGGTCGCCCTGTCGCTCCGGCGGCAGCTCACGGCCGATCATCTCGCGCGCGACGCCGCGACAGGCGTAGAAGACGGCGCTCAGGTTGAGGCCGAGGACGCGAGCCCAGTCGGCGTCCGTGAGGCGCTCCGCCGGCTTGCTCAGGTCGAACGCCGGCGCCGTCACCAGCACGTCGATCGCGCCGAGCTCCTTCGCCACCTGGCGGATCGCGACCTGGACGTTCGCGCCGAGGCTCATGTCGATCGCCTCCGACGGGCCGCGCTGCCCTCCCTGGGCGAGCGAGCGCGCCAGGCGCTGGACGGTGAACGCCTCGTTCGCGTCCGTCGTCGCCGTCGTCAGCGCGACCGTCGCGCCGGCCTCCGCGAAAGCGACGGCGATCGCCCGCCCGGCCTCGCTCGCCGCGCCCATCACCAGGACCTTGCGGTCGCTCAGGTCGGGGGCGTCCCTCGCCATCGTCTCCTGCTCCTTTGCCGGCCGCGGGCCGCCCGCCCGTCGGCGGGCGGCCCCTACTCCGGCAGCTTCGCCGTCAGCCGCGCGAGGAGGTAGATGTCCAGGGCATCCGCGTACTCGTGGACGAACTCGAGGTGGCCGCGCCGCACCAGCGGGTTCAGCTCCCGCTGCGTCACCAGCCGCCGCTCGAACGCCGGGTCCCTGGGGAAGTCGGCGAGGCCGCCGGCCTCGACGCCGTAGACGGCCTGATAGGTGATCGTGCCCGACGCCAGCGTCTTCGAGGCGCTGGTCGCCCGGTAACGGAAGTGGCCGAGGTGGGTCGCCGTCGCCTGGAGAATGCCCACCTGGTCTGCCGCGATCCGCGCGATCGCCCGCGCCGCCGTCTCGCCCGCCGCGACGTCGCCCTCCGGCAGCGCCATGGCCCCATCTCGCCAGGCCACCACGGCTCGCTCGCCGCGGTAGGGCAGCAGCGTGACGTGGGTCAGCGCCGCGCCCGGCGGCAGGTCGTCGAACTCCCAGGCGGCCAACGCCTCCTCGCCGAGGCGCTTCTCCGAGTAGGGCTTGCGCTCGAACTCGCGCGGCTGCAGCGCCGCCGTCATTTTGGCCTCGCCGATGCTATCGTCCTTCGCCGCGTCTGAGTCGGTCGTCAATCTTCCCGCCGCCTTTCCCCTTCATTCTCGAAGAGCGGCGAGCGCCGCGCAAGCGTCAGGGCGCTGCCGACGTCCTGGTCGCCGCGGTCCCTTCAGCAGCGCCCTAAAGGATCGCCTCGATCTCGCTGGCGAGGCGCGCGGCGCCGAGCAGGCCGAACAGCGCCACGCCGCCCACCCCGAGGCGGCGATGCCATGCCGGTCGGCTCGCCAAGCCCGCCTCCCCGTCGGCGTAGTAGCCGGCCCAGCCGGTGATCGTCGCCACGGCTACGGCGATCAATGCAAGCCCGCCCGGCCAGGTAGGCAGCCTCCCGGCGTCGAAGAAGAGGAAGACGCCGAGGAAAGGGAGCGCGAACACCAGACCCAAACCTGCCAGGCCCCCGAACACGACGGATGCGCTCTGTCCAGAAGGCAGACGCTGCTCGAGAAGGCCGTCGAATCCGGCCGTAGCGATGCCGGTTAGCCCGACGAGCAGCACAAACATCGCGACATGAAGCGCTGGCGGATCGAGAATCTGAAAGTCACGGTTTTCGGCATCGACGACAGCGGCGCTGCCGGTGAAAACGGCGAGCAAGCCGGCGAACAGCAGGCGGCGCGGTGGATCACGTGGGAGCCAGTCCCGAACTATCACCCAGACCGTGCCGACCAGCAGGCCGCCGGCGATCCCGATGAAAATGATCAACTCCAGAGTGCCGCCGAGCGTGATCTCCCCAACAACGTTCTCGTTCTCGGTAAGGACGCCCCTGGCCTCCGGGTTCAGCAGCGCCGAGATCCGCATTACGACGCGGGATCCGAAGCCGAGAAAGAGCACGCCCGCGAGCGTGCCCGCGAGCCCGCCACGGAAGATGTCTCGCATCAGGACATAGAGATGGTGGAGCTCGGCTTGAGCCTGGTCCGGCCGTGGGGTGATCGTCATGCGGCACCCATCTTACGCGTTCGAAGCCAAGCGCTCTCGTGGCTCGTTACGCCGCCGGTAAGCGTCCTCAGACCGGCTACGCCTAGATTGCATTCACGGTGACGAAGTAGCCGTCCGGGTCGCGCAGGGTGAAACCGATGGTGCCGGGCCCGTCGTCGAAAGGTGCAGGCTCCGTCTCGAAGCGTGACACCAGGCTGCGCGCCCTCGCCAGCGTGTCGTCGAAGTCATCGACGCGAAAGAAGAGCAGGGCGCCGTTACCTGGCGCTTCCTTCCCAGGCCTCAGCAGCGGCGGCCCGCCGCCGTGCCCACCCCACTCGTGGAGTCCGAGGAGGACCGTCCCGTCATCGTCGCTGATCATGTCGAAGTCGTCGTGGTTAGGCGGCCTCTGCGACTGCCCGAACAGTGACACGTAGAAGCGGCTGCTCGCCGCAACGTCCTTGACACCGATAATCGGCCAGCTGCGCTTCATCGTCTCCCTCCTGCTACGCGGTCAAACGTCCCCGTGCGTTGCTCTTTAGACAGCCGGGGCGTTCCGGCGACGAGCGCAGATACATAATGCCGCCGGGCGCTCGAAGGCCGGCGGCTTTGCGGACCTTCGGGCTCTGGTCAAAGTCGCGAGCCTGTTCAAGAGCGACCCGAACGTCGTCGCGAGAATGCACGGCAGGAAACACGAGCTGGATTGCCTCCACACGTACTCGAACGCTCTCATCTTCGGCCAGCATTCTCAGTGCCAACGGAACGGACTCGTCCTCACCCGGACGACATTCGCCTTCCTTGCACTTGTCGCAAGCCAGGGCATGTAACGCCCACGCTCGAACTTCGTCGTTCTCGTGAGAAAGGTTCTCAATCAACTCTGGCACTGCCTCCTCGTCGAGGAAGTGGTCGAGAACAATGCAGCAGCCGACGCGGCTGACGGGGTCTGGATGGCGTGATCCCCGACGCAATGCAGGCGTAGCCAACGGCCCAGCCTCCATTAGGCTGTGCAGAGCATCTTTGGCGCGATGCTTTACACCGAGATTCTCGACTAGCTGCCAGTGATCATCCATCGTAAACGTAGTATACGCAGTCGACCGGGATTATGAATGAGGCTCAGCCTCCTCCTCCTTGCTCCCAGATTCGGGCGGCGCCTATAATCGGCACACTGCCGTCCCGGAGGTCAGCTCTCATGTCGACGCCCCACGCCTACTTCCAAAAGCAGGTCATGCCCTTGGCAGACGCCAAGCTCGGCATCATGACCCACGCCTTCAACTACGGCACGGGCGTATTCGAGGGCATCCGCGGCAACTGGAACGCCGACGACGAGACCGTCTACCTCTTCCGCGTCCAGGCGCACCTGCGCCGCCTCGCCATGAGCGCCAAGATCATCCGCACCGACCTCGGCCATACCGCCGAGGAGCTCACCGCGCTGATCAAGCAGATCGTCACGCTCTCCGGTATCCGCGAGGACCAGTACGTCCGCCCCCTCGCCTACAAGAGCTCCGAGGCCCTCGGCGTCCGCGTCCACGACCTCGAGGACGACCTCCTGATCTTCGTCGCCCCCTTCGGTCCCTACCTCGACATCAACGCCGGCATCCGCTGCCAGACCTCCACCTGGCGCCGCGTCGAGGACACCACCATACCGGCCCGCGCCAAGACCACCGCCGCCTATCTCAACTCCGCACTCGCGAAGACGGAGGCGATCGAGAACGGCTTCGACGAGGCGATCCTCCTCAACCAGGATGGCCACGTCTCCGAGGGCAGCGGCGAGAACATCGTCATCGTCCGTGACGGCCGCCTGATCACGCCCGCCCGCTCCGACAACGTCCTCGAGGGCATCACCCTCGCCACCGTCGCGGAGCTCGCGACCGAGGAGCTCGGCCTCGAGGTCGTCGAGCGGACGATCAACCGCTCCGAGTTCTACGTCGCCGACGAGGCCTTCATGACCGGCACCGCCGCCCACGTCACGCCGATCATCGAGGTCGACCGCCGCAGCGTCGGCGACGGCCAGATCGGCCCGATCTCGAAGCGCCTCCAGGAGCTTTATTTCGCCGCCATCTACGGCCGCTCACCGAAGTACGCCCATTGGTGCACGCCCGTTCCCCTGCGCCAGCCCGTGCGCCAGGAGGCCTGAGAGGCGCTCGAGCCCGCCCGACCCGCCGCCTAGCCAGAGGAGAGAATGCCCTCATTCACCGTCTTCCGTCCGGTGGCCACCTTCGGGACGCTCTGTGGCGTCGTCGTCGCCTCGCTCGCCCTCCTCATCGCCGCCGTCCTCCTCCTCAAGGCGCTGGCCATGGAGGTCTCGACCTCCCAGATACCGCCGTTCGTCGCCGCCGCCGTCTTCGTCGGCCTCGCCGCTCTTTACGCCTACTGGACCTGGGGCTGCTTTACGCTGAGCTACATCATCGACCGCAACTCGCTCTCGATCCGCTGGGGCGGCCTGCGCCAGGTGATCCCGATCGGCAACATCGAGGCACTCGTCCCGGCCGTCGCCGGCGAGCCCCTCCAGATCGAAGGCGTCAGCTGGGTCGGCCATCACGTCGGCCGCGCGACGGTCGAGCCCTTCGGCGAGGTCCTCTTCTACTCGAGCCACCGCGAGCCGGACGAGGTGCTCTACGTCCAGACTCCCTGGGAGGTCTACGCGATCTCCGTGCCCGACAATGACGCCTTCGCCGCGGCCCTGGAGGCGCACCGCGAGCGCGGCATACTCTTCGAGCAGCGCCAGGCCGTGCATCGCTGGGGCATCGCCGCCCAGTCCTTCTGGCTCGACCCGACGGCGCGCGTACTGACGCTCGTCCTGATCGGCGCCTTCCTCGTCGTCCTCGCCTACGTCCTCGATACCTACCCCGACCTCAGCCAGACGGTCCGGCTGCGCTTCCCGTCGCTCGGTGGCATCATCCAGGTCAGCGACAAGTCGCAGCTCCTCGACATCCCCCGCTCCGCCCTCGGCTTTGCCGCCGTCAACCTCGGCCTCGCCGTCCTCCTCCACGGCTGGGAGCGCATGGTGAGCTACGTCCTCCTCCTCGCCGCGATCACGATCCAGATCGTCCTCCTCGTCGCCGCCATCGTCGCCGTCGCCTAGCTCGTCGGGAAAGCTTCACCGTGGTTGGACGCGGCAGCCCTCGCCCCCACGCAGTGGGCCCACACGGTGGGCGTGCTCCAGCGCGGCAGCCCTCGCCCCCACGCAGTGGGCCCACACGATGAGC
>Ga0326597_10015293_pt1 | contig 10038 bp, 9 predicted proteins | sample RVTome_12_FD_203789 | JGI IMG/M metagenome (GOLD analysis project Ga0326597, IMG submission 203789) | Soil microbial communities from uranium-contaminated site in the Upper Colorado River Basin, Wyoming, United States - RVT100D185 | ecosystem: Environmental > Terrestrial > Soil > Contaminated >...
AGTACGAGGCTGCATTGCCGAGAGTGAAGGCGGCGATATCGCCGCCTTCACTCTCGATCAACCAGAACTGTCCCTGATTCTCCTGTCTCACCCATAGGGTGCAGTCCACGTCTCTGACCCCGATTTTTTCAGGCGAGGCGCGCCGGCGATGGTGAACGTCGTCAGGCGCGCGCGGACGCAGCGGCGCCCCCTCCACCACCCCGTCGCGGTGGCGCCGGCGATTCCCCCACCTCTCCCCGGCCCTCTCCGCCTCCGCGGGGCGGAGAGGGAGACGATACCGGCGCAAGAAATGTGAATCCGATAGCCCGCTGCGCGGGGGAGGACGAGCGGGATGCGCCGGCGGGCGCAGGCGCCGCCTGCGCCGTCGCAGCGCCAGGGCCTCTCTCCATCGTCATCGCCCCATCGTCATCGCCGCGCCCCGACCCGGCGATCCGACGCGGCACCGCGGGACGGAGGACGGGATGCCACCCCGGCGGCGGGCTGGTGCGCCGGCCCGCCGGACGGGCCGGGCGCAATAAACCTGCGGCGGAACGGAAGGGGTGTCGGAAAATTTTACAGTTCCGGGCGGCGCCGGGCCGCATTAACCGGCGAACCCCGCGGAAAAGGCCGGGTTAACCCGACTGGCACGGGATTTGCATGGCTTACCGCCAGGGATGGGGCGGCAGCGCCCCGGGCCTGAAAAGGCCGCAGAACGTCCGGAGTTATCGGAAATGAGAAAATCCGTCGTTGCAACGTTTCTGGCAGGGTGCGCCCTCGGCCTGTCGGTTCCGGCCGCCGCCGGGCCCCTGTTCCTCACCGGCCACGATCCGGACTTCCATGCCCAGGGCAGCGTCGGTGCGCGGAACCTGCTCAATGTCGGGCTGAGCTTCGCGACCGGGGGAACCCACAACGTCGCCGGCAGCAAGTTTCTCTGGGTGGAATCGCGCATCGCGCCGCCGGGCGGACACCTGATCGGCGAGAACGGGCTCGTGGCCATCGGCCTGACGCTGGGCGTCCATTACGACCGCGCCAACGCGGCCGAACTCGCCACGGCCAACCTGTCGAACTACACCGCCATCGCCATCGCGTCGTCGTTCGGCGGGCTGCTGACCCGCGACGAGCTGGACGGGCTGATCGCCCGCAAGACCGACATCGAGAATTTCGTCAACGCCGGCGGCGGCATCTTCGCCGCGGCCGAATGCGACAACTGCGGCGCGGATCTGCTCGGGGTCAACCCCGCCCTGTTCGGCTACCTGCCGGTGACGGTGACGTCCATCGGCGCCAACCCGCCCTTCACAGTGACGACGTTCGGCGCCTCGCTCGGCCTCACCAATGCGGATCTCAACGACCCGACCCACAACTCGTTCGGCCTGGTCGGCGGGCTCAACGTGGTCGATACCGACGCCGCCAGCAACGCGACGACGCTGGCCGGCACCGTCACCATCTCCGGCGGAACCTTCATCCCGGCGCCCGAACCGGCCTCGCTCGCCGTTCTCGGGCTCGGCCTCGCCGTGATCGGGCTGCAGCGGCGCCGGCGCGCACGCTGACGGCGATCCCGTAACCCGACACCGAACGGCGGCCCCCGGGCCGCCGTTTCCCTTTCGCCGCCTGGCGGGACCGACGGTTCGTCGCATAAACGCCCCGTCATCCCGGGCGCGGTGCAGCGTGCAACGGTGCACGGCAGACCCGGGACCCGACGTCGCACCGAGCAGCGTCAGGTCCCGGCTCGCGCTCCGCCTGGCGAGGATGACAGGGCAAATCGAACCGATGCCCGCCCCCCTGCGTCCCCCGGCCCCATTTGACAGAACGGCGCAGGCGGCCATCATGGGCGCACACGCAGCAGGGAGATTATTGATGACCGACAACTGGCGTAGCTGGAAGGAATGGCCGGAACTGATCCTCGACCGGATGGAGGATGCCGGGGTGGCGCGCATCACCCTCAACCGGCCGGACAAGCGCAACGCGCTCAATGCGCCGCTGGTGGCGGCGTTCTTCGACTCGCTGGAGCTGGTGCGCGCCGACCGCGAGATCAGGACGGTGATCACCCGCGGCGCCGGGCCGGTGTTCAGCTCCGGGCTCGACCTGCATTTCCTGCGCTCGGTGTCGGCGGAGAACCGCGACTGGGACCGCCCGACCCCCACCGTGCAGCTGGCCGAGGCGCTGCGCGCCTTTCCCCGCATCATGATCGCCCAGGTGCACGGCTACTGCCTCGGCGGCGCGCTCGGCATCATGAACTGTCACGACCTGGTGTTCGCCGCCGAGGACGCCCGGCTCGGCATGCCGGAGATCCTGCGCGGCAGCTTCGGCCAGCTGGTCACCTCGACGCTGCTGCACGGCGGCATCCCGGTCAAGAAGGTGACGCTGATGCAGCTGGTGGGCGAGAACATCAGCGGCGCCGAGGCCGACCGCTGGGGCGTCATCTCCGAGGCGGTGCCGGCCGACCGGCTGGAGGCGCGCGTCACCGAGGTGGCGCGGGGGATCGCCGCCCGCCACCTGGCGCCGCTGGAGCATTCCAAGATCACGGTGCAGATGGGCCGCGACCTGTCGCTGTCGCAGGCGATCCAACTCGACCAGCTGGTCGGCGCCCGGCTGCGCCGCACCATGGACCCGCTGGGCGACGTGGAAGGCTATCTCAAATCCCAGAAGGGCGGCCCCGACCTCACCTACAAGCGCCCCGACGTGTAGTTCCGCGCGACGTCGGCAAAAAGAAAGGGCCCGCCGAGGCGGACCCTTTCCGTTTTCGGCGTTATGCCGGAGGGCTTACATCATGCCGCCCATGCCGCCCATCCCGCCCATGTCGGGCATGGCGGGCGCCGCCTTGTCGTCCGGCTTCTCGGCCACCATCGCCTCGGTGGTGATGAGCAGCCCGGCCACCGACGCGGCGTCCTGCAGCGCGGAGCGCACCACCTTGGTGGGGTCGATGATGCCGGCCTTCACCAGGTCCTCGAACTCGCCGGTCTGGGCGTTGAACCCGTAGTTGGGGTTCTTGCCCTCGAGCAGCTTGCCGACGATGACGGCGCCCGACGCACCGGCGTTCTCGGCGATCTGCCACGCCGGCGAGCGGATGGCCTTGCGCACGATGTCGACGCCGACGCGCTGGTCGTCGTTGGCCGTCTTCACCTTGTCGAGCGCGCGGACGCCGTAGAGCAGCGCGACGCCGCCGCCGGGGACGATGCCTTCCTCCACCGCGGCGCGGGTGGCGTTCATGGCGTCCTCGACGCGGTCCTTGCGCTCCTTCACCTCGATCTCGGTGGCGCCGCCGACCTTGAGCACCGCAACGCCGCCGGCGAGCTTCGCCAGCCGCTCCTGCAGCTTCTCCTTGTCGTAGTCGGACGACGTGTCGTCGATCTGGGAGCGGATCTGGTTGCAGCGGCCCTGGATGTCGGCCTTCTTGCCGGCGCCCTCGACGATGGTGGTCTCTTCCTTGGTGATCATGATCTTCTTGGCCTTGCCAAGCATATCGATGGTCACGTTCTCGAGCTTGATGCCGAGATCCTCGCTGATCACCTGGCCGCCGGTCAGGATGGCGATGTCCTCGAGCATGGCCTTGCGGCGGTCACCGAAGCCCGGCGCCTTGACCGCGGCGATCTTGAGCGCGCCGCGCAGCTTGTTCACCACCAGGGTGGCGAGCGCCTCGCCCTCCACGTCCTCGGCGATGATCAGCAGCGGACGGCCCGCCTGGACAACCGACTCGAGCAGCGGCAGCATGGGCTGCAGCCCGGAGAGCTTCTTCTCGTGCAGCAGGACCAGCGGGCTTTCCAGCTCGCAGGTGAGCTTTTCCGCGTTGGTGATGAAGTAGGGCGAGAGATAGCCGCGGTCGAACTGCATGCCTTCGACCACGTCGAGCTCGGTTTCGAGGCCCTTCGCCTCTTCCACCGTGATCACGCCTTCCTTGCCCACCCTCTGCATGGCGGCGGCGATCATGTCGCCGATTTCCTTCTCGCCGTTCGCCGAGATGGTGCCGACCTGGCCGATCTCCTGCTCCGACTTGACCTTCTTCGAGCGTGACTTGAGGTCCTCGATCACCGCGGTGACCGCGAGATCGATGCCGCGCTTGAGGTCCATGGGGTTCATGCCCGCGGCGACCGCCTTGAGGCCCTCGCGCACGATGGCCTGGGCCAGCACCGTGGCGGTGGTGGTGCCGTCGCCGGCCTCGTCGTTGGTCTTCGAGGCCACTTCGCGCACCATCTGGGCGCCCATGTTCTCGAACTTGTCGGAGAGCGAGATCTCCTTGGCGACCGTCACGCCGTCCTTGGTGATGCGCGGTGCGCCGAACGACTTGTCGAGCACCACGTAGCGGCCCTTCGGCCCCAGCGTGACCTTGACCGCGTCGGCCAGAATATCGACACCGCGCAGGATCTTGCTGCGGGCGTCGGTACCGAACTTGACGTCTTTCGCTGCCATTTTCCTGCGTCCTTTATGCGATGATACCCATGATGTCGGACTCCTTCATGATCAGGTAGTCCTTGCCGTCGACTTTCACTTCCGTGCCCGACCACTTGCCGTACAGCACTCGGTCGCCCGCCTTGACGTCCGGCTTGATCACCTTGCCGTCGTCGCCGCGTGCGCCGTTGCCCACGGCAATGACCTTGCCCTCCTGGGGCTTTTCCTGGGCGGTGTCCGGAATGATGATGCCGCCCTTGGTCTTTTCCTCGGCCGTCAGCGCCTCGACGAGGACGCGGTCGTGCAGGGGCCTTAACTTCGCCATCTGATCGCTCCCGAAATCGGAATTTATGGAAGGGACGTGCCTGTTAGCACTCTCCCTTGATGAGTGCCAGCGTATATAGGCAGCGGCTCGGGATATGTCAAGACGGGCGACGGGAACCCGGACGTTCGCCGCGACCACGCGCCCCTTGCCCCGGCGGGGGCTCTGCCGTAACCAGAGATCATGACCACCGGCATCGCCCCGCGAAGCGCCGCCGCCCCGGCCTCCGGCCGCCGCGCCGTCGGCCTGTGGCTGGTCGTCTGCTGCGCCATGGTGTTCCTCATGGTCGTGCTGGGCGGCGCCACCCGGCTGACCGAAAGCGGGCTTTCCATGGTGGAATGGCGGCCGGTGACCGGCTGGCTGCCGCCGCTTTCCGATGCCGCGTGGCAGGCCAGCTTCGATGCCTACCGCAGGAGCCCCGAATTCCAGAAGATGAACTTCTGGATGTCGCTCGCCGACTACAAGGCGATCTTCTGGCTGGAATACATCCACCGCCTGTGGGGGCGGCTGATCGGCGTCGTCTTCCTGCTGCCGTTCCTGTGGTTCGCCCTGCGCCGGCGCATCGACGGGCGGCTCGGCTGGCAGCTGGCGGGGCTGTTCGTGCTCGGCGGGCTGCAGGGCGGGCTCGGCTGGTACATGGTGGCGAGCGGGCTGGTGGACCGCCCCGACGTGAGCCAGTACCGGCTCGCCGCCCACCTCGGCGTGGCGGTGGCGATCTACGGCTGGATGCTGTGGCTGGCGCTCGGCTGTCTCGCCCCGCGCCGGCGTGCGGCGGGCCCGCGGCCGCTGGGCGGAGCCGTGTGGCTGCTGATCGGTTGGGTCGGGCTGACCCTGGTGGCGGGCGCCTTCGTCGCCGGCATGGACGCCGGGTTCATCTACAACACCTACCCGCTGATGGGCGACCGGCTGGTGCCGGAGTCGGCGTTCGAGATGGCGCCGTGGTGGATCAACTTCTTCGAGAACGCGGCGCTGGTGCAGTTCGTCCACCGGCTGCTCGGCACCGCCCTGCCGTTCATCGCCCTCGGCTTCTGGCTGGCCGCGCGGCGGGCCGCCATTACCGACCGGGCCTGGCGCGCCGCCGGCTGGATGGCGCTGGCCGCTGTGCTGCAGATGGCGCTCGGCATCGCGACGCTGCTCGCCCACGTGCCGGTGCCGCTCGGCGTGGCGCACCAGGCGGGAGCGCAGGTGGTGCTCGGCCTGGCGCTGTGGACGGCGTACGAGCTGCGCGGCGACCGCCGGTTCTGACGGCGGAGGCCGACGCGGTTCCGTCCATCAGAAAGGCACGTCGCCGATCACCGAGGTGCGGTGCCGATGGTAAAGCGCGGCGAGACGCAGAGCGCCTGGCGCCCGGTCGCCACGCGCAGATCGTCCCGGTTCGGAATTGTCGACCGCGATGCCATGGCGGAGGGTCAGGCGGCGCCGTATGTGTCGGCGCCCGCCCGCGCGGCCTTCGTGCGCGGGAACAGCACGGCGCCGGCCAGGTAGCCGGCGGTGCAGAAGGCGAGGCCGTAGAGGTTGAGGCCGAGATCGTCGGCGTAGCTGCCGCCGCCGATGTTCAGCCACGCCGGGAAGATGGCGGCGCCGGTCGCGCCTTCCACCGTCTTCAGCACGCCGAACAGGAGCCCCGGCCAGAACGCCAGGTGGAAGCTCGCCGGTCCCGCCGAACGCACGAAGGCGAGCAGGAACACGGGCGCGAGGCCCATCACCATGGTGCCGCTGATGGTGGTGGCGGCGATGATGGCCGGCCCCGCCCCGCCGAGATAGAGGGCGAACAGCGGCAGGTTGCCGGCGAGCGCCAGCGTCACCATGGCCCAGCGGCCGAAGCGGCGCTGGCCCTCGTCGGGCGCCCCGCCGCGCGCCGGCCAGTCGATGGCGGCGAGCTTGGCGGTGGAGGCGAAGGTGGAATCCAGCGTCGAGCCGGCGCTGGTCAGCATGATGGCGTTGAACACGAGCAGCAGGGGCAGGCCGAACGCGGCCGGCACCGCCACCGACGCCGTGCCGGAAAGGCCGAAGGCGCGCGCGTGCAGCCCGACGATGGAGAACAGCAGGATGAACGCGCCGGACAGCAGGCCGGCGAGCAGAAAGGCCCTGAGCATGACACCGGGCCGGGTGATGAAGCCGCGGTCGGTCATCACCGGATCGTGGAACGGATAGCTCAGCACCTGCACCGCGGCGAGGCCGACGAAGGTAAGCCCGGCGAGGCCGACATCGGCCGGCACCGGCGGCAGGCCGCGCGCCACCAGCGGCGGCAGCACAACCATCAGCACCGCGGCGAGCAGCACGGCGGCGAGCAGCATCTGGCCGAAATCGGTCAGCAGCGACGAGCGCAGGCCCCCGCGCCAGCTGTAGACCATGGTGAAGCCGGTGATCGCCGCCGCCGCGGCCCAGTAGGCGGCCGACCCTTCGACGCCGAAATAGAGCGCGCCCACCTTGGTGTTGGACCACACCTCGTTGAACAGCCGGACGGCGATGGCGATGAGGAACAGCCGGGCGCAGAGCGGCCCGTACTTGGCGATCAGGAACCCCGACAGCGACGTATGCCCGCCGCGGGTGCGCAGCAGGTAGATGGCGATCCCCGCCACCGCGAAGCTGAGGTAATAGGTGGCGTAGCCGATGCCGCCGATGGGGCCGAAGGTGCGCGCGAGATCGGCGGCGTTGGCGATGGACTTGGCGAAGACCCAGGTGATGGCGGCGCTGAACACCAGCACCCAAAGCCCGGGCGGCGCCCCGCCCTCGCTGCCGCCGGCGAAGAACTGGCGGGCGGAAACCCGCCGCGGGCTGATCAGCCAGACGACGGCGCAGTAGCCGGCGAGGACGGCCCAGGGGGCGATCATGGCAACGATGTCGGTGGGCAAGGCGGCCTCTCCCGTCGCAGATGTTTCTTGTGCTTAACGGAACCCCCGCCCCACCACCATTGAACTTTTCGCGAGCCGCGCACGGGCGCCGGCGATCTGCGCTTGACGCCGGGCGGGCGCGGGACTATTCAGTCTCCGTTCCGTGGTGATTTGAGCCGACCGGCTTGCGGCCACGTAAAACAAGCGGCTAAAAGGTCGATGCGGGCGCGCCCCGACCTTCGCCGGTCGGGGCTTTTTGTTTTGCCTGTGTGCGCCCGGAAGAGGAGGGGACGATGACGGTGCAGCGGAAGGAAAAGGGGTGGCGGCCGCAGACACAGGCCGTGCGCGGCGGCACGCGCCGCAGCGCCTGGCAGGAAACCAACGAGGCGATCTTCGCCACCTCGGGCTTCGTCTACGACCGCGCCGAGGAGGCGGAGGCGGCGTTCAAGAACGAGATCGACCGCTTCATCTACTCGCGCTACGGCAACCCGACGCTGGAGATGTTCCAGGACCGGCTGGCCCTGATCGAGGGCGCGCCGGCCTGCCGGGCGACGGCGAGCGGCATGGCGGCGGTGTTCGCCGCGCTCGCCTGCCACGTGCGCGCGGGCGACCGGGTGGTGGGCAGCCGGGCGCTGTTCGGCTCGTGCCTCTACATCCTCACCGACGTCCTGCCCCGCTTCGGGGTCGAGACGGCGGTCGTCGACGGCACCGACCTCGACCAGTGGCGCGACGCGCTGAAGAAGAAGACCGCCGCGGTGTTCGTGGAGACGCCGTCCAACCCGGGGCTCGAGATCATCGATCTGCCGGCCGTATGCAAGCTGGCGCACAAGGCCGGCGCGCTGGTGGTGGTGGACAACGTGTTCGCGAGCCCGATCCTGCAGAAGCCTCTGCAGCTCGGCGCCGACATCGTGGTCTATTCCGCCACCAAGCACATCGACGGCCAGGGCCGGGTCATGGGCGGCGCCATCCTGGCGCCGGAGAAGTTCATCAACGAGACCCTGTCGCCGTTCTACCGCCACACCGGTCCGTCCATGAGCCCGTTCAATGCCTGGGTGCTGCTGAAGGGGCTGGAAACGCTGGCGCTGCGCATGGAGCGCCACTGCGCCAACGCGCAAGCGATCGCCGAGTTCCTGGAAAAACAGACGGGCGTGTCGCGCACCCTCTATCCGGGGCTGAAGAGCCATCCCCAGCACCGGCTGGCACGGAAGCAGATGTCGGCCTTCGGCAGCGTGGTGTGCCTCGACCTCGGCGGCAGCAAGAAGCGCGCCTTCCGTTTCATGAACGCGCTGAACCTGATCGACATCTCCAACAACATGGGCGACGCAAAGAGCCTCGCCACCCATCCGGCGACAACCACGCACCAGCGCATCTCGGCCGCCGACCGGACCCATCTCGGCATCACCGACGGGTTCGTGCGGCTGTCCATCGGGCTCGAGGACGTGGACGACCTGAAGGAGGACATCGCGGCGGCGCTGAAGAAGGCGCGGGCCTGAGGCGCGGGATATTCCGGCGCTGTCCCCTTTGATGGCGCCCGGTTCCGTTATAGAGTCGCGCTGCGCCGGCATCCGCCGTGCGGAAGGTGGTCGATGTATTCGAGCGTTACCAGGGCGATCCGCGTCATCGTCGAGCCGCATTATCTCGACGACCAGTCGTCGCCGTCCGACGACCATTACGTCTGGGCCTACCAGGTGCAGATCAGGAACGAGGGCAGCGAGACGGTGCAGCTGGTCAACCGCCACTGGCGCATCACCGACGCCATGGGGCGGGTGCAGGAAGTGCGCGGCGAGGGCGTGGTGGGCGAACAGCCGACGCTGAAGCCGGGCGACGCGTTCGAATACACCAGCGGCACGCCGCTGAGCACGCCGTCCGGCATCATGGTCGGCACCTACGAGATGGAGACCCCGGCCGGCGAGCGCTTCGACGTGGCCATTCCCGCCTTTTCCCTCGACAGCCCCTTCCAGGAACGCCGGCTGAACTAGATCGGACGGGCCCGGCCCGGCAGTTGCATTGGCGGTGACCCGTGCTATATCCGGACGGGTGCCCCGGCGGAGGGACGGGCGAGAGCGCGCCCCGTCCGCCGTTTTCCGGCCAGAAACCAGGGAGTCCGGCGGTGGCGACCAGCAAGAATGCCGTGGAAGTAAAATCCGTGCCGGCACGCCCCGGCCGTGAGGAAGCGGAAGCGGCGGTACGCACGCTGCTGCTGTGGGCGGGAGAGGACCCCGACCGCGAGGGTCTGCGCGACACGCCAAAGCGCGTGGTCTCGGCCTATCGCGAATGGTTCGGCGGCTACGACATGGACCCGGCCGACTACCTGTCGCGCACCTTCGAGGAGGTGGAGGGCTACGACGAGATGGTGGTGCTGCGCAACGTGCGGTTCGAATCGTTCTGCGAGCACCACATCGCCCCCATCATCGGCCAGGCGCATGTGGCCTATCTGCCGGACCGGCGCGTGGTGGGCATCTCCAAGCTGGCGCGGGTGGTAGACGCCTACGCCAAGCGGCTGCAGATCCAGGAGCGCAT
>Ga0326597_10015294_pt1 | contig 10038 bp, 7 predicted proteins | sample RVTome_12_FD_203789 | JGI IMG/M metagenome (GOLD analysis project Ga0326597, IMG submission 203789) | Soil microbial communities from uranium-contaminated site in the Upper Colorado River Basin, Wyoming, United States - RVT100D185 | ecosystem: Environmental > Terrestrial > Soil > Contaminated >...
AGTGGCGCATGTGGCAGACCCAGTTCCGCACACTCCAGCGGAGCATCAAAGACCCCCATGCCTTGTCCCTGGCCGCACCGGTGCAGGGAATCCGCCAGATCTGGTTGTCGGATTTGGATCGGGTCGATCGTTGTACCTCTTGCCATTTGGGGGCGGACGATCCCGACTTCTCACGCGAGCCGCAGCCGTTCCGGACCCACAGCGAGACCTGGCTCAAGACCCATCCTCCAGACCGGTTCGGTTGCACCTCCTGCCATGGGGGTCAGGGTGAAGCCACCACCTATCGGGACGCCGCCCATCAGCCGATTCCACATTGGCCGGAGCCGATGCGACCGCCCGAACTGATGGAGGCCAATTGTGGGGCTTGCCATCGAGAACGCAAACCGCGCCAGGCGCATTGGTTGGAGCAAGGTCGTGAGCTGATCGCCGCGGCTAATTGCGCCGCCTGCCACGATATCCCCGGCTTCCGTGTGGACGAGGTTCGTGCGCCCCGGCTCGAGAACGAAGGCACCAAGGTTCGTCCCGATTGGGTTTCGCGCTGGCTGGCCAATCCCAAAGCCTACCTGCCGCGCTCGCGCATGCCGAATTTTCGGCTCGAACCGGATGAGATCGAAGCTTTGGCCGCCTTCTTGCTCTCGCAACGCTCCATCCAGCCGGTCGATTCCTCCGCAGTCGACTGGAGCAAAGCCGATCCTGATCACGGCCGGGCGTTGTTCGGCGAGGCCCGCTGCATCACTTGCCACATGATCGACGAGCGCGGCGGGACCCTCGGACCGGATCTGTCACGCATCGGCAGCAAGGTGCACCGGGAATGGCTGTTCAGCTTCCTCAAAGACCCGGCGCGCGATCAACCGGAAACGCTCATGGTTCAGTACCGCTTCACCGACCAGGAGATCCGGGACCTGGTTGCCTACCTCACCACGGAACTGATCGACCCCGAAGCTCCCAGCGCGCCGTCGGAGCCAGGTTACCTGGATCCGAAGCTGGTCGAAGCTGGACGCCAGGCGTTCGTGCGGCACGGTTGTTACAGCTGTCACCGATTTGCTGGGCTAGTGGCGCAGGGCAAGATCGGCCCCAGCTTGGCCGGCATTGCCGATCGCGCGGTCGATGAAAGTCTGTTTCACGGTGAAGAAATTCTGCCGACCCTGCCCAATTGGTTGTTCGTCAAACTGCGGACTCCGGAAAAACTCGTCGTGGCCTCGCGGATGCCGACCTACGAGTTCAGTGAGGTGGAGACGGCCGCCCTGACGGTGGCGCTGCTGAGTCTGAGAACCGCGGACCTCCCCGCCTCGCGGGTCACCAGCGAGCCCGCGGTGGAGCCGTACCAACCCCAGGGCGAGTTCGGGGCCCTGGTCCGGCGCTACCGCTGTCTTTCGTGCCACCAAGTCCGCGGATCCGGTGGCACGCTCTCGACCGTACCGCTCGACCGAATTGCCAGCCAGCTGCAGCGCGACTATACCGAATCCTACTTGCTGAATCCCGGTGCGGTGCGGGTTAGCGTAGAAGCGCGGATGCCTCACTTCCACATGAGCGCCGCCGAGGCCAAAGCGCTAGCGACGTTCATGTCGATGGCATTCGTCGACGACGCCTTGGAGGCACCGATCACTTCGGATTCCGAGGCGGCCCGCCAAGGCCAACAGTTGTTCGAGAAGCTGGGGTGCCGCGGCTGTCACATCGTTGGCGGTCAGGGAGGATACGTAGGCCCCGACCTGAGCGAGAGCGGGCGCCGGTTGAAGCCCGGCTGGACCCAAGCCTGGCTGCTGGAGCCGGAGAAGTGGAAACCCGGCACGCTCCAACCCGACTACGGTCTTAAGCCCGAGGAGGCACGCGCGTTGACCGCTTACCTGATGAGTCTCGGTCCCGCGGGCCAGGAGCATCGCGAGTGAGGCCCAGACTCCTATTGCTGTCCGGCATGCTGCCGCTTCTGTGGGCCTGCGGCGGAGCAGGCAGGCCGGCTCCGGCTGATCCGCTGCTGGAGGTCTTTCGTCGGCAGGCTCGCGAGGAAGGCCTGAGCCCACCGCAGACCGAAGGCAAACGCCTCTTTGCCCGCTACTGCGAAACCTGTCACGGACCCGTCGGCGGTGGCGACGGGCAGAACGCTTACAATCTGCAGCCCAGCCCGCCGGACTTTGCAGAGTCCTTGCATTCCCATCCTTCCTCGTACTGGCGCAGGATCGTCGCGGGTGGCAGCGCCGCGGTCGGGCGTTCAGCTCTGTGTCCGCCGTGGGGACGCGCGCTGGCACATGAGGAGATCGATGCGGTGGTCGAGTACCTGAAAGTGTTGGCTCGTCCCGCTGCAGGCTCCTAGGAGCCTGCAGCGGCAGAAAGGATGGGTCGCGCTGGCTCCTAGGGGGCGGCTCTTGGCGAGACAACTACCTGCAGCGTCAAAAACAAAGGGCCGCTGCTCCTGGATAGCTAGGAGCAAGACCGGCCCGAAATAGCTCTGGCTCCTCAGGTAGGATTCGAACCTACAACCCTCCGGTTAACAGCCGGATGCTCTACCGTTGAGCTACTGAGGAAGGATCTGGAAACCTGAATTTTCATTGCACCGGGGCTGCGAGTCAAGGTTGAGCGCAGGGACAGGGGGCTGAGGCTTCCCTATTGCAGGAAGGCTTCGATCTTGGCCTTGGCGCGGAGCTGTTGGATGAGCTCGGCCAGCCGCTGCTGATGTTTCTGCTCGATCAGGGAGCTGCGAATCTGGCCGCGGATGTCTTCGAAGGCGTAGGTGCGCTGCGGCCGCCGTTCGCTTACCAGCAGCAGATGGTAGCCTGCCGCGGTGGTGAGGATCGGGCTGACTTGACCGGCGGCCAGCGCAAAGGCGGCCTTCACCAGCTCCGGCGCCAGCGAACTCCCACCGGATTCCGAGCTGCGCGTAAACCAGCCCAGGTCCCCGCCGGTCGCCGCCGAAGTGGCGTCCTGACTGTGCCGTCGCGCCACCGCGGCGAAGTTGCCGCTCGCCTGGACCAACTTCTGGCACTCCTCGATCTGGGCCCGCGCCTGTTGTTTGGTTTCCAGGTCGGTTTCCGGCGGCGCCTTGATCAGGATCTGACTGACCCGGATCTCCTCCGGGGCGACCAGCTGGGAGCGGTTGGCATCGTACCAATCCTGCAACTCCTCTTCGCTCGCGCCGATGGTTCGTCCAATGCGCCGCTCCACCAATTCGGCGATCGCCAGGTCCTTGCGCAGGTCGGCGCGCAGGCGGGCTTCATCGTAGGCGCCGCTGGCGACCGCTTTGTCGAAGCTCTCTTGGCCGGGGAAGTTAGCACGCAGCTCTTTGAGCTTGGCCTCGACCTGGGCGGCCTCGACGCGGATGCCGGCCTGGGTCGCCTCCTGATAGAGCAGGGTGGCGTCGACCAACCGATCGAGGATGGCGCGCTCGAGCGTTTGGGTGCGCTGCGGATTCTGGGAACGGTCCGGGTTGGCCCGCAGATAGCTCTGATAAAGGCCCCAGAACTGGTCGCGGCTGATCTCTTCCCCGTTGACCTTGGCGACCACGGCGGGAAAATCGGTCGGTTGGGGCGGCGCCGCGGCAGCGGCCGCGACCAGCAGCGGGCTGATCAGGATCCAGTCACACTTCATGTTCAAAAACCTTGTCGCTCGTCGGGAGCAGGAGGAAGGAAAAGGCGGCCCGGCCAAGCCGGGCCGCAGGGTCCTGGTTGCTAGCGGCGGCGCTTGCGGCGGGCCTTGCGGCTCTTGAGCCGGCGCTTCTCGCTCTTGGTGAGGTGATAGCGTTTGCTCTTGAGTTCCGATTGGATTTTGAGCTCCGAGCAGCGGCGCTTGAACCGTCGCAGCATCTGTTCGATGGTCTCGCCATCCTTGCGCAGAATGCTGGTGTCTTTGATCGAACGTGCAAAGCCGGGGCGCTCGCGCCGCTCGCCTTCTTCCTCGGCCGGTTCAGCGCCCCGCGAGCGGGAAGGCCGGCGGCTTGGGCGCTCGGTGGAGGCTTCCTCTGGCGCAGGAGACTCTTTGTGCGCTGCCGCGCCCGGCTCGGAGAGCCCTTCAGCCTCCTCTTCGGCGGTGGCGATGGAGCGGTCGTCGTCCGCATCTCCCGGGGAAGTTCGTTTCTGAGGGGACAGTCTCTATCACCTCTTTTCCTATCTCAGCGTAAACTTTAAGGCTACTGGCCGCTTCTTCCCAAGTCAAGCCTGGAAACGGAGCTGCCGGAACTGTCTTGAGAAATAGGCTGCAGCGTGGCCGGCGCCGGCCCGCCGCCCACGGGGTATACTCATCGGCCTATGTCTAGCCGCCATCGCGACCCAGGCGCCGAGCCGCGGAGACGTGCCAAAAGGCTGCGCCGATTGATCCACCTCGCGATCGCCCACGGGCTTACCGCACTGTTCGTCTCGGTCTCCCTGCTGCGGATCCACGTTTTCAGTGAGTATGCCGGCGCACCCGCCTGTGGGCTCGGGCCCGCCACCGACTGCTATCGGGTGGCCCGGACCGAATACGCCGAGCTGCTAGGCTGGCCGGTGGCGGCCTATGCCGGCCTGTTCTTTCTTGCGATCCTGGTGCTGCTGCTGGTGGCCCGGCGGCGGGTGCGGCTGCAGGCTCCGGCGCTTGCGCTGGTGGCGCTGCTGGCCGGCCTGGGCCTGCTCGAAGGACTCTATCTGATCGGCATCCAGGCCTTGGTGATCGAAACCTGGTGCCTGCTGTGCCTGGCGCTCGATGTGCTGCTGCTGGGCCTGGTGATCGCGGGCGCGGCAGCTTGGCCGAGACGAGCTGGCCTGATCGCGCCTCATGCGGGGCGCTGGGCGCGTTGGGCGCTGCGCTCGAACCGTTCGCGGTTGGCCACCGCCGCGCTAGGCTTGGCGCTGGTCGCTTTCGTGGCCAGCGGTCTGGCGCTGCGCCAGGAGCGGGTCCGGCGCGACGCTGAGCGGGTCTTCGTCGGCCGGCCGGTGGAGGCGACCTGGATGATCAACGGTCCGAGCCGTGGGGCCGACGACGCCAGCGTCACCATCGTCATGTTCAGCGATTACTTCTGCCCCTCCTGCGGCCGGGCGGCCGAAGTGATCGACGAGCTGCTGGCCGAGGATTCCGACGTGCGCCTGGTACACCAGGACTTTCCGCTCGACGCGCTCTGCAACCCGCTGATGTCGCAGACCGTGCATCCGCTGGCCTGCTGGGCCTCTCTGTTCGCGCAGTGTGCCGGCGCCCAGGGCCGCTACTGGGAATTTCACGATCAGCTCTTTGCCCGCCAGGCCTCGCTGACCGACAGCGGGCTCAAGGAGCTGGTGCTGGAGCTCAATCTCAACCCGCAGCGCTTCGAGTCCTGCATCAACGACCAGGCGGTCCAGGCGGGCCTCAGCCAGCGGATCGCCCGGGCCGGGCAGCTCCAAATTCAACGGACCCCGACCCTGTTCATCAACGGCTACCGGATCGAGGGCAATCCCGGATTGGAAGTGCTGCGTCGAATCGTGGAGCTCGCCCGCGCGGCCCGACTGGCTCAGAGGTAGCTGGGTGAGCTCTTGAGCAGGCCGAGCGTGTAGTCGGTCACCACCCGCGAGGGATTGATCTCCTCGCACTTATCGTCCTTGCCCAGATAGAGACGCGACTTCTCGAAGCGCTGGCGCTCGGCCTGGTAGGCCTGACGAAACTCCGCTGGCAGCTTCTCCATGGCGGCCAGATCGAAACCCATGGCCGCTCGAATCGCGTCGATGCTCTCCGGGATCACGTTGGACTCCTGGTGGACCGCCTGCTTGACGAACACCCGGTTGTAGCCGTGGCCTTTGAAATAGCCGATCGAGTTCTCCCACACGCAGATCTCCATCATGTCGCCGCGGAAGTTGAACTCCAGATCTTTGGCGTAGTCGAGCACCTCGGCGGTGGAGTTGACATTTTCGTCTTTGGGGATGACCCGGACCCGCGGCGCAGCGCGGAGGATCTCGGCCACCGTCTCAATCTCGTAGCTGGGGTTGCGCAGGTCGAGCACCAGGTCGTGGACGTGCATCAGGGTGGTCGGCACGATGTACGCGGTGGTGAAGATCTCCAGTCGCGGCAGGATCGTGCGCACGTCGGGACCGTGATGGGAGGGCTGCTCGAACGAGGGCACGATCGCGTTGATCGGGCCTTTCTTGTGATCGTTGCTGTCGCTGCCGCGGCGGATCAACACCCCGTGGGCGTGACTGATCCCGAGTACCTTGTCGATCGCATGCAGCGTGCGGGCCATGCCGGTGGTGTTGCAGCTCACCACCCGAATATGGTCCTTGCCCAAGCTCTCGCTGTACTTGCACTGCGACACGAAGGAAATCTGGGCGACGTCCTTTTTCTCGCCGCCCTGGTAGATCGCCTTGACCCCGGCTTTCTCGTAGAGCGGCCGGTGCTGCGCGCCCAGCGGTTTGGGGGTGCAATCGACCACCACGTCCACCGACTTGAGCAGATCCTCGAAGCTGCCCGACGGTTCGATGCCGGCGAGCTTGAAGGCGGCCTGATCCTGATCGGACATCAAGAAGATGTTGATCTTCTTGCGGTGGCGCGCGGCCGCGATCTTGTAGCCGAAGGAGTTGGCGGTCACCCCGACCAGCTCCATATCCGGCTGGACGCGCACGGCGTCTGCGACCCGCTTTCCGATGGTGCCGTAACCGATGATGCCGACCTTGATCTCACCGTTTGCCATGACTCACCTCCGCGCCGCTGCCCTTCAGGCGGCGCGCTTCGATCACTATTTCAGTGGGGCCAAGCCCACGCCAGCCAACGCCCTATGCTGCTGAGGATAAGACACTTGTGTCCTCCAGGTCAACTGGTTTCCGCGCGCCCCCCGGGGGGCAGCCAGGGCCGGGGGCCCTGGGCGCCCGGTTGGCGGCTCACGCTCGCAGGCCCGGCCGCGGAAGCTATAATAGACAGGTAAAGCCTCGCAGCTAATCAGGAACCGATCGCTGAACGGGAGATAAGCAGATGGCTCATCGCCGAAGTCCCATCTATTTCGCCCTCGCCCTGCTGGCCATCGCCGGAGCGGCGCCGCTCCACGCCGACGACAAGCCCAAGAAAGAACACAAACGCTTCGTCACCGAGGAGGCCCATCTACTGATCACCCCGCCGGAACAGGCGCTCTGGGATCGACTCACGACCAACAAGGAGCGCGACGCGTTCATCGCCGATTTCTGGAAACGCCGCGATCCCACTCCTGAGACTCCCGGCAACGAGTTCAAGGACAAGTGGCTGCAGAGGATCGAGGAAGCCCGCAAGCTGGTCCGTGGTGAAAGACTGCCAGGCCCCGCGACCGAGCGCGGCCGGGTCCTGATGGCATTCGGGTCACCCGACGGGGTCCAGGAGGTTCGGCCCAGCTCGGGCCCGGGAGGCCCCACCCAGCGTCCGGGCAGCTCGGGCGGACGCTTGGGCGAAGATGAACAGCCTCAGGTCGAGATCGGAACCGGCAGTGGCGTGCAAGATCTGCGACCGACCGAGATCCGCTGGCGCTACCACGAGGTTGTGCCTGAAATGGGCGGCAACACCGAGATCGTGTTCGCGCGCGATCCGCTAGGTAACTATCGGCTCGCCACCCCCGGTCTGAATCTCTCTCAAGCTGCCATTTACAGTCTGAACGGTTTGGACCCGACCCACATTCCGGCCCCTGGCAGCTCTGCCGGCGCGGAGCAGGCCGGCGCCGCCGCGGCAAGCCCCAGCGAGGAGCCGGGTCCGAGCGCGCCGCAGCTGACCGGCAATCCGATAGAGAACGAGGCCTTGGGCCGGCTACTCTCCGAGGAGACCGGGCGCAGCGATATCGGAATTCATACCGAGCCGTTTTGTTTTCCTTCTCAGAAGGACTCCACCTTCGTGGCGTTGGCCTTTACTCTGGATTGGGCCACCCTGCCTTGGTCGGAGGGGGAGGCCCGCAGCTCCAATCTGGTGCTCTTCGGCGCGGTCTTGCAGGGCAGCGGGGATTCGGCCAAGAAATTCTACGACTTCAGCATCCCGTTTACGGTGAGCGCCAGCGCCGCCGATCTGACTGCCAACCCGAACGGCGCTGGCGGCAGCCATTCGATCGGCATCCCCCTGCTGCCGGGCAGCTACTCGCTTCTGCTCGGCATCCGCGATGCGCAGAGCACCAAGATGACCACCCGCCGATTGGAGCTCACGGTGCCGGATTTCGCCCAACTGCCATTGGGCATCCCCACTGCTCTGTTTTTGGATGGCAAGCTTGAACGGCTCGAGGCGGCGGCGCCGCTCGATCAGGTGCAGCAGGGCCTGGTGGTGGGTACCGGCCGGCTGCCGCTGCGCCTCGACCATAAGCTCAGCAAGTCGGCCGACCAGGCCGCGCTGTTCTTCCTGGTTTCGGGCACGGCGGCGGATCCACAGAAAGGAACTCCGGCGATCCGGGTCGACTATCGGCTCAAGCAGTCCGGTGGGAGCGAGGTCCGGCTCGCACCTCAAACCTTGCCGATGTCTTCGGTAGCGCAGCCGCTGCCGCTAGCGAGCCGCGAGCCCGGAGACTACACGATCACCATCGCAGTAACCGATACGTTGGCTGGCAACAATCGGGTCGAGCGGCAGGAGAGTTTCACGATCGTCCCCTAGCCGACGGGTCGCCCGGCTCGGCCCTACGGCGATAAGAATGGGCCCACTTTGGAGTCAGCGGAACCTCGAGCAGGGTTCGCCGGAATTGGGGCGCGCCGCACCAACTGCGCGGCCAAGGAAGATGTCCGAGGGTCTACTAGCTGGTGTGGGGTTTTCCGCCAACGCGTCCGCCGGCGCCGCCGCTCGCGAGGCGGCCAGGGCGGCGCTAGCCCAAGCCGGTCTCGAACGGGCCCTGCTCACGCTCGCGTTCGTGGGTTGCCGCTACGCCCAGCAGCTACCCGAGCTGCTGGCGGAGTTGGAAGAGTGTACCGGAGCGCCTCCGGTGGGGTGCAGCGCGCGCGGCGTGCTCACCGCTGAAGGGGAAAAGGAGCGCGAGAGCGCCGTAGCGCTACTGGTGCTGGGCGGGCGCGGTTTGCGGGCGACGCCGCTCTTCAGCCAGAACCTCGAAGGGAATGAAAACGAAGTCGGGCGCGAGCTCGGAGCTCGGCTTCATGCCTTGCGCGAGCCGGGCGATTTGCTGCTGCTGTTTCCGGACCCGTTCCACGGCCGCGCCGAACCGCTGCTCGACGCAATCGCGCAGAGTTGTGGTTCACTCACGATCATCGGCGGAGCGGCCTCGGAGGACGGCGAGCTGCGCCGCACGTTCCAGTTCTGCGGCCAGAAGTACGGCGACAACGCGCTCGCGGCGCTCCACCTGTGCGGTCCGTTCCGCCACGCCACCGGGGTGGCGCACTCGTGCCATCCGCTGGGCCGGGCCCGCTTGGTGACCAGGGCCCAAGGCCAACTGGTCCTGGAGATCGGGGGGCGCGCGGCGAGCGAGGTGTTCCGCGAAGTGGTGCCGGCGGCTCTGCGGGAAGATCCGCGCCGGCTCGCGGCCCACGTCTTTGTGGGGCTGCCGGTAGATCCCTCCCAGGATCAGTTGGTCGCAGGAGAATACCGGGTGCGTCCGATCTTGGCGGTCGATTCCGAGGTCGGCAGCCTGCGGATCGGCGGGGAGGTCGAGGACGGCCAGCCGCTGGTCTTTCTGCTGCGCGAGCCGATCGGCGCGCGGGAAGATCTCAAACGCATGCTCGCCGCGCTGACCGCCGCCGAACCAGCGCCCAAAGCGGCGCTTTACTTCAACTGTTGCGCCCGGGGCAGCGATCTGTACGGGCACGAGAACATCGATCTGGCCTTTATTCAATCGCATTTCGGACGCATCCCGCTAGTCGGCTTCTTCTCGTACGCCGAGATCGCGCCGCTGCGCGGGGTGAGTTTGCTTCACAGCTATACCGGCGTGCTCACCCTGCTGACCTAGCGCCACCGATGCCCCCTCACCGCGTGGCCCGCGGGCACGTGACCTCGCCGGAGCGGCGGGCGCGAGGCGCCCGGGGAGCGCGAGGGCCCTCGCTCTAGTTGGGTGGATGTCCCAGCGGAATGGTCAGCCGATCCAGCGCGCGCACCGAAACGTAACCGATCCAGCCCTCGGCCGCGCAGCGGGCAAAGAAATCGTCGATCTTGGCCGGCTGGGTCAAGTAATCGATCGCG
>Ga0326597_10015295_pt1 | contig 10038 bp, 8 predicted proteins | sample RVTome_12_FD_203789 | JGI IMG/M metagenome (GOLD analysis project Ga0326597, IMG submission 203789) | Soil microbial communities from uranium-contaminated site in the Upper Colorado River Basin, Wyoming, United States - RVT100D185 | ecosystem: Environmental > Terrestrial > Soil > Contaminated >...
GGGTTCGACGCCCGCTCCGGCAGCGTGTGCCTGCTGCCCGATGCGCACGGCGCGCTCGCGCAGGTGCTGGTCGGCGGCGACGCCGCCAGCGACCCCTTCGTGCTCGGTGACCTGCCCCAGCGCCTGCCCGGCGGCGCCTACCGGCTGCAGATGGCGCCATCGGACCCGGCGCGCGAAGCCGCTCTGCTCGGCTTCGCCATGGGTGCGTACCGCTTCACCCGCTACCGCAAGAGCGAGGCGCGCGGGGTCACCCTGCGGCTGGCCGCGACGGATCCGCAGCGCACCCGCGTGCGTGCTGTCGCGCGCGCGGTGTACCTGGTCCGCGACCTCATCAACACGCCGGCCCAGGACATGCTGCCGGGGGATCTCGCGGCCGCCGCGCAGGCGCTGGCCGGCGAGTTCGGCGCCACCTTCGAGGTCACGGTGGGCGATGAGTTGCTGGCCCGCGGCTACCCCGCGATTCACGCCGTGGGCCGTGCCAGCACCAGCGCGCCTCGCCTCGTGCGCCTGGACTGGGGGCGCGCGGATGCACCGCGCATCGCGCTGGTGGGCAAGGGCGTGTGCTTCGACAGCGGCGGTCTGGACATCAAGCCCGCGAGCGGCATGCGGCTGATGAAGAAGGACATGGGTGGTGCGGCGCAAGCGCTGGGGCTGGCACGCCTGATCATGGACACGGGCCTGGACGTACGCCTGCAGGTACTGGTGCCCGCGGTGGAGAACGCGATTGCCGGCAACGCGATGCGTCCTGGCGACGTGGTCGCGACGCGGCGGGGCTTGAGCATCGAGATCGACAACACGGACGCCGAGGGACGCGTCATCCTGTCCGATGCGCTCGCGCTGGCGGGCGAGAGCCGGCCGGAATTGATCATCGACTTCGCGACGCTCACCGGCGCGGCGCGCGTGGCGGTCGGCACCGAGCTGGCCGCGATGTTCTGCAACGATGACGATCTGGCGCATGGCATCGAAGCCGCGGCCGCGAAAGTGCACGATCCGGTGTGGCGCATGCCGCTGCACCGCTCCTATGCGAAGCTGATCGAGAGCAAGGTCGCCGACATCGCGAACTCGGGCGGCACGCCGCATGCCGGCGCCATCACCGCGGCGCTGTTCCTGGAGCGCTTCGTGCCCGAGCGCACGCCGTGGGCGCACTTCGACATCATGGCGTGGAACCCGCGCGATCGGCCAGGGCGCCCCGAGGGTGGCGAGGCCATGGCGATGCGCGCGGTGTTCGCCTACCTCGAATCGCGCTTCGGCGCGAGCCGCTGATCAGCCCCGCGCGCGAGCAGCGCTGCGCCGCAAGAGGAAACTCTGCACAAGCAGAGTTTCCGCGGGCCAGGGATGGACCGCACGCGAAGCTAGCGCGTAGAACGCTCTCAGCCTTCCAGCGTGCCAGGCTCGTGCTGCTCGGGCGGCCACTGGGCGAGATAATCCGCGATGGCCTCGCGTGCCGGCGCGCTCGCATCGCCGTGTTCCAGGCTGCTCGCGTAGATGATGATCAGCGTATAGGCCGTGAGCCCGGCCTGCTGCTGGCGCTGACGGGCATCGCGGTGCAGCGCCTTGAAGCGGCCGACCGCCTGCTTGCGGCGCTGCGGATCGTCGGCGCCCGACGCATCGATCTGTGCGATGCCGTCGCGGGTGATGCGCGCGATCTCGCGCAGGATCTCGGCACGGTAGGTGACGCGCGCGAATTCCACCACGGCAGCCGCGTCCTTGTTCAGGCGTCGCGACTCGCGTTGCGGGTTCTTCTTGAACAGTCCGAACAGCATCGAGCGTACCTGTGTGGTGGCGTGGGCCTGACGGGACCAGCCTACTGATTGACCCCGCGCACGCGCCAGCGCAGCGCATCGGCTCGTACCTGCTCCACGCTCTCGATGCGGGTCAGCGACACGTTGTCGATGCCGAAGGCCAGCGCCATCTCGGGGCCGAGGTCCAGCGCCAGAGCCAGCGCGGCGCGGATGGTGCCGCCGTGCGCCACGCACACGATGTCCCTGCCCGCATGACGCGAGGTGATGCGATCGATGGCCGCGTGCACGCGTTCCATCAACTGCACGAAGCTCTCGCCTCCGGGCGGCACTTCGCGCGGCGCGCAGTTCCAGATGCCGACGAACGGGTCCGTGCGCGTCGCGTCGTGATCCGCATGCCGGCGTCCGTGCCAGTCCCCGAAACCCTGCTCGCGAAGATCCGGTTCGATCAGCAACTGCGGCAGATCGTATCCCGCCTGACCGATCGCCTCGGCGGTCTGTCGCGTGCGCCGCAGGTTGGTGATGATCCATACCGCGTCCTGCGGCAGCCGGCTCGCGACGGACTGGAACACCGTGTGCTCGGTGACATCGGCTTGCGGGTCGCTGTCGCCGTAGATGACTCCTTGCAGGTGGGTCACCGGCGCGTGCCGCACCCACCACCAGCGGGTAATGCGCCTGGGCGCGTGCGGCCCGCTCATGCCCGCCCGGCCCGCGCGCCGCGCCCACGCGCCGTCACCGCGTCACCGTTACTTGAGCAGGCCCTTGAGCAGGCCGCCGGCCTTGTCGCCCACGGACTTGCCCACGGACTCCTGCACCTTCTCGGTGAGCTTGCTCTTCTGTTGCTCGATCAATTCCTTGCCCTTGACGGCCACCGCTCCCTGCATCAGCGCCTCGAAGTCGGGCCGGGGCTTGGGATCGCTGAAGGTGCCGGTGATGTGTATGGGCAGCGGAATGCCGCTCAGGTCGTCCACCGCCTTGCCGCCCTGCCCCTGTGAGGTCGCGACCAGCGTGGCCTTCACGCGGTAGTCGATGGTCTCATCCGGCAGGCTGGCCTGTCCGTTGCCGTCGACGCGCAGCAGCGGCGACTTGGCGCTCAGATCCGGATTGCTGATCACGCCGTTGCTGACCTTGGCGGTGCCGACGATCTCGGCGAAGTCGGTCTTGCGAGCCGCATCGTAGGCCACCTCCGTGCCCAGATAGCTCTTCGCATTGCGAATCATCTGTGCGATGTCGTAGCCCTTGACCGCGCCGTCGCGCAGCGCGAAGGCCAGGTTCCCGTTCAGCGTCTTCTTGATGGCAGCGGCGTCGGCGCCAGCGGCGGTCAGCTTCGCGCTCGCCTCGGCGGTGCCGCTGAGCCTGGCCTGCTCGCCCTGCAGGTCCGTGAGCAGCGGCTCGATGAGCACGCCGGCGATTTTCTCGTCCACGGCCAGCGTGGGCGTGTTCTTGCGCGCATCCAGCGTGATGTTGCCGGCGTAGCTGCCGTTGTACAGTTTCGCGGCCAGCGGGCTCATGCGCAGCAGGCCGTCCTTGGCATCCAGCGTGATGGTGACTTCGCTCAGGTTGAGCTTCGCGATCTCGAGCTTGCCGGCCTTGACGATACCGGCCGCGTCGAGCGCGCGCAGCGTGTCCAGCGGCAAGCCGCTGGCGGCGCCCGCGACGGCGCCGGGGCTCGCGGCAGTCGGCTGCTGGCCAGGCGGCAGATAGCGATCCACGTCGATGGCATCCAGTGCCAATGCGAACCGGATCGCCGGCTTGGCGAAGTTCGACACCGCGGCCTTGCCGGTCACGATGGAGTCGTCCAGCTTCAGACTCAGCGGCTCCACGCTCAGCGCATCCGCCCCGCCCGCGAACTTCGCATTCAGCGACGCGCGCGAGAGCACGGCGGCGTCGGCAGTCTTCGGTGCCGGCTGTCCCAGGCCTTCCAGCAGCTTGCGCGGGCTGAATTCGGCCAGGTTCAGCTCACCGGTGAATGCCGGTGTCTTGTCCAGGCCGGTCGCATTCAAGGATCCGGTCGCGACCAGGTCGATGAGCTGCGCCTTCAGATTGCGCACGACCAGGGTGTGCTTGCCCAGATCCAACACCGCGTCCGCACCCAGCGTCGCGCTGAGCGCACCGCGCGGCAGCGTCGCGCCCTTGAAGTCGCCGGTCAAATCCAGATCCGAGATCGTCGCCTGGTTGGCCGCCTGATCGAAGGCCAGCCGTGCCTTCGCCTTCACCCGTCCATCCAGCGGCGGCGATGCACTGTTCAGATCGAAGCCCAGTTCCAGGTCCAGCTTCTGGCCCGGATCCAGCGACAGCGCTCCGGTCTTCAGCGTCAGGTTGCGCACCGTGTACGCCTGCCCGGCGCGCGCATCGGTGAAGCTCAGCGTACCGTCACGCACATCCAGTCCGCCGATGCTCAACACCGCCAGTGCCGGGGCTTGCGAGCCGGCCGGTTGCGGCGCACCGCTTGCCGGCTGCGCCGCGCCGCTGCGTCCCGCACCCGCCAGATCACCCCAGTTCGTGGCGCCCTGCTTGTCACGCTCCAGGTTCAGCGTCAGACCGTGCACCACCACGGTGTCCATCTCCACGCGGCGATCGAGCAACGGCATCAGCTTCACGCGCACGTCCACCTTGCTGGTGCGCGCGAAGACGGGAGCCTTGAAGCCCGGCGCATTACCCAGCGAGACCTCGCCCAGCGACGCCCCCAGCCACGGAAACACCGACAGCTTTACTTCTCCGGGGATGCTCAGTTCGCGGCCGGTGTGCTCCTTGACCCTGGCGCTGAGCTGATTCTTCACATCCTGCGGATCCACCAGCATCGGCAACGCGATGGCCGCGCCCACGACCAGCACCACCATGACCAGCACGGTGATGCCGAGGATCTTGAGCAGCTTCTTCATTGGATGACTCCGTGAGCGCGCACATCGGGTCTTCGGCGCGCCTGGCGATCGTGCCACGCGGCGGGACGTGCCGCCAAACACGTGACGGAACCCTACCAGCCTCCGCCGCCGCCACCACCACCGCCGCCGCCGGACGAGCCTCCCCCGGAACCGCCGGAGGACGAGCCCGGCGCCTGCGCGGACGACGCGATGCTGCCCGCCAGCCCGCTGCCCACGCTCGCGGCAAAGTTGCCGGGCGCGAAGCGTCCATGACCGCCGTACCAGCGCGGACCGGCGTAGCCCTGCGTGCGCTGGGCCTGCGCGATCACGCTCTCGAAGCGCGCCCCCCACACGTCCTCCACATCGAGCGCGATCGCGTAGGGCAGCAAGCGCTCGAACAGCTCGGGCGTCTTGGGCGGCGGGTTCTTCAGCCGCAACTCCTCGCTCTCCGCCAGCGCCAGGTACTCGCGAAAACCGTCCACCTCGTCCAGCATCCGCCGGCCCTGCAGGGTCGGGGCCTTCATCAGGTGGTAGAAGAGGAAGTTGATCCCCACCAGCGCCACGATGGCCGCCAGCACGCCGGCACCGCCGCTGACAACCAGCATGCCGGCACCCATGAACCATCCGATCACGAACGGCACCGAGAACAGCGAGATGACCACCGCCGCCCCGTAGCCACCGGCGTCACTGGCCCCGCGCCAGGCGTGTACCGCCTTCGTCAGCAGCATGAACACCCCGAAACTCCAGATGCTGAGCCACACGGTCAGGAAGGCACTCGGCACAAGCCTGTCCACGTCCGGCGACCACAGCAAGGTCACGCCGAGCACCAGCAACGACAGCGCGAGGCCCAGCAACGTGGGCCCCACGTTGCTGTTGAAGTAGATACGCTCGTAATCGGCCTCGAGGCGTGCCTCGTGGCTGGCCATCGCCGATCTCAGCGTCGCGTGATTGACCTGCGCGACCTCCAGGCTGCGACCGCCCGCCAGCAATCGATCACGCAGCGCCCTCTCGCCGGGAGCGAGCGGCTGCTGCGACGTGGTCCGTTCGACCACGAAGCGCCCGTCCGTCTCCTCGATGCGCACATGGCCCTTCGCGGCCAGGCTCACCAGCGCCGCGGTGAAAGCCTTCGCGTCGTAGCCCATGCGCCGGATGAAGCGCATGGCGGCGGGCGAGTAGCCCTTCGGCGGCTCGTAGCGGGGAAAGATCACCCCCGGCGGCGGATCGCGGCCGACCCACGACCACACCACGAAGTAGTAGCCCAGCAGCAACGCGGCGCCCACCACGGCGGCCAGCATCTGCCCGTTGTCCTGCAGGAACCAGTCGACCTGCTGCCGGCTGGTGGGCTCGAGCACGTGCCCCTTGGGCCAGGTCGTGACGATGGTCAGCCCTTCGTTGCGGGCGAGCGCCCGCGTGGTGCGGAACCACACCACACCCTCCTCGTCCACCCCGGCCTCGTAGTCCTTGCCGCGTGCACCGGAGGGCCCGGTGTACGCCTCCGCCCCCATGCCCGCGGCCGGCACGGTCTTGGGCAGGTACACGTAGGCGACGGCTTTCTCGATGGGAAACGCCCACTCGTTGCCGGTGACGTTCCAGTACAGTTCGTCGTGCGCGTCGAAGAATCCCAGCTGACGACTGGTGCGATAGGTGATCTCGTAGCGGTGCACGCCGCGCGGGATCATCACGTTCTTGTTGCCCACGTACAGGCGCACCCCGTTGGATCGATCCTCGGTGAACCAGGGCTCGACCTTGCCGTTGCGGCGCACACCCACCACGTCGAATCGCACCCGCACCCGATTGTTGAAGCGGTCGCGGTACACGGTGGGAAAGTCGCGATAGATGCCGCGTTTGATCGACGCCCCCTCGGCGTGCACGGTGATGGCCTCGGTGACCTCCATCGACCCGTCGCTGATCACCTGCAGATCGCTCTGGAAGAGCTCGATGCGCTCCGCGGCGAACGCCGCGGGCCCGGCGAGCAGCGACAGCAGGAGCAGCAGCACGCGCATCAGATCGCCTCCGGGACGCTGGCGTGCGCCGGATCCTCGAGTTCGAAGTACTGCGCCGCAGCGAACGCGAACAGCCGGGCGATCAGCAGATCCGGGAACGAATCCACGCGCGTGTTGAGCGCACGCACGGCGCCGTTGTAGTAGCGGCGCGCGAACTGTATGTGCTCCTCCACCTCGGTCACGTTGCGCTGCAGGTCCAGGAAGCCCGCGTCGGCCTTGAGCTCGGGATAGTCCTCCACCAGCGCGAACAGGCGCCTTAGCCCGGCGCCCAGGGCGCCTTCCAGCGCCCCGATCTCGCTCACCTCGTGCGCCTGCTCGCTGCGCGCGCGCAACTGCGCGATCGACTCCAGCGTGGCGCGCTCGTACTGCGCGTAACGGCGCACAGCCTCCACCAGCTTGGGCAGCAGATCGTGGCGCCGCTTGAGCTGCACGTCGATATCGCTCCAGGCGCTGAGCACGCGATTGCGGTCACGCACGAAGCCGTTGTAGATGAACACCGCGTAGATGGCCACGGCGAGCGCGGCCAGGGCCAGCGCGCCGCTCACCGCGCCGCGCTCCGCGGGCGGTGATTCACAGCTCCATCTCCACCCAGATCGGCTGATGGTCCGAGCCCTGCGCGTCGGCGTCGATGCGCGCAGCCAGCACGCGCGCAGCCAGCGCGGTGCTGGCAAAACAGTAGTCCAGTCGCGCCGGCCGGCCATGGACCGTGGCCGTGACGCCGTCGCCCTCGCGATGACCGTTGCTGACCCAGGTGTCCACCAGGCCCTCGGGATTGTTCAATCGCCCGCCGTAGGGCGATATGGGGCCAACCATCGCCGCATACTCGGCACTGTCGGGTTCCATGTTGAAGTCGCCCATGATCACCGCGTCGCGGGGCATGGGCAGCGGCAGCGCCTCGTCCACCCACTCCTGGCTCATCGCACCGCAGGCGATCGGCGAGCCCTCCAGGCAGGCGTCGCGATGGATCTGCAGCAGCCGCTGCACCTGCGGCGCCCGCGTCTGCGCGCTGAGGTGGGTCAGGTGCACCGAGTACACCCGTATCGCCCCGGCAGCCGTCATCACGGCCGCCTCCAGCGCGCAGCGCTGCAGACTCAGCGGGCCGGTACTGGCGAACTTGGGAAGCAGGTGGTTGCGGGCGAACAGCAGCGGCGTGCGGGCCAGCAGCATGTTGCCGAACTGGCGGCGGGCGCCCGCCGCGGCGCCGCCGGGCGCGGCCTGCAGGTGCAGGTCCACACCGGGGCCGTAGACCCAGTGCGGCATGTGCAGCAGGCGCGCGAGTTCGGCAGGCTGGTCCACCATCCCCGAGCGCTGCCAGTAACGCTCCACCTCCTGCAGCGCGATCAGGTCGGCCGCCGCGAGTTCGCCCGCGATGCGCGCCAGGTCGAACTGCCCGTCGCGGCCGCGTCCGAACTGGATGTTGTAGCTGGCGAGGAGCATGGGCAGCGCAAGAATAGCGCACCGTGCCAGGGAACGAGTGCGGCCGGCCGCGGTCACACGCTCAGGCCCCCCATCGAGAGCACCCGCATGCCCGGATCACACCTGCACCCGATGCTGCTGGTCGCGCTGCTGCTGCTCGTCGCGCCGCCGTCCCATGCCCAGACCCAGCGCATCGAGAGTTCCGCACAGCGCGTCACGCTGGTGGAACTGTTCACCTCGGAGGGCTGCTCGAGCTGTCCGCCGGCGGATCGCTGGCTGAGCGCGCTCGAGGATGACCCCAGGCTGTGGCAGCGCATCGTCCCGCTCGCCTTCCACGTCGACTACTGGGACCACATCGGCTGGCCGGACCGCTTCGCCAGCCCCGCCCATTCCGCGCGCCAGCGCGAACACGCCCGCCGCGGCGGGCTGGGCAGCGTGTACACGCCGGGATTCGTGGTCCACGGCGAGGAATGGCGAGGCTGGTTCCGCACGCCGGTGCTGACGCTGGAGCACCCGCCGCCGGCGGGGATCATCACGCTGGAGGTGGACCGCGCGGCGAACGGCGTGCGCGCCTCCTTCGTCGCGGCAGCACGCGTTGCGCAGCCGCTGGAGCTGCATCTCGCCGTGCTGGGTTCCGGACTCGTGACCGAGGTCAGCAGCGGCGAGAATGCCGGCCGATCGCTGCGCCACGGCTTCGTCGTGCTGGGCTATTCGCGCAGCGACATGGCCGGCGCGAGTCCGCGCTTCGCGGCCGCCGCCACGATGCCGGCGGCGCGCCATCACGCGCCGCGCCTCGCGCTCGCGGCGTGGGTGAGCGCGCGTGGCGAGCCAGCACCCTTGCAGGCCGCCGGCGGCTGGCTGGAGTGAGGGCCCGTGACAGAATAAGTTCGTCACACCGAGGGCGTCGCTGAGCCGTCGATGCAAGGCGCGATTCGCCGGCAATGGCAGCGTCCTTGCCAAGAAACGCAACGCCGCAGCGGCGGCTCAGCGGCGGCCGAATGTAGAAGTTATTCTGTCACGGGCCCTAAGCATCAGTACGCGAGCCACGCGTTCACCGCGACGGCAAACCCGTCCTCGTCGTTGCTGGGCACCTCGGGAAAACGCGCGCGCAGCGACTGCGGCGCGTTGGCCACCACCCTGGGCTGCGGCGCCCACGCCAGCAGCGCCTCGTCGTTGTAGTCGTTGCCCACCGCCAGCACCCGGGTCGGGTCCAGCCGGTGACGATCGCGCACGCGCGCCGCGCCAGCGGCCTTCGACACCCCGGGCGCGAACACCTCGAACCACCACGATTCATGGTCCAGCGGCGAGGTGGTGCGCACCACGTTGAGCGGGTCCAGCAGCGCCGCCAGCTCGTCGTGGCCCGTCGCGCCGCCGCGCGCCTGCACCGCCAGCAACTGACTGAACGGACCTGCGGGGGCGGCATCCGGCCACGGCACGCAGAATTCCTGGTTGCGGCGCAGCCGGTGCTCGAAGTCCGCGTTCCCCGGCGCCGCACGGTGATACCAGCAGCGGTGGTTGTCGGGCACGCCGGCGTGCAGCATGAAATCCAGCCCCAGGCTCACCAACCGCGCGGCCGCGTCCAGCGCCGCCGCATCATCCAGATGGTGGTGGTGCAACAGTTGCCGCGTCGACCACTCCAGCGTACCCACCCCCGAAGCGAACACCAGGTAGTCGATCGGCACGTCCGGCGTCATCACCCGCAGCGCCGAGTGCAGGTTGCGGCCGGTCGCCACCACACGCACCACCCCGTCGCGTCCCAGGCGCTCCAGCACCGCGCGGTTCGCCGCGCTGAGCTGGCCGCGCGAGTCCAGCAAGGTGCCGTCCAGATCGGTGACCACCATCGCGGGCGCGGGCGTGCTCGTGAACGGCGAGGCATCCATGTGCGCAGCGTACCAGCCGCGCCGCACCGGGCGGCACCCCAGGAGCGTGTAGCGCATAGCGGGACCTACTGCGGAAGCGGGAGAAGCGGTCCATATTTCCCGGGCTCTCCGGTCACATAGCTCGGCTATGCTCCCTTCG
>Ga0326597_10015296_pt1 | contig 10038 bp, 9 predicted proteins | sample RVTome_12_FD_203789 | JGI IMG/M metagenome (GOLD analysis project Ga0326597, IMG submission 203789) | Soil microbial communities from uranium-contaminated site in the Upper Colorado River Basin, Wyoming, United States - RVT100D185 | ecosystem: Environmental > Terrestrial > Soil > Contaminated >...
GAAACGCCTTTCATCTTGTGTCTCTCCTTTTGGATGGGCCCCACAGATGCAGGCCGGTGATGGGCAACCCGGGCAGATCGCAGAGCCCGATTCCCTCAGTATCGAGTATTCCATAAAAGGCCGACTTTGTCCTTACTCCGCACGAAGCTCGACCTTAGAACAACCTAAGGAACCATCGCCAGGCAGGCCCAGCCCGGTGCCGGGACTGTCCTGATTTGGATTCTCACCTCGGTAGAACGGCTCGAAGAGATGGGTGAGTTCCTCAGCCAGGATCCCTGGCCCCGTGTCTAGGACTTCCAGGCTCAGTTGGCTGTCGTGAACGCAGGCGGAGAGCGTGACGCAGCCCCCCCGCCGGCGACGCGCGCGGCAAGCTTCTTGGCCTGCGTGAGGCGCCGGGTGAGATAGACGGCGACGGCCAACCCCCGAAGCAGGCTCAGCAGCGCCAGGTCGGCGACGGTCAGCAGCACCTCCGACCGGGTATTCACCATGTTTGCTTCGAAATCTTGCAGCGGCAATATCAAGCACACCGCTCCTTCCCGCCGGATCGTACAGAGCAGCCGCGGCGCAGATACCCTCGCGCGATCGATCTTCGCTGTAGACCTCGCGCGTAAAGGCCTCTCCCCTGAGCGCGCGAGTGCCCATGTCCAGCGCAATCTCCACCTGATCCGGGGTAGGCGAGCGGTCGGAAAGATTGCGCACTTGCAGCTGAGGTGTCAGGGGACCCACACGGAAGTTCCCTTCGACCGAGGCGTACGAGGCAGGCCGTTACAGACCGTAACTGGAAAACTCGTTGACATCGATCAGGGTGGCCGACAAGCGGGCACGCTCTTTGAGTTGATTCCGGGGCACCTTCTCGGCTACCTGCTCTTGGTGTGAGAACCAGATATGGGCTGCGACACCGATGACGAGGAACACACGGAGCGAATGGCTCAGAGCGAGGTAGAAGCGGACGCTGCGCTTACCGGTCATGCTACGAATTTGTACCCAACGCCTCGGAGCGTCCTGAGATGGATTGGATGCGACGGATCGCGCTCGATCTTCTCCCGCAGGCTACGAATCTGCACGTAAAGGACTTGGTGCTCGCCGACGAATTCCGAACCCCAGACGCGTTCGACAATCTCATCTGTCGTGAAGACTCGATCCGGATGGGAGAGGAAGAACTGCAGCAAGGCGAATTCGCGCGGCGCAAGAGGAATGACCTGCCCGTCACAGGTCACCCGGTGGACCGACGGGTCCAGGCTGAATCTGCCGACTGTCAGCCTCGAGCTGTCGGCAACCCGTGGAGCCTGCCTCCACCGCCGCCGCATCACCGGCGGTTGTGACGTCGTACCTCAGCGGTTCGACATGCGGGCGGGGAATGGCTTGCGCTATCAGGGGGTATCTTGCGAGGCCGAAGGGGAGCTGGACCTCGACGGGGGGGTAGCACGGCCGGAGGTATATGGGCGGCCCGACCGATTCGATCGGACTCAATCTCCGCCGGGCCCACCCCCCCCCGACAGCGTCTCGGCCCGGTGAGTCGACCACAGGCCTCAGTCGACGTGCGGCATGACCACGGCGAGAATGAGCACGATCGGGATGATCACGACCAGGCCAATGATGAACGGCCATGCGTAAATGGGCGGGTCGAACCTCAGGTGCATGAAGTACAGAGCAACCAGCACCGCCTTGGTCGCCGACAGGACAATCAGGACCAGGATCTTGATCGCGGGGGCGAGATAGCTCACGCGACCTCGACCGCGGTCAGGATCGCCAGGGCGATGAAGACCAGATGGAAGGCCGGCCCGCCCGGCGCCTGGGATGGATTGGCGGACATGGGTCGGCTCCTCAAATAGGGTAGATGACGGTGAACAACACGATCCACACGATGTCGACGAAATGCCAGTACAGACCGAAGATCGCTCCGCCGAATAACACATAGTGGATGTGAGCCACGACGTAGTAGCTGTCGGTGACCTGCCAGTCGACCGGGATGACCGCCAGGTGGATGCCGTCCAACCCACCCACGAGGAATAGCGCCACGAATCCGACGTCTAAGAGCATCGGCGTCTTGAATCGCAGCTTGGCTCCCCACATCGTCCCCAACCAGGAGAAGATCTTGATGCCTGTGGGCACACCGATGAGGAAGCTGTCGGCCGAGAACACCACCAGGGCGGCGTTGGGCCTCCCGGTAGTGAACATGTGGTGGGCCCATAGCGTGAAGCCCAGCAGGCCGATGGCGATCGCCGGCATGCGAGGCTCACGCGTCCGTCAAGGTAATCCCATATGGGTCGGAGACATTGACGATCCACCGCAACACGATCCGGGGATGGTTGACATAAGATAGCAGCTCGTGCAATCCGGACTCGAGGGCTGTTAGAATGGGGAGAGCAAGCGGCCTGCCATGGTCGCCAGACCCGTAGGGAACAAGCACCCCTCCCTTCCCTCGCGTGAGTCCACGGTCGAGGATGTGACACAGCACCCATCGTCGCCCATGGGTGGAGTGATACCGCGCCCGCCTGCAGCGCGACCGACGAGGCCTTGCATCGAAGACGTTCGCGAGGAGCGGGTGGAGACACCGGCGTTAAGACCTCCATCCGGGCGGATAGAGCTGGACTGGAGAAGATGTGAGTCACGTTCACCCAGGGAAGAAAGTTCGGCTGATCGTCGTATCCAACCGCCTGCCTGTGCGGCTTGAGGCCGGCGGTCGGGGCTACGAGTACGTGCCGAGTGTGGGCGGGCTGACCACATCCCTTAACGCCGTGAGGGAGACTACGGATCTCATATGGTTGGGTTGGCCAGGCGTCAACGCGGTCGATCCCCAAGACCGCCCTCGGATCGAAGAGCGTCTGTCGCGTGAGTACGGTTCGATCCCCCTCTTCTTGCCCACCCGCCGCTTCGAGCGCTTCTACTTCGGTTTCAGCAACGGCTGCCTGTGGCCGCTATTTCATTATTTCCCTCAGTATGCCCACTTCAATCGCTCCGAATGGCAGGCCTACGTCGAGGTCAACCAGGCATATTGCGACAAGATCGTTGAATCGGCCCGTCCGGATGATAAGATCTGGGTCCACGACTACCACCTGATGCTCTTGCCGGCGATGATCCGCCGGGCCTTGCCCGAGGCAGCCATCGGTTTCTTCCTGCACATCCCCTTCCCCTCCTATGAGATCTTCCGGATATTGCCTTGGCGCGACGAGATTCTCGAAGGCCTGCTCGGCGCGGATCTGATCGGTTTCCACAGTTTCAGCTATGCTCGCCATTACCTGAGCAGCCTGCTTCGACTTCTCGGCCTGGAACAGGAATTCGGACAGGTGGCCGTCGGCGGCCGGTTGGTCAAGATCGATGCATTTCCCCTGGGGATCGACATGGGGCGTTTTGCCACCGCCTTGGCCGACCCCGGGATCGAGGCTCGGCAGGGCGAGCTTGCCAATGAGACTCAAGGCCAGAAAGTCATCCTGTCGGTCGACCGGCTGGACTTCACCAAGGGAATCCTCGAACGCCTCAAGGCCTATGAGCGATTCCTGGGGCGTTACTCACAATGGAGAGGCAAGGTCAGGCTGATCGCGGTGTGTGTCCCATCTCGCACGCGTGTCCCGGAGTATCAGAGCCTGCGCCGGGAAATCGACGAATCCGTCGGTCGGATCAACGGCCGATTTGGCCAGCCAGGGTGGACGCCCATCTGGTATCTCTACCGCTCGTTGCCGTTCGATCAACTGGTTCCCCTCTACCGGCTGGCCGATGTGGCGCTGGTCACGCCCCTCCGAGACGGCATGAACCTCGTTGCCAAGGAATATCTGGCCTCTCACCCGGACGGGAGCGGGGCTTTGGTGTTGAGTGAAACCGCCGGTGCGGCGGAAGAGCTCGGCGAGGCGTTGATCGTCAACCCCCACGATGAAGAAGCCATGATCGCAGCCATCCGCGATGCCCTGGAGATGTCAACCGAGGCGCAGATCGCCCGCAATCGGCCGATGTTGTCCCGGCTGAGGCGATATGACGCCACTCGATGGGCCGACGATTTCCTCAGCCAGCTGGACGTGGCCGCCTCGTCCGCCTCCGCCCAGCGGCCGATACCTCTTGCCACCGAGGCGCTTGGCAGGATTCGCCGGGCCTATCAGACATCAGCCCGGCGCCTCCTGATGCTGGATTATGACGGGACGCTGGTGCGTCTTGTGGCATCGCCGAGCGCGGCCCGACCCGACCCGGCGTTGATCGAGTTGCTGCAAACGCTGGCCTCCGACCCGGCGAACACCGTTGTCATTATCAGCGGCCGGGACGCGTCCACCATGCAAGCCTGGCTCGGCCAGGCACCGGTCGACTTGGTAGCCGAGCACGGCGCCGAGTTCTGCCTGGCTGGCGAGCAAGAATGGCGGAAAGGCTACGAGGAGCCTTCAGAGGAATGGAAAGCCCGCCTGAGGCCGCTTATGGAACTGTTCGTCGACCGGACGCCGGGGGCGATGCTGGAGGAGAAGACCGCGTCCCTGGTCTGGCACTACCGAAGGGCGAACCCGGAGCTGGCCTCCCTGCGCGCCAAGGAACTTACCGACACATTGGAGGGTTTCATCGCCAACACGTCACTGCAGATCCTCCAGGGGCACAAGGTCGTCGAGGTCAAGCCTTCGACGGTGAGCAAGGGCAGTGCTGCCCAGCGTTGGCTGAACCGGGAACCCGGGTTCGATTTCGTGCTGGCCATCGGAGACGATGTCACTGACGAGGCGATCTTCGATGAGCTGCGCGACGCAGAATGGACCATCCGCGTCGGCTGGGCGCCTCAGTCGAAGGCCCGCTACTCCTTGAACGGACCGGATGACGTCCGGCGGCTCTTGCGCAGTCTGGCCGCCGCGAGTGACGCCCCTTCCAACGGATCCCTTCCCGACGTGCCCGTCCTCGGGCTTTGATCGGCGTTTCGTGCTGCAACCGGGGTCCAAGCCGACCGGTATCGGCCCCCCGCTAGGCGGGCTCAATCCCCCTGGGACCAAAGTGCTCCAGGACCTCGCCTCGATCGACGACATACACTTCCACCGCCAATTCGTCGACCATCATTGCGATGAGTTGATGCAAGTAGTCCGTGGTGGTGATCCCGGTCTCACCCCCGGGACTGCCGAGCACGACTACGTTCACGTCGTTCCCGTGGATCGCTTCTACAAGGGCATCCTGGAACGCCCCACGCAAGACCAGGCTCCGCGAGACCACCCCGACTTTGTCGGCCCGCTCGCCGGCCATCGCCAACAGGAATTCCCCCATCTCGTTGATCTCTTCCTCGACATCGACGATCATCGGTGAGGCGATCCGGCCCAGGAATCTGACATCCGTGACGTACAGGAAGAGGATCTCCGATCCTCGCTCCCTGGCGATCTGGATCGCCCGATCCTGATTGGGGTAGCTCGCCTCACCTCCACGCGTTGGACAAAGCACTCCGGGCATCCGCCAGCCTTTCTTCTAATGGGCGAGGAGTACAAAACGCACGAGCAACCACAGAAAGCCTACAGTCATCGTGAGATACGTCACGGGAAGTCCGATCTTCAGGAACTCGCCAAAGGAAATCGGCGTTCCGGCCTGCTCGCTGATCCCGGCCGTAACGATATTCGCCTCACCGCCGATCAGGAAACCATTGCCACCCATGGCCGCCCCCATCGATAAGGCATAGTAGAGCACCTTGCTGTTGGCGCCGGGCACGGATCCGCTCAGGTACTCGACGATCGGCAGCATCGACGCCGTCAGGGGGATGTTGGCGATCGCCACGGAGAGAGTCCCCACGCCAAACAGGATGGCGAAGATGCCCAGCACCAGATTGTCGCCGATCAGCCGCGAAGCCGCCCCGGCGATCAGGCTTACCAGGCCGACCTCTTGAACGGCGCCGATGACGATGAAAATGGCGATGAAGAAGACCAGCGTCGTCCAGTCCACGGCTTTGATCATCTTCTGCACGTCCGGATTCAGCCAGACCAACAGAACCGTGGCCCCCACCAGGGCCGGCACTGCCGGAACGATGTGGATCCGCTCGCCCATGACGAAGCCCACCAGGACCAGCACAAACACGCAAGCCGATTTCCACAAAGCCTTGGGGTCTTCCAGTCGGGCATTCTCTTTCATCCGTTCGTACAGCCTGGATGAAATGCCGCCAGACTGCTTGCTCCACTCGCGCCGGTAGAAGTACAGGACGAAACCCCCGGCGACGATCATCGCCAGGAGAACGCCCGCCGTCTGGTTGACTAGAAAATCGCTGAAGCTGATGTCAGCGAAGGCGCCGATGAGGATGTTCGTCGGCGTCCCGATGAGCGTCGAGATCCCGGCGATGTTCGACGCTAGCACCTCGGGGATGATGAACGCCAGGGGGTTGATCCCTATTGCGAGCGCGATCTGAAGGCTGATCGGGGTCATCAACAGCATTGTGGTGAAATTGTCGAGCAACGCCGAAGCCAGTCCGGTCACACCCATCAAGATCAACCCCAGCAACCAAGCCCTCCCCCGGCTGGCACGATAGGCCTGAAAGGCCGTCCATTGGAAGATCCCCGTGCCCTCGATGATGGCGATGATGATCATCATCCCCATGACCAGGAAGATCACTTCCCAGTTGATGTAGGTTTTCGCCCGGCGGAAGTTGAAGATGTACAGATCGGGATTGAATATTCCACCGATGAACGTCACCAGGAAGACGGCTGACATTCCAGCCAGGGCTGCCGTTGTGCTGTGCAGACGTTCGAGCGCGATGACCACGAGCACGGCGATGAAGATGATCGCCGCCGCCCAGAAGGCGGGCGTGATGCGGCGGACGAGAGGGATCACGCCCAGATCAAGCGCCCCGGATGACCGGAGCGCTTCCGCCTGGTTCGAGTCAAGCGTGAGCTCGAACGTGTCGAAGTGATGCCGCGTGGCCTGGATGACTGTGCCGGGAAGAGGATCCTGCTCAAGGACCAGCACCCATGAGCCGTCATCCTGGCTCTCGGCTTCGGCCAGTACCACGCTAGAACCCGGCGACAAGGCGGTCACGTTTGCCCCGGCCACGCGTCGGCGCTGGGGATCTTCGAGCCGGCCGGAGATGGTGTAGTGGGAAGCGGGCGCGCCCGCACTCGAGCGTGTGAACGGCGGTATCAAGGCCAAGAGCGCCAGTAGGAGTCCAGCGACACCCAGAGTCTGCGAGGCCCGCCTGCCGGTTCTGCGCACGATGGACGTCAGCCACACCTCACCCAGCGGGCCATCCTTTCTAACGCGCGAGCGTGAGCGAGAGGGCGCTCCTTTGAGCCTGAGTCTCACCCCTTGTATCGCGGTCAATCTCGATGGGAGGTCGATCACGAGGCAGCCGCTCGCCCGCGCGGACCTGTGCGACCGGCTCCAAGAACTCCTAATTCTAGCAGATCCCCCTGCCAGCCACCCGTTGGAATAGGAACGGCTGGCGAGCCGCCGTAACCTGCTCCGGCGCGGGCCCTGGCCATGGTACGGGACGGGGCGAACTCCACCGTCGCCTCGGGGCAAGCGGTCTCGAAGGAGGCGTCCGGACGACCCCTACAAGGTGGAGGCAGGCTACGCTCTCGCGATCCCGGCCCTCCCCACCTTCCAGCATTCAAACGTCAGCCTTAAGGCCGGCGGTCGGAACGCTATACTCCTCTGGATCCTTCCTTCCCGGCCTGATCGTCGCCAGGCCCGGCCGACGCTGCCCGAGCACCCAAATCGTGGACCTGGCCCTCGCGCGGCCAGGCAGGTGAAAGCCGGGACCGCGCACGTACAGGGGCCATCGATCCGGCCAGGCGGCTGGCGGGTAAAGGAGAACCTTGCCCTGAGGCATCATGGGGCAAGGCTCGAAGGTGACCTCTGCTCGGCCTACGGGACCCAGTTAGCGTCTTCGGTCCCGAGGGAGCGTTGACGATCGAGAAGGACCACCGATGATCCGCGGACATGGGCCCTCCTGACCATCCGCCGGAGACACCACGAGTTCTCCAGCTCCCAACCACTTGCGACAGTTCTCACAATGGGCGTGGTTGGGAAGGGATCATCGGTCGGTGGACGCCGAGGCGTAGTCGAGGATCTCAGGCGATGGTCCCCCGAGCGACGCTCCCGTCGCGATGGGGTTAATTAGGTCGGGGATCGACGGGGGAACTGCCACTGAGAGTCCAATACAACGAAACGTCTGCGAGCGATGACGAGAGGGCGACGGCATTGCCCGTGCCATGGGTCCGGGCGCTCCGGTCGATGTGCCTTTTGTACGGTCTCCTCATGACGGTTGCCACTACACCGCTCGCAGCCACTGCCCTAGCCTATGGGTGCGGACTTCACTTCTTCCCGGCGACGCGCCATTGCTGGGCGACTCGTTCCGACCTCGAATGGCGATCGAGCGACCTCTCGGTGCGGGGATCGCCGGTTCAACGCACTCGTACTCCGCCATGCTGATCGACTGTCTCATGCCTGCCAAGACAACGGGAGGGTTGTTGCTCGGTTTTGGGCATGACCTTGGCGCTTGTGTCTCCTCCTACGAAGGGTATCGGACGCCGCATAGCCACGCTCAATCAAGTCACCTGCTCGACGCCGTGGCGGTCCCGTCGAACAGGGACGCTTGGAGTCTATGCGACGCTTCGGCGGGAGGCGGCCCCGGCTGCTCTCGCACGGTCAATCGCACAATCGTCACGCGCCGCAGTCCTCAGTCATTGGGCCGGTCGCTGGCTGATGGTCCGCGTGTGATGGCCCGGCTCGCGTGACGCCAAGTCCAGAGCTTTGAGAAAGGAGGAACATGGGGAGGATCGATCCGCAAGCGCTGAGAGTCGACGAGTGTGCCCTTCTGACATATCACAAAGGAGTGCTTGCTGATGAACGCCATAATCATTCTGGTTCTAGCGCTTCTAGGTATTGCTGTGGGCTACGGCTACTACGCCCGTATGATCGACAAGAACGTCACGCAACCTGACCCCAAGCGAGCGACCCCGGCTACGATGTACATGGACGGGGTCGATTTCACTCCGGCCAGCCGCAATGTCCTTTTCGGTTACCAGTTCAAGTCGATTGCGGCCCTCGGCCCGATCGTCGGGCCGATCGTGGCGGTGCGCTGGGGCTGGCTGCCGGCGCTGCTGTGGATCATCCTCGGGACCTTCTTCATCGGCTGGGTTCAGGACTACAGCAGCATCATCCTCGGCGTGCGTGAGGAGGGCAAGTCGTTCGGCGCCCTGAGCTACAAGCTGATCTCGCCGCGCGCCCGCACGATCTTGCTGATCTTCATCTACATCTACCTGCTCCTGATCATGGGCGCCTTCGGCAAGATCGTCGGGTTTGACCTGCTGACCAACCCGGCCGTGCCCCTGGGCGTCCTGTTCGTGATCGGGGTCGGACTGCTGGCGGGCCAGATGACCTACCGCTGGAAGATGGACATCCTGGTCACCAGTGTCATCACCGTCATCCTGGCCTTCATCGGCATCTGGCTCGGCACGCTGGGGCCGGTCAAGGAGTTCTTCACCGCCATAAGCGGCGGGGCGGAGTCCCCGGTGGTCTTCTCCGGTATCACCTGGTCCAAGATGCTGTGGAGCCTAGTGGTGCTGGTCATCTGCTACTTCGGCGCCGTGCTCCCGATCTGGCGCTGGGCCCAACCGATCAACTACGTCTCGTTCTGGATCGTCTTCCTGGGCATCCTGGGCGGGACGGTCGGCCTGATCATCTGGCACCCGGCGGTGGACGTGGCTGCCTTCCCGGCCTTCACCACCTGGAACGGGACGCTGGGCACGCTGCCCGCCTTCGGTCCGCTCTGGCCGCTGCTGTTCGTGACCATTGCCTGCGGGGCGATCTCCGGGTGGCACAGCCTGGTCTCCAGCTCCGGCACTGCGCGCCAGCTCCAGAATGAAGTCGACGCGCTGCCGGTGGGCGGTGGCGCAATGTTCCTGGAGATGTTCCTGGCGACGCTGTCGCTGCTGACGGCGACCGTCGGCGTCGGAGCCGAGAAGTACATCGAGTTGATCGGCAAGGGTGCCACCGCCGGCGTCTTCGCCAACGGCCTCAGCACCTTCCTGACCTACATCGGCGTGCCGGCCTCCTTCGGCCTGCCCTACGGCTCGGTCTTCCTGACGCTGATGGCGCTGACCATCATGT
>Ga0326597_10015297_pt1 | contig 10037 bp, 9 predicted proteins | sample RVTome_12_FD_203789 | JGI IMG/M metagenome (GOLD analysis project Ga0326597, IMG submission 203789) | Soil microbial communities from uranium-contaminated site in the Upper Colorado River Basin, Wyoming, United States - RVT100D185 | ecosystem: Environmental > Terrestrial > Soil > Contaminated >...
TCCGCGCACGTCTTCCACGGCGTCGGGGGCCCGGTGCTCTTCGACCTGGGCGACTTCGTTGACGACTACGCGACGCATCCCGTTCTCCGCAACGACCTCGGCCTGCTCTGCCTCCTGACGCTCGACAAAGAGGGCCCGATCCAGCTCGAAGCGCTCCCGCTGAAGCTCGAGTACTGCCACACGCGGCTCGCCGACGGCCCCGACGCCGCGTGGATCCGACGGCGCTTCACCTGGGCCTGCAACGAGTTGGGCACGCGCGTCACCGAGGATCGCGGCCGCCTCGTGATCGATTGGCGATCTGCACAGACAGCGCCCCAGGCGCGCGGAAGCGTCTCGTCCTCCTCGGCTCCCCGCTCCTCTACGACCTCCTCTACCACGAATCGGGCGCAAGGAAGGACGCGATGACCGCAGCCAGATCGACGGACTCATCGCTCGCAGGGAGAAGGATGGATACCTGCCATTCTCGGAGATCGAGAAGATGGCCGGCGAGCTGAACCCGGAGGGGCTCGACGTCCTCACCCCGGAGCCCGACCTGAGTCTTGCCAACGGGCGAGCTGCCTGACTCGGCTCGTGAAGGACGCCGCGTGTGTCGAGTTTCTCCAATGGGCGCTGCCGCGCCTGCGGATGCGCTGGGCGGGCTTCAGGAAGGTGCGTCGCCAAGTCTGTCGGCGAGTTGAGCGCCGCATACGCGAGCTCGACCTCCCCGACGTCGACGCGTACCGGGCATACCTCGAGTTGACTCCGGACGAATGGCCGCAACTGGACGCCCTCTGTCACGTGACGATCTCGCGTTTCTACCGGGACCGCAGCGTCTTTGGGTTTCTCGAGCGGAGCGTTCTGCCGGAGCTCGTGGGAGATGCGGCTGCGCGAGCAGGGAGCATCGAGGCTTGGAGCGCCGGCTGCGCCTCCGGCGAAGAGCCGTACACCCTCGCGCTCGTGTGGGAATACGCAGTCGGTCCGATGTTCCCGACGGTAGCGCTGCATGTCCTGGCGACCGACGCAGACGAGACGATCATCAGGCGAGCCCGAGCAGCGTCGTACCACGACGGCAGCCTGCGCGAGCTACCGTCGACGTGGCGTCGTCGCGGGTTCGTCCGGCGAGGCGACCATTTCCACCTCCGACCGGCGCTTCGCCGGCTCGTGACGGTCGTGGAGCACGACGTCCGCGACCCTGCCCCGGACGGCCCGTTCGACCTCATCCTCTGCCGGAACCTCGCTTTCACGTACTTCGACGCCGCGCTCCAGCGTGAGGTCGCCCGGAACCTCACGAAGGCTCTGAGGAAAGGCGGCGCCCTGGTCGTGGGTTCCCACGAGAAGCTCCCTGAGGGAGCGAGTGGCCTCGTGCCGTGGTGCTCGCTCCTGGGCGTCTACCGCAGATCCGCCTGACCACTGTGCGCTCACGTCAGAACCAGGCGGAGGCCGTCGTAACGCGACCGTCGGCCGGACGCCTCGCTCTTCGAAGGTAATGCCCCTGATCGCGAACGGCGTTCTCGCGAGGACCCGCTCCCGCCTCTCGATCGGGAATCGCCTCATTCGCGCCCAGGCCTCGTCCGTTGCGTCGACGCGATACGGGCCGCCGCGCCGGAGCCCACTCGCATGGTTGCGATGGGCATGGGTCAATGGGATCGCGTGAGGCGAGATTCCATCCAGAGGCTTGATGTGAAATTGGCGCGCCCCCGGGGGCGGTCACGACCAAGCCGGGCGCCGCACTCACGCGTCGTCAAAGGCTTGAAGCCTGTGCGACGCGTGAGGGTGGCGATCCGGCGCAGCGTCGTGGCCGTTATCCGGCCCCGCGTGAATTTCGCATCAAGCCTCTAGCTCGTCGAGCCAGTCTTTGCCGCAATCGACGAGGATGCGCGTGCGCGCCTGTGCGACGAAGAGAGCTCTGTGCTGCCGGTGTCGCTCACTCTGGAGCTCGATCTCGCCACCAGTCCGCATGAAGCGCAAAGTCAGTGGCTCCCTGTGACGGCGTCAGAAGAGCTCCTGACCGGCGAACAGAGCCGACACGGACCGATGGGCGAATACATTCGCGATCGTGTCCGCGAGAACGTCCACAACAGGCACGACCGTGAGCTTCGAAGGTCTCGGCTCTGGGATGCACACGGTGTCGGTCACGGCGATCTCAGAGATCTCAGACGTCTGCAGTAGGTCGAGAGCACCCTCCGCGAAGAGGGCGTGCGTCGCGAAGGCGTGCACCTCGAGAGCGCCCGCGGCGAGGAGCGCCTCCCCAGCGCTGACGAGCGTGCTGCCTGTGACGATCATGTCGTCCCCCATGACGACCACCTTGTCGCGAACGGCGCCGACCACCTCCGCCGCCTCCGCGAGATCATGACCGGGCCGGGTCTTCGTCACGACTGCGAGGTCGGCGTCCAAGGCCCGGCTGAGGCGACGGGCGAGCTTGACGCGGCCGAGATCGGGCGAGACGGCGACGAGCGTCGCTCCCTCGCGAGCGAGCCTCCGGAAGTGGTCTGCAAAGAGAGGCAGGGCGGTCATGTGGTCGACGGGGATCTCGAAGAAACCCTGAATCTGGCCCGCGTGGAGGTCCATCGTGAGGACGCGGTCGGCACCCGCGGCCTCGAGCATGTCGGCCACGAGCCGAGCCGAGATCGGCTCCCGCGAGGCCGACTTCTTGTCCTGCCGCGAGTACGGAAACCAGGGCATCACCGCAGTGATCCGGTGCGCCGATGCGAGGCGGGCAGCGTGGATCATCAACAGGAGCTCGACGAGGTGGTCGTTCACCGGCGGAGAGCACGACTGAACGATGAAGACGTCGGCGCCGCGGATCGACTCGCCGAACCGGCAGTACGTCTCGCCGTTGGCAAACGTCTCGTGCTCGACCGGACCGAGAGCCGTGCCCAGCCGATCAGCAATTCGCTCGGCCAGCTCGCGATTCGATGTGCCCGAAAAGACGAGAGGCCCGCGGCGCCGCAGGAGCGACCGTATACCTCGGCGCATGTCAGAAGTGGACGAACTGTTCGCGGTCGAACGCGACGAAGGGACACTCTTCGCCGCCGGGACAGTGGGCGAGATCGTGGCAGACACACAGTCGCATGAGCCCTGCCTCGAGGTCAGCGAGATCGAGGTGGGCGACCGCTGCGAGTGAGGAGAGCGCCTCGAGCTCGAGAGGCAGCCGGAGATGATGGGCGGCAGCGCTGGCGCGATGGTCGAGCGGGACGGTGGCACCCGGCCACACACCTCGCAGCTCGCGGAGGAACGCGTGCACAGTCACCGGCCCCCAGCCGGGCAGCGCTCCGAGGAGGCGCTGCAGCTCGTCGACATCGACGAGCTGCTCCCCGATCACGGACAGCCGCCCGCTGTATCGATGGGCGATGGTTTCGGCGAGCGCCACGAGCCGGGACGCCGTGCGCTCGTCGTACCGGGCGTAGCCGCCTTCGTCGAGAAGGGCTACGAGCTCCTTCCGGTCGCGGCCTCCTGCATCCGAGATCGTTCGGATCCCCGCATGTTCGAGCACGCGGTACGTGCGCAGGGCAACGGATGTCGAGATCCGGTTGCCGAACAGCGTCGCGGCAAGTGCCCAGCGCTCGATCTCATCCGCGCCGCTGTCGACGTCGATGCCGAGCTCGAGCGAGAAGCGACCGCCGAGGGTTGCGACGAGGTGCCGCGCGCGGCAACTCGCGGCGATTCCGTACGTCGGTCCCCAGCTTCGATGCGTAGAAGGCGATGCAACAACGCTCATCGGCACTCCCTTGACGTACCGCCGTTCTCGTGAACGAGTCTCGAGGCTCAGCGGGGACTCGACAAGCGGGGATCCGCGGATCGCGCGTTCGGGCTTTTACGGGCTCTTCGGGTGCCAACTTGGGAAGCGCAGGAGGAAGAGAGAGCCGTGGGCGACGACGAGCGAGCCGCTGAGCGTCTTGTAGCGCACCTCGTTGATCCGCGATGTCGCTTGTCGGTCCCCACCGCTCTCAGTCGGACGGGAGGGCGAGCGACGGGAGGCACCGCCTCAGCCGGCGCCGGCCTGGAGCTCGACGAACCAGCGCGCCCGGACCGCATCCTCACGCTCGGTCTCGTCCAGCTCGAGTGCAAGTGCAGCGAGGGCCTGCTCGTGCGCAGGGATCCAGCGGCGCTCGAGCGCCCGAAGCCGGCGGGTCGTGGCCGCGAACTCGGTCTCGACGCGGTCGAGCGCAGACCTGGCCGCCGCGAAGCGTGCTCCCGCTTCGACTGCGCGACCGTAGGCGGACGCCGCGGTCGCGAGCGCCGAGCTGCCACCCGGTGCGATCAGATCGGGAGTGGAAGGGAGCCTGACCTCCGCGTCCGACGGGTAGACGACACCGAGCGACCGCCGCCATGTCAAGCGCACGTCCGCCTGCTCGGGGACGTGGAACCTCGCCAGCTCGAAGGAGCGCTGTCCCGAGATGAGCAGTGCCCGCTGAAGCCAGACCTCGGCCTCGCTGACCGCGTGCTCCCACGTGTCGCGGGCCTCCCCGACGATCGTCACGAGTCGGGTCCGCTCGCGGAGGAGGCCGCGCCGCTTTTGGTCCAGCACGTCGGCGCCGCGGCGGGCGACCGCGAGCCGGTGGACGAGCCAGGGCCTCCCCGCCCTACCCGGCGGCGTTCGAAGACGCATCCTCCTCCTCCCCGCGCCGCTGGTAGTGGGCGTCGAGTGCGCCCGTAGAGACCATCGACAGCTCCCGCCTCGGCAACAGCGAGGCGACCCGCCAGGCTCGCTCGAGCGTGTCTTCGAGCGAGTGCGCTTCCGCTTTCCCCTGTGACAGGAAGTCACGCCGGAAGGCCTCGGCGAATTCGAGAAAGCGGCGCTCGCTCGGCCCCAAGGCGTCGGCTCCGACGACGTCTGCGAGGTCGGCCACCTGCCGCGCGCGCGCGACGAGCGCGTAGAGCTGGGCTGCGATCTCCAGGTGGTCGTCCCGCGTGCGCCCCGGCCCTGCGCCGAGTCGCATCAGACGCGAGAGCGATCCGAGTGCATCGAAGGGCGGGTAGACGCCTTGCGCGTGCAGCTCCTGGTCGAGCACCAGCTGACCCTCGGTGATGTAGCCGGTCAGGTCGGGAACCGGGTGCGTGATGTCGCCGGCCGGCATCGTCACGACAGGGAGCTGCGTGAGCGAGCCGGGGCGCCCCCGGACCCGACCCGCCCGTTCGTAGAGAGATGCGAGGTCGCTGTACAGGTAGCCGGGATACCCTCGACGGCTCGGCACTTCGCCTCGCGCCGCGGCCACCTCGCGTACTGCCTCGCAGTAGCTCGTTACGTCGGCGATGACGACGAGGACGTGGCGGCCGCGATCGAAGGCGAGGTGTTCGGCGACCGTCAAGGCGATGCGCGGGGTGGCGATGCGCTCGACGAGCGGGTCCTCGACGGTGTTCACGAAGAGGACGATGTCGCCGATCGTGGCGCGCTGCTCGAGGATGTCGCGGACGTCGGCAGCGTCGGCGTGCGTGATGCCGACCGCAGCGAAGACGACGGCGAAGGGCTCGTCCTCCGCGACGCGCGATTGCGCCGCCACCTGAGCCGCGAGCTCGAGGTGCGGCAGCCCGCCGACGGAGAAGATCGGCAGCTTCTGGCCACGGACGAGGGTGGCGAGGCCGTCGATCGCGCAGACGCCGGTCAGAATCGCATCGCGCGGTGTCTCGCGGAGGGCGGGGTTGATCGGGCGTCCGGACACCTCCCGCCGCTCCCGGCCGAAGATGGGGGGCCCGCCGTCGAGTGGGTCGCCGCGGCCGTTGCAGACGCGGCCGAGCCAGCTCTCGCCGACCGGGATGCGCAACGGACCGCCCGAGAACGAGACGCGCACCTCGTCGAGACGCAGCCCGGCCGTGCCCTCGAACACCTCGATCACGGCCCAGTCGCGGTGCACGTCGAGCACGATCCCGTGGCGTACCTCGCCCGAGTCGAGGTGAACCTCCCCGACCTCGTCCCAACCGATCCCCTCCACGCCCTCGACCACGAGCAGGGGGCCTCGTGCGGAGGATACCCCCGAGTACTCGATGTGCTGTCCGGCGCTCAGAGGAGCCCCCCTAGCGTGGCGAGCAGGCGACCCTGTACGGCCTCGACTGCCTCGACGTCACCCGGGCCGGCCTCGTCACGCACGCGCGTCGCCTCGGCAAGGTCTGCCTCCTCGATCCGTGTCGCGGACACGCCCTGGTCGAGGAGACGGCGGAAGCGATCGTGCAATGCGAGCACCATGTCGAGCAGCGCCGCCTGCTTCGACGGCTCGCAGTACGCATCGTTGGCGCTCAGCGCGTTCTGCTGGAGCACGGCTTCGCGAAGCAGGCGGCCGGAGAGCAGCACGATCCGCTCCGCATCGGGCAGCGACCCGGCACCGATGAGCTGCGCGATTGCCTCGATGCGGTCGGCCTCCGCGAGGAGGCTGAGGGCGCTTGCTCGGCGCTCCCCCCAGTTCCAGTCACCGTGCAGTGAGTGCCAGCCAGCGAGAGCGTCCGCGTCGCGGCAGAAGGAGTCACGCCAGCTCACGGCAGGGTGGTGACGGGCGTAGGCGAGGTCGCGGTCGAGCGACCAGACTGCGCGAACGAAGCGGCGCGTGTGCGCGGAGACGGGCTCGACCATGTCTCCGCCGGGAGGCGAGACGGCACCGAGCACGCTGACGGAGGCCTCAGCGCCGGCCAGCGTGCGTACGCGCCCCGCGCGCTCGTAGAACGCAGCGAGAGCCGACGCGAGCCCCGGCGGATAGCCCTCCTCGGCCGGAAGCTGGCCGGTGCGAGAGGCGACTTCGCGCAGAGCTTCAGCCCAGCGCGAGGTGGAATCCGCGATGACGACTGTTTCGTGGCCCTGGTCGCGGTAGTACTCGGCGACCGTCACGCCCGTGTAGATGCTCGCCTCGCGTGCGAGCACGGGCATGTTCGACGTGTTCGCCACGAGCACCGTGCGGTCGAGCAGCCGCCTGCCCGTACGCGGATCCTCGAGCTCCGAGAGCTCCTGGAGGACATCGGCGAGCTCGTTCCCGCGCTCCCCGCAGCCCACGTAGACGATGACGTCGGCGTCGCACCACTTGGCGATCTGTTGAAGAAGCACCGTTTTGCCGGTGCCGAAGCCCCCTGGTACAGCGGCTGTGCTGCCGCGCGCGAGCGGAAAGAGGAGGTCGATCACGCGCTGGCCGGTGACCAGCGGGACGCCGGCGTGAAGCCGGGCGCGAACGGGCCTTGCGCGGCGCACGGGCCAACGCTGCAGGAGAGCCAGCTCCCGGCCGGCGACGCGAGCAATCGGCTGCTCGACCGTGTACTCGCCCTCGGGCGCGATCCACTCGAGCCGCCCGGCGATCCCCGGTGGCACAAGCGCGCGGTGCTCCACGCCGGGCGTCTCGGGGACGGTGCCAAGCACCGCGCCCGCCTCCAGATCCTCTCCTTCGACGACCGCGGGTACGAACCGCCAACGGAGCGAGCGGTCGAGCGTCGCCGGTCGAGCGCCGAGCTCGAGGAACTCCGGGGCTCCTGCGAGGCGGCGCAGCATCCCGTCGAAGACACCGCCGACGAGCCCGGGCCCGAGTTCGGCCATGAGCGGCCCGCCGCTCGCCTCGACTGGCTCCCCCGGCCGGAGACCGCCCGTGTACTCGTACACCTGGACCGTGGCCGTGCCCCTCTCGAGCGCGATGATCTCTCCCGGAAGACGGGCCTCGCCGACTTCGACGAGCTCGAGCATCGCTGCGGAATCCATCCCGGCCACGTCGACGACCGGTCCGTTGACCCGCACGATCGTTCCCGTGGTCACGCCCATAGCCGCTCCAGCTCGGCGGCGTGCTCGGTCAGGCAGCGCTCGACGAGTGCCGGCAACGTGTGGTCGACGCGCCGGTTGTCGACACGCCCGATGACGCCGCCGTCCGGGGGATCGAGCTCGAGCTCGGCCTCGGAACCAAGCTCCTCCCGTGCAAGGGCGGCGAGGCGTTCGAGCAGCTCCTCGTACCGCGGCTCCGAACGCAGGCGCTGCACGGCGGCTCGAGCTTCCCGTTGTACGTCGTCGTAGACCGCACGCTGGGCCTCGAAAACCAGCGTCCGCGCCTTTCGTCGCGCGTGCGTGAGCTCGGAGGCCGCCTCGAGCTCGGCGGCGGCCTCACCCTCGGCCCGAGCACGGCGGACGAAGGCCGCCTTCTGCTCCTCGGCCTGGGCCACCTGCGCGGCCGCCCGGTCTTCCGCCTGGCTCACGAATCGCTCCGCCTCCGCCTCTGCCTGGGCGAGAAGCGCCTCGCGCACCGGATCGAGGCTCACTCCGGCAGCGACACCCATACGATGTCCTCCCGCTCGGACCGTCTCCCTTCGAGGGCGGCTGCCGCCTCGGGCGTAAGGATGAGGAGGCCGACATCACGCCCGAGCTCGTCCCATTCGTCATGCGCGGCTTGCGGGTTCTCGGTGGTTCGTACGTCGACGCCGGCGAGGGCGAAGCCCGCCAGCCGGCGGGCCTCGCCGATGGCCACGACGCCGCTCATGCGCGCCAGCGCCCCTCTCCGTTGCGCAAAGGCGTGATCCGCACGAGCGGATCACGCCTCGCGAGAACATCTGGGCCGGCCGCGACTCCCGGCCGGCCTCTTTCGCGGGGCCCCCAGGAAGTGCGTAGCACTTTCTGAGGTGAGAGCTGGCCTCCGTCGCGGCCTGACGCCGCTTGCAGCACCCGGCTCTCCGGGCCCGTACTCGAGTACTGTGCCCTCCGGCCTGGCACCGCGAGCGACGTCCGAGGAACGCGCATGCAGGCCGGGGTTGGCACAGGGCGTCTCATGCCTGGCCGATGAGGATGATCGCGACCACCAGGCCGTAGATGGCGATGCCTTCGGCAAGACCGACGATCACCATCGCCCGGCCGAACATCTCCGGCTTCTCGCTGATCACCGCCAGCGCGGCGGCGCCGGTGTACGCAACGGCTATCGCGGCGCCGATTGCCGAGCCTGCGACGGCGATTCCGGCGGCGAGCAGCGGGGCCCAACGATCCGGCTGGGCAGCTTGCTCCGCCTGGGCCTGCGCGGGATCGACGATTCCGAGCAGCAGCGCAGCGAGCACCGCCAGCGCGCCAAGAGCGATTGCACCGTTGAGCGCGAGGAGCCTGCGAACTCCTTGCCGCGGCGCGCGCCGTAAGGCGACAGCGGTAACGGCGACGACTCCGACCACCACCGGCACGGCCCAGACGAGCGACTCCATCATGACTCCTCCTCTTTGGTTGCAAGTGGGATCGACCACGGCGAGAAGGGCCTTCCCTCGCCCGCGAAGATACGGGAGAAGAGCTCGTAGTACTCGAGGCGAAGCGCCTGCACGCCTGCGACCAGCGCCTCGAGCGTGAAGGCGGCCGCGTTGCCGACGACGAAGAGCACGATGGCGGCGAGCGTAAGTGCACCCCCCCAGAGAGCGACGGCCCCGTCGTAGACGATTGCGGTGAGCGCTCCGTGCATGAGTCCGAACGCGGCGAGTCGCGCGAACGAGACTGCGTTCGCGGCGACGCGCACCACGGCGTCCACGACCTCGACCGAGGCTTGCGCCACCGCCGCCGCGCCGCGGCCCGCCTCGAGGAAGAAGCCGAGTCCGAGCAGCACGACGCCCGCTCCGACCATCGTTCCTCCCGCGACGATGAGCCAGTCGACACTCCGGGCGAAGCCGGCGAGGACGAGTGCTCCGCCGAGGAAGACCGCGAAGCCTGCGAAGCCCGAGGGCGCCACGAGGGCGGCGGCCGGTCCCCGTTCGCGCCAGCGGTTGACGGTCCCTATCGCGTAGCTGCATGCAAGCAGCACGGCTCCGAAGGCGATGGCCGCGACCAACAGCCGCGACGGCTCCTCGAGCGGGTCGAGCCAGAGTGTGGGCACGAGCCTGGTCGGGCCGAAGAACTCGCCGTACAGCAGGCCGAAGAAGGCGCCGGAAGCGCCGCACGCTACGACGAGCGGCCACGCAGATCGCAGAGAGGCCAGCCGCCCGTGCGTCCGGCGCAGGAAGAGTCCCAGGAGCACGAGCACAAGTCCCTGGCCGACGTCGCCGAACATCATTCCGAACATGAGCACGAAGGCAACTGCGGCGAACGGCGTCGGATCGATGTCCTCGTAGCGCGCAGCGCCGTAGGTCTCGACGAGGGGCCG
>Ga0326597_10015298_pt1 | contig 10037 bp, 8 predicted proteins | sample RVTome_12_FD_203789 | JGI IMG/M metagenome (GOLD analysis project Ga0326597, IMG submission 203789) | Soil microbial communities from uranium-contaminated site in the Upper Colorado River Basin, Wyoming, United States - RVT100D185 | ecosystem: Environmental > Terrestrial > Soil > Contaminated >...
GCGGCGGCGACCTCCCGCGCTGAAGGGAAGGCGTAGCCGCTAGAAACGGTCTTCCTGCGGGACGTAGCGGCGGGTGAGCAGCGTCAGGTTGACGCCGTTCACCAGGGCGTGGGTGACGACGGGGGCCACCAGGTTGCCGGTGGCCTCGAAGAGGGCGCCGAGCAGGAAGCCGGCGGCGACGCTGAAGGCGGTCCACGGCAGGAACTCGCGGCGCGGCACGAAGTGCGCCAGGCCGAAGACGAGGCTCGCCGCCACCAGCCCCACCCGCGGCTGGAGCGCGCCCCGGAAGAAGGCCTCTTCCCCCACGCCGCTGGCCAGGGCCAGGACCGCGATCTCGCCCAGCGCGGGGCGCCCCACCAGCCCGGCCAGGGCGCGGGCCAGCCGCTCGCCCCAGGCGCTGCCGCTCGTCCAGAGCCAGGAGAGGGCGATCACGGCAGCGGCCGCGGCGGCTCCAAGGGCGGCGTCGGACAGGGGATCGAGTCCGGCGGCGCGGCCCCGCGGGTGGGCGTAGAGCAACGACTCGCCCGCCAGCCCGCCGCGCCACGCCAGGGCGACTCCCAGCAGCAGGCCGTAGAACAGCAGGGCCGTGCGCACCAGGCGGCGCGCGCGCTGAGAGGCGGAGGCCGGAGCCGGGGGCGGGTGCGTTGACATGCGCGGGGGGACGAGTAGCCTGTCGGACGGGCCGGCGCTCTCCCCCGAGGGCGTCGGCCTTCTTTGGTGGCGCGGATCGGGTCGCCGGATCCGATCCCAGGGGGGAGAGCCTGCATCGCCATGGCCCAGCGGATCCCCATGACCCGGAACGGGTACCAGAAGCTCCAGGAGGAGTTCCGCCGTATGAAGACCCGGGACCGGCTCGACATCGTGAAGGAGATCGAGGCCGCGCGGGCCCACGGCGACCTCTCCGAGAACGCCGAGTTCCACGCCGCCAAGGAGCGGCAGGGCCAGATCGAGAGCCGCATCGCCCTGATCGAGGACAAGCTCGCCCGCGCCCAGGTGATCGAGCCCCAGGGCGAGCCGGACACGGTGCGCTTCGGGGTGACCGTGGTCCTGGTGGACGCGGAGACCGACGAGGAGGTCTCCTACACGCTGGTCGGGGAGGACGAGTCCGACGTGGCCCGGGGGCTGATCTCCGTCAGCTCGCCCGTGGCGCGCGCCCTCCTGGGCAAGCGGGAGGATGCCGAAGTAGAGGTGCGGGTGCCCAAGGGCACCCGCCGGTTCGAGATCCGCGAGATCCGCTTCGACTAGGCCCCGGGCGTCGATTAGGCCCCGGGCCTCGCTCGGGGCGGGGGGACGGGCAGGCGGTGCGTTCACTCCAGGCCAAGTTCAGCGCCCTGGTGGTCGCGTTGCTGCTGGCTGCCTCCGTCGGCCTGATCCGGCTCGCCACCTACGAGGAGCGGGGGGCCCTCACCCGGGCGGAGCGGGAGCGGGGAGCGGCCCTGACGGGCAGCCTCGCCGCCCGCGCCGCCGAGCCCCTCCTGGCCGGCGACCGGCCCGCGCTCGAGGCCCTGGTCCGGGAGACCGCAGCCGGCGCCGGCGTCGCAGCCGTGCGCGTGCTGGACCGCGACGGGCAGGTCGCCGCCTCCTGGGACGCCGGGGAGCGCGCAGGGCCCGGGCCCCCGGCGCCCCCGCAGGGCGAGCGCCTGCGGGCGGCGGCGCCGGTGCTGGCCGGGGGCGTGCCGGTAGGCGAGGCCCAGGTGGAGCTGGACCTGGCGGAGCGGGTGACCCCGGCGCTGGAGCGCAGCGCGCGGCGGCTGGCGGCGGTGGCCGCCGCCCTCGTGGTGCTGGGCGTGGCCGCGGGCCTGGGCTTCGTGGCCCTGCTGGTGGGCCCCCTGCGCCGGCTGCGCGCCGGAGTCGAGCGGCTCGGCGCCGGCGACCTGGGCGTGCGCGTGCCCCCCACCTCGCGCGACGAGGTGGGCGAGCTCACCCGGGCCTTCAACGAGCTGGGCGCGTCGCTGGAGCAGAAGGACCGCATCCAGAGCGCCTTCGGCCGCTACGTGAACGACTACGTGCTGGCGCGGCTGCTCGAGAGCGGGGAGGACCCGGAGCTGGGCGGAGCCGAGCGCGAGGTGACGATCCTGTTCGCCGACGTCCGCCAGTTCACCCGCCTCTCCGAGGGCATGAAGGCCGGCGACGTGGTGTCCCTGCTGAACGAGGTCTTCCAGATCGTGTCGGATCGCATCCTGGCGCGGGGCGGCGTCATCGACAAGTACATGGGCGACTCGGTGATGGCCTACTTCGGGGCGCCGCTGCCCCAGCCCGACCACGCGGCCCGGGCGGTGGCCGCGGCGCTGGACATCCAGCGGGCGATGGCCGAGCGCGCAGCGGGGCGCGGGTCGGGCTGCGAGCTGCCCGCGCTGCACGTGGGCGTCGGGATCCACAGCGGCGTGGTGGTGGTCGGCAACATCGGGTCCGAGCAGCGCACGGACTTCACCGCGGTGGGCGACGCCGTCAACGTGGCCCACCGCCTGGAGAAGCTGGCCGGCCCGGGCGAGATCCTGGTCTCCGAGGCGGTGCAGCGCCGGGTGCGGGGCGCCTTCCGGCTGCGCTTCGAGGGGGAGCGCCGGCTCTCCGGGCGGCAGGAGCCGGTGCACACCTACGCCGTGGAGGCGGCCGAGGAGCGGGAGGGCCAGGCCCCGGCGCCCGATTGCGATTCCCCCGCGACTTCCTAGAATTCCGGACCGCTTCCCCGGTAGCTCAGCTGGCAGAGCAAGCGGCTGTTAACCGCTGGGTCGTAGGTTCGAGTCCTACCCGGGGAGCCACTGCCGCCGACGGCCGGCCGCTCCAGCACGTGCGGGCGGCAGCCCCCGGAGCCCCTGCCCGCGCCGGCCGGGGGTTTCCTATAGTCCAGCCTCGTGCAGTCCGGCATCCATCTCGCCAGGACCGAGGACGAGAAGCGGGCGGTCTACCGCCTCCGCTACGACGTCTACGTGGAGGAGATGGGGCGCTACCGCGGCGCCGCCGACCACGCGAACCGCCTCTTCTCGGAGCCCGAGGACGAGTACAGCCGCATCTTCTACGCCCTGGAGGACGGCGAGGTCGTGGCGACGGCGCGCCTCACCTGGGGCGGCGACGCGCCGTTCCCCCAGCGGCAGGTCGAGCAGTACCAGCTCGAGCCGTTTCTCGCGGAGCTTCCGCGCGAGGTGATGGCGGTGGGGGAGCGGGCGATGGTGGTGCCGTGCCTGCGGGGGAGCGACGTCCTGCTGCGCATGATGGGGGAGTCCTCGCGCTTCGTGAACGAGAAGCGCATCCAGGTGGTCTTCGGCGCCTGCGAGCCGCACCTCCTGAACCTCTACCTCGGCCTCGGGCACCGCACCTACTCCCGGCGCAACATCAACGGCCCCGAGGCCGGCTACCTCATCCCCATCCTCTCCCTGCCGGAGGACGCCGCCCACCTGCGGCGCCTCGACTCGCCGCTGCTCGAGTACCTGAAGGACTTCGGCGACGACGCGCGCGTGCCGGACGGCGTCGAGCAAATCCTGGCTCGGGGCAGCGCCGTGACGAGCCGCGCGCTGACGCCTTCCGGCGCCTACTGGAGCGAGGTCCACGAAGCGCTCCGCGAGGTGGAGGCGAACCAGATCTCCGCGTTCGACGGGCTGAGCGAAGAGGAGGCGGTGCGCTGCCTCGGCAAGAGCAGCATCATCGAGTGCCGCGCGGGCGACCGGGTGCTGAAGAAGGGCGGCGTCGCGCGCAACATGTTCGTCGTGCTGGACGGCACCCTCGAGGTGCGCGACGGGGAGACGCTGATCGCGGCCCTCGGCCCCGGAGACGTCTTCGGCGAGATGGCCTTCCTGCTGGAGCGCCCGCGAACCCGGGACGTCTACGCGGCCACCGACGACGTGCGCGTCCTCAGCCTGAGCGAGACCACCCTGCGCGGGATGATCGAGAGCCAGCCCCAGATCGCGGCCGACCTGCTCCTCAACATCGCCAAGATGCTCTGCCTCCGCATCCTGAGGCGCCCCTGAGGCGATGACGGCTTCGCGCGCCCGACGACGGCGGGCCGGCGCGGCCCTGGGCCTGGCCGCCGCGCTGCTGGTGGGCGCGACCGCGCGGGCGGAGACGGCCTGGGTGGGCGGCGAGGTGCGCCTCAACCTGCGCACCGGGCCGAGCGGCGAGTACCGCATCCTCGGCGTGCTCAAGACGGGCGATTCCGTGGAGCTGCTCCAGCGCGGCGAGACCTGGTCGAAGGTGCGCACGGGCGACGGCAAGGAGGGCTGGATCCCGGGCGGCTACCTCGCCAGCCAGCCCCCGCCCGCGCTGCGCGTGGCCGAGCTCGAGGCGGAGCTGACGCGCCTGCGCCAGCAGGTAGCCGCGCTGGAGGAGACCAACGCCCGGCTCGCCGGAAGCGCCGAGAGCGAGGCGCAGGGCGAGGCGGACCGGCGCGCCGAGCTCGACCGGCCGGCGGCGGAGAGCCGCGGGCTCGAGGCAGGGGAGCGCTGGCCCGAGTGGATCACCGGCGCCACGATCCTCGCCGGGGGCATGCTCGTGGGGGCGGTGCTGGCCTCGCTCTCGCGCCGGCGCAACGCCCGCCGCCTCAGGCTGTAGGCCGGCGTGGCGGCGTCCCTCCCCCTCGACGCGAAGGCGCGCTGCGGCGTGGTGGTGGCGGGCACCACCCGCGACACGATCCTGCGCATGGCCCGCCGCTGCGAGGCCCTGGGCTTCGACTCCCTGTGGATGGGCGACCACGTGTCATTCTACGTGCCCATCCTCGAGTCCCTGTCCCTGCTCTCCTTCCTGGCCGCCGCCACCGAGCGCGTGCAGCTCGGCACGAGCGTCTACCTGCTGCCCCTCCGCCGGCCCGTCATCGCCGCCAAGACGGTGGCCAGCGTGGACGTCCTCGCGGGCGGCCGCACGATCTTCGGGATCGGGGTGGGCGGGGAGTTCCCGCCGGAGTTCGAGGCCTGCGGCGTGCCGCTGGCGGAGCGGGGCTCGCGCACCGACGAGGCCATCGGGATCCTGCGGCGGCTGTGGAGCGAGAACGGGGTGTCCCACCAGGGGCGCCACTTCCGCTTCGGCCCGGTCTCGCTCGATCCCAAGCCCGTGCAGCCGGGCGGCCCGCCCATCTGGGTGGGCGGGCGCCGGGAGCCGGCCTTCCGGCGCGCCGGCCGCCTGGGGGACGGCTACATCTCCCACATGACGGCGGCGGCTACGTACCGCGCCAACCTCGAGAGCATGGCCCGCCATGCCGAGGGAGCCGGGCGCCGGATCGAGCGGTTCGGCACGGCGGCCTTCCTGTTCACTGTCCTCGACGACCCGTACGAGCGGGCGCTGGACCGCGCCGCCCAGATGCTCTCGCGGGTCTACAACCGCCCCTTCCGCGACGCGGCCGCCAAGTACTGCCTGCTGGGACGCCCCGAGGACTGCCTGGAGCAGATGCGCGGCTTCGCCGCCGCGGGCGCCCGCCACTTCGTGCTCTCGCCGCTCTCCGACCCCCTCGAGTTCGCCGAGCGGGTGGGCGCGGCGATCCTGCCCGAGCTGCCGGGGCTGGTCCGCTGAGCGGTGCGGCGCGCGACACGGCCCGCGACCTGCGGCGCCTCGGCTCCGGCGGCCGCGACGATCGCCTCCACTTCCGCCTGGTGATCCAGATCCTGCTGCGCTGTCTGCCGCTCCTGCGGGGCGTGCGCAGGCATCTCGCCGTCCTGACCGGCACGAGCCTGGTGCTCCTGCTCCTGCTCCTGCCCCTCGCGATGATGGGCTTCGACGTCTTCTGGACGGGCGTCGGCCAGGGCAAGCCGCTTCCGGAGGTGCAGGCCCGCGTCCTGCGCCTCGACCCCGCCGAGACGGTCCACGTGAAGGCGATGTCGCCGGACGCGCGCCGCGCCACCCGCGACCACCTCTTCGCGGCGCTCGCCCTCGTCCTGGTCCTGGTGGCGATTCCGGCGGCGGGCGGGCTCACCTACTACTACGTCTGGATCACGCAGCGGATCAACCAGGAGCTGCGCCTGCGGCTCCACGACCGCCTCCAGACCCTGTCCCTGCGCTTTCACGCCGAGCAGCGCGTGGGCGACGCCCTCTACCGGCTCTACCAGGACAGCTCCATGGTTTCCGATCTCATCGAAGCGGTCTTCATGACCCCGTTCTTCCACTTCGGCCGCCACGCCATCGCGGCCACCGCCATCTCGTTCTTCGATCCCCGGGTGGGGGCGATCTTCCTCCTGGCGTGGCCCCCGATGCTGGTGGTCGGCTACCGCTTCTCCCGCCGGCTGCGCATGGGGTTCCGTGCGGCCCGGGAGGCCAACGCGGCCCTCACCTCGCGCATCCAGGAGATCCTGGCGGGTATCAAGGTGGTGAAGGCCTACTCCGCCGAGCCGGCGGAGCAGCGCAGCTTCGAGGAGCACTCGCGCGCGGCCTTCCGCGCCGCCTTCGGGGTGCGCTACCTCGTGTGCCTCTTCAGCGTCATCGCCTTCGTGGTGGCGTGCGGCGCCATGCTGGCCGCGACCGGCTTCGCCCTGGAGTTCACCCGCACCGGCGCCGCGGTGGTCGCGGCCGGGATCCTCGGCACCTTCGGCGTCACCGGCTGGACCCTGGGCGGCTTCAACTTCTTCAAGGGCGAGATGGGCTCGGGCAGCGGGAGCTTTCGCATCATCTACCGGATGTGGGCGCGCATCCAGGACATGGCCATCGGGATCGACCGGGTCTTCGAGCTGCTGGACCTGGAGCCCGAGGTGCAGGACGCCCCCGACGCCGTGGACCTCCCGCCGCTGCGGCGGGGCGTGGCCTTCCGGGGCGTCTCGTTCCGCTACCAGCCGGAGCGGCCCGTCCTCGAGGACGTGAGCTTCGAGGCGCCGGCCGGCAGCGTCACCGCCGTGGTGGGACCGACGGGCGCGGGCAAGAGCACGCTCATGGCGCTCCTGCTGCGGCTGTTCGACCCGGACGCGGGGGCCGTGGAGGTCGACGATCTCGACCTGCGCCGCATCCGCCTCGACAGCCTGCGGGCCAACGTCTCGATCGCCCTCCAGGAGAACATCCTCTTCGGCGCCACGGTGCGCGAGAACGTCCGCTACGCCGTGCCCGACGCGAGCGACGAGGCGGTGCGCGAGGCGGCCCGCATCGCCTGCGCCGACGAGTTCGTCCGCGAGCTGCCCGCGGGCTACGACACCCTGCTGGGCGAGCGGGGCACGAAGCTCTCCTCGGGGCAGCGCCAGCGCCTCTCCATCGCGCGCGCCCTGCTCAAGGACACTCCGATCCTGATCCTCGACGAGCCCACCGCCGCCCTCGACGCCGAGACCGAGATCCGGGTGCTGCGCAACCTGCACGCGTGGGGCCGCGGGCGGGTCATCTTCCTGGTCACCCACCGGCTCTCCACCATCCGGCAGGCGGACCGCATCCTGGTGCTGCGCGACGGCCGGCTCGTGGAGGCCGGAAGCCACGCGGAGCTGCTCGGCCGCGAGGGCGGCGCGTACCGGCGCATGGTGGAGCACGAGGAGCCCGAGCTGCCTCGGGTGGCGATCCGGTGAGGGAGACCTTCGAGAGCCGCCGGGAGCTCTCGCACGCCGAGACCCTGCGCATCTTCGGCCGCGCCCTGCGCTACGTGGCGCCCTTCAAGGGGCGCTTCGCGGTGAAGGCCGGGCTCACGCTGGTGAGCCTCTTCCCGCCGCTGCTCCTGCCCTGGCCCATCAAGATGCAGATCGACCACGTGATCGAGGGGCGGCCCGTCGATCCCGCCGCCTACCCGTTCTTCGTGCGCCCCGGCGTGGAGCTCCTGGCCGGGTCGTCGTCCGGGGAGATCCTGGTCTGGACCCTGCTCTTCCAGCTCCTCCTGGTGGTGGCGGTGGGGATGCTGGGCTCGACGGCCAGCGAGCGCGACCAGGCGGACGCGCGGCTCTCGGCGGGACGCGACACCGCCACCACCACGGAGAACGACGCCAACTACGGCCACAGCCGGGCCAGCGGGCTGCTGGGCCTCTTCGAGTTCCAGTGGACCCTGCGCCTCACCCACGACCTGAACCACCACTACCGCTCGCGGCTCTTCGAGCGCATCCACGCGCTTCCGATGACCGCCTTCGACGACGAGCGGATCGGCGACGCCGTCTACCGCGTCATGTACGACACCCCGGCCATCACCCAGGTGGTCTTCCGGCTGCTCCTGATCCCCCTCTACTCGCCCCTGGGCATCCTGGCGGTGGCCTGGACCCTGGAGGTCGCCTACGGCAGCACGCTGATGGGCTGGGTGGCCGTCGCCTTCCTGCCCCTGGCCTTCGGGGCCACCTTCCCGTTCGCCCGCACCATCCGCCGGCGCGGCGAGGAGAGCCGCATGGCCGGCGCCACCACCGCCTCCAGCATCGAGGAGGCCATGAGCAACGTGCTGGCCGTCCAAAGTCTCGGCGGCCACGGCCGCGAGCGCGAGCGCTTCGACCGGGACAGCCGGCGATCCTTCGGCGAGTACCGCCGCTACCTCCTCACGTGGATCTTCGCGATCGCGGCGGCCGTCGGCGTGGGCCTCCCCCTGATCTTCGGGATCGCCCGCTACGGCACGGACCTGATGATCGAGGGGAGGCTCACGCCCGGCGACTTCGCGCTGATGATCACCTACTTCATCCAGGTCGCCGGCTACGCCGTCATCCTGGGAACGCTCTGGATCCGCCTCCAGGGCAACGCCGCCGGTCTCCAGCGGGTCTTCTTCCTGATGGACATGGCCGGCGAGGACGACCCGCCCGGTGCCCGCGAGCTGCCGCGACTGCTCCGCGAGCTGCGCATCGAGGACGTGGACTTCGCCTACGAGGACGGCACGCCCGCCTTGTGCGGCGCCGCGCTGACGGCGCGCGTGGGCGGGATGCTGGCGCTGGTGGGTGCGGCGGGCGCCGGCAAGACGACCCTGGCCTACCTGATCCCGCGCTTCCTGCGGCCGCAGCGCGGACGCGTGCTCTTCGACGGCCAGGACGTGGCCGGCGCCAGCCTGGCGTCGGTGCGCCGCCAGGTGGCCTTCGTCTTCCAGGAGACACACCTGTTTGACGCCAGCGTCGAGGAGAACATCCGCGTGGGCAAGCCCGACGCCAGCGATGCGGAGGTGCGCCGGGCCGCGCGGGTGGCCGGCGCGGACGACTTCATCCGCGCCCTGCCCCAGGGCTACCGCACGCGGCTGGGTCGCGCCGGGGGCAAGCTCTCGGTGGGGCAGAAGCAGCGCCTGGCCATCGCCCGCGCGCTGGTGCGCGAGGCGCCCATCCTCATCCTGGACGAGCCCACCTCGGCGCTGGATCCCGAGACGGAGCGCCGCCTGCTCGAGTCGCTGCGGGAGGCCTCGCACACGCGTCTCGTGGTGGTGATCGCGCACCGCCTCTCGACCGTGCGCGAGGCGGACCAGATCCTCTTCCTGGAGCGCGGGCGCGTCGTGGAGCGGGGCACCCACGCCGAGCTCATCGCGCGCCAGGGCGGCGCCTACCGGCGCTTCGTCGAGCTCCAGACGCGCGGCGCAGCCTGACGCCATGCGCGTGCACCGGGCCCGGCTCGCCCTGGTCCTGCTGGCTCTCGTTCCCGGGGCGGCGTCCGGCGAGCTGCGCGCCGGCGCGGCGGCGGTGGAGATCCGGGCCCCCGCCGGCGTGCCCCTGGCCGGCTACGGAGCCCGCGGTCCCGGGAATCGCTGCGCGGGCAGCCTGGCGCCGGTGGAGGCGCGCGCCCTCGTGGTGGAGGGGCCGGGCGGGGCGCCCCGGGTGGCGATCGCGGTGCTCGACGCGCTGATCGTGGTCCCCGACCTGCGCGAGGCGCTGCGCGAAGCGGTGGCGGGGCTGGACCTGGACGCCCTGGTCCTGGCCGCCACCCACACCCACGCGGGCCCCGGCGGCTATCTCGACGACCTCGCCGCCGAGGCGCTGATCCTGGGCTGGTACCAGGCCCCCGCGCGCACGGCCCTCGTGGAGGCCGCGGCGGAGGCGCTGCGGCGCGCGGCCGCCTCCCTGCGCCCCGCCCGCCTGGCCACGGCCACGGCGCGCGGCGAGGACCTGGCGCGCAACCGCCGCCGCGAGGGCGGGCCCCAGGACCCGGAGATCCCGATCCTGGCCGTCGACGGCGACGGGGGCGCGGTCGCCACCCTCTTCGCCCTGGCG
>Ga0326597_10015300_pt1 | contig 10035 bp, 4 predicted proteins | sample RVTome_12_FD_203789 | JGI IMG/M metagenome (GOLD analysis project Ga0326597, IMG submission 203789) | Soil microbial communities from uranium-contaminated site in the Upper Colorado River Basin, Wyoming, United States - RVT100D185 | ecosystem: Environmental > Terrestrial > Soil > Contaminated >...
GGGGCGCCAGTCTGGTGGCCCTGGCGCTCGACTAAGATGGGGGCCTGGGTGCACCGGGCCGCCGTGCTGGCGGCCCTTTGGCTCGTGGTATCGGCATGGAGGGCCGAGGCGCAGACGCCCGCGAACGTCGAGTGGCGCTACTGGGGCGGCGACGCGGCGAGCACCCGCTACGCGCCGCTCGATCAGATCGACGCCTCGAACTTCGAGGAGCTCCAAGTCGCCTGGCGATGGACCGCGGACAACTACGGCCCCACGGTCGAGACCATCTACCGGGCGACGCCCATTTATGCGGGCGGAAAGCTCTTCACGGTGGCCGGCCGGCGGCGGACCGTGATCGCCGTCGAGCCGGCGACCGGCGAGACGCTGTGGACGTTCCGTGAGCCGCATACGACGCGCTGGGAGCGGTCGTGGCGGCAGAATCACGGCAAGGGCGTCGCGTACGCCGAGGTCGACGGGCGCGGCGTCGTCTACCTCGTCTCGCCGGCCTTCTTCCTGCACGCGCTGGACGCCGACACGGGGCTGCCCATCGAGGGCTTCGGCACGGGGGTACCGCTCCCGGGCTTCGACGACCATGGCGTCGTCGACCTGCTGGAGGGCCTCGGCCACCCGTTCGATCCCGACGAGGGCATCGACCCCCGTGTGGGCAGCATCACCAACTCGTCCCCGCCGATCGTCGTGAACGGCGTCGTGGTCATCGGCAACTCGAACCTCACGGGCCGCTTCGAGACGCGTACCGAGAACGTTCCGGGCGACATCCTCGGGTACGACGCGCGCACCGGCGAGCACCTGTGGACGTTCCACGTCATTCCCGGGCCGGGCGAAGTCGGCCACGAGACGTGGGAGAACGACGCCTGGTCGTTCAGCGGGAACGCCAACGCCTGGCCGCCGATGTCGGCCGATCCCGAGCGGGGCCTGGTCTTCGTCCCCACCGACGCGCCGACGAACGACTATTACGGCGGCTTCCGGCCCGGCGACAACCTGTTCGCCAACAGCATCCTCGCGCTCGACGTGCGCACCGGCGAGCGCGTCTGGCATTTCCAGACCGTGCATCACGACATCTGGGACTACGACAACCCCCTTCCGCCGACGCTGCTCGACGTGGTCGTGGACGGCGAGCCGGTGCCCGCGCTCGTGCAGACCACCAAGCAGGCCTTCGCCTACGCGCTCAACCGCGAGACCGGCGAGCCGATCTGGCCCATCGAGGAGAGGCCCGTGCCCGCCGGGGACGTGCCGAACGAGTGGTACTCGCCGACGCAGCCGTTTCCGACCCGGCCTGCGGCGTTCGAGATGCAGGGCCTCACGGAGGACGATCTCATCGACTTCACGCCCGAGCTGCGCCGGATGGCATCAGACATCGTGGCCGACTTCGAGATCGGCCCCCTCTACGGTCCACTCTTCCACTCCGAGAACAGCCAGGGCAAGCGGGGCTCGGTCATGTGCCCGGGCTCGGGGGGCGGCGCGAACATCCCGGGCGGGCCCGTGGCGGACCCCGAAACGGGCATCCTGTACGTGGCGTCGGTGAAGTCCTGCATGGGCCGCATCCTCATCCCCGGATACGAGGCGGACGACGGGACCGACGCCACGCGCTCGGGCACGACGATCGTGGAGTGGCACTACGGCGGGACCGCGGGCTTCGCCGGCCCGCGGGGCCTGCCGATCTTCAAGCCGCCCTACGGGCGCATCACCGCCATCGACATGAACACGGGCGAGACCCTCTGGTGGATCCCGAACGGGGACACGCCGGAGCGCGTCGCCAACCACCCGCTGCTGGCGGGCGTCGACCTCCCCAACACGGGTCAGCCCGCGCACGCGACGGCCCTCGTGACGCGCACCCTCCTGATGTACGGGGAGGGCCGCGAAGGCGAGCCGCGCTTCCACGCGGTGGACAAGCGCACCGGCGAGCGGCTCGGAACGGTCGAGCTGCCCGCGCCGACGCAGACCGCGCCGATGACCTACATGCACGAGGGGCGGCAACACATCGTGATGGCGGTGGGAGGCGACGGCGTGTCGGCCTCTCTGGTGGCGCTCCGGCTGCCGTGACGGGAGAGGGCAGCGCCGGAGGGCTAGCCTCCGTCCGATTCGCCCACCCTCGCGCCGAGCTATATGGCCACAGCCAGCACGTCGCCGCTCGCTCCGACCGTCCAGAGCCCGGACGCCCTGGGGAATGTGACATGACCCAGTACCGAGGGTCAGCCCCTACATCCCCTCAAACCAGCTCCTTCACCCGCTCCCGCAGCAAGAATTTTTGGATCTTGCCCGTGGAGGTCTTCGGTAACTCGCCGAAGACGACGTGCTTGGGTGCCTTGAAGTGCGCGAGGTTCTCCCGGCAGAACTCGATGATCTCGTCCTCGCTCACGCCCTCGCCGTCGCGCAGCTCCACGAAGGCGCACGGCGTCTCGCCCCAGTGCTCGTCGGGCCGGGCGACCACGGCGACTGCCGACACGGCGGGGTGGCGGTACAGCACGCCCTCGACTTCGATGGACGAGATGTTCTCCCCGCCCGAGATGATGATGTCTTTGGAGCGGTCGCGGATCTCGATGTAGCCGTCCGGATGCATGACGGCGAGGTCGCCCGTGTGGAAGTACCCACCCTCGAAGGCCGCCTCCGTGGCGGACGGGTTCTTGAGGTACCCCTTCATGAGCACGTTGCCCCGCATCATGACCTCGCCGATCGTCTCTCCATCGGCCGGCACGGCCTCCATCGTCTCGGGGTCGAGAACCGTCAACTCCTCCTGAACCACGTAGGGCACGCCCTGGCGTGCCTTCAGCGTCGCCTGCTCCTCGATGGGCAGGTCGTCCCACTCGGGGTGCCACGCGCAGACGGTGTTGGGGCCGTAGCACTCCGTCAGCCCGTACGTGTGGGTGACGTTGAAGCCGATGCGGCCGGAGCGCTCCAACACGGCGGCCGGAGGCGCCGCGCCGGCGGTCATCAACCGCACCGTGCGGCCGAGCTCCTCACCACGCTGCTCGGCCACGGTCGTGACCATGTTGAGCACGATGGGCGCGCCGCACATGTGTGTGACGCCTTCCTTCTGGATCGCGTCGAGGATCTCGCCGGCGTCCACGCCCCGCAGACAGACGTTCGTGCCCGCCACCGCAGCGATGGTCCAGGGGAAGCACCAGCCGTTGCAGTGGAAGAGCGGCAGCGTCCACAGGTACGTCGGATGGTGCGTGAGGTCCCACGCCAGGGCGTTGCCGAGGGCGTTCAGGTACGCACCCCGGTGATGGTAGACGACACCCTTGGGGTTTCCCGTCGTACCGGAGGTGTAGTTGAGCGCGATGGCTTCCCACTCGTCCTCCGGGAGCGCCCACGGGGCGCCCGGATCTCCTTCCGCCACGAGCTCCTCGTAGGTCAGGTCACCGTACGGCTCGGTGCTGCCGAGCGAAGCATCCTCGAGCGCGACGACCCGTGGTGACGCCTCCGCGCGACCCACCGCCTCCAGCCCGAGCTCGCTGAGGCCCTGGTCGATCATGAAGAGGGCGGCCTCACCGTGGTCGAGCATGAACGCGATCGCGCCCGCGTCGAGGCGCGTGTTGATCATGTGGAGGACTGCCCCGGACATGGGGACGCCGAACGCGATCTCGACTGCCGGCGGGGTGTTGGGGCACAGGACCGAGACCGTGTCTCCGGGTCCGACGCCGCGCTTGCGAAGCGCGTCCGCGAGCCGGACGCACCGCTCGTACGTGGCGCGCCAGCTCTGCTCCTCACCCCCGTAGCGGATCGCGGGCCGATCGGGGAAAACCTCGGCGGTCCGCCGCAGGAAGCCGAGGGGCGTGAGCGGCACATGGTTCGCCGCCCGCTTGGCGAGCCCCGCCTCGTACTTGCCGGTCATGCAGAGTGCGAGATGCGTTGCCAGAGATCGGAGAGCTGGGTCGACACCTCGTCCATCGCCTCCATCGCCATGCCGTCGAGACGCTGGGAGATGGGCCCGCCGATCAACCGCTGCAAGAAACGGACGGGGTAGTCGAGGTCCCAGTCGAGGAATCGGTGCGGCCCCCGCTCCAGATTCTGTAGCATGCGGACGACCAGGTAGGAGTCGTCGAGCAACCCCACCAGGCCCTGCGTCATCTCCGGAATCAGGTCGACGGGCTGGAGATAGTACTTCTCCGCGTGTTCGAGCAGCGGCAGGACGACCGAGTTGAGCCCGCGCTGCGAGGCCTCCTGACGCGCTCGCGCCAGGAAGACCGGGATCGACTCGATGACCTCCGTGGCCACCTCGGCGGCCTCGACCACCTCCGCGGGGGTAGCCTCGGGCAGAGCCTTGGTGATGTGCCGCTCGAGCGCGTCCTTGCCGCCGCGGGCCTTGGCGCTCTCTATGATCGCCACGATATCGGCCAGCGTGCCGGTGTTCGCGACGTCGAAGGTCTCGTGCTGTTCGGTCGTCATGACGTAGGATGAGCGTCGAGGCGTCTTCGGACCAGGCCCCCCTGCTCAACGTCCCCGGATCGTCTCGCTCGGGCACCGTCCGCGCCTTGCCGCCTGACCCTCGCCAGCAGACCTTCCGCCCGGAAACGACCCCCCCCAAACGAGCGTGCTACTTGGGAAGAGCAGGAACGCTGGCCGTCGCGGTGAGCGAAAAGGTCTCGCGGGCTCTCCACCTGCGTTCCGGGGAGGACCGTACCCTGGCGGTGATGGGCGGCTTCCTCCTGCTCAATACGGCGAACACGACCGTCTTGTCGGCAGCCAAGAACGGTCTATTCCTGTCCGTCTACCCCGGCAGCCGCATTCCCCACGCGGTGATCGCTGCGTCACTGCTCACGGCTCTCGTAGCAATCGTCTTCACGGGATACGCGGGGTTCACGCGTCGCAAGCTCGCGATAGGCCTGACCAGCGTCCTGATCGCCTCCGTCCTCACCTGTCGGATTCTGTTCGCCATATCGCACACCACGTCCTTCGCGATCTACCTGTGGCTGTCGGCCGTTCAGGTCCTGATGCTCACCCACTCCTGGGACTACGCGGGCGACCTGCTCACGGGGCGCCAGGCGAAACGCCTCCTGCCCCTGATCGGGGTAGGAGCCTCCTTCGGCGCGATCGTGGGGGGGAGCGCCGTCGCGCCGGCGGCGTTCTGGTTCGGAACCGACGACCTGCTCTGGATCTCGATGGTACTCCTTCTTCTGGCCCTGCCCCTGCTGTGGGCCGTGCCGGAGCCCGTGCGCGAGGGGGACGAGACGACGGCACACACCAGTGGCGTCAGGGCCTTTGCCCAACGCGCGGGCCGGGGCGTACGCTCCGTCGGATCGAACAAGCTCCTCAGGCTCCTCGCGCTCGGCCTCGTCGCGCTGACGCTCACGGGCACGCTCATCGACCTGCAGCTCAAGTTCCTTCTCCAGGAGACGTTTCCCCGGGACCGCATCACAGCGATCTATGGGCTCCTGTCGGCCGGCGTCGGGGTCGGGACGCTCGTTCTTCAGCTGTGGGCGTCGCGGGTCCTCTTCCCCCGCTTTGGCGTGTCGTTCGCGGCGATGCTGCACGGGGGCGTGCTCGCGTTCGCGGCGGCGGGCACCGCGGTCGTCGGGGGCCTCTACATGCTGGTGGTAGCACAGGCACTCGACGACATCCTGCAGTTCAGCCTCCAGAAACCCGTGGAGCAGGTGTCTCTGCTCCCCTTCCCCAACCGGGTGAAGAGCGTCGCGCTGGCCACGCTCGGCGGCGTGTTGCGTCCGCTCTCCAAGGCCTCGGCCGGTGGCGTCGCGCTGGCGCTCGCGGGCCGCGCAGAGTTGCTGCCCTTCGCGACCGTCGCCGCGGCGCTGACGGCGGCGTTCACCTATTCGCGGCATAGACGCCGCTACCTTACCGCTCTCGACAGCGCGCTGGCGCGGCATGCCGTCGATCTCACAGACCGCTCGAGCGTGCCGCTCGTTGGCGACGCCGGGGCCTTGGCCAGCATCGACAAGGCGCTCGCGGACAGTGATCCCACGATCGTCGTTTTCGCTACCGGGCTGCTCGAGCAGATGCCCGAGGCGGAGGCGATCCCTCGCGTGCGGTCGCTCCTCAGCCATCCGGTCCCCGAGGTGCGCGCCGAGGCCGCTCGTGTCTTCAGGGACATCGATGCCCCGCCGGACTTCTCGGCCGGAATCGCGATCGCCGCCCAGCTGTCCAAGGAGGACACCCCGTTCGTGGTGGGCGCCCTGCTGGAAACGATCGGCTCACTGGGCGGCGTCGATCCCGGCATGGTCCTGGACTTCGTCGAACACCAGGACCCGGAGGTCCGCCGCGCCGCGCTGGTGGCGCTCGGCCGCCTGGGGTGGCCGGAGACCGAGGAGCGCCTCCGTGCCCTCCTGGCATCCGACGACTCGGAGGACCGCAGGGTCGCAGCCGGCGCGGTCGGCGACCTCGGCGAAGTCCGGCTCATCGAGCCGCTGGCGACGGTTCTCTCCGACGTCCGGGCCCGACCTGCCGCGCTCGAATCGCTTGCGAAGCTCGGCCCGAGCGCCGTCCCCGTCCTGTCGGAGCTGCTCGATCGACGGGAGCTTCCATTGCCGGTCCGGCGCAGCGTGGTGACCGCGCTGGAGAAGATCCCCGGCCCCGAGGCCCGCAACGCGCTCGTGAAGCTCCTAGAGGAGACAGCCCTCGGCCCCGCGGCCCTCACCTCGCTCAGCCGCAGGCGCGTCGCGGGCAGCATCGACGCCGTCGAGGTCAGGAAGCTCCGACCCGTGATGCGCGCAGAGATCCAGCGAGGACTCAAGTACCATGCCTGCTCCAGCTCCATCCGCCGGGCGGCGGACGGACCGAAGGGATCGTTCGTCGCCAGCGAGCTACTGGGACTCCAGGAGCGCTCCGTCGAGCGCGTCCTGAAGATGCTCATGCTGTCTCACGACGCATCCCGCCTGACGGCCATATCCTCCGCGCTGAACAGCGACAGCCCCGCGCACCGAAGCAACGCGCTGGAGCTGCTGGAGGGCACCGTCTCGCGGCCGACCGCGATCACGGTCATGCCGTTCCTCGAGGCCGTCGCCGACGGCCTTCCCGCGGCGCGCATCACGGAGCTGCTCGACGACGCCCGCACGGTGAGGCGAAAGCCAGCGGAGGCGCTGGCGGAAGAGGAGGACTGGTGGCCCCGCGCGCTGGGCCTGCACATGCTCGGGCGTGACGACGAGGTCTCCACACCCGGACAATCCAAGACCGAAGCATCGGAGGATGACCCCATGATTCCGCTCATCGAGAAGGTCATGATCCTGAAGGGCTCGGAGTTCTTCAGGAACTTCCCAGGCTCGGATCTGGCAAGCATCGCGTCGCTCGCCGACGTGGTCTACTGCGAACCCGGCGACATCGTCTTCCAGCAGGACGACGAAGGAGACGCGTTCTACGTCGTGGTGCAGGGCGCCATCCAGATCACGAGAGGTCTGGTCCACCTGGCCACGCTCGGCTCCCGCGAGGGGTTCGGAGAGATGGCGATCCTGGACAGGGAGAAGCGCTCGGCGACGGCCACGGCGAGCGAGGCGACCACCCTGCTGCGCCTCGACCGCGACTCGTTCGATCGCGCGGTGGAGGCCAACCCGGTGGTGGCGCGGGGAATCTACCGCGTGCTCACCGAACGCCTGAGGAACACGCTGGCGCAGGTGGCCGCGGGGTGAAACCACCGACGTCTAGATCTTATCCACGATCCAGCTCAGGACGAGCTTCACCACACGGCGCAGTATCGTAAGCATGCCCCGTTCTACGAGCGCGGGGCCGCCGAGGTTTCTCCCGGCGAAGAAGCCGGACCCCTCCTAGAGAGCCGCGCCCCGAAGCCGCAGGCTGTTCCCCACGACCGTGACCGAGCTCATCGCCATGGCGAGCGCAGCGAGGATCGGGTGCAGGGCTCGCAGCATCATGGGCAGGAAGGTCAGCGCGTAGAACGCCCCGGCCGCCACCGGGATCAGGGCTACGTTGTAGAAGAACGCCCAGAAGAGGTTCTGCTCGATGGAGCGCATGGTGGCGCGGCTGAGCGCCAAGGCCTGCGGCACTGCGCGGAGGTCGCCCCGCATGAGCGTCACGTCGGCGGTTTCCATGGCGACGTCGGTCCCCGTGCCCAGCGCGATGCCGACATCTGCCTGCGCCAATGCGGGCGCGTCGTTGATGCCGTCTCCGACCATGGCCACGACGCGGCCGCCTTCCTGCAGCTCGCGCACGACGTCGGCCTTCTGGCTGGGCAGCACCTCCGCCCGCACGTGGTCGATGCCGACCTCCGCGGCGATCGCGCGCGCGACCCGCTCGTTGTCCCCGGTCAACATGACGACTTCGAGGCCGGCCGCGCGGAGCTCGGCGATCGCCTCGGCCGAGCCTTCCTTCACCGCGTCCGCCACACCGACCAGTCCGACCGCTCGCCCGTCCACAGCCACCCAGAGCGGCGTGCGAGCCGACTCTTCGATGGCGCTCGCCCGCTCCGCGAGCTCGTCGACCGTGACGCTCCACTCCGTCAGGAGCGCGCGCGTTCCGACGATGACGGGCGTCCCCTCCACCATAGCCACGACACCCCGGCCGGGGACGGCCTGGAAGTCGGTCGGCTCGGCCAGGTCCAGTCCTCGCTTCGCAGCCTCGGCAACGACCGCGGTGGCCAGCGGGTGCTCGCTCCGGCGCTCGGCGGAAGCGGCGAAGCGAAGGAGCGCGTCCTCATCCCCATCCGCGCTGACGACCTCCAACACGGCGGGCTCACCCCGTGTGATGGTGCCGGTCTTGTCGAGCACGATGACCTTGGAGGCCTTGGCGCGCTCCAGCGCCTCGGAGCTGCGGAAGAGGATGCCCATGCGGGCCCCACGTCCCGTGCCCACCATGACCGCCGTGGGCGTGGCGAGGCCGAGCGCGCAGGGGCACGCGATGACGAGGACGGCGACCAGGCGGATCAGTGCCGCCGTGAAGCCCGCCCCGACCCAGAACCACCAGACCAGCATCGTGCCGACCGCGATCGCGATGACCGCCGGCACGAAGACCGCCGCCACGCGGTCGGCGAGGCGCTGGATGGGCGCCTTGCTGCCCTGGGCTTCCTGCACCATGCGGACGACCTGGGCGAGCGCGGTGTCGGACCCGACGCGCGTGGCGCGGAAGCGGAACGTGCCGGTCCTGTTGATCGTCGCGCCCACGACCCGGTCCCCCACACCCTTGTCGACGGGCATGCTCTCGCCGGTGAGCATGCTCTCGTCGATCGTCGAGTAGCCGTCGATCACCTCCCCGTCCACCGGGATGCGCTCGCCGGGACGCACGATGATCTCGTCGCCGACCACGACGTCCTCCACCGCGACGTCGGACTCGACCCCGTCGCGGATCACGGTGGCCCTGGGCGGCCGGAGCGCCATGAGCTCCCGGATCGCCTGCCCGGCCTCCCCCTTGGCCCGCACCTCGAGGAGCTTGCCGAGCTTGATGAGCGTGATGATGAGCGCGGCGGTCTCGAAGTAGACGTGCTCGCCCATCGCGCTGCTGCCCAGGCTGAGCGCCAGCGCCACGACGACGGAATAGACGTACGCGACCGACGAGCCGAGCGCGACGAGCACGTCCATGTTGGCCGCACCGTTGCGGACGGACTTCCAGCCACCGACGTAGTAGTCCCAGCCGACGTAGAGCTGCACCGGGGTCGCCAGCGCGAACATCAGCCAGTTGACCCAGGGGGCGTGGGCCCACATCCCGACGACGCCGAAGTCGCGCGCCATGCTGAGCAGGAAGAGCGGTCCCGCGAAGGCGACGCCCGTCCAGAACTTCCGGCTCTGATCGCGAATCTCCTCGGCCCGCGCTGCGGCCTCCGCGTCCTCGAGCGCACCCTCCTCGACCAGGATCACTCCGTAACCCGCCCGCTCGACCGCCTCCCCGAGCTGCGGAAGCGTCACGAGGTCCGGGTCGAAGTGCACGGTGGCGCGCTCGGTCGCGTAGTTGACGGTCGCGTCGGCCACACCGGCCGTCTTGCGCAAGGTCCGCTCGACGGTCGCCGCGCAGTTGGCGCACGTCATCCCTGTGATCGGGAGCGTGGCCTCACGGTCTCGGGTCGCCGTTCCAGGCATCGGTCCTCGTGCCTCCGCGCGGGGCGCCGCTACTCCGCCGGCGCGTAGTTGATCTCCCTCATGGCAC
>Ga0326597_10015302_pt1 | contig 10034 bp, 10 predicted proteins | sample RVTome_12_FD_203789 | JGI IMG/M metagenome (GOLD analysis project Ga0326597, IMG submission 203789) | Soil microbial communities from uranium-contaminated site in the Upper Colorado River Basin, Wyoming, United States - RVT100D185 | ecosystem: Environmental > Terrestrial > Soil > Contaminated >...
CCCACCGCGAGCGTGGCGGCGAACACCCCCGCAGTACAGGTCGAGTGAAATCCGCGGTTCACCAGCGTGGGCGCAGCGCGGGTCAGGCGGCAGCCCGCTTCCAGCCCGGCGGCCAAGGCGGTGATGAACGCTTTGCCGTCCAAGTGCAGCGCCTCGGCGATCGCCAGCGCAGGCGGCACCGTGGGCGCGCTTCCATGCCAGCGCCCCGGCGCATAGGTATCGTCGAACTCGTTGCCGTGCGCAAGACCGCCGTTGTACAGGGTGGCGGCCGGCGCGGGTAATCGCAGGCCGCCGCTTCCGAGCAAGGTGCTTTCCGCAACCCCGCCCCCGGCAGCAGCCACGGACTTGAGGATGCCGGCGAACGGCATCGGCGCGCCCAGCAGGCAGACGCCGATCAGGTCCAGCGCGTGAAGGCGCACGCGCTCCACGACTGGCCCGGGCAGGGCTTCATAGCGCAAGCCCGCCGCGAAGTCGGAAAGCCGCTCCGAAAGGGTGCTCACCGCGCGGCCTCGCCGACGCTCACGCTTAGTTTGGCTGGATGTTCGCTTCCTTGATGAGCTTCGCCCACTTATTGAAGTCGTCGCGCATCCGCTTCGCGAACTCGCTCGGCGACAAGGCCACCAGCACCAGTCCCTGGGCCGCGAACTGCTTCTGCAGCTCCGGCGCCGCCAGCAGCTTGCTCAACTCGGAATGAAGGCGGGCGATGAGCGCGTGGGGCGTGCCGGCCGGCGCGGCGATGCCGTACCAGGTCTCCGCGGTGTAGCCTGGCAGACCGGCCTCCGCCATGGTGGGCACTTCGGGCAGGGCGGAGAATCGCCGGCTTCCGGTGACGGCGATCGGCGTGAGCTTGCCTGCCTCGATCTGCTTGAGCGTCAGGCCGATGTCCGCGAACACCGCCTGCACTTGGCCGCCGAGCAGGTCGGCGAGCGCCGGCGCAAGCCCCTTGTAGGGGACGTGAACGATGTTGACCCCGGCCATTTTCTTGTAGAGCTCGCCCGCCAGATGCGGTGCGCCGCCAGTGCCTGCCGAACCGAAGTTCAGGCTGCCGGGTTTCGCTTTCGCCAGCGCGGTGAACTCCGCCAGCGACTTCGCCGGAACCGAGGGATGCAGCACGAGCACGAACGGGCTCGAGACGATCAGGGTGACGGGGTCGAAATCCTTGAGCGTGTCGAAGGGCGGGTTGGCATAGAGGTTCGGCGCGATGGTCATGGCGCCGGCGGCGGCGACCGCCAACGTGTAGCCGTCGGGGGCCGACTTGGCGACCAGGTCGGCGCCGACCATGCCGGAAGCGCCGGGCTTGTTTTCCACGACGATCGGCTGCCCGAGCGCTTCGCTCAGCTTCGGGGCGACGGCTCTTGCGACGTAGTCCGTGCCGCCGCCGGGGGCGAATCCCACGACCAGCCGGATCGGCTTGACTGGATAGGCTTGCGCGCCGGCGTGCTGCGCAGCCCCGAGCGTCACCGCGAACAGCGCGGCCAGAATCGCGGCCTTCGATGTGAAAGTCATTTTCATCTCCCTTGGCGTGTTGAACATACCGTGAATTTCATGGATTTCCCGGCAGCCGCAAGTCCCTGACATTCTCCAAGCTCTCGAGATGCTCGATCGCGTGCACGATTGCGGCGGATTGCTCGGACGCGAGCGGGCGCGCGCTGTGAGACAGGCACGCGCGAAACTTGTCTTTCAGCTCGCGAGGCGTGAGCGGCATCTGCGGAGAACCGGGCATCTGGAGGCTCGCCTCCTCGCGCATTGCGCCTCCGCGGAGGCGGATCACCACGGACTGGGGCACCAGCATTTTCGCGTCGCTGATCGTGCGGTCTTCCAGGACCTGGACGCGCTCGGCCAGCTCCCGGACCTCGGGACGCGAAATCGCATCCTTCCGGAAATCTTCGAGCGCGATCCGGCCCTGGACCAATGCAACCGCCACGCCATAGGCGGCGCTGCCGATGGCCGCTGCGACGGTATGGCTTTCGGTACGCCGAAATGGCTTGCCACTCAGCGCGAACGCGTTCGGCGGGAGCCGGACAACCACCGATTCGATGTCCGAGGCGCGGACACCCGCCGCGAACAGCCTTAGCGCCGCAGCGAGCGCGCCGTGATGCTCGCGCGCGCACGGATACGGCTTGATGCTTGCCGCCGCCCCTTCGAAATGCTCGCCCAATCCTTCGATGACGCTCTCTCTTCGATATCGGCCGGATTCGTACAGGTTGAAGAATCCGCACCTCCCCTCGAACACGTTCGCCGGCCCGGTGATCCCCCGGGAAGCCAACAGGGCAGCCTTGACGCCGGCTTCCGCCGCAAAGCCGCCCTGGTAGCGCTTGGCGAGCGAGCCATCGATGACGGTTTGGATGTTGCCGCTCGAGCTGCTGAGCGCGAGGCCGAGCGCGCAGACCGTGCGCTCGCGATCGAGCCGCAGCAGGCGCGCCGACGCCAGGGCCGCGCCGAAGACTCCCAGCGTCGCTGTCCTGGACCAGCCGAGCCCGCTCATCAACGCCTTCCCGATGCGGCACGTGAGGTCCGTCCCGAGAACGACGGCGTTGATCAATTCTTTCCCGCTAGCGCCGCGCGATTCCCCGACGGCCAGCGCGGCCGCCACGATCGGCCCGTAAGGCAGCAGCACTCCCGGCTCGTACACCGGATCGAAGTCGCGCGCCTGGCACATCGCGCCGTTCATCATCGCCGCGGCCGTCGCCGGAAGACGATCGCCGAAAACCAGCAGCGTGGCCTGCGGCGTTCCGCCGGTTTCGCGGACGAATTGCAGCCCCGCATCGATACCCTCGGCGCTCGACCCCGCGATTGCCGCGCCGATCGTGTCGAGAATGAAATTCTTCGTGGCTGCGACGACCGGCGCCGGGAGATCTTCGTAGCTTTTCCGGCACGCGTTTTCGGCAAGCTGGAAGGCGAGGTCCATGCCGGTCCCCGCGCCTAGACGGCACCGCGGATGCGGCCGCCGTCGACCTGGACAACGGTGCCTGTGATCCAGCCCGCCGGCTCGCTCGCGAGGAAAACAATCATGGCCGCGACGTCCTCGGGCTTGCCGAAGCGCCCCAGCGGCACAAGCTCCAGGTAACGCTTCCACTGCTCCTCTTCCGATATGCCGGCGGCGGCGGCGCGAGCCGCGGTCGTCGTGCGCAGGCGATCGGTCATCACCGGGCCGGACAGCACCGTATTGACGGTGATCTGGCTCTTGCCGAGATCCCCGGCCAGGTCCTTCGCGAGGCCGGTGACGCCCGGCCGAATGCTGTTCGTCAGCGTGACGAGCGGGACGGGTTCCTTGATGGCGGTCGACTGGAGGTTGATGATGCGTCCCCAGCGCTGCCGCCGCATGTGCGGCAGCGCTGCGCGGATCATCCGCACGGTGCTGAGGAAGTTGAGCTGGAAGCCCGCGACGAAATCCTCGTCACTGAGATCGTCGAATCCGCCGGGTCGCGGCCCTCCGGCATTGGTGACCAGCACGTCGACACCGCCCAGGGCGGCGTTCGCCCCGCGGATCAGCTCCGCCGCGCCGGCCGCGGTGGCGACATCGGCCGCAACCCCGAAGACCCGGGCACCGGCCTGCGAAGAGATCTCGCGCGCGGTCGCGTCCACGACCTTCCGGTCTCGGCCGTTGACGACGACGCGCATGCCTTCCCTCGCCAGGCCCAGGGCAGTCGCCCGCCCTATTCCCTTCGTAGACCCGGCAACGACCGCCGCCTTGCCGGCCAACCCGAGATCCATCGCATTCCCTCGCTACTCGACTTTCATGGCGGGAAATTCCTGCGCATACGGGGCGCACAGCAGCATCGCCGCTGCAAGCAGAACAAGACGGGCGAGCATCCCGATTCCTCCGGACCGTTGCTTCGTAGTATACGGTATACAATCGAGCATCAAGCAAGCGCCAAGCTCTCTGCATTTCGCAATGGCGAACGAAACGCTTTCCGTCGTTTTGCTGACCGGTTTCCTCGGCAGCGGCAAGACGCTCCTGCTCAACCGCCTGCTGCAGGCGCCCGAATTCGCCAACACGGCGGTGATCGTGAACGAGTTCGGCGAGATCGGGCTCGATCATGTCCTGGTACAGCCCGGCACGGACAACGTGGTGCTCCTCGAGGCCGGCTGCCTGTGCTGCACCATCGCGGATTCGCTGCATGAGACCCTGGCCGACCTGCATTTCCGCAGGGTGCGCGGCGAGGTGCCGCCGTTCGAGCGGGTGGTCATCGAGACCACCGGCCTCGCCGACCCGGCGCCGATCCTGAATACGCTCCTCGGGCACAAGCTGGTCACCGGGCTCTACCGGCTCGACGCGGTGGTGGTCACCGTGGATGCGATGCACGCCGCAGAGCAGCTCGAGCGGCACCGCGAAGTCGTGAAGCAGATCGCGGTAGCCGATCGCCTCGTCATCACCAAGACCGATGCCGTGCCGTCCGTGCAGGTCGCGCAGCTTCGCGCTCGCCTCGCCCGGCTCAATCCCGCCGCCGAGGTATTCGAGTCGCGTCACGGAAGCGCCGCGCTTGCCGCGTTCGCTCCCGGCCTTCCGCTGCGCCAGCGCGCGGTTCCAGCAATCGTGCCGACGCATCAGCATGCGCATGATGCCAATCGCCACGACGAGCATGTGCGTGCGCATTGCTTCGTCCTCGACGCTCCGGTGTCGTGGTCCGGGCTCGCCGCCTGGTGCCGCATCGTGGTCGAGACCCTCGGCGAGCGCCTGCTTCGCTGCAAGGGCCTGCTCGAGATCTCCGACAGCGGCGAAATCGTGTTCGTGCAGGGAGTGCAGCGCGTGTTTCATTCGCCGCAGCGGCTGCCCGGCTGGCCGGATAAGGACCACCGGTCGCGCCTGGTCTGCATCACGCGCGACGTCGACGAGGCCGAGCTGCGCCGCACCCTGCCGGCGCTCAAGCTGGCGGCGGGCAGCGATCCGAATATCACGCTGGCCGATCTCCCGGTGGGTGCATGAGACATCCTGTGTCGTGGCGCCGGCCCGGCGAAGCCCCTTGCTCGACAAAACCATGAGAAGCTCCAGCATGCGAATCTGGTATCAGAGCCTGTTCGACAGCGGCCGTATACCGGCCTACTTTGAAGGTCTCGCCGCGCGCGCCCGGGTCGTCGCCCGTCCGGGCGTGGAGGTCGAGTTCTTCGGCATGCCGGAAGGCACGTACGGCGACCGCTTGCCGTCGGACGTCGTCATCTACCCGTACCTCGCGTCGCTGCACATCCAGTCGATACTCGACAACGCGCTGCGCGCCGAAGCCGGGGGCTATGACGTTTTCGCACTCGGATCGGTGCAGGACCCCGGCCTGGAGGAAGCGCGCTCGCTGGTGGACATTCCGGTGGTCGGCTACGGCGAGGCGGCGATGCACTTCGCTTGCGCCCTGGGGAGCCGCTTTGTCGTGATCGCGTTCCAGGCGGGCTTCGACCAGATCATGGATCTGCGCATCAGGAAACTCGGCCTCGCCGAGCGGGCGCTGCCGACCGCGCTGATGGAGGCTGATTTCTCCGACGTGGGCAAGGCGCTCGCGCAGCCCGGCGAGCTCGTCGAGCGGTTCCGCGCCGCCGCCCGGCGGGTCATCGCGCAAGGCGCCGAGGCGATCATTCCCGGCCAGCTTTATCTCAGCGAGGCGATCGCGCGCGCCGGGGTCACGCGCATCGACGAAGTTCCGATCGTCGACGGGCTGGCGGCGACGCTCAAGATGGCCGAAGCGATGGCCGACCTGAAGCGGCTCGGCATAGGCGTGACGCGCCGCGGCTACGCGCATGCGCGGCCGAGCCGGGAGATGATCGAGCACGCGCGCCGCATGCATTCGCGGCCGCCCGTCGCGCCGCCGGAGAAGAAGCGCTGAACTGGGATCTTGAGACCGAGCTCATTCGTGGCAGGTGCCGGCGCCTGCGGGCTGATGGCAAAGGCACGGCCGAGGAGATGGCCGGCCCCGAAGGCTACCTCTCGGGCAACGGCCTGCTCACGGCGCTCGGCTTCGGCCTCATCGCCGGCGAGCATGCGACAACCGCAATACAAGGGAGAGCTCGATGACGCTGCTCCGATTGCTTCTTGCCTGCTTGTCCGTTGTTCTTGCCGCGAACGCGGGCGCCTATCCCGACAAGCCGCTCAAGGTGATGCACGGCTTCGCGCCCGGCGGGGGCGCGGACATCCTGCTGCGCGCCATCCTGCCGAAGTTCTCCGAGAACCTCGGCCAGCAGATCGTCGTCGACTACCGCACCGGCGCCGGCGGCAACCTCGCGATGGAAAGCGTGGCGAAGGCGGCGCCCGACGGCTACACGCTGCTCATGGGCACGCCCGGCCTCGCCACCAACCCGAGCCTCTACGAGAAGCTGCCGTTCGATCCGCTGAAGGATCTGCAGCCGATCAGCCTGATCGGCAGCGTGCAGAACGTCCTGATCGTTGGCCAGGATGCCTTGTGGAGCACACCGGAGGAGTTCGCCGCGTTCCTGCGCGAGGAGACGGAAAAATGGCGCAAGGTGATCCAGGCGACGGGCCTGAAGGCCCGGTGAGATGGAAAAGACCCAGGTCTTCCGGCATCACCTGAAGAACTCGAGGCCCCTCGTCTCGCCGGGAATCTACGACGGCTACAGCCTGCGGCTGGTCGAGGCGATGGGGTTCAAGACGGCGGCGACGACCGGCTCCGGCCTCGCCAACGCGCTCCTCGTGCAACCCGACATCGGCATCTTGGGCCTGCTCGAGAACGCCGCCGCCTGCCGCCACCTCGCGCGCAGCGTGTCGATCCCGCTCATGGCCGACGCCGACACCGGCTACGGCAATGCAGTGACCGCGTTCCACGCCGTGCAGTACTTCGAGGAGGCGGGGGTCGTCGGCATCAACATCGAGGACCAGGCCTGGCCCAAGCGCTGCGGCCACATGCGCGGCAAGGAGCTGATCGGCGCGGCCGAGATGTGCAAGAAGATCGAGGCCGCGGTGAAGGCGAAGAAGGATCCGGGCTTCGTCATCAACGCGCGCACCGACGCGATCGCGGTGGAAGGCATCGAGGGCGCGGTCAAGCGCGCCAGGGAGTACGCCGCGGCGGGGGCCGACATGATCTACCCCGACGCGGTGCGCGACGAGGACGACATCAAGCGCGTGATCGACGCCGTTCCCGACGTGCCGGTGAACATCAACATGGGCTTCGGCGTGCGTTCGCGCCCGACTACGCCGCTCATTCCCCTCAAGCGCCTGAAGGAGCTGGGCGTGGCGCGCGTCTCGTGCCCGCGCATGCTCACCGCGGCCGCGATCTGCGGCATGAGAAAGGCGCTCGAGCAGATGAGATGGTGCATCGACACCGGCGAGCTTGCCGACCGTCCCGATCTCCTCGCCGGCATGGAGGAGATCGCCGCGCTCGCCGGGTACGACCGCATCGATGCCCTGGAAGAACAGTTTTCGCTTCCGGAGGACCTCGAGCAGCGCTACGGCGAAGGCCGCGGGTATGTGATCAAGAGCACGCCATGAAACCCGGCCGCTATGGGCCGTTCAAGTACGTCCCGATCACCAGGCGCCCCAGCCTCGAATGGCCGGGTGGTGCGCGCCTCGCGCTGTGGGTCAACCCCAACGTGGAGTTTTTCGGCCTCGACGACGTCATGCCGGGCAACGTGAACGAGCGCGTCGCGCGCGAGCATGCCAGGGTGCCGAACGTGCGCAACTGGTCGCTGCGCGACTACGGCAACCGGGTCGGCGTGTGGCGCCTGATGGAGGTGCTGTCGCGCTACGACATCCGCGCGAGCGCGGCGCTCAACAGCCAGGTCTGCGACCACCACCCCGAGGTGATCGACGAGATGATGCGCCTGGGCTGGGAGCTCATCGGCCACAACGAGACCAACGCGCTGCGCATCAACGAGATGCCGCCGGAGCAGGAGCGCGAGTCCATCCGGCGCACGCTCGAGCGCATCGAGAAGGCCTCCGGCAAGCGCCCGATCGGCTGGCTCGGCGCCGGGCTCGCCGAGACCTGGAGCACGCTCGAGTACCTGTCGGAAGCCGGCATCCGCTACGTCTGCGACTGGGTGAACGACGAGCAGCCCTACACCATGGACGCCGGCAACCCGCGCCTGGTGTCGCTCCCGTACACCGTCCAGTGCAATGACGTGCCGGCCTACTTCGACTTCAAGGCCTCGGTGCCGGAATTCGAGCAGATGCTGCGCCGGCAGTTCGACGTGCTCTACCGCGACAGCGAGCGTTCCGGCCGCGTGATGGCGATCGCGGTGCATCCCTTCGTCACCGGCCAGCCGCACCGCGTGGTCGCGCTCGAGCGCGCGCTCGAATACATCTGCTCGCATCCGGGGGTGTGGCGCGCGACCGGCTGGGAAATCGTGCAGCACTACCTCGCCTCCCCGTTCTCCAGGGAAGTCTGATTCATGCGATGCCGGCATTAAGCTCGAGTAACCACGCGGACCAGATTTTGGCGTACCATCAAAGCATGCCGCGTAAAAAGAAACGGATAGTCTCGCGCGAGGAAGCCGTGCCGGGCCGCGTCATCGAGCGGCCCGACGGCTTCTATTGGGAGTCGAAGCAGGCGGGCGAGATGCACGGTCCGTTCGTCACGCTCGCCGAAGCCGAGGCCGACATGCTGGCCGGCGGCACCGCCGAGGGCGAGTTCGAGGCCGGCGAGTCGCTGCAGGAAGCCGAATCGGAAATCGGCGTCTCCGAATGGATCGATCCGGACACCGGCGTGCCCGCCGAAGACAACATCCCGCGCATCGAAGACCACTAGAGACTACTTCTCGGCGGCCCCGGCGAGCAGGTCGTTCAGCACTCCAGGATCGATCGGCTTGGTGAGGTGGAAGTCGAAGCCGGCTTCCATCGCCCGGCGGCGATCGCCTTCCTGTCCCCAGCCCGTCAGCGCGATCAGCTTTACGCCTTTGCCTAGCCTTTCGCGCAGCGCGCGCGCCACCTCGTAGCCGCTCGCGCCGGGCATGCCGATGTCGAGCACCGCCACATGCGGCCGGAAGGCTTCGCCGAGCGCGAGCGCCGCGTTGCCGTCGTAAGCCGCTCTTGCGTCGTAGCCGTAGAGCGAGAGGATGCGCTGCAGGGAATCCGCGGCGTCGTGGTTGTCGTCGGCGACGAGGACCCGCACCCCGGGCGCCGGCACGGCCTGCCTCCCGGACGGCGGCTTGCGCTCCTCCATCCGGCTCGCGAACGAAGGCAGCGGCAGGCGCACGATGAATTCGCTGCCCTGGCCGGGGCCGGCGCTGCGCCCCTCGACCGTGCCGCCGTGCAGCGCCACGATCCCCTGCACCAGCGACAGGCCGATACCCAGGCCGCCGTGCGAGCGCCCGTCGGTCGCGGTGAGCTGGGAATACGGGTCGAAGAGGCGCGCGCCGACCTCGGGCGGAAAGCCGATGCCGTTGTCCTGCACCGAAACCACCACCTGGTCGCCTTCGACTTGCGCGCTGAGCGCGATCTCGCCGCGCCCCTCGGTGTAGCGCGCGGCGTTGTTGAGCAGGTTGGAGAACACCTGCGCGAGCCGGGCCGCGTCCGCCTCGACGGTGACGCGCTCGCTCGGCAGCAGCACCGACAGGCTGTGCCCGGCGGCGTTGATATGCGGCCGGCTCGTCTCCAGCGCCATGTCGATCGTGCGCTCGAGCGCAATGCGCTCCTTGCGGACTAGGAGCTTGCCGCTCGCAATGCGCGCGATGTCCAGCAGGTCGTCGATCAGCCGCGAGAGCTGGTCGACCTGGCGCTCGATCACCTCGCGGCTCCAGCCGAGCTCGGGGTCGAGCGGCCGCTTCTTTCCGAGGATGGCGACCGCGTTGCGGATCGGCGCGAGCGGGTTGCGCAGCTCGTGCGCCAGCGTGGCGAGGAACTCGTCCTTGCGCCGGTCGGCCTCGCGCAGCGCCTGCTCCATGAGCTTGCGCTCGTGGATGTCGGAAATCACCGTGATCCAGCCGCGCCCGTCGCGCGTGGGCGAGAAGTGGTTGCGCACCCAGCGCTCGCCCAGCCCCTTGTAGCGGGCGAGCCGCTCGTACTCCACGTGCTCGCCGGCGAGCACGCGCTCGATGTGGGGCCGGATCTCGGCGAGGCTCGCTTCGCCGAGCACCTCGGCCATCGGCCGGCCGGCGATCTC
>Ga0326597_10015303_pt1 | contig 10034 bp, 7 predicted proteins | sample RVTome_12_FD_203789 | JGI IMG/M metagenome (GOLD analysis project Ga0326597, IMG submission 203789) | Soil microbial communities from uranium-contaminated site in the Upper Colorado River Basin, Wyoming, United States - RVT100D185 | ecosystem: Environmental > Terrestrial > Soil > Contaminated >...
CGGGTGCTCCACCACCAGCCGCATGGCTTCCCGGGCCAGTTCGATCACGCGCGGGTCGACGTTTACATCGGGGGTCACATCGTGCCCGTCGATGATGGTCTGTCGGGTCTCCTCGGGCAGATCTGGGCACTCCTGCGCGATCTGCGAACGATCGATCACCACCCCGTCCGAGATGTCCCACAATACGCACGGGGCAAAGCGCTGGATGATATTTCCCTCGCCGTCCAGCGCCTGCTGTACCAGGTGCGGCCACATCACCCGCCCACCGTTGGCCAGGGTGGAGATGGAGGTGAGCACCTGCAGCGGGGTGGCCCCGACGTAGCCTTGCCCGACGACCGAGTTGTAGGTGTCCCCGGTGGACCAACTCTCCCCCAGGTTGAGCCGTTTCCACTCTTCATCGGGAATCAGGCCGGGGTGCTCGCCGGGCAAGTCGATGCCCAGCGGTGCGCCATAGCCCAGCGCGCGGGCGTACACTCCCATGAGGTCGATCCCCAGCCCTTCCAGGTGATCTGGCTCGTAGCCTCCGCCGATCTTGTAGAAGTACACGTTGCAGGAGAAGGCCACCCCGCGCAGGAAATCCACTTCCCCATGGCCTTCCTCTTTCCAGCACACGAAGTCCTTGGCCTGGCCGGGATCGGTCGGAAAGTACACATTCTGGATGGTGATCAGGCCCGGATCGAGCAGTCTGCGCTCCGGCGTGATCACGCCCTCATTCAGAGCGCCCACCGCCGTCACCATCTTGAAGGAGGAACCGGGAGGATAGGGTTGCTGGATGGCGTAGTTGATCAGCGGGCTATTCTTGGCCTCGGTGATCGCCTCGAAGTAATCCTGCGGGATGAATCGCGCCATGCGCTGGTTCTCGAAGGTCGGCCACGAAACCAGCGCCAGGATCTCGCCGGTCTGCGGATTCATGGCGATCAATGCGCCGATGGAAGTGTGCTGTTCTCCGGGGAGGCGGTTGAGGAAGTCCATGCGATTGAGCAGGGCGGTGGTGGCGATCGCCTGCAGCCGGGTGTCGATGGTCAGCACCAGGCTGCTGCCGGGGACCACTGCGTTGCCCTCCCCGACCTCCCGCAGCACCGCCCCCGCCACGTCGCGCTCCACCAGCTTCAGTCCGTTCTGGCCGGCCAGCACCGGCTGATACTCGCGCTCGATACCTCCGTAGCCGATCTTGTCTCGATCGGCAACGAATCCCTGCCCCTCCCAGAATTCCAACTCAGCGGCCGGGATCGGGCCCAGGTAGCCGATGACCGAGGAGGTCAGCTCGTTGGTGGTGTAGTCCCGTACCGGCACGGCCTCCACGCTCACTCCGGGCAGGTCCATTTGCTGCTCCTGCAGCGCGCGGGCAATGCTGTCGGCCACATCGCAGGCGATGGGCCAAGGCTCGAAAGGCCGGAAAGAAGCGCCTTCATCCACCAACTGCCGGATTCCCCTGCCGGGGACGCAGGGCGCCGCCACCGGTCCTGGCTGATCCACTGGAACACCGGTCAGCTGCGCCAGCCGCTCATAGATGGCCTGGATCTCCGCTTGCGAATCCGGCAGCAGCGCAGGGGTGATGGATACGTTGAAGCTGGGGATGTTGCGAACCAGCAGGCTCTGGTTGATGTCATAGATAACGCCCCGCGGTGCAGGCAGGCTGAGGTAGCTGAAGCGGTTCTCGTCCGCCTGTGCCTGGTAGGCTTCGCCCCCCACGATCTGCAGGCTGAAGAGCCTGCTCAGGAATAGCAGGGTCAGGCCGGCCATGGCTGCCAGGGTCAGGCGCAGCCGGAAGGCCGGAATGACCCTTCCGTTGCCGCTCGCGCGCATCCCGGTCAGGGCTCCCGAACCCTCACACGCTCACCCGCGGAGGGAAGAGGAAGGTCTGCAGACTCTCCGACAGCTGCACGGCGGGGAGCGCCAGCAGCAGGTTGAGGAAAGTGCCGGGCAGCACAACGCTGCCCAGTTCACGCAGGATGTCCAGATCCCGGCCCGACAGCAGTAGGGCAACCAGCGTCACGCCGTACAGGACGGCTGAGGCTGCCAGCACTGCGGCCAGCTGCATGAGCGGGTGCGCCCCCCAGAACCGGCCCTCACTGGCGGTCACAGCCAGAGCGGCCAGCACCAACGCAATCGAGGTCACCCCCAACGGAATGCCCGACACCAGGTCCAGGAAGAGGCCTCCGGCGAACCCCCAGAACATGGCCTCCTGCCCGCGGCCGGTCAAGGCCCAGCCCACCACCGCCAGCAGGATCAAGTCCGGGCGGCCCTCCAGGAGCCGCAGGTGGCTCAGGGCGCTGGCCTGCAGAATAGCCAACCCGGCCATAAAGGGGATTCCAACCAGATAACCCATCGTCTCCTGGCTAAGGGATCGTGCTGGCCGGCTGCGCGAAGAAGCTGGTGATGACCAGCACGATCTCCAGCCCCTCGAAATCCACCCCCGGCTGCAGGGTTGCGCGCTGGAACAATTCGAAGTCGCGCCGGCGGACACTGATCACCTGTCCCACGGGGATGTCCGCCGGGAACCCGCCTCCCAAACCCGAAGTCAGCACCAGCGCCCCGGGCTCCACCGCCGCGTCTTGATCGATCAGCTCGATCCACAATTCGCCGTTGGGCTGAGCCGCCAGGACCCCTTCCGCAGGGGAGCCCAAGAGCTTCACGTTCACCGAGAACTCCGGGTCGGAGAGCAGCTGCACCCGCGCCGACGTAGCGTTGACCTCGAAGATGCGGCCGACCAGACCTCGATCCGTCACCACCGGCATCCCGAAGCGGATGCCCTGATCCGAACCGATACCGATGGAGACCGACTGCAGGAAGGCACTGGGGTCCCGGCCGATGACGGGGGCTGCCTGGTAGCCGCGCTCCGGACGCTGTCGGGCGTAGCCCAACAGGGCGCTGAGGACCTCCGCCTCAGCCGCCTGCTCCCGCAGGGCGATGATCTCCTCTTCCAAACGGGCCCGCTCCGCCTCCAGCTCAGCCACCCGCTGCTGCAGCGCCGAGACGTCCGCCGGAGAACTCAGCAAGTCCCGCACCGCGAATACCCGTCGTGACACCCACTGCTGGGTGGCGGAGAATGGGCGCAGGAGGAGGTCCTGGGCCGGATCGAGGTACCCGCCCAGGTTGAGGATGAACAGTGCGACTGCCAACAGCAGGAGGGCGGTGGCGAAGAGCGCCCTGGAACTGAGTTGGGACATCAGGATCCGGTGCGGTCCAGGCTCACCAGGAACTGGCGGTTGATCTCCAGATCCTCCAGGATCAAACCGGCACCGCGCGCCACGCAGGTCATGGGGTCTTCCGCCAGCCAGACATGCATGCGCAGCTCCTCCGAGAGCCTCTCCGGCATACCCTGCAGCTGCGACCCGCCTCCGGCCATGCAGATGCCCGACTCCATCAGGTCGGCGAGGATCTCAGGAGGGATCTCGTCGATCGCATCTCGCAGCGTATCCAGGATGATGCGCACCGAACCAGAAAGCGCTTCTCGGATCTCAATAGAGGAAACCTCCACCGCCTCGGGCAGGCCGCTCACCAGGTTTCGGCCTCGGATCACCGTGGTCTGCTCGCTCTTCAATGGGTAGGCTGAACCCAGGGTGATTTTCACGCGTTCCGCCATGCGCTCCCCGATGAGCAGGTTGTACTTGTTTCTCACGTAGTTGATGATGTCCTGATCCATCTCATCGCCGGCCACGCGAAGTGACCGCGAGACAACAATCCCACCCATTGTAAAGACCGCCATCTCCGTCGTACCACCGCCGATGTCGACCACCATCGACCCGCCCACCTGGCCGATGGGCAGAGCTGCGCCTAGCGCGGCTGCCGTGGGCTCCTCGACGAGATAGGTCTCCCGGGCCCCGGCAGCCATGGTGGCGTCGTGCACCGCCCGCTTCTCCACCTCGGTGGCGCCGCTGGGAATTCCAACCACCACTCTGGGGCGGGGGATTGGGGCGATACTCTGCTCGTGTACCTTGCCGATGAAGTACTCCAGCATAGCCTCGGTGATGTCGAAGTCGGAGATGACCCCGTCCCGCAACGGGCGCAAAGCGATCACACTGGCCGGGGTGCGTCCCACCATCTCCTTGGCTTCGGCGCCGATGAAGAGCGGCCGCTTGGTCTTCTTATCGATGGCGACCCAGGATGGCTCGTTGAGGACGATCCCCTTTCCACGCACGTGAACCAGCGTATTGGCCGTTCCCAGGTCGATGCCGATGTCCAGCGAAAAGAGACCCAGGAGCCAGTTTAACGGGTTCAGGCGCAAGGCGAGGATCCTCCGGGGTCCGGCCACGGGGCCGAGCGGCATTATACCATGTGGCGTCCCAAAGGGCATTTTGGCACGAATCTTGTCCTTATGTCAAGCGCAGGAGGCTACCCGCTTGCTCACGCCCCGCCAATCAAGGCCGGGCGTGAACCCCCGCCGTATAATCTCCAAAGGATGGATCTCATCGGGTCCGTACAAGCGGCCATTGATCGGAATAGTCTGCTCCGGCCCGGCCAGCGGCTGGTTGTGGGCGTCTCCGGCGGGCCGGATAGCCTGTGCCTGCTGGACTGCCTGCACCGGCTGAAGTACCGGCCGATTGTCGCTCATTTCGATCACGCCATGCGGCCGGAAAGCGCCGCCGAAGCCCAGCAGGTGAAGAACCTGGCGGAATCCTGGGGGCTGCCCGCCGAGCTTGGCAGGGCGGATGTGCCGGCAGCCCGGGGGAGCCGCGGCTCCCTGGAGGAAGTCGCCCGCAGGCTGCGCTATCGTTTCCTGGCCGACACGGCCGTTCGGCATGGCGTGCAGGAGGTTGCCACGGCCCATACCGCCGATGATCAGGTGGAAACCGTGCTGATGCACCTCCTGCGAGGCGCAGGTCCATCCGGCCTGCGCGGGATGCTGCCGAGCACCCAGCTGACGGAGTGGGTGGGAGTCCCCGAGGCTGCCGGCCTGCGCATGGTCCGCCCGCTGTTGGCGATATGGCGTCCCGAGATCGAGGCCCACGGCCTGACCCGCGGGCTCAGCCCGATTGACGATCCGAGCAACCTGGACCTGCGGCACTTTCGCAATCGCCTGCGCCATGAACTGCTGCCAATCCTGGAGGGCTACAACCCGGGGGTGCGCCAATCCCTGCTCCGCACCGCCCAGATCATGGCCGCCGAGGGAGAACTGCTGGAGAGCCTGATTGACGCCGCCTGGCCTGCAGCCGTGCGCCAGGCAGGACCCGGTTGTCTGGCACTCGATCGTCAGGCGCTGCTGCAGGAGCCACTCGCCGTCCAGCGCGGGATTATCCGCCGGGTAGTGCACCGGCTTCGCCCGGACCTGCGCGACGTGGGCTTCGAGGCCGTCGATTCCGCACTGCGCTTCGCCGGCGACCCCGCCGCGCGCCGCCAGACTCTGGTGGGGGGTGTGGATCTAATCGGCCTGGACCAGGAAGTCGTGCTGCGCCTGCCGGACGCCGTCATCCTCTTCCCCTGGTTCCCGCAGCTGAGGAGTCCGGATCCACAGAGGCTCTCGATCCCCGGCTCGTTCGAGCTGGCCGAAGGATGGGGTCTGCAGCTGCAGCGAGTCGATGTCTCACCGGGAGGGCTGGCGACCCTGTTGGGCGGGGACCAGCGGCGGGAGGCCTCCATCGACCCCTTGAAGCTGGAGGGAGCCCTGATCGTCCGTTCACCGCTCCCCGGGGACCGCATCCGTCCGATCGGCATGCAGGGCAGCGTGAAGCTGGCTGACCTCTTCCTGCATCGCTCGGTTCCCTGGCCGGCGCGAGCGCGCTGGCCGGTCCTAGCCGATGATCGGTCGGTGATCTGGGTTGCGGGCTTGCATCTATCCCGGCAGCACTGTCTGACGCCCGAGTCGAGCCAGGCCGTTACCATGCGCCTGACGGTGCAGCACCGCGGGCACGCTCGATGGGCGCAATCCACAGGTTGAGGCGTCGCCGGCGGGAACCTTCGCACCGCCGTCCCAGCGCCGCCCCCGTGGTAATATAGACAAGAATCCTTTGAATTATTGGACCCAACCCATGCATCTGTCGGGCTCAAGACCTGGCGGCGTCTCACCCAATATGGCGCACTACCTCGGGGAGCTGTACCGCCTGGGAGGGCATCGCCAGTACGTCTCTCCTTCCGCATTGGCGGCCGAGTTGGATGTCTCCCCTCCCGCCGTGGCCCGCATGGGGGGTCGCCTCTCCGAACGAGGCCTGGTCGACCGCAAGCGCTATCGCGGCGTGCGGCTCACCGGGCGGGGAGAACGGGAGGCCCTGCGGGAGATCCGCTATCACCGCATGTCGGAGGCCTTTCTGGTCAATGTGCTCAAGTACGGCTGGCATGAGGCCCACGAGATGGCGGATGCGCTGGCCGAAATCGCCGACGAGGGGTTGATCTCCCGCATGGAGCAGGCCGCCGGACACCCCACTCGCTGCCCGCACGGCGAGCCGATCCCGGCAGCCGACGGCAGCATCGCTGAACTGCACGACTTCCCCCTTACGGATCTCCAGGTTGGCGATCGAGGCATCATCAGCCGGGTGCGCATCCGCGAGACCCAGCGGCTCGAGTACCTGGCGCGGGAGGGTCTATTCCCGCAGACCCGGTTTCGGGTGGAGGGGAAAGGTCCTTTCGGGGGCCCGGTTCGGATCGGCTTGGAGCGGGGTGAGGTCGTGCTGGGCGCAGAGATCGCGGGCCAGATCTTCATTGAGGCTGATCCCGAGGATCCGGGCAGCCACTCTCGCTGAAGGCCGAGGGGCCAACCCGGACAATCCGCGCTCCGGATTGACGGTTCGACCCGGGTTTGCTACAATGCCGACCGTTGTAGACAATTGAATACGGGAGAACAGCGTATGGGTCTCAGCCGGTGGGCTGAGATCACGAGGAGGAGGTTCCCCGCCGCGCGGCGGGGCTAACCCTGGCAATCCGCCCGGGGAAAATCGACAGATCAGCGGATGCCTCCGGAGCCCGCCACAGGCTCCACTCTCCCTCCCGAAGTAGCGACGCCATAAGCACGCCCGGCGACGGGCGTAGGAAGCGGCGTGCGCGGTGGCCAGGCCGGATAGGGCCTGCAACTCAGGGAGGGCGGCTCCGATGGGTTCTCGGAATGGGCACGCCCTGCGTGCCCTATTTATTGCCAGGTTGGGCCTGGGGATCGGCCCGACATGAGCTACCGTCGCTACTCGATCCCCATCCAACCGGCCCCCAATAGCGCCCCGCATCCCAACCGCTTCCGGGTCAGAGTGCGGAAGTTGAAGTTGGCCGAGCTGCTGTTGCGCGAGGCCGTCCACTACCGCATGGATCTGCCGGTGGTGCTCAGTCGTCCATGCGTCTACGGCGTGTTCTCCGGGCCCGTAGGGGGCTTCCTGCCCAGGGAACACCTGTGCGTGGGCTGTCTGCGCTGCACGGTGGAGTTTCCCAACGTGGTTCGCATCCTCCCGAATCCTGAACGCCTGGGACTGGGGGACTCCTACCTGGATCCGGACACGGTGGACACGCTCCTGTACGAGGCGGCCAGCGGCCGGGTTCCGGTGCGGGGCGCCGGATATGCCGGGGCCTTCGGCGGTGACGGTTGGGATGCCATGTGGACTGACATGTCCGAGATCGTCCGTCCCACCCGCGACGGCATACACGGGCGGGAGTACATCTCCACCGAGGTCTTCCTGGGCTCTCGACCCAGGCTGCTTCAGTTCGACGCCTCCGGTCGATCCGTCGGCGAACGGCCCCACGGCATCAGCTTGCCCATTCCGATGCTCTTCGATCTGCCGCCGCGCCTGGCCCGGTCGGAACAGGCCTTGACGGCGCTGGTGGCGGCTACAGAAATGCTCGAGACTCTGGTGGTCCTGCCCCTGGAGCTGGTTCGGGATCGCGGACTGCAGTCGGCGGCGATTGTGCCGTTGGTCGAACCCGCCCGGGCTCGGGAGATGATCACGCTAGCCTGGCGCCCGCGCATGCTCGAGCTGGATGGCTGGGATCTCGCCGCCTTTCGCGCCCTGGTGGATGGCCTTCCCGACACCCTGATCGGTGTTCGGCTTCCCTTCGGTGAAGATCTGCTGCCGTTGATCGAGCAGGGTGCCTCGGCCTTTCACCTAACCGCCGACTATCACGGCCGGACTTCCACCGGATTCGTGCTGGAGGCCATTCGCAGCACCCACTCGTCGCTGGTCCACCAGGGGCGGCGCGAGCAGGTGACCCTGCTCGGCTCGGGCGGCATCGTCGCTGCCGAGCACGTGCCCAAAGCCATCCTGTGCGGCCTGGACGCGGTCGGACTCGACCTTTCACCCCTCATCGCGCTCCAGGCCCGGCTGCTGGGCGAGGCGCTGAATCCCGAGCAAGCACCGCTGGAGCTGCCGGCGTTCGAAGCCGGCTGGGGGAAGCAGCGGCTGGTCAATTTGATCGCATCCTGGCGCGATCAACTGCTGGAGATCCTGGGCGCTATGGGACTGCGGGAGGTCCGCCGGCTGCGGGGTGAGCTGGGGCGCGCCATGTTCCAGCCCGAATTGGAGCGGGAGGCCTTCGCCTCGATCCCGGGCTTCGGAGAGCTCCATGACTGACCCATCCGAGGTGCTCGCCCGCATCACCGCCAAGCACACCGAGGCGCTGCGCCGGGGATTCCGCGCCTGGCCCGAGATGGGCTTCCCGCCGGCGACCCTGGGGGACCTGCGCTGGACGCCTGATCTGATCCTCACCAACTGGCAGCAGGCCGAGACCGGGGAGCTGCCAAGCAACGGTCTGGGCTATGAGCGCGGCGCCTCCAGGGGCGGGTTCGACGTGTTGGAGTTCGGCTTCCTCCCCGAAGCGCAGTGGTTGGCGGACCCGGAGAGCGTCGACACCTCCCTGCAGTTGAACCGGCGTCCTTACGACCCAAGCATACGAATCCCGATCCCGTGGTACGGCGCGGGAATGTCCTTCGGCTCGGTCAGCGAACAGGTGATGCTGTCACGGGCGATGGCGGCCGAACGCTGGGACTCCTTCACCTCCACGGGCGAGGGCGGCTATCCGGAATCGCTGGCCCCCTATGGCCGCCACGTCATCACGCAGATCGCCACTGGCCTCTTCGGGGTGCGGGAGGAGACCATCCAGCGGGCGCGGATCGTGGAGATCAAGTATGCCCAGGGTGCCAAACCCGGGCTGGGCGGACACCTGCTGGGCGACAAGTCAACCCTGGCCGTGGCCAGAATGCGCGAGTCGGTGCCCTGGGTCAGCTTGTTCTCGCCCTTTCCGTTCCACAGCGTCTACTCGGTGGAGGATCACCGCAAGCATGTCGACTGGCTGAAGACGATCAACCCCTCGGCGCTGGTGGTGGTCAAGGTCTCTACTCCTACGGACATCGACATGGTGGCCGTCGGCAGCTACCACGCTGGCGCTCACATCCTGCAGATCGATGGCTCCTACGGAGGCACTGGGGCCGCGCCCGAAATCGCCAAGAAGAACATCGCCATGCCGGTGGAGTTGGCCATACCCCGCGTCCACCGCTACCTGCTGGAAGAAGGCGTGCGAGACGAGTTGGTCCTGATGGCCAGCGGCGGAATCCGAACTGCGGACGACGTGGCCAAGGCGGTGGCCCTGGGAGCCGATGGGGTGGTCCTGGGAACCGCCGAGCTGGTGGCGCTGGGCTGCACACGCTGCCGCAATTGCGAGCGCGGGAGAGGCTGCCCCTTTGGGCTCACCACCACCGACCCCGAGCTCTCCCTGCTGATCGATCCGGTCTGGGGCGCCGAGCGCATCAGCAACCTGTACCGGGCGATGCAGGTGCGCCTGCGGATCATCCTGAGCCGGCTCGGCCTGCCGCGCCTGGCCGATCTGCGCGGCCGCACGGATTTGCTGCGTTATCGCCCGACCTCGAACGGCCGGAGGGAGTGACCAGCATGCCTTCCAGTGAACTGCACCCAGGTGCTGCTGCCGAGCGGATCATCGCCTCCCGGGCGGCACTGACGCCGGTCGGCGATCGCCGGGTTTCCACCCGCAAGGGCGAGGCCGAAGGCGGCTGCGGGGTCATCGGGATGGCCTGCAGCGAACCCATCGAAGGGCGACACTTGCTGCAGGCTCTGATCCAAATGCGTAATCGGGGCAATGGCAAGGGTGGCGGAGTGGCCCTGGCTGGG
>Ga0326597_10015304_pt1 | contig 10033 bp, 7 predicted proteins | sample RVTome_12_FD_203789 | JGI IMG/M metagenome (GOLD analysis project Ga0326597, IMG submission 203789) | Soil microbial communities from uranium-contaminated site in the Upper Colorado River Basin, Wyoming, United States - RVT100D185 | ecosystem: Environmental > Terrestrial > Soil > Contaminated >...
GAAAAATCATCGCCGAAGGGCGTGGCGAGGCGAGCCGGGCGGTAGAGACCATGATGGGCTCGGCCGAAGAGGCTAAGCGGCTGCACGGCGAAACCGTGCCGCTGGACGCCGATCCGACGGGCAGCAAGAAGCTGGGCTTCACGCTGCGCGTGCCGTGCGGCGTGGTGGCGGCGATTGCGCCGTTTAATTTTCCACTAAACTTAGTCTGTCACAAAGTAGGGCCGGCGCTCGCCGCGGGTAATACCGTTATCATCAAACCGGCGTCCGACACGCCGTTGTCGGCGCTCAAGCTGACGGAAATTTTGCTCGAAGCAGGATTGCCGCCGGAGGGCATTCAATGTATCACCGGCTCAGGCGGTGAGATCGGCGATGCGCTGGTCGCCGATCGTAGAGTCCGCAAGGTGACGTTCACCGGCAGCCGCGAGATCGGCGAGCGGATTTGCCGCACCGCGGGTATTAAAAAAGTCACCATGGAGCTAGGCTCTAACAGCCCGGTGATCGTCATGCCTGACGCCGATTTGGATAAAGTCGCGACCGTCTTGGCGATGACCGGCTACGGCAACGCCGGCCAGACCTGCATTTCGACGCAACGCGTGCTCGCGTCAAAGAAAGTCTACGGCGACTTGCTCGCTGCGCTGAAACCCAAAGTCGAGGCGCTGACCACGGGTGATCAGCTCGACGAGAAAAATAAAGTTGGCCCGATGGTAAAAGAGAGCGAAGCGGTGCGCGTCGACGACTGGATCAAAGAAGCGGTCGGTGGCGGGGCCAAGTTAGTCGCGGGCGGCGGCCGGCGTGGCGCGATTTACTTGCCCGCGGTGGTGGCCGACGTGCACCCGGACATGCGCATCTCGCGCGACGAGTTGTTCGGGCCGGCGCTGGCGGTGACGCCGTTCGATTCCATCGATGAAGCGATCGCACTGGCGAACGATAGCATTTACGGGTTGGCGGCGGGAATTTTCACTGACAACGTCGAATGGGCGATGCGCTTCGCCCGCGAAGCGGAGGCCGGTAATCTGCATGTGAACTGGGGTTCACAATGGCGCGTCGATCTGATGCCCTACGGTGGATTGAAAGATTCGGGCTTCGGCAAAGAAGGGCCAAAATACGCCGTGAATGAAATGACTGAGCTCAAGATGGTAGTGTTTCATTTGAATAGCTAATTTCGAAATTGAGTTGCAATGAACCCAAAGTAGACAAAAATGAAATCGAAATGCCTCCCGCAAAGACGCCAAGGTGCAAAGAAAAGAGCCATTTGGCTTGTCGGTGGCTAACAATTCTTAATGGATCGATTGTAGATTGGAAGATGCATGAGGACGGACGGACGAAAAGCGAACCAGCTGAGAGCTTTGAAGATTACGCCGAGTTATATCAAGACTGCGGACGGTTCGGTTTTATTTGAAATGGGCGATACCCGAGTGATTTGCACGGCGAAGATCGAGGAGCGGGTGCCGCCATTTTTGCGTAATAGCGGCAAGGGTTGGATCACCGCCGAATACGGCATGCTGCCTGGCTCGTCGCAGGAGCGCATCGGCCGCGAGTCGTCGCGCGGCAGGGTCGGCGGCAGGACGCACGAGATTCAGCGTCTGATCGGCCGGAGCTTGCGCGCCATCGCTGATTTGAAAAGTTTGGGTGAGCGGACGATCTGGATCGACTGCGATGTGATTCAAGCCGATGGCGGCACGCGCACGGCGTCGATCACCGGCGCCTATATCGCGCTGGCCGAAGCCGTGCGCGGTTGGCTCGATCGCGGCATTATTAATAGCGACCCCATGAAAGAAGCGGTCGCGGCGGTGAGCATCGGCATTATTGACGGCAAAATACTTTTGGATTTATGTTACGAGGAAGACAGCAAAGCCGACGTGGACATGAACTTCGTCATGACCGGTTCGGGAAAGTTTATCGAAGTCCAAGGCACCGCTGAACACGCGCCGTTTACGCGCAAACAGATGGAACGCATGGCCGAGATCGCCCAGGGAGGCATCAAGGATCTGATGCAAGCGCAGAAAACGGTGATCGCGGACCTCGCTTAAGCGCAGGATCGACCGCAAAGAACCTAGCGCGGCATAGCCGCAAGCGAAACTCGGAAAATCTCCCGCAAAGACGCCAAGGCCGCAAAGGTCGGAAAAAATGAGCAGGATGGTTTGTAAAGGTTCAATCTTTCGATTCCGAACTTGGCGCCTTGGCGGGAGTCAATCCCCGTGTTCGAGCATTTCAGAGCACCGGAAAGTTTGCGCCAGCTGCGCGAAATTCTATGAATAGCAATGCAAAGTACGCCAACAAACCCTTCTCGTGATCGATCTGCTTGTCGCCACAACTAATCAAGGTAAGTTTGCCGAGATTCAAACTTTCCTCAAACGCCTGCCGCTGCGAATTCTTTCGTTGCGCGATCTTGCCAACCCGCCGGCGGTCGTCGAAGACGGCACATCCTTCGCAGCGAACGCGCTCAAAAAGGCGCGCACGCTAGCGCAGTTTTCTGGTTTACTCACCCTGGCGGACGACTCCGGTATCGAAGTCGACGCGCTTGGCGGCGCGCCGGGTATCTTTTCCGCGCGCTACGGCGGTGCCGAGGGCAGCGACGAGGCGAACAATGAAAAGCTGCTGCGCGAATTAGCCAACGTGCCGGAAGAAAAGCGCACCGGCCGATTCGTTTGCGTCTTGGCGCTTTGCGCGCCCGATGCCGCCGGCTTGAAAGAATGGACGGTGCGCGAATCCTGCGAAGGGCGTATCTCGCTGACGCTCAAGGGCGCCAACGGTTTCGGCTACGATCCATTGTTTTTCTATCCGCCGTTCGGCAAAACCTTCGGTGAAATCGCTGGCGAAACCAAGGCGACCGTGAGCCATCGTGGCAAGGCGCTCAGGAAACTCGCCGAGATGATGCCAAAATGGGTCGATTTGCCGGTCGAAATGCCGCTGCAACCTTGATTTCACGACGCCCCTGTGTAGAATAACCGCTGGTTAAATTTAACGGGGCGTAGCGCAGCCTGGTAGCGCACCTGCCTTGGGCGCAGGGGGTCGGAAGTTCGAATCTTCTCGCCCCGACCAATCGATGGTGAGCAGCAATCAGTGGGTAGTAAGCAGTGAGCGGTCGGAGGCGGTGGGGCAGACCGTTAACTGTTTTCTGCTCACTGCGCGCTTTTGTTGCGCCAGTAGCTCAGCTGGATAGAGCAACGGCCTTCTAAGCCGTAGGTCAGGGGTTCGAATCCCTTCTGGCGCGCCAGCTCGGCTTTACGTTTTTGCGGTGAGTGTAGCTCAACGGTTAGAGCACTGGACTGTGGCTCCAGGGGTTGAGGGTTCAAATCCCTTCACTCACCCCATCCCTTTCGGATGGCAAATTGCAAATTTCAGATCTCTAGAATCTGGAATTTGTAATCTGAAATTTGCAATTTCGAGTGAAACGAGAACATGGGCCGCTAGCTCAGTTGGTAGAGCAGCTGACTCTTAATCAGCGGGTCCGGAGTTCGAGTCTCCGGCGGCCCACCAAATTCCCCCTTGATTCTCTAAAAAGACGACTGCGTGAGGCGCTAAATCCGCGTGGTTTCGTGCAGATTCTCTATTGTCTAGAATAGCTCGCGGTGCCATAATTGGCTTGAGTGCGTGAGTGCCCGAGCATTGGATCGATGCCCTGCGTACCATTGACGGAGCTATTGGATGACGCTTGATCAGGGTCTGACTTACAGCATGCCTTTGGAGGTTTACCTCCAAGCCGCGGTGGTGCGCGGCATGTTGGTGACGAACCAGGGCCGTTTGAGTAACTCTCTGGTCTTGCGTGAAGGCGAAGAGGTTTTTTCGCTTAAGGAAACGACGTTGGAGACCGTCGACCGCAAGCCCATCGCGGTGGGTTCGGATGAATATTTGATCTACATGCGGGAAGTATACTTGATCGCGGATCTGAGTCCGACGAGCCAAACGCAGCGCACCGGCATGGAAAGTTTTTACGTCCACAAACAGTCGAGCAAGGCGCTATTTAGCGTCGGGCCCTATTTGCTGCGCGGCAACATTCATCTTCTACCGGGCGCCGCATTGCACGATTTATTGGGGGACAAGAGCCAATTTCTTCCGGTCACGGATGCCATCTTGTTAGATCGCCAGGACCTCGCCCCGAGAACCTATTTGGTCAATCGTAACCGGCTCGGTTTTATGACCGCGATCGCTGACGGCTTGGTCGAGTTCTAATCATTCTCATGGCAGCCGCAATTCCAACCGAGATCAACCATATTAAATCGCGCGGCGCGGTGCGTATTACCTGGGACGATGGCCATGTGGGCGAGTACGAGCAGGAATATCTGCGCGGCTTTTGCCCTTGCGCGATGTGCCAAGGCCATGGCGCGCAACGCCGCTTCATCGCCGTCCCCGGGGCGATTCTCGCCGCCATCCGGGGAGTGGGTAACTACGCCATTGAAATGCGCTGGCAAGACGGCCATAGCACGGGAATCTATGCCTTTGATTACTTACGCTCGCTCTGTCCGTGCAGTGACTGCAGCGCGAGCCATGGCGAGAAAGAATAGTCGTTGTCACGAGCGTTCCACCCCCGTTTGGCCGGATCGATTACAGCGGCGCCACGCGATTGATTAGCGCCGGCTGATGCCATTTTTTCCGCAACAGGCCCAAGACGGACGGCTTGGGCCAAATTTTTTTGTCCATAATGTAAGAACGCCGTTTGTCTCCGAAGCCGAGCTGCGCGCGGTCGATCCTGAAGGCTTGATTTTGGCAACATTAACACGCCGGAAAGAGACCAAACCGGCGGGTATCGTTGGCACAGCCAAGCGTCGCTCAAGTCGGTAAAGCCGACATGACTTCGCCAGGGTAACTTCTGCATTGGGCCGCTTGACTTAACTGCAAGTAATTCCTACTCTCCTTGCCTAGTCCAATTGAAATTGTCAGGAGTTTATCCGGCTGATGCGAGAGTGGCGGAATTGGCAGACGCACTAGACTTAGGATCTAGCGGGCAACCGTGGGGGTTCGAGTCCCCCCTCTCGCACCACCGTACGCGTTCGTGGAATTATTGAATGCGCTTGATCCCAATGTTATCAGAAAGGTTGCTTGGCTGCTGGTTGAACGCCACGGAACATTAGTGCGATGCATTTCTAATCCAGCGTTCATCGCGAGTGCGCCGAAAATAAATAGCAGTTATGAAAATTGACGTCGATGAATTAGGTCCAGTGCAGCGTAAAGTCCGGGTCGAACTTCCCGCGGAAACCGTTGCCAGCGAATTTGCCCACGCTTACAAAAATCTTGGGCAACGCGTGCGCGTCAAGGGGTTTCGTACCGGTAAAATTCCCCGCAGCGTGCTACAGGGTATTTATGGCGACGAAGTAAAAGGCGAAGTGAAATCGCATCTGGTCGAGGAAAGCCTGGGCGACGTTATTAAGGAGCGTGGCTTACAGATCGTATCGCGGCCCGAGGTCGAGACCAACGATCTCAACGAAGGCGGACCTTTTTCTTTCTCTGCCGTGTTCGAGATCAAGCCGGAGATCGACATCAAGGATTATTTAGGTGTCGAGGTCGAGAAAATAAAGTTAGCCATATCCGACGATCAGGTCCAAGAAGCGCTCAAGCGGATACAGGAGGGCCATGCGCGGCTGGAGTTGGTTGAGGGCCGGGATATCGTGCAGAGCGCTGACTTTGTGACGTTGGATTTTGAGGGCAGCATTGCCGGCAAGCCGTTCTCAGGGGGCAAGGGAGAAAATTATACTATTGAAGTCGGCGCGGGCCACGCGCTGCCGCAGTTTGAAGAGGCGGTCGTGGGCCTCACGATCGGTGCGCGGCAAACGGTCCAGGTCAATTACCCGGAATCCTACCCCAACAAAGAGATTGCTGGTAAGACCGTGGATTTTTCGATCATCGTGCGCGAGATCAAGCAAAAGGTGTTGCCGATTCTCGATGATGAATTCGCAAAGGATCATGGCGAACATGCCTCGCTGGATGAATTAAAGAGCGCGATCCGCCGGCGACTCGAGGATGAGCTCAAGCATTACCAAGATGAGGATCTCAAGGAAAAATTAGTTAGCCGCCTGATCGAGATGCACTCCTTTACACTTCCGACGTCGATGGTTGAGCGGCAAACTCGGTATTTGATGGAACGCTACCAGAACCAATCGGCCGGTCAGCCTGGAGCCGATGCCAATGCCGCGCCGCCGATGGAAGAGGCGCGAAAGACCTTGGAAGGCCGCGCTGCCCGGCAAGTTCAAGCAACTCTGCTCGTGGAAAAAATTTCGCAGCGGGAGAAAATCGAAGTTAGCGATCAGGAGCTTCAAGAACGCATTGACAATCTTGCGCGCGCAGCCGGCGAGCGGGCAAAAAGCTTGCGGGAATATTATGCGAAGCCCGAGGCGCGCGACGATTTGCGCGTTCAAATGGTGTTCGACCGCACCATCGGTCATTTACTGGAACGGGCACAAATAAAAGAAGTCGATCCGCCCGTCTCTAAGGTTGATGAGGTGGGTAAAAACAGCTAGAATACTTTTTGTGGACCAGGGGTTTAGCTACCTATGAACTTCATCCCCATCGTGGTTGAGCAAACCGGCCGTGGCGAACGGGCCTATGATATTTATTCCCGTCTGCTTAAAGACCGAATCGTTTTTCTCGGCTCCGTCATCACCGACGAAGTCGCGAATCTGATTACCGCGCAACTGCTCTTTTTAGAATCCGAAGATCCCGAGCGCGATGTTTTCTTTTACATCAATAGTCCAGGCGGAGCGGTAACCGCTGGCTTAGCGATCTATGACACCATGCAATACGTGCGACCGCAAATTTCCACGGTCTGCGTCGGCCAGGCAGCGAGCATGGGGGCGGTGTTATTGGCCGCCGGAGCAAAGGGCAAGCGGTTCGCTTTGCCCCATGCGCGGATCATGATTCATCAGCCCTTGGGAGGATTTCAGGGACAAGCAACGGATATCGATATCCAAGCCCGGGAAATTCTCCGCATGCGCGAGGAACTGAACAATATTTTAACCAAGCATTCCGGACAGAGCATGAAGAAAATAGAAAAAGATACGGATCGCGATATGTTCATGACTGGAAAGCAAGCCCAAGAGTACGGCTTGGTCGACGAAGTGATCGCGAGCCGTCCCGAAGGTACGATTAAAAAGCAGTCGTCAGTTTGACCGGGGGATCTATGGCAAAGCACGGGGAACATGGACCGAATAATCTTGTCTGCTCCTTCTGCGGTAAAAGTCAAGATGAGGTTCGTAAGCTGATCGCCGGTCCGACCGTTTACATCTGCGATGAGTGCATCGACCTCTGTAACGATATCATCGCTGAAGAGTGCGATCACGACGAAAATCTTAGCTCTTCTTCGAATGTTCCGAAACCCGCTGAGATCAAACGCGTGCTCGATCAATACGTGATCGGCCAGGAGCTTGCTAAGAAGGTTTTGGCGGTGGCGGTGCACAATCATTACAAACGCATCGACAGCCAAATGGTTACCGGCGATGTCGAGTTGCAAAAAAGCAACATACTCCTGCTCGGTCCGACCGGGTCAGGCAAGACGCTCTTAGCGCAAACTCTGGCTCGTTTTCTGCAGGTGCCTTTCACCATCGCCGATGCGACCAGTTTGACCGAGGCGGGTTACGTCGGCGAAGACGTCGAAAATATCATTCTCAATCTGCTTCAAGCGGCTGACTATGACGTCGAGAAGGCCCAGCGCGGCATCGTTTACATCGATGAGATCGACAAGATATCGCGTAAATCCGACAATCCCTCGATCACTCGCGATGTGTCCGGCGAGGGAGTGCAGCAGGCTTTGCTCAAAATCATCGAAGGGACTATGGCCAGCGTGCCACCCAAGGGCGGTCGCAAGCATCCCCAGCAGGAATTCCTGCAAGTGGATACCACGAATATCCTGTTTATATGCGGCGGCGCGTTCGTTGGGCTGGAGGATATTATTCGCAAGCGGATTGGACGAAAGCGCATGGGTTTTGGCGGCCAGTTAGAGGAGAAGGACGGCCGAAGGTCGAGCGATGTTTTGCACGGTGTGCAGACCGAAGACCTGCTCAAATTCGGTCTTATCCCGGAATTCATCGGACGTTTACCGGTCATCGCCACTCTCGATGAGCTGGATGATTCGGCGCTGGTGCGCATACTCAAAGAGCCGAAGAACGCTTTAACCAAACAGTACTCGAAACTTTTTGATATGGAATCGGTGCATCTCAAGTTTACTGAAGAAGCGCTACGAGCAATTGCCCGTGACGCCATGAAACGGAAATCGGGCGCCCGAGGATTGCGCGCGATCATGGAAAATATCATGTTGGATATCATGTACGACATGCCCTCCCAGCCGAATATCAAGGAAGTTGTGATAACCGAGGAAGTCGTGGAAAAACATGAACCTCCAATCGTCGTATACACCAAGGCCGCAGAGAGCGCTTAGGAGGGATTATGCTGTTTCGCAATGATAAAAAAGACGAGAAAGAGGGGACATCGGGGATCACCCGAGTGCCGTTGCTGCCGCTGCGGGATATTATCGTATTTCCACATATGGTGGTGCCGCTTTTTGTTGGCCGGCAGCGCTCCATCAAGGCGCTGGAAGAGGCGACGCAGAAGCAGAGTCTAATTTTCTTATCATCACAAAAGGACGCGAAGACCAATGAGCCTGCCGAAGACGACATCTATAAGATCGGCACCTTGGGCTCCGTGGTCCAAATGCTTAAGCTTCCGGATGGTACCGTTAAGGTACTAATCGAGGGGAAAAAGCGCGCGAAAGTAGTGAGATTCGTTGCCAACCCGGACTTTTTCCTAGTTGAAGTGGAAGATGCTCCGGAGGTAGTCGAGCGCAACACGGAAATTGAAGCATTGGTCCGTGAAGTTCATACAACTTTCGAAAATTATGTGAAGCTTAAGAAAAAAATTCCGCCCGAAATGGTCATGTCGGTGTCTTCGATCGACGATCCGGGGCGCTTGGCTGATACCATCGTGGCGCACCTCGGTATCAAGTTGGAAGACCGGCAAAACTTGCTAGAGACTTTTAACGCTGCGGAACGTTTGGAAAAAGTGCTCGGGCATATGCGGGCCGAGATTGAAATTCTCGAGGTGGAGCGGCGCATACGCTCGCGGGTTAAAAAGCAGATGGAGCGCTCCCAGAAGGAGTACTACCTGAACGAGCAAATGCGTGCGATTCAGAAAGAGCTCGGCGAGAAGGATGAATTTAAGAATGAAATTCAGGAGATCGAAGAGAAGCTGAAGCAGAAAAAACTCTCCGCGGAAGCGAAAGATAAAGTCGACAAGGAGCTCAAGAAGCTGAAGATGATGTCGCCCATGTCAGCGGAGGCGACGGTGGTCCGTAACTATATCGACTGGATCATCAGTTTGCCGTGGAATGAGTTTACCGATGATAAGCTCGACATCAACGAAGCGGAGCGCGTTCTCGAAGAAGACCACTACGGTCTGGACAAAGTGAAAGAGCGTATTCTTGAGTATCTTGCGGTGCAGAGCCTTGTGGGCAAAATAAAGGGACCGATCCTGTGTTTGGTCGGGCCGCCAGGAGTCGGCAAGACATCGTTGGGTCGATCCATTGCGCGCTCGACCGGCAGAAAATTTATCCGCGTATCGCTCGGTGGCGTGCGCGATGAAGCGGAGATCCGTGGCCATCGGCGTACTTACATCGGTGCCATGCCGGGGAAGATCATTCAGTCCATGAAGAAAGCCGGGTCGAGCAATCCGGTGTTTCTGATGGACGAAATTGATAAAATGTCGACGGACTTTCGCGGCGACCCTTCATCCGCGCTCCTGGAAGTCTTGGACCCTGAGCAAAATACTACTTTTAACGATCATTATCTTGACTTAGATTTCGATCTGTCAAAGGTCATGTTTATCACGACCGCCAATTCGTTGGATCGAATCCCTCGGCCCTTGCAGGACCGCATGGAAATCATTCGGATTGCCGGGTACACGGAACTGGAAAAACTCAGCATCGCGAAGAAATACCTCTTGGAAAAGCAGCGGGAAGCGAATGGGCTGACGGCCGAAAATGTAGGCTTTACTGACAACGCTTTGCTCGGTGTCATTCGTCACTACACGAAGGAAGCTGGAGTGCGGA
>Ga0326597_10015305_pt1 | contig 10033 bp, 4 predicted proteins | sample RVTome_12_FD_203789 | JGI IMG/M metagenome (GOLD analysis project Ga0326597, IMG submission 203789) | Soil microbial communities from uranium-contaminated site in the Upper Colorado River Basin, Wyoming, United States - RVT100D185 | ecosystem: Environmental > Terrestrial > Soil > Contaminated >...
GACACCGTAACCGGCTTCGCCTACGTCGAAGGTTCCGGGTTCGGCGACGAGGTGCACGTCCTCGATCTCGCGAACCCTGAAGCGCCCTTATACATAAGGTCCTTCGGCACCGCTCCATCGGGCATCCACGACATCTATGCGCACGACGACCTGGTGTACATCGCCGAAGGGTTTTCCGCCTCGTGGTCGATCTGGGATCTTTCGGACAAGCAAAGTCCTCAGATTTTGGTGCGCGTCAACGTTCCGGGCGGCGGGTTTCTGCACAACATCTGGCCCACGCCCGACGGGCAGTACTGCGCCACCACCGAAGAGACCGCTTCCAAAACGGTGAAGGTTTGGAACATCGCCGACTACAACAACATCCGGGTCGTCGGGGAGTACCTCGCGCCGTCCGGCCTCGCGCACAACGCGCAGATCGAAGGGCCCACGCTCTTCATCTCGCACTACGAATCCGGAGTAGCCGCCGTGAGCCTGAGCGATCCGGAGCATGCGGCGCCGATCGCGCGGTTCGACACGTATCCGCAGGGAGAGCAGGCCGCCTTTCGCGGCTGCTGGGGCGTCTACCCGCACACGACGAACGGGCAGATCTACGCTTCCAATATGGACGGGTACCTGACCATCCTGAGGCTCGCGGACGCCTGCCCCACGGTGCTCACCGGAGATGTGAACGCCGATTCCGAGATCGGGCTGATCGATATTGTGCACCTCATCAACTACGTGCTACGCGGCGGGGAGCCGCCCGCCGGGGGAATGGAGGTGGGGGATGTCAACTGCTCGGGGGACATCAGCACGGCCGACATCATTTACCTCGTGCACTACCTGTTCAAGCAGGGCTCTTCCCCCTGCGAAACGTGCGCGCCCTGACTGGGCGCAAGCGCCGGCCTAGCTTATCATAATCTGCATTGCCCGCCCTTCGCCGCGGCATACTTTGCGCCTATGGACCTTGCGCTCGACACCCCTCTGCAGTTTCTCAAAGGCGTAGGACCCAAGCGGGCCCTGGGCTTGGCGCAGGCCGGCCTGCACACGATCTGGGACCTGCTCTACTACTTTCCGCGGCGCTATCTGGATCGCAGCAAAGTCACACCCATCGGCCGGCTTGAGCCGGGGAGCGAGACGACCGTCGTGGGGGAAATACGCGCAGCCGGCATTCTCAAGGGGAGAAAGCCGCGCTTCGAGGCGACTTTGGATGACGGCACGGGGCGCATTCAACTGGTCTTCTTTCACAGTCCGAGGCGACTCGTGCATGTACTCAAGAAAGGGGTCCTGCTCGCCTGCACGGGCGTGCCGCACGTGTACTACGAGCTCCAGATGGTGCACCCCGAGCTGGAGTTTCTCGATTCGCTCGACGGCGCACCGGATACGCACTCCGGGCGCATCGTTCCCATCTATCCCGGCACCGGCGACCTTGCCCTCCACCGCATCGACTCGCGAACTTTTCGCCGGCTGATCGTGCAACTATTGAACACTGATCTGCCGGAACAGGCGGCCGATCCGCTTCCGGCCGAGATCCTCTCCCCCCATAACCTGCTGCCGACCTCGGTGGCGCTTCGCCAGATCCACTATCCCGACTCCGAGGCACGGGCCGAGGAAGCTCGCCGCCGGTTCGCCTTTGACGAGCTCTTTTCGCTGCAGGTGCACCTGCTTCACCGACGCTCGGGCGTGGCCAGGGAACGCAAGCCCCATCACTACCTGCCGCCAGGGCCGCCGGAGCGGCAACTTCTGGAGTCCCTCCCGTTCGAACTCACGGACGATCAGAAGCGCACCATCCGCGAAATCATCACCGACATGGGGAGCCCTCACCCGATGCAGAGACTGCTGCAGGGCGACGTGGGGGCCGGCAAGACGGTGGTTGCGGCATTTGCCCTCTACCTTGCAGCCCGGTCCGGGTTGCAGGCGGCCATCATGGCCCCGACCGAGATTCTCGCCGATCAGCATATGGCCACGCTCAGCCGAATCCTCAAGCCGGCAGGCGTGCAACCCGTGCTGCTCTCGGGCGCGCTGCCCGCCGCCCCGAAACGTGAAGTGCTCTCCCGTCTCGCCGACGGATCCATAAGCGTGGTGGTGGGAACGCACGCCCTGATCCAGAAATCGGTTCGCTTCAAGCAACTCGGGCTTGCTGTCGTGGACGAACAACATCGCTTCGGGGTGAATCAACGGGCCCTCTTGGCCGCCAAGGGGCAGGGGACCGATGTTTTGGTGATGACGGCGACGCCTATTCCGCGCACACTGCAGCTCACCCTGTTCGGCGATCTGGACTGCTCGACCTTGCGCGAACTTCCGCCCGGGAGAACGCCTGTGACCACACGCATCCTGGGCGAGGAAGAGCAGGGCCGGCTCTGGCCGTGGCTTTCGGATCGCATGGACAAAGGGGACCAGGTCTACGTGGTCTATCCCTTGATCGAGGAATCGGAGAAACAGGATCTCAAGGCGGCCACGGCCGAATACGAGCATCTTTCGCGGGATCTGTTCGCCGGTCGCCGTCTGGCGCTTGTGCACGGGCGCACCCGGACAGAAGAGCGCCGCGCCACCATGGACGCGTTCAGGCTGGGGAAGATCGATCTTCTCGTCGCCACGACCGTGATCGAAATCGGCGTCGACATCCCCAACGCCAACATAATGGTGATCGAGCACGCCGAGCGATTCGGGCTTGCGCAGCTCCACCAGCTGCGCGGCCGCATCCGGCGGGGCGCAAAACGCGCGTACTGTGTGGCAATCGCCAGGGGAAGCGGGCAGACGAACGCCCGAGAGCGCCTGGCCATCTTCGCCGGCACGGACGACGGCTTCAGAATCGCCGAGGCGGACCTGGCGCTGCGCGGACCGGGTGAGGTTCTGGGGGCAAGGCAGCACGGGCTGCCCGCGCTCGGCGTGGCCCGCCTCGCCCAAGACGCGGATCTCCTCGAGACTGCCCGCAAGGAAGCGTCGCGGCTTTTGGCTCAGGATCCGGAGCTGAACGCGGCGCGCTGGGCTCCGCTCAGGGCATCCTTGACCCGGCGGAAAATGCTCTGGGCGGCCGGCTGATTCCCGTTGTTTCACCGGTGCTACCGTGGTAGTTTATCCCGTCGGGGGTACCTGCAATGAAAAAACTGAAGGAAGGAATCACCAAAGCGGAAGCGCTTGCCGAGGAGTTGCATGCCCTACTCGGACGGCTCGTGAAGGTGTCGGAAGACTACGATGTCGAACGAGTCCTCAAGCGCTCCGAAGCTGAATTGATGGACCTGCGCCACAATCTGTCATTGGTCCAGCGACTGCTCCAGGAGTCCGAATGACCGTCGATCCCGGCGTCGAAACTCTGTTCATCGAGTTGATTCTGGTTTTTCAGCAGTCCGCCTGGCAGGCCCTGGGCAAAGTGCAAAACCCCTTGTCGGGAAAGACCGAAGTACAGTTGCCACAGGCGCGACACGCCATTGATATGCTGGGCATGCTCGAGTCCAAGACCAGGGGCAACTTGATGGATCCCGAGCAGAAATTCCTGGCTAACGCTTTAACGCAGTTGCGTTTAAATTACGTAGACTGTGTCCGCGAGGCGGCTCCGGGGCGATCCCAGGGCGCCGGCACCGGGGAGGGTGACATGGAGTCGGGCCCTGGTGCGGATAAACAGGCTTCCCCTGAATGAACCCCCGGCTTCGGCCGATACTATAACCGATGGCGATCCGCTTGATTTTCCGGGCCGGAAACGTATCTTGAAAGAAGATGGCAGCAGTACATAAGCCGCTCGCGGTCCCCCCGGTCGAGATCCTCAAGAGCCGCTTCAGGGACGAGCTCAAAGTCAATGAGCCCCTGGGGCCCTACACGACCTTCGGCATCGGTGGTCCAGCCGATTTTTTTGTGCGCGCGCGCACGCCGGAAATGCTGGTGTGGGCTTACAACTCAGCCAGAGAACTGGGCTTGCGTTACTTCATACTGGGCGGCGGCTCGAACATTCTGGTGGGTGACGACGGCTTTCGCGGACTCGTGATAAGAAGCGAGCTGACCGAGATGCTGCGCGACGGCGATCGGGTGACCGTGGGCTCCGGGGTCAAATTCGATGCACTGGTCGATTGGGCGGCCGACCACAACCTGGAGGGCCTGGCGTTCGCGGCCGGCATAGCCGGGTCGGTCGGGGGTGCGATTTACGGAAATGCGGGCTGCTACGGCCGCGAGATCGGCGACCTCGTAGTGGAAGCAACGCTTATGACGCCGTCCGGCGAACTGAAGATCGCCGACCGGGAATACTGCGGTTTTCGCTATCGCCACAGCCGGCTCAAGGACAGCGGTGACATCGTGCTGACCGTGACCTTGCAGTTGCGGCCCGGAGACAGAGAGCAAGTCCGCAAGGAAGCGGACGAACACCGGCAGCACCGTGCCTTGCGCCATCCGACCAACGACTGCTCCGCAGGCTGTTTCTTCAAGAACATCGAGGATGCCGGGGCTCCTCACGGCAAGATCGCCGCAGGCCAGCTTCTCGAACAGGTCGGCGCGAAGACCGAGCGCGAAGGAGGCGCGGCCGTCCACGCCGGGCACGCGAACATTCTCATCAACGCCGGCGGCGCTACGGCCGAAGAGGTCCTGACTTTGGCACGCCGCCTGCGCCGAAAAGTCAAGGACAAGCTCGGTTACGAACTTTCGCGAGAAATCATCTACCTGGGCCCCTTAGGCCCCGAACCCGAACGGTGGGAGGATTGATATCGCCCCTTAGCGCCCGGTTTTTACAGTTCGACTGACACAAAAGAAGTTCATGAACTACCGGGATCGGGGTGACCGCACCATGCGGACGGCGCTTTTGCTTTGCGCCGTCCTTACTGCTGGATTCAGCTGGGCAGACGAGTCTCTGCCGGATCCGAATTCCGGGCAGGCCTATGCCGAGAATTTCCTTCGACTGCGCCAGGGTGAGCTGACCCCCCCATGGCTGGGCCGCAGCTACCAGGATCAGCGTATCAACTGGACGCTCGACTCGCTGAACATTCTGGGCCTTCCGCTGCAGGACGAGTGGCAAACCCGAATCGACGGCCCTTCCAACAGCGTTGTGATCTACAAGCTGCAGGCCGGCGACACCACAGGCATCCCGATCGCGTACGATTTCGATACCTATCGCCTGATCAAGACGGAGCACAACACCCTGGCCGACTGGCGGACCTCGGTGCAGAGCCAACTGCGCCTTCGCGACCGTGAAAAGGCGCGCGACCTGGTGGCCATTGCGCTCCCGTTTAAACTGCCGAAAGCGATGCAGTCCATCGTCGGCGAAGGGGGCGCCGGGCTGAAGGTCAACGGCAGCAAGCGCATCAGCTTTTCCGGCCGCTCGCAGTGGCGGGACGGCGCCCAGACATCGCTGGCGCAGAGCCAGTCGAAGTTCCCGTCGCTCGACATGGAGCAGGTCACCCAGATGACGATCACCGGGAAGATCGGCTCCAAAATAGAGGTCCGCGTGGATCAGGATTCCAGGCGGGTGACCGACCTGTCCAACCGGATCCAGCTCCGCTACCACGGCGACGAGGACGAGATCATCCAGACGATAGAGGCCGGCAACACCAACCTCGCCCTGCCCAATACCCAGTTCGTGGGTTACAGCCAGCGGGTCCAGGGGCTCTTCGGCCTGAAAAGCACCGCCAAGATCGGCAACCTGAACCTCACCGGCATCGTCTCGCAGGAGAAGGGGTCCACCGAGGGCGCTACGTTCACGGCCGGAGCGCGCGGCGAGCGGATCTTCAAGCGCGATAACGACTATCTGCGGTTCCGCTATTTCTGGCTGTTCGATCCGTTCCAGGACACGGTCCGGGCGCACTACACGGGGCGGATGCCAGGCTCGGTGCCGGCCAGAATTATCGAATTCAAGCTTTACAAGACGACCACATACGACAAAGTGAAAACGGAACCTTTGGCCCTTTGCCTGCCGTCGGTTCCCGACTCGTTGAACATCGCCCAGATTCGCAGTACGAACCTGCTCGTCTACAACCCGTTTCAGGAGGTCCAGAACCTCGAGTTTATCGAGGAAAACGACTATTTCGTCGAGAGAGAGCAGTTCTGGCTGACACTCAACGACAACAGTCTGATCTCGGAGCAGACCATCCTCGCCTGTTACATGCGTATCGAAGTCGGCACCGACACCGTGGCAATCGGTGAGCTTCCCGCCCTGGGCGACGCCAAGTCCGACACGGTCTCGCTGCTTTTGCAATTGCTCAAGCCGGACGATCCGCGACCGGACAATCCCACGTGGAGCCTGGAGTGGAAGAATGTCTACGATCTCGGCGTACGCGATCTCAACCCGGACGGTTTCCGGTTGGACGTGTTCCGCGGCAAGCGTGGAACAGAGCACCGGGAGGGGGAGAACGAGAATTTCCAGGGAGACGTTCCGTACATCGAGATTCTGGGCCTCGACCGTTTCAACACCAACGGCGTAGCCGAGCCGGACGGGATCGTCGACGACAACCCCCAGATTCTCGACCGCAGCCGGGGGCACCTGATATTCCGCAACAGCTTCCCGTTTGCGGCGACCACCTACCCTTCGCCGATTACCAACTTTCTGGGCCAGTCGATTCGCAACTACCTCGGGGACACGCTGTCGTACGCGCGCGATTCTGTCGGGCTCAGTCCGCAGGCACCTGGCATCTATTCAGGGCAGACGTCGACCAACCGGCAGGAAGCCTCGGAGTACTATCTCGCCATCAGCACGACCGAGCGTCAGACGTCCTACTCCCTGGGGCGCGCGAATATCATCGAGGGCTCCGAATCCGTCAAGCTCAACGGCCGGCCTTTGACACGCGGCGTGGACTACAGCATCAGCTACGAACTGGGCCAGATCAATTTCCTTTCGGAGGAGGTGCTCGATCCGAACGCCAATGTGACGGTCGACTACGAGTACGAGCCGTTTTTCTCGGTGGATCGCAAGACGCTCTTCGGGATGCGCGGTGAATACGCACCCGGCCCCAATTTCAGGTGGGGCGCCACGGCGCTGTTCAAATCCGAAACCCAGCCCGATAACCGCAAGCCGCGCCTCGGCGAAGAGCCCTCCCGCACGCTGATCTGGGACACCGACATCAGTTTCAAGCGGGATGCACCGTTTTTGACCAAGCTTACCGATGCGCTCCCGCTTGTCGAAGCGACCGCGCCGTCCAGCATCGATTTCCAGGCGGAGGTGGCCCAATCGCGACCCAACCCGAACACCAAAGGGGAGGTATTCGTCGACGACTTCGAAGCCAGCCAGGAGATCGTTTCGCTTCCGTTGTTGCGCGAGGCCTGGACAGTGTCGGCTCCTCCCGACAGCGCAAACAGCGGCCTATTCGCCGGCGATCGGGGACCGCTCAACTGGTACAACCGGTTCGATCCGTACAGCATTACCGAAATCTACAACCGCTCCGACCCGGGCGTGGATCGCAAGCAGGTGCTCTCCATCGTCCTGCGGAATTCCGTCGGGAACCAGACCTGGGGCGGGATCCAGCGCGCCATATCCGCCGGGCTGAGGAACCTCACCAATACGCAGTACCTCGAGCTGCGCGTGCGCGGCAACGTCGGCAAACTCGTGCTGAACCTCGGGGAAATATCCGAGGACGTCGATGGCGACGGCGTTCTGGACACCGAAGACAAGGCTCCGGTGAACGGTTTCCCGAACGGCATCCTGGACGAGGGTGAGGACGTGGGGCTGGACGGGCTCCCCAACAGGTCCGAAACCTGCGGCGCCTCCATTTTCGACCCTCAGTTCTGCGATTCGCTGGATCCCTCGGGCGACAACTGGAGCTACAGCGAAAGCGCCAAGAACGATTACCGGTTCATCAACGGGACCGAAGGCAACCAGGGCGACCCCAACCGCGGCTGGCTGCCGGATACGGAGGATCTGAACGGCAACAACACGCTGAACATCGTCAACAACTACTACGAATACGAAATAGACCTGACCAACCTCGACGACCCGTACCTGGTGGACAGCTCCGGATTCTGCGATCCTCCCTGCGGCGATGCCAACCTCAATGGCTGGCGAACGTTTCGCATCCCCCTGGCGGAGAGCATCCAGCAGGGCCTGCGCCGCACCATCAACAACCCCAATCTACAGTCGGTGGAGTTCATGCGCCTGTACGTGAAAGACGTGTCGGCAGGAACACCGGCCGCCCAGATCGACATCGCGGACATGAACCTGGTCTCCTATCGCTGGCGCGACGTGCGCATCGAAGCGGAAATGCCCGACTCTCAGGATTTCAAGGTAGCCGTCGTGAACACGCGCGAGAACGCCAACTATCAGCCGCCGCTTGACGTCGAAGGATTCAAGGAGCGGGACGCGGCCACCGGGCGCGAGATCGACCAGGGAGAGCAGTCGCTGCTTCTGGCGTTTTCGAATCTGCGGCCTATGGTGCCCGGCGGCATCATGGACACGACGATCCGCGTGGTGGACGACACCACCACAGGCGCCATTTGCGACACGGTCCAGTGCATCGTGGTCGACACGACGTATCGAAACAAAGTTGACCGGGTCGTGGTCGGCCAGACCCTTTTGGCCTCTCAGGACTACACCGGCTACCGTCGGCTGCAGATGTACGTCCACGGGGACGAGAATGCCGACGGCCAGATCGAATTCTTTCTCCGCCTGGGAACGGACACGGCCAATTTCTATGAGTACTACGCCGGCGTGTATCGCGGCAATGCACGACCCAGCGAAGAGGCGGGATGGGATATCCGGAACCACGTGGACATCGATTTCAACGAACTCACCGGGCTCAAATTCAAGGTCCAGGAGGGGCTTACCGCACAGGAACTGCGCGACGTCCTGTTTGATGACGGTGCGCACCTGCGCATCCGCGGCAATCCTTCGCTCTCCCGCGTGGAATTTCTCGAGATGGGAATCACCAACCTGGATACGCTGAACCCCCGCTCCGGGGAAATCTGGGTCGATGAATTGCGCCTCACGGAGGTACGCAAGGACGTGGGCTGGGCCGCCCGCGCCTCTGTCAGCGCCAATTTTTCCGACTTAGGAGGAATCTCCGTTTCCTACAGGACCCAGAACTACGCCTTCCAGACGCTGACGGCGGCCCGCAACAACATCGTCAACTCGAGCAGCCTCGAGGACGTGTCGATATCCGCCCGGCTCTCTCCGCACAAACTGCTCCCCCCGTCCTGGGGATTCCAGCTCCCCGTGTCGATCAACTGGGGTCAGAGCACCAACACACCCTTTTTCAAGACGCGCTCGGATATTGTCGTTCCCGAAGAGTCCCGCGAGGATGAGGCCAGCATCAGCACGCGCAAGGGCATAAGCATCGCCGAGCGCTTTGCGAAGCAGACCGACAATCTGATCTATAAATACCTGCTTATTCCGCTTCAAGTGTCCCTCTCCTATAGCCAGTCGGAGAATACCTCGCCGACGATTCACCGATCCGAGTCGAAAAGTTACTCCGGCCAGGGCCGCTACCAATTGTCGATCGCCAAGCCGCCCGGCATCCCGATCTTCTACTGGACGCGCTATCTCCTGTTGCCGTCGCGCCTGTACAACACGAAGTTGACCCTTCTGCCCTCCACGTTCAGTTCGAGCGGGACCTTTTCGCAGCGGGAGTCGGTTACGCAGAGATTGGCAGACGGGGACACCACGCGGTCCTACGGCCGCGACTTCAACGGTCAGTTTACCCTGCGTTACCAGCCCCTCCCCAGCCTGGCGGCGGACTACAGCTACAACACGCAGCGTGATCTGCGCGACTCCGACGCGGTGAATCTCATACCGCTGCCGGGCAAGTTCCGCCTGGGAGAGGAAACGTCGTTCAATCAGACGATACGCACGTCGTACACGACGCGCATCATCCCGTTCTTGGAGCAGCGCTACCAGTTCGATGCCGCCTACCAGGAGAACGTGGAGCGCCAGACCGACCGCTCCCGCTCGATCACGTCGAGCCGCAGCCTTCAGGGAACGTACGGACTTTCGTGGGAACGCCTGTTCGGCAGTGCCAATAAGACCGATCGGTGGGTGACACCGCTTCTCTACCAGCCTGTGCGCAGGCTGGTGCGCAGCGTATTCAACCGCCTGGAGCCGTTGTCGTTCACCCTTTCGCGCCAGGAACAGATCCGCGGTTTCGGGTACCTCGAC
>Ga0326597_10015306_pt1 | contig 10033 bp, 8 predicted proteins | sample RVTome_12_FD_203789 | JGI IMG/M metagenome (GOLD analysis project Ga0326597, IMG submission 203789) | Soil microbial communities from uranium-contaminated site in the Upper Colorado River Basin, Wyoming, United States - RVT100D185 | ecosystem: Environmental > Terrestrial > Soil > Contaminated >...
ATGCGACACCGCCGAACGCGCGGCCCAGCGCTTGGCGGCTGGCGGCAACGAGGCCCTCGGCGATGCGCAGCTGTTGCTGCTCGACGACGTGCAGTACATCGCGAGCGACCGGCGCGCCCAGGACGCTTTGCTCGACTTCTGGGACGAAGCCTGGGGGCGAGGCGTGCAGCTCGTGCTCGCTGCTGACCGGCCGCCGACGGAAATCGATCGCCTCGACCATCGCCTGCTCTCCCGCTTCTCGGCCGGCCTCATCGCCGACCTCGCTCCGCCCGACTACACGACCCGCGTCGAACTCGTCCGGCGATGGGCCGAGGAACGCGGACACCGGCTCGAGCCGGGCGTCGCCAAATCGATTTCGAACGTGGCCTTCGCCAACGTCCGCGAGCTGCAGGGTGGGCTCAATCGGGTGATAGCGGCACAGGAACTCGACGGCCGACAGGTCCGCGAGGCGGATGTCGCCGCGCTGCTCGGCTTCGCGATGGAACGGCCGGACAGCGAGGAATTCGACTCGTTCCTGTCCGAGGTCGTCGGTGCCGTGACCGAGATCGCGCGGCGGGTCACGCCCGAGCAACGGCTCGTCGAGACGATCATGCGCTTCGAGGGCGAGGGCTACCGGACGTACCGGCTGGAGGCCGCGTTGCGTCACCCTCCGGAGGAACGGGAGGTGCTCGAGCTGTGCCAGCGGTATGCCGCGGATATCGAACGGCTCGGTGCGATCACGCAGGAGATCCGGTCACTCGACCAGGACGCTCCCGAGCTGGCGCGATCCGATCTGCTGCGCAACCCGGATCGCGTTCTCGAAGCGGAGAGCCTGCGGGCCCAGGTCCACGAGCGGCTGCGACCGCTGCCCGAACCGGCGGCTGGTCCCGGCCTGGATGCGGTCGGCCTGACCGCGGAGAGTCCCGCCATGTCGGCGGCCCGCGCGATCGTCAAACGGCCGGGCGCCCGGCCCGTGCCGCTGTACCTGCTGGGCCGCCGTGATGCGGTGCGGACCGCGCTGCTCGAAGGTATCGCGCGCGAGATTCGGCGCGAAATGCCGATGCTACCATTAGCGCTCGTGAACGGACCGGCGTTCGCGGCCGAAGTGAAGGACGCCCTGAACGCGGACCGGACCGACACCTGGAGGGCGAGGTACCGCCGGGCCCGGCTCATCGTCGTCGACGAGTTCGATCGCATCGACGCCGACGCTGACGCCCGCGACGAGCTGTTCCGGCTGTTCGACGCCGTTCGGCGGTCAGGCGGACAGATCGTTCTGGCCGGGGAACGCGATCCCGGTCTCGTCAACGGGGCCGGAGACCGCCTCGGTTCGTTCGTCGTCGAGGCCGATGTCGCCGAACTGACGCCGTCCGGTACCCGACGGGACGCACACGAAACCCTCAACGATCCCGGCCGACTCCAGGATGAGTGGTTCAGGAACCGGGAAAAGACCTTGCCTCAATGGCCCTACATCGAAGACTGGCTGATCACGGAGCTGGAGTGAAGCGTGGCCATCAAGGGTAGCCTGCGCGAGGCAAGCCTCGCCGAAGTGTGCCAGCTCCTCGCGCTCGGCCTCAAGACCGGCTGCCTGTCGGTGACCGACCGGACACGATTCGGACAGGTCTACTTCGACCGCGGCCGCATCAATTTCGCCCGCATCGTGAACCGGCGGGACCGGCTCGGTGATCTCATCATCGCCGATGGCCTCGTCACCCAGGATCGGATCGACGCCATCCTGCGGGACCAGACGCGGTCACCGGAAAAGCGGCTCGGTGAGCTGCTCGTCGAGAGCGGCATCATCGGAGAAGAGCAGCTGGAGCGCTACATCCATATGCAGATCGAAGAGGCGGTCTGCCACCTGTTCACGTGGACACGAGGCCAGTTCTACTTCGAAGCGGGTCAGAAGCCCGACGCGGGCGAAATGACCATGTCGATCAACGCCGAGAGCCTGCTGCTCGAGGCGGCCCGCCGCGTGGACGAGTTCAGCCTCATCCGGAAACGCATCCCATCGCTCGAACTCGTCTTCGAGCTCGACCACGACCGTCTGTCGAGCGCCGCCGTGGAGTTGAACGACGAGCAGAAGTCGATCGCCGGGTTGCTCGACGGCGCCCGAACCGTGCAGGACATCATCGATTTCACAGGTCTGAGCGAGTTCGACGTCGGCAAGGCCCTCTTCGGTCTGCTGCAGGCCGGCTTCGCCAAGCGCACGGGCCGCCGCGCCGAAGGTCCCGAGAGGCCGCGAGAATCCGACATCCAGGAGCGTCACAATCTCGGCGTCGCCTTCTTCCGCGCAGGCATGCTCGATGACGCAGCCCGCGAATTCCGCCGCGTCCTCGATATCGCGTCCGACGACATGCGCGCCCGGTTCCACCTCGCCATGATCTCCATGCGCAACGGCGAGTACCGCGACGCGGCGCGCGAGCTGGTCCAGCTCGCACGCCGGCACGGACCGCGCTTTGCCGTGCTCGTCAACCTGGCCACGTGCTTCCGCTGCATGAGCCGCTTCGACGATGCGCTCCTCGCCCTGTCCGAAGCCGAGAACGTGCGTTCCGCGACGGCCGCCGTCACCCTCGTCCGCGGCGTCACGCTCCTCGATGCCGGTCAGCTGGTCGAGGCGGCGAGGGCCTTCGCCGATTATCGGAACCGGCTCGACGATGGCGGGAAGCCCGAAGCCATCTGGTACTACCACGCGGGACTGACGGAAGCGCTGATGGGCGACGCGAGTCGCACGCAGCAACTCTGCTGGGAGGGCCTCGAAGCGCACCCGGATTCGGCGCCGCTGCTGCTGCTCGCCGGGCTCGCCGGCGAACGGCTCGGCGACTCCGAAGGCGCGGAAATCTTCTACCGCCGCGCCCTCGAAGTCGAGCCCGGTCTCGCGCAGACCCACAAGAACCTCGCCGACGTGGCGTTCGCCCGCGGTGCGGCCGATGAAGCAATGCGGTTGTACCAGCGGGCCGTCGAGCTCGCACCCGACCTCGGTGACGACGTGTACGGTCGGCTCGGCACGCTCCATTACCGGGCACGCAACCGCGGAGCCGCCGTGCGCAACTGGATGCGCGCCCTCGAACTCAACCCCGGCAACGACATCGTCCGCAATCAGCTCGAGGTGCTGCGCCATGCAGGGGCGTGACCGCGCGGCCGGAGGAGAAGCCGGGACCGGGGCGATCGGGCCGGCCGATTTCGGACGCGGCGAACTGTCGCCCCGCGATGCCGTCGAGTTCCGCTCCCTCAAGCGGCTGATCCAGGCAAAGGCGGGACTGTGCACCGAGGGCTACAAGGAACGCGTGCTCCGCCGTCGGATCGCCGTTCGAATGCGCGCGAAGGGCGTCAAGAGCTTCGCGGCCTACGCCAGCCTCCTGGAGAAGGACGACGAGGAGCACCAGCGACTGGTCGATACCGTCACGATCAACGTGAGCAAGTTCTTCCGTAACGCCGCGACGTGGATGCTGGTGCGCGACCGCGTCGTGCCGGACCTTTTCGCGCTGGATGCGCAAACCGTGAACATCTGGAGTGCGGGCTCCGCGGCCGGGGAAGAGGCGCATTCGATCGCGATTCTGCTGCTGCAGCACGCGGCCGAACACGGGCAGGACCTGGACCGGTTCCGCATCCTCGCCACGGACATCGATGCCGATGCCCTGGAGCAGGCGAAGCGCGCGGAGTACGGAGCGTTCGCCTTCACCGAGATGTCGGACGCGACACGATCGCGTTGGTTCGAAGGGCCGAGCCTCGACCGGCTCAAGGCCGAAGTCCGATCGATGGTCCGGTTCGAACGTCTCGATCTGATGAGCGGCGAATTCCCGCGCGGTCAACACCTCATCTTCTGCCGCAACGTGCTCATCTACTTCGAACGGAGCATTCAGCACAAGCTGTTCGAACGATTTCACGCCGCCCTGTCGCCCGGCGGCTACCTGCAGCTGGGCAAGGTGGAGACGTTGTTCGGCGCGGCGCCGGGCCTGTTCGAGACGATTTCGGCGAGGGAACGGCTGTTCCGCCGCACATGAACGTGCGTCGTGAGCCGGTCACGATCGGCGAGGCGAAAGTGGGCGGAGCAGACACGATCCTGTACACGCTCGGGCTGGGTTCGTGCGTCGCGATCGTCGTGTACGATGGCGATCGACGGATCGGCGGCCTGGCGCACGCGCTGCTGCCGAATCCGCGGGCCGGACGCAGTCCGACGCCGCCCGCGCGTTACGCCACGACGGCGGTCGATGTCCTTCTCACGTTGATGGAGGGGGCTGGCGCGAATCCGCGCCGGCTTCGGGCCCGCCTGGCAGGCGGTGCCTCCATGTTCGATACCGTGCTGTCGGATGGCGGTCGCCAGCTCGGCATGCGCAACGTCGAGGCGGCAAGGACAGCGTTGGCCCGGGCCGGTGTTCCTGTCGATCGCGAGGATGTTGGTGGCCATCACGGCCGATCCGTGTACTTGCACGTGAGTGAGGGGCACGTGGTCGTCACCTCCGTACTGCATGACGATGTTGTTCTCTGACGGCCAGGCCCCGACGTCGGTGCTCGTCGTCGAGGATGCGGATGCGGTCCGCGCCTCCATCCGCGCGATGATCGAGGCGGGCGGCGGCTTCGATGTCGTGGGCGAGGCGAGATCGGGATTCGACGCGATCCGCGCGACCCACGACCTGAGCCCCGACATCGTAGTGCTCGGCCTGGCGCCGATGGACGTGCGAGGCATCGAGCTGCTCGCATACATTTCGGCGGAATCGCCACGCCCGGTCGTCGTGATCAGCAGTCTGGGCCACGCCGGCGCGGATCCGGCGCTCGCGACGGTGGACTTCGGCAACATCGAGTTCGTGTCGCGGCCGCCAGGCAGCGATGCGGCCACGGCGGACATCATGCGGCGGCGTCTGCTGAACGCGCTCGACGCGGCGGTCCATGCCCGGATCGGCGGACTGCGCATGAACCGGGCGAGGCGGGCGGCGGCGAGGGCGAGGCGGGCGGCGAAACGGGCATCACGGGCGGGCGGCGATGCGCCCGGCGAGCCGACCCGGTGCGCGATCGGCATCGCCGCTTCGACCGGCGGACCCCGTGCGTTGCTCGAGATCATCCCCCACCTGTCGGCGGAGCTGCCCGCTTCGGTCCTCGTGGTTCAGCACATGCCACCCCTCTTCACCTCGTACCTGGCGCAACGGCTCGACCGCTCCAGCCCGCTGCGTGTAAAAGAGGCGATAGCCGGCGAACTGCTGAAGACGGGTGTGGTCTACCTGGCTCCGGGTGGCGTCCACATGTCGCTGCAGCGAACACGAGGCGGTGTCTCGATCACGCTCGAGGAAGGCGAGCCGGTCTGGGGCCTCCGACCCGCGGCCGATGTTCTGTTTCCATCGATTGCGCGACATTTCGGGCCGCGCAGTGTAGGCGTTGTATTGACCGGCATGGGCAAGGATGGCGCCGCCGGTCTGCGTACGATTCAGGAGGTTGGGGGTTGGACCGGCATTCAGGACCCGGCGACGGCCGTCGTGGCCAGCATGCCGCGTTCGGCCAAGCTCTACGCGCACGCCGAGCTTTCGCTCGACCGACTGGCGGAAGTCGTCAACGAACAGGCCGTGTCGCGATCGAGGCCGGGCCAGCTCGTCTGACCTTCCACTCTCCGCTTCGACGCTCGAACAGGACGGGATCCATCGGGTCGCGCCTCCTCTGGCGCCGCCTCATCATCGCGGCCCTCCTGCTTCTGGCCGCTCAGGCGACGGCCGTTCCCGCCCAGTCGTTCGAGTCGATGCGAAGGGGAAGCATCGACTACCGGTTCGAGTCGGGCGCCGAGCGACTCGTCGCTTCCATCGCCGAGGCCGCGCTGGCGAGGCCCTTACCGGTCGTGCCGGCGGACGTGCTCGACACGGATCCTCCCATCACCGTCTACCTCGCCGCGAGCGAGGCGCAGTTCGACTCGCTCACAGCTGGCCTCGCGCCGCACTGGGGCGCTGGCGTCGCGTTCCCCGACCAGGGCATCATCGTGCTGCCCGGCTTCGCGTCCGCACGGGGCTCGCCCGACCAGCTGGATCGCGTGCTTCGTCACGAGTTCGCCCACGTCGCACTGCAACGCTACCTCGGTCCCGCCCGCGTGCCCCGCTGGTTCACCGAGGGCTACGCGACGTGGGCCGCCGGGCAGCTCGACGACGCGTCCGGCTGGATCCTGCGCCTCGCGTTCGTCACCGGCCGCGCGCCGCCGCTCGACTCGCTCGCCCTCGATTGGCCCGCCGGATCCAGCGAGGCCCGCGTCGCCTACCTCCTGTCCGCGAGCGCCATCGAATTCCTCCACGAACGGGGAGGCGATCGAGTGATGCGCATCTTCCTCGACCGCTGGCGCGCGGGCGTCCCGTTCGATCGGGCCATTCACGACGTGTACGGCCTGTCGCCCGGCCAGCTCGAGAAGTACTGGTCCGGCAGCGTCCGCCGTCGTTACGGCTGGGTTCTCTTTCTCACGCAGTCGGTCGTCATCTGGGCCATCACCGCCACCATCGTCGTCGCTCTGTTCGCCGTCCGCCGCCGCCGGGACCGCGCCCGCCTCGCCCGCATGCGAGCGCACGAGATCCCCGATGATCCCGCCTTCTGGATGCACGACATCGAGCCGCAGCCCGAGCCCGACAGGCCAGCCTCCACCCAAGGACCGGGCCAGGCGGGGAATCCAGCGGCCGATCCGATCCACCGATCCGGCCGGCCGGAACCGTCCGCCGAACCCGGGGAGACCGCCAGGAATACCACGCCGTCCGTTGACGAGGTCGAGCCACCCGAGCATCTTCTTCCATCATGAGCCCGAAAAACGCCACGGCCGCCGGCATCCCGAATTCGCTCAGCTTTTCCGCGATCAACGCGATCCTGCTCGTCGCGGGACTGCTCTCCATTACGGGCGGTTACGTCCTGCTCGGCCAGGGCTCCACGGTCGGCGCCCCGCTTCTGCTCGTGCTCGGGTACGCCGTCCTCATCCCGCTCGGCATCATCCTCTGACTCGGCCCGGCCCGACGGGCGCTTAGCTCAGCTGGTCGAGAGCGTCCGCCTTACAAGCGGAAGGTCACTGGTTCGAATCCAGTAGCGCCCATGAAGACTTCAGATGCTGTGGGGCCGCGGCGACGGCACCGCGAAGCTTCGCGGGTTTCGAGCCCCTGATCGAGCTTCGCTCGTCCTCGATGACCAGTCGGATTGTCGCCCGGGCGGCCCGAGCTGTTGCAGCGGCCGCATTTCAGGTTGATCCGATCTTGACTCGCGCTGGGCAGTGCCTTAACGTGCCGTAGTTGAGAATGATTCTCAAAGTAAAGACCATGAACCAACTCGCCCTCGCCACCACGATGATCTGCTGGTCGATCGGATGCGCACCATCCGACCGGGCCGCGAATGCCACGGACGGTTCCGAGCCCGCCACGCCGCCTGCCGCATTGCAGGAACTCGTGAAGGGCACGCCGCCGGGCGGATTGAAAGACTGGGTCGGCGAGATCGTGCAGGGCCTCGACGGGATTTCGGCGCGGGCGGCCGGGGACCTGGCGACGGCTCAGCGCGAGGCACTCGACCTGTATGTCGGGCGCCAGGAATACATCGAAATGTACTGGGGCGAGCAGGGCCGGTTGGGTCCGACCGGGCCGGATGAACTCGGGGTGTCGGTGACGGAAGCGGAGACGGCGTTTCACGAGCTGTTGCAGACACTGGCGGCGACGCCGCTGGACACGGTGAAGATGAATATGAAGTTGGACACGTTGAAGGCGAAGATGGATCGGGTGTTGTCGCTGGCGGAGGCGTCGGGGGCGCCATTGATCCCTCCGGGCAATCCGCCGGTCGGCGAGGGGAATCCGGCGCGGTGAATCGAAAGGCGGGCTCCGTCACAGGGGTGCGCCGGTCGATCCAATGGCTGGCGGTGTTCGCGTTGTGGGCCTGGCCGGCGGCGCACGCGGGTCCTCTGGCGGGCCAGGACGCAGCGGCCGGGCTGGAGGGCTGGCTGGGTGAGGCTGTCCGCCAGCTGAGCGCGCTGGCTCGGGCGACGGACGCGGACCTCGAGCGCACCGGAACGCAGACGGCGCTCCGTGTCTATCTGGACACGTTCGAACCGATCGAGAACTGGTACGGGCCGGGGGCGCGGTATGGTGTCGAGCCGCTTGCCTCAGCGGTCGCGCGCGTGGAATCCCGCTTCCATGAGGTTTTGCAGGCGCGCGCGCCCGAGCAGCTGCGGGCGATGACGCGCGCGCTGCTGAAGGAGCTTGGCGGCTTGCGTCAGATGGCGCTCGAGGCGGGTGTTCCGATGGTGCCGCCGGACCAGGCGGCGGCGCTGCCGTCCGCTGGGCGGGTGTCGCGATCCAGCCTTCGTTCGGTGGAGATGCGGTCGATCGCCGAGTCGTTCCGGATGGCGCGGGCCGCGTTCATGGAGGGCGACGCCGCGCAGTCGTTGAAGCGTGTCGAGGACACGTACCTGCAGCAGTTCGAGCCGATCGAGGCGCGGCTGCCGGGTCCGGTCGCGCGCGAGATCGAGTCGTTGATCCACATCCGGCTGAGGCCTCGCCTGGCGGCGGTCGCTCCCGAGGCCGAGGTCCTGGCGACGTTCGATGAACTGGACGCCGGCCTGGCGCGGGCCGACGAGGCGCTGTCGGGCGAGTCGTCGTTCTATTTCGGAGCGGCGAATGCATTCGCGATCATCGTTCGCGAAGGGCTCGAGGCAGTGCTGCTGATCGCGGCGATTCTCGCGTACATGACCGGGGCCGGGGCCGCTGACCGGGACCGGCGCCGCATCTGGATCGGAACGTTTGCCGGAGTCGCGGCCAGCTGTGCGACATGGGGCGCCGCTCGCACGTTCATGCCCGTGAGCGGGGCAGGGCGCGAGATGATGGAAGGCGTTACGGCGCTGCTCTCCGTGGCGGTCCTGCTGTACGTCTCGAACTGGCTGTTCCAGAAGACCTACATCCACGACTGGAAGAACTACCTGCGCTCGCAGATCGGACGGGCGATCACGACCGGCTCGGCCTTCGCGATGGCCGGCCTGGCGTTCGCGGCGGTGTACCGTGAGGGCTTCGAGACGGTGCTTTTCTACCAGGCGCTGTTGTTCGACACATCGCCGGCCGCGATGCTCGCCGGTTTCGCACCGGGTCTGCTGTTGATCACGACAGTCGGCGCGGCCATCATCCGGCTGGGCGTGCGGCTTCCGCTCAGACAACTCTTCGCGGCGACGAACGCGGTGCTCGCGTTCCTGGCCTTCACATTCGCCGGCAAGGGCGTTTACAGTCTCCAGGAAGCGGGCGTCTTCGCGCCGCACGCCATCTCGTGGATGCCCGATCATCAAGCGCTGCGCCAGATCCTCGGCGTGTATCCGCTGGTCGAGACCACCCTCGCGCAGGCGGTGCTCCTCGGCCTCCTGCTGGGCACGTTCGTGTACTACCGGCGCAGACTGGCGACGAGCGTGAACCTCGCGGAGCGACCGGTCGCTCCGGTCGCGGCGAACGCGCCCCTCTGAGCCGGTCCGTTCCGCCCGACGATCCCTTCGCTTGACCGGGCCAGTCCGCGTCCCGTAAGCTGCGCGTCGGCGAGGATCGATACCTCGACCCTCCCGGGATCGCGCACATCGGTGTGCGCAACGGCTTCCCACCTCTACGGACCGATGAATCACGCCGCCCGGCGGCTTTGCGCCGCGACTCTCTTCATCCTCATCTGGCTGCTGGCCGGCCCGACTCACCCGGCCCAGGCACAGGAACCGCTCGTCGCGCCGGGCGACCTCGTTCTGCGTGGAGGCTGGATCTTCGACGCGACGGGCGACAACGTGCGACGCAACCGCGGGATCGTCATCCGCAGGGGCAAGCTGGTCGCCGTCGATCGCGATCTGTCGCCGGCCAGCCTCGCCGGCGCGACCGTCCGCGCGCTGGCGGACGATGAGTACGTGCTGCCCGGCCTCTTCGACCTCCATGCCCACTACGCGATCGACCTGTTCGGCGACGGCCGCGTCGATGAATACGAGGTCAACCCGGTCATCTTTCTGGCGAACGGAGTGACATCGACGTTTCCGGCCGGCGAGGTGGATCCGGAAGGCATGCGGCGGGCGAGAGAACGGATCGACGCGGGGAAGCAGATCGGTCCGCGCATTTAC
>Ga0326597_10015307_pt1 | contig 10033 bp, 10 predicted proteins | sample RVTome_12_FD_203789 | JGI IMG/M metagenome (GOLD analysis project Ga0326597, IMG submission 203789) | Soil microbial communities from uranium-contaminated site in the Upper Colorado River Basin, Wyoming, United States - RVT100D185 | ecosystem: Environmental > Terrestrial > Soil > Contaminated >...
GGCAGAAATTATGGAAAGGGTTAGGCATCATCATGCTGATATATGGCGTGATACTCGTTATCGGTGGGGCCAGTGGCGGCAATGATGTATTCCGGCCCTTGCAAGGAATCGCTTATCAATCTGAATCAGCAGGCAAGTTACCGTTCGAAATGATCAAAACAGTGGATGATCTGGATCGCAGGCTGACTGATGCTGAATTTAACAACCAGCCTGTCATGCTGGATTTCTATGCCGACTGGTGCATCACCTGCAAGGAGATGGAGAAATATACATTTCCAAAACCTGAAGTCCATGCGGCACTTCAGGAAGTAATATTACTCAAAGCAGATGTCACCGCGAATGATGAATACGATCAGGCATTGATGAAGCGTTTCGGCATCATCGGTCCGCCTGCAATCCTGTTTTTTGTGCGCGGCGAAGAACACAGAGGTTACCGGCTGGTTGGTTTTGTCAAAACCGGCGATTTCGTTGAACACATCAAGCAGGTCAGCAAGTTATAGAAATGAATAAATTATTATTAATCACACTCATGACTTTTGCCTTTATGGGCGATGTCGCTGCCGATGAACCGCAACAGACCGATAACATGCCACAGTCTGAGCCAGCTACTGTCGATAATCCGTATGTAAAACCGGAAAAGACATTAATCGGAGAATTACGCCCGGACTTCACATTACCGGACCTTGATGGGGTTCAGCGTAATGTAAAGGAGTGGAATGGTAAAATTCTTGTTATCAATTTCTGGGCAACGTGGTGCCGGCCATGTTTGCATGAAATTCCTGACTTCATAAAATTACAGGAAAAATATAATGAACAGGGGCTGCAGTTTGTCGGACTTGCCATGCAGTCAACCGAGGAAATAAGAGAATTTGTTGCTGAAGTCGGAATGAATTATCCGGCGCTGGCTGGAATACAAGACGTCAGCAAAGTGGGCAAATTATTCGGCAACCGTTTTGGAGTGCTGCCTTATACCGTGATGATCGATCGTAACCAGAAGATCGTATTTATCAAAAGCGGACCCTTAAGTTATGACGAGGCGGATTATGCTATTAACGCGTTAATAGCACTATAACCTTTTCACAATGAGCAGCAGAACAATAATTACCGGAGTACTGATTGCCGTTGTAGCAGGCGTAGCTGGTTTTTTAATGCAGCGGCAATTTACAGGCATACTTAATGAACCCGTTATCCTTGACCAGTCACCTGCTTCCGAAAAATCATTGATAGGACATGTGCGCCCGGATTTCAGTTTGCCGGACAAGGATGGCAACATGCGTTCCATAGAAGAATGGGACGGCAAGATATTGGTGATTAATTTCTGGGCAACATGGTGTCCACCGTGCCGTGATGAAATCCCGGAGTTTATCAAACTGCAAAATGAATATGGTGAACAGGGATTGCAGTTTATCGGTATTGCATTACAGAAAGCCGAGGAAGTGCAGGAATTTGCCGCCGAACTGGGAATGAATTATCCGATACTTACAGGAGAACAAACTGTCATCAAGGTAGCGGAAGATTTTGGTAACACTATTGGAATCCTGCCTTACACAGTTGTGGTTGATCGTAACAAGAAAATTGCTTTCATCAAGAAAGGCCCGCTGCATTACGACGAAGCGGATGAGATTATCAGGTTGTTACTTTAGATTAAGGATACTGGTTTATTTAACGATTTGGTTAAATGGCTGAGGGGCGCGCAGCCGTCCCCGAGGTCCAAGCTACCACAGGGAGTGGTTTTGAACCAATTGTTAGAAAGGCATTTTATTCTGTCCCCAAACCCAAATGCTTAGGACATAAATTAGATATGGCATAAGCTTCAAGCAAAGCACGCAACCTCGGATTAGCTACCTCTATATATTTATATTTACACTTTCCCCTGAGTTTCGAACCATCTCCGCCCAGATATTTAATGGTAAATGATGACTGAGCATGTAAATGGTTATTTAGCCTCTGCTTGATTCCACCCTTAGCTCGGGCTGTTTTACCTACATGCAATATTGTGCCATTACCATTTGAAATAATATAAACACCTTGTTTTGTTGATGCGTTTAGTTTTTCACCTGACTTTGGAAAGAATTGATCTCTTTCCTTTAACAAGGATTTATATAGTTCTTTTATTTTTCTAAGCTCCTTACTCAATTTTTTGCCTTCTAACAGTGTGTTATCAGGAATCCGCAATATTGGATAGTTGAGACTCTCAATAACATAATATTGTGGGGTTTTGTTTGCGGGTTTATCCAGGTTGATTGCATGTTGTCCATTAAGGGAGAAGTTTTGAATGATTTATACGGAGGTTAGTTTATGGATATATGTGCGTCAACAAAACCACAAACTGCAGATTTCTCGATCGCTGTTCCCGACGCGATTCTACCTCCTGCATCCATGCAGTCGTCGCTACGCTCGAAATGACACATTCAAATAATCTGCTGCTGTGCATTATGTCGGCACTGGTGCTATCATCGCGGCCTTGTTCAGGTACCTGTTTTAGCCGGCTCCCAGCCAATTGGCGAATTTTTAGCCAGTTTTCACAGGGTATCGAAATCCCCTCAAATTCCTGTTAATATGCTGCCAATTGTCGTTAATTTCTATAAAAATCGGGGTATTCAATGGCTAAATTCCTGGTGCTGCATGGGCCAAATCTGAATCTATTGGGGCAGCGTGAGCCCGAAGTCTACGGCACTACCACCCTCGATGAAATCAATGCAGCCATCAAGACCCGGGCAGAGACCAATGGCCATCAGGTGTCCTGTTTCCAGAGCAATGCCGAGCATGAACTGGTGGACCATATCCAGGCCGCCGCGAAGGACAAAACCGATTTCATTATTATCAATCCCGGCGCTTTCACCCATACCAGCATTGCCCTGCGCGATGCCTTTCTCAGCGTCAAGGTTCCTTTTATCGAAGTGCATCTTTCCAATGTTTTTGCGCGGGAAGAGTTTCGCCGTAAATCCTATTTATCTGATATTGCCGTGGCCGTCATTACCGGAGCCGGGGCGATTGGTTATGAGCTTGCCGTACTCGCGGCTGAGCGAAAACTTGCCAAATAATAATTATATTTAACGGACGGGCTATGGATATTCGCAAAGTAAAAAAACTGATTGAGTTGCTGGAAGAATCGAAGATAAATGAAATTGAGATTCATGAGGGAGAGGAGTCGGTACGGATCAGCCGTCTTGGTGGCGTCACACAAACCATCATGCACTCACCAGGAGCAGGGGATCAAACACAGACACATAGCCAGCCCGCATCAGCCCCGGTTTCTTCAATACTACCAGCAGTAGAAACCGGCCACGTTGTTAAATCACCCATGGTCGGCACTTATTATGCTTCGGCTTCGCCGGGCTCACCGCCGTTTGTCGAGATTGGGCAGATTGTGGAAGAAGGCGATGTAATTTGTATTATCGAAGCCATGAAGATCATGAACCAGATCGAGGCGGATGCCAGCGGCAAGATTACTAAAATTCTGGCCCAGAATGGCGATCCGGTGGAGTATGGTCAGCCATTGTTTGTCATTACATAACATCAACACAGGTTGTGTTAACTGATTTGTTCCGACTATAACCTTCAATAACATTCAAAAATTTCATGCTGGATAAAGTTGTCATAGCGAACCGTGGTGAAATCGCCCTGCGCATTTTGCGCGCCTGCAAGGAAATGGGTATCAAGACTGTAGCGGTTTATTCCGAAGCGGACCGGGACCTGAAACATGTGTTTCTTGCGGATGAATCGGTGTGTATCGGGCCGGCTGCATCCAGCGAAAGTTATCTGAATATTCCCGCAGTGATCAGTGCGGCGGAAGTTTCTGATGCCGTTGGCATCCATCCCGGTTATGGTTTTCTTTCCGAGAATGCAGATTTCGCCGAACGTGTTGAGCAAAGCGGTTTTGTATTTATTGGCCCGCGTTCTGAAACCATCCGGTTAATGGGTGACAAGGTATCTGCCATTGCCGCCATGAAAAAAGCAGGCATTCCCTGCGTGCCGGGTTCTGATGGATCGCTAAGTGATGATGGGGATGAAAACCTGCATTTGGCGCGTGAAATCGGTTATCCGGTCATTATCAAGGCAGTGGCCGGAGGCGGTGGTCGCGGTATGCGTGTTGTACACAGTGATGCCACTTTGCGTAATGCCATTTCCATTACCCGTACTGAAGCCAAGGCGGCCTTTGGGAATGATGCAATTTACATGGAAAAATTTCTCGAGCATCCGCGCCATATTGAAATCCAGGTACTGGCCGATGAGCATGGCAATGTAATTCATCTTTGTGAACGTGATTGTTCCATGCAGCGCCGCCATCAGAAAGTGATTGAAGAAGCCCCGGCTCCTGGACTCAGCAAGAAAACAAGAAAGATGATCGGTGATCGTTGCGTGGAAGCTTGCAAAACCATAGGTTATCGCGGTGCCGGCACATTTGAATTTTTGTATGAGAACGAACAGTTTTATTTCATTGAAATGAATACCCGCGTGCAGGTGGAGCATCCGGTCACCGAAATGATCACCGGCGTGGACATCATCCGCGAACAATTGCGTATCGCGAGTGGCGAAAAGCTGGGTTACAAGCAGGAAGATATTGATATCTACGGCCATGCGATTGAATGTCGCATTAATGCCGAAGACCCTGAAACATTCATGCCTTCCCCCGGAGTGATTGAACACTATCATCCGCCGGGTGGTTTGGGCGTGCGGGTGGATACGCATATTTATGGTGGTTATAAGGTACCGCCTTTTTATGATTCCATGATCGGAAAGTTAATCGTGCATGGTGATACGCGTGAACTGGCAATTGCCCGCATGTCCATGGCGCTTTCTGAAATTGTGATCGAAGGCATCAAGACGAATATTCCGCTACACCAGAAGATTATTGATGATGCGGCATTTATGGCCGGCGGTACGGACATCCATTATCTGGAAAACAAGCTGGGCCTCAAATAATCTATAATGCTTTTACCAATCACCATTCACTCGCCGCTCCCGCGCATCCGTGCGCCCGCGGCATTAGTGCATCCATGCACGTCATCACCAGTCACGTAAATTAATGGCCTGGTTACAACTCACTTTTGAATGTAACAAGGACAGCGCCAAAACCTTAGTCGAATTGCTGGAGCAATTTGGCGCAGCCTCAGTCAGTTTGTCCGCAGTCAGCAATGAGTTATTGTTCGGTCAGGGTGAGTCCGTTTCTGAAGATTTATGGGAACTGACACGCGTTACGTCTTTACTGGACGATGATACGGATCTGGATACTTTGCTGGTAGTTGTGCGTGACCGGATTGGTGCAGACCATATCAAGCAGCACCATATCGAGTTGATAGAAGACAAGGACTGGGTCGGTGAATATCAGCACACCCATGGCCCGAAAATATTTGGCGATCGATTCTGTATTTGCCCCGGTTGGTGCACACCGCCTGAAAATATTCCTAATGTTTTGATGCTGGATCCAGGCCTGGCTTTTGGTACCGGTACGCACGAAACCACCGCCATGTGTCTTGATTGGCTGATTGAACATGATATTAAAAACAAGCAGGTGATTGATTACGGTTGTGGTTCGGGAATACTCGCGCTGGCGGCATTAAAACTTGGCGCAGCACATGCCTGGGCAGTGGACATTGATCCGCAGGCATTGGATGCGGCAAAAGCCAATGTAGAGCGAAATCAACTCTCAGACCGCATCACCATCATGCACCCGGACGAAGGTTTATTGCCTGCAAGCGATGTATTGCTCGCCAATGTTTTATTGAATCCACTCAAGGACCTTGCGACAAAATTTGCCGGACTGGTATCACCGGGCGGTAACGTTGTTTTATCCGGCATTCTATCTACCCAGGCTGAAGAATGTTTGGCTGCATATCAAAGCTGGTTTAACATGCAGACACCGGTTTATCAGCGTGAATGGGCCTTGCTGGAAGGCACCAGAACTCAAGCCAAATCGTAAACTAATGACATACTAGAACCTATCTCAAAATCAAACATGCGTGCGTTGCAGACCCAAAAAGCGTGGATTGAAGGCGCGAGGCGCAGGCAAGGTGTCGACCTTGCCAAGCCGAGTAACGCACAAGCCGCACTTTTTGGGCACAACCCTTTGGGACGGGGCCATTTTCGCACCTGCCTTTGTCGCTTGTCGCTCATTGGCAATGAGCCAATATCGCTCCGCGCTTCGCGGCAGGTGCGAAAATGTCCGCCGTCGCACACACGTATGATTTTGAGATAGGTTCTAATCATAAATGTTTACCTCCTGCCCAGGTTGTCATAGACAATTCCGCATTCGCGCCGGCCAACTCTCTGCCGCCAGAGGCACCGTGCGTTGTGGTTACTGCGGTAAACAATTTAATGCAGTTGAACGGTTGATGGACAAACCACTGCCTGTACACAAACCGGCACCTGAAGAAACAATTCATGGGCTTGTATCGAAAACAGCGGGTTCTGTTGAAACAGAATTAGTTGAAGTTGAATCTGTAGAAGAAATTGAACTGGAAGAACCGGACTTCGATATTCCCGAAATCCTGCGTGAGGATCTGGCTGTTGCACCAACAATGAGCAAAAAAGCCAGGATATTCTGGTCATTGGGAATCGTCATGTTGCTCTTCGTTGCAGCCGTACAGGTGGCCTGGTTTAACCGTGATCTGGTGCTGGAGCAATACCCTGAACTCAGGCCGTGGGCGGACAAGGTCTGCGAAAAACTACAATGTGAAGTAATAAGAACCTACAAAACATCGGACATTAAACTGCTCAACCGTGATGTACGCTTACATCCGCACTATTCCGATACTTTGCTGGTCAATGCCACCATGGCCAATCAAGCGGCAAAAATTCAACCATTCCCTGATATACAGTTTTCGCTGTTTGATACGAATGGCAAGATGATTGCATCACGGCAGTTCACCCCGGAAGAATATCTGGATAACAGCATTATCATCAAAGAGGGCATGTCACCTAAGCAACCGGTCCATTTTGTGCTGGAAGTCACCGGTCCGACAGAAGGTGCAGTCAGTTTCGAGTTCAGATTTCTTTAAGCATCTTCACGCAAAACTTTGTTTTGCTTCAGCAGTTGTACCGCGGTAAATAAATAAAAATTATTTATTGATAACATAACTTTCATCAGTACTGAAATATCGTTATGATGTTTCTCCCCCACAACAAACCGCCCGGAAAAACAAGAAGCGGTATGTAAATGAAAATTGGATCAATTACATTAAAAAATAACCTGATACTCGCGCCCATGGCGGGTGTGACAGACAAACCCTTCAGGCAATTATGCAGGGAGTTGGGAGCAGGGCTGGCTGTGTCTGAAATGATCACATCCAATATCTCATTGTGGAACAGCAACAAAACAAAATATCGTCTTGATCACTGTGGTGAGTCCTCACCACGCGCAATACAGATAGCCGGCGCCGATCCGCACATGATGGCAGAAGCCGCCAGACTAAATGTAGACAATGGCGCAGAAATCATTGATATCAATATGGGTTGTCCGGCCAAAAAGGTGTGTAATGTGATGGCGGGCTCAGCCCTATTGAAGGATGAACAGCTTGTCGCACAAATCCTTGAAAGTGTGGTGAAAGCGGTTGATGTTCCGGTAATGCTCAAAATCCGTACCGGTAGTGATGTTCAGCACCGTAATGGTTTAATCATCGCCCGGATCGCGGAAGACTGTGGTATACAAATGTTGAGTGTGCATGGCAGGACCCGCGCCTGTGCATTCAGAGGGGAAGCAGAACATGATACTGTCGCTGCAATCAAAGCAACTGTGAAAATTCCGGTAGTTGCCAATGGCGATATAAATTCTCCACAACAGGCGGCAAAAATACTGGAACAGACCGGTGTAGATGGCGTTATGATTGGACGTGCTGCGCAGGGGAATCCCTGGATATTCAGGGAAATTTCCCATTATCTTGAAACGGGTAAATTGTTATCGTCACCATCCAATAAAGAAGTTTGCAATACCTTGATCAGGCATTTGCAAAATTTGTATGATTTCTATGGCGAATACATGGGCGTGCGTATAGCACGAAAACATATCGGCTGGTATTGTAAACAGCATCAGGGAGCAAATATATTCCGTGCACAGGTTAACCGTGTAAAATCTGCACAGGAACAACTGGAAGCAGTGCGGAATTATTTTGCTGCAAGAGAAATAACAACAATACAAGAACTGGCGGCATGAGCGCATTAAAAGCGGAACAACAACATCCTGTGCCTGAACAGGCACATCAATACCAGGGTAATGGCAACGGTAACTGCCTGAGCAAAAACGTACGGAATGCGGTGGAAAATTATTTTGCGGATCTGGACGGACATGAAGCCAGGAATATTTATGATCTGTTCATCGAACAGGTGGAAAAACCCATGTTTGAAGTGGTCATGCAGGTCACCCGCGGTAACATCACCAAAGCCTCAGAGATCCTGGGTTTGAACAGGGGCACCTTGCGTAACCGTCTAAAGAAATACGGGCTCGATTAGTGAGTTCCCCGTTTTTCATCAGCATATCTACAATATATATAGCAGGCCGGCATGGTGAGTATTAAACGGGCGCTAATCAGCGTTTCCGACAAGACCGGCGTGGTGGATTTCTGCAAGGAGCTGCATACGCTTGGAATTTCCCTGCTTTCTACTGGCGGCACAGCCAAACTTCTCGCTGAAAACAAAATCCCGGTAACCGATGTTTCGGATTACACCAGTTTTCCGGAAATGATGGATGGACGCATCAAGACCTTGCATCCCAAAGTTCATGGCGCATTGCTTGGCCGGCGCGGCCAGGATGATGCCGTAATGAAAGAACACGGGATTGAACCGATTGATCTGGTCGTGGTGAATCTCTATCCGTTTGAAACAGCTGTCAGCAAGACGGGCTGTACATTGGCAGATGCAATAGAGAATATTGATATCGGCGGTCCTACGATGCTGCGATCTGCAGCCAAGAACCATGCCTGGGTGGGTGTTGTGGTGGATGCCGGCGATTATGTAAAAGTGCTGGATGAACTTAAATCAAACAAATGCTCTTTGAGTGACCAGACCCGGTTTTATCTTGCGCAAAAAGTTTTTGCGCACACCGCCAATTATGATGCGAACATTTCCAATTATCTGGGTGCCATGGATGCAGATGGTAATCATCAGGATTATCCTTTGACCTATACTACGCAATTCATCAAGAAACAGAAATTGCGTTATGGCGAAAACCCTCACCAAACCGGAGCGTTTTATGTGCAATCCAACCCGCCGTCCGGCACACTGGCCAGTGCGAATCAATTACAGGGCAAGGAATTATCCTATAACAACATTGCGGATACCGATGCTGCATTTGAATGCGTGCTGTCTTACGCAGAACCGGCCTGTGTGATTGTGAAACATGCCAATCCCTGCGGTGTGGCACTGGGCAAGAATATTCTAGAAGCCTATGAACAGGCCTATGCTACCGATCCCACGTCTGCATTTGGCGGTATCATTGCTTTTAATCAGGTTCTGGATGCGGCCACCGCTAAAGCCATCATTGATCGCCAGTTTGTGGAAGTGATCATTGCACCAGAAATTGATGTTGCTGCGTTGAATATTCTGGGCAGTAAATCCAGTATCCGGGTATTGGCCGCAGGTCAAAGACAACAGGTTATTCAACAACTCAACATGAAACGCGTCAGCGGCGGGTTACTGGTGCAGGACAATGATCTGGGCAAAGTATCGGTGGCTGATCTGAAAGTGGTTTCAAAACGGCCGCCCACACCAAAAGAATTGCAGGACATGCTGTTTTCCTGGCCAGTAGTGAAATTTGTGAAATCAAACGCCATTGTTTATGCAAAAGATCTGCGCACCATTGGTATCGGCGCCGGACAAATGAGCCGGGTGTACAGCGCGCGAATTGCTATTATCAAAGCACAGGATGCAGGACTGGAGGTGGAAGGATCAGTCATGGCTTCCGATGCATTTTTTCCATTCCGTGATGGTATTGATTCTGCAGCCGCAGCAGGTGTGACCGCAGTGATACAGCCTGGTGGTTCCGTCAAAGACGATGAAGTGATTGCTGCAGCAAACGAGCATGATATTGCGATGGTAT